>ERZ1370068.7444-contig-6359_pt1 | contig 63289 bp, 103 predicted proteins | sample MGYA00561227_ERZ1370068 | MGnify/ENA primary metagenome ERZ1370068 (study PRJEB38410, sample SAMEA6850437) | metagenome | study: Metagenomic assessment of the ecological functions of the soil: analysis of the soil microbiota associated with the...
TGACCTTTGACGAGGTAATCCTGCGCCCCTGTTGGACGGCTTGAAGAGCCAGGTTTTGGTCGCTCACGCCGCTCAGGACGACAACGGGGATCGTCGGACTGGTGGCATGGACCTGTTTGACCGTCGGGAGACCGAACGCATCCGGGAGAGACAGGTCCAAGAGCACGGCATCGAACCGCTCACGGCTGAGAAGCGCGAGTCCCTTCTCCTAGCGTTTTCGCACGGGCAATCTGGAACTCCTCGATGCTCCATTCAGAAAGAAGATCCTGCGTGAGCTGAGCGTCGACGTCATTGTCTTCGACGAGGAGCACTTTGATCATCCAACTCGCCATCGCTGAACCCTGAGTTCGGTTCCTAGTTCCTGGCAAGATGCTCAAAAGTCCGCCAGCATAAGAAGACCGTTATATTATTATGTCTCATCTCGTCTGGCTTGTTGGTTGAACGAAACTAACCAGATGAACCCAAATCAACCAGATAAACAAACAAAACCGAGATGAACCAGACAGACCACATACGACAAGGCCAGCCACTATGAGAGATTGATTATAGCCAAGAGACTAGGGAGGATAAAGAAAATGCGAGAATACGGTAAGGGAAGGGCGTGAAACTCGAAGGGGTTCCCACGCCACGGACAAGTATGACCGCATAGGGCCCACGGTACCACTCTCCCGGTGAAGACCATGCACCGCCCTTGTAAGCAGATGCAAGCCAACGAGATAGCTACGCAGGGCGGTCAAGAGGAACCACGGCGGACGATCTGGGATTCAGACAACCTGGTTTTAACCTACATGGAGTGCTTCAGCTCGGCGACGAACCTCTTCGGCTTTTTGCGATTGTCCGAGGTTGTCGTAGAGTGAGGCGATATTCGCATGCAAGTGCGACAAGAGTTGTCCCAACTGTGCTTCCTGTGCGATCACATTCGCTTCGAGTGCCAGTTTCTTTTCTTCACTCCGGCGGAAGCGTTCCTCAAGCCGCTGTACGAGTTGGATCCAGCCTTCTGACCTTGCCGGAATCCAAGTCAGGGAGGGTCGGCAAGCGCTTCGGCGCGATCGAGAGACTTTTCAGTTTGATTCATCCAATTGATGAAGACGAGAAAATCACCAAGCGTAATTTTAAGTGCGGATGAGGCGCCTTCTTCTTCGATAACCAGGTCTTCCATTACAACTCCTTGTGAAGAAAATTATTTCGAATAGTGTGCGGCAGACGAACGAAATACCTCTGCCAAATTGCCGTTGAAGTTTTCTGTTACCGGCCCCTGAAACGCGAACAACGCAGCGAGATCAATGCAAGCCACCTCCTTTCTTATGTCTGGCCTTTGACGAGAAACGGAGAGCAAGTCCAAGAGTGGGCACCCCGTACGCTACATCCGGTAGTATTGGTCGAGTAATACTGCGCCAGCAGTGGTATTGTCAACAGGTCTCTTGGGGAGATTGATGAAGAGAAACCTTTACCGGATTCTTCGGCCTGCGGACGGTGGCAAGAAGAGCAGGAAGTGGACGATAACTATCCTTGAGGCGAGCGGGGCGGAACGTTCGGATAGATTCCGCGCGGGAGACGTTCGGGGCCGATTGCCGCTTCGCAGGCATACCCTGGTTCGAAGGGCCAGAGGAGGGATCGACCTTGCCAAGAACCTCTCACCTTGACCGTACTCAAACGAGACCCCAAGTCGGGCCGCCTCCTCGCGCATCTGTGGAGAGGCAGCCTTCGTAGGAATAGGACGCGGCGACCCATTATGATCGGGTTGCCCGTCTGGTTATGGAATACGGTATAGGACTCATCAGCGCAGCCTGCCAGGAGCAGTATTGATGATGAGTATGGGACCTTTCGTCATGTGCCTTTACCCTCACTAACTGGGGTGATTATTTTCAGGAATGCGCCTCATTGCCACACGCTGGATCGAGGTGGCAGTGCGAGAGGGACCTCATTTTTGACGAGCCGACCTAGGCGGACTTGGTCTTCACCAGGCATTTGAATAAATTCGACACCGAACCGTCGTCCTTCGCACCAGCGTACCTTGGCTAATCCGACTCGGAGCGGAGACGCGACGTCAGGGACGAGCATCCTCATCTCAAGATAGGAGCCGGGCTTGACGCGTTTTCGGCTGTGGACGGCGCAGCCAGGGACAGACACGTTGAGCACGGTTCCCTCCCCCACATAGGCCTCACCAGCAAACACAACGGGGAAGTAGGTGTGGACTCGTTCGCAGTAGCCTGAAGTTTCGCCATGGCAGTTGCTTCCTTCTCGGTCAGACGATTGGGAGTGCAGAGAGTAGCACAGTCTTCCTTCAGCACGCGAGAGAGCCCCCTCGTCTCGTGGGATCTGGCACAAGAGAGATTGGAGGCCTCCGCAGCATCCTCCAACAAACACGCAAAGTGCGGCAAGGAGAGCCAAAGAAAGGGAAAGCCCCCACCCCAATCTCCCTACGAAAGTTGGGAGACATGAATAACCACAGGTCATTGAAATAATTAACACAACCAAGCATTTTGTCTTCCCTGCCAGACGGCATAGAACCTGCGCTTACAGCGTCACAAGACAGGGTCAACTCCCGAGCAACATGGAGGACGCGCCGCAGGGTTACACAGGGAGGAAACAAGAATGAACAGGGTCGAGCTTCCCAACGAACCATATGGTGATGACCCTAGGACACCGGACATTCAGCCTCATGGGATCCGCCGGATTTCTTGCCTGCGGAGTCGTGATGCTTGATGGCGACATTCGGCACCCATCTGTTCTCTCCGATGCACAGGTCTATGAATACGTCGGCCCCACAGGTCAGGTGAGCCTCACGAATGTACCGACAAATGAGCGCTGTCACAGCAGTTCGCCGCAAGGCCCGATATCACAGTGGTGTGGCGGATCGAGAACTCGAGCAAGCGGTCAGACCGTGCAGCTCAGCAGCACCACGTTCAACCGGCCTTGCTCCTTGCGGTGATGAAGGCCGAATCATCCTTTAATCCGACCGCGGTCTCAAAGGCGGGAGCAGTAGGACTCATGCAGCTGATTCCGGAAACCGCCATCCGGCATGGCGTGCATAACCTCTACGATGCGAACGACAACATCACCGGTGGGGCCAAGCACTTGCGTTACCTCTTGGACCGATTCCACGGGAATATCCGGTTAGCCTTGGCTGCCTATAATGCAGGCGAACGCAAGGTGGATCGATATGGACAGATCCCGCCCTATAAGGAAACACAGGATTATGTAAAAAGGGTGCTCGTGTACTATCGTAGCTACAAGAAGGACGGTTGGATCATGCCGGTTGTGATTGCCACCCCGTCTACGCACGCAAGCCGACCGTACTAATCGATCGCCTGTGATCTCGTATGTGGTCGGAATCCTTGTTCAGATTAGAGAGTCCATCCGAAGAGACAGGGGCCTCAAGCGTCTGTAGGGATCAAAAAGCGAAGCGAGACGTATAATCAGAGAGTTGAGGAAGCTGGAGGCGTTAGGCGGGTTTCTCAGAGACGAACTCCAAGTACTTCCACAGTTCCTTGGCCTCCTCTTCGGAGAATACCAGCGGGGTATTGTTAGCGGATCCGGCGAAATAGATCTTTAGCGACATAGCATCCTTGCCAAATCTGTGCCTCGCAGTAGCTCACACTATCGAGGTTTAAGGCTTTCTTGCCAATACGAACGAAGTGCATAGCGTCTCCTTGCTCCTGCGCCAACTCCTCGCCGACTATATCACCGCATGGTCTTCCGTCAAATGCTTACCGTATTTTCTGGCAAGGTCTCGCAGGCACGAAACGAGCTAGGACTTGAAGAAGGTTGAGACGCCTGGGGGTGGATCAGTTAGAAAGAGAAGGTTGGTTGCGGGGGAGGGATTTAGGTGTTATAAAACCGCTCCTCCTACGAATACCGTTGCGGCCATGAAAGGCTTTGATTTGAAAGATTGCTTCAAAGCTGGGCCACCACACCGACTGGTGCCAGCGCAGCAGTTCAGTTACTGTGAAGAAAAGGGCGGTGGACTACCCCCACTTAATTGTTGAACAGCGTGTTTCTCCTCGTTAACCATCCAACTTCGCAGCGAATTCTGACGTCTTTAAGGATTGTGTCCAAGGGAACGTTTGGGTAGAATCAGGCTGATCGTTTGCTCGGAGGTTTCCCGCTATCTCCACATCACGATCGTTTTGAACAGATTTCATTGAGTTTCCTGCCTTCCGCTCTGACGAAGCTCCCTGTCCACATTTTAAGTGAGGCCTACACAGCTTGTACCCCACTTTAGAAATTGAGCAGGAAGAGTTGGCCAGGTAGGATAAGTGAAACAGGCGTGACTCCTAGTCGCATGGTCGTGATAGGAAGTGTCCATGGTGCTCCACGCAGAAGTGGGTAGGTGCTACCCAGAGGCTCATTTGGAAGCGGAGCCTCGAACACGGCCGATTCTCAGCGAAATGGATGGTTAACAACAAGCAACACGTTGTTCAACAATTAAGGGGGACAGTATACGCATGAGCAGTACGGATCGGATAGGCCCAGGGGACGTTGAATTTGCTTTGCGCAAGCTGAGAGGACTCAAGACCCTCGGCCCTCTCTCTCTGGCTCATGTGCGCAGCCTCGATCCTCTTGGGAACTTCGTGTATTCCTGAATCGAAACCATCGCCTGGCTCAAGGTGCTCCAACGGAAGCTATGAGGACCACAGTCAGTCAAGCGCTCGGAGTCTTGCAGGATCAAGAGCTCAAGAAACCAGAGCGCATGGACGAGCGTGTCGCTCGGCTGAAGAAGATCGCTGATTCACGCTTTGACTATGGAGAAATGGCCAAGCGGTCGCTTGGGGGCCAGTGGGATAAATTAGAAGAGAAGGAGCGACAAGAGTTTGTCGACCTGTTCACCGAGGTTTTTGACGGCAACCTATGTGGAAAAGATGCACTCCTACTCTGGCGAAGAGGTGACATTCATCACCGAACGGATTGAGGGGGACTATGCGGAGGTCAAGAGCATCATGGTCGGGAAGAAAACGGAGCTCCCGATGGACTACAGGCTCATCAAGAAAGGAGACGACTGGAAAACGTACGATGTGGTGATTGATGGAATCAGCCTGGTCAAGAATTATCGGGGGCAGTTTACATCGATTCTCCGCTCATCATCCTACGAGCATTTACTCCAAATGCTGCGCGAGAAGATTGCGCAGTTCAACGTGACGACCAAGAGTTCTGAAACGAGTACGTCATCCCACTAAATAGCACTCCGATCGGGATGGCGCGTTCTCCAGCAAACTTCGGCCGTCCTGCCTTCATATCACGAGCGAGACCGTCTTCCCATTGTCCGGCCCCACTCTGAGAGTCGGGCAGATTGAGTTGGTTAGGGGATTGAAGCAACAATACGACCTGACCATAATGGTTGCGGGGCTCGATTCGATCACGATTTAACCCCTCGGTGACGATTGCCCTGACGGCGTGAATACCCCCGCTTCTAGGCGCGGTTCCGGCACCGTATCATATGGCGCAATTGACGTTGGTGCCATTGGGTAGGATTTATGCGCTGGCCATTGGACGAAGAAATGGTGGTGGAGGGCACCCGCTACCTGCTTTATTTAGGCCCACAACTCGGGTGCCCTTGAGGGCCTCGGCACCCGCGAAAACATTGATGATTTCGCTGCGCTAGGAAAACCTCGCACTCAACTAACGCTCTTTCCTCTTCCGCCACTCCCACGGCGGCACGGGCTGCATCCTCATCAATGTCCTTACGGGATGTGGGGAGCGCAAGGGTCGCGTCTCGGGCATTTCTATAGAGCACCTTTTCGGGCATGGGGTATCCCCTCATTCGTGGGGAGACCTCGTCTGTGGGGATTGTCGAAGAAGATCAAATGGCATAAAAGAGGCGCGCGAAAGAGTGGCGTAGATTTCAGGAAGTCCAAAAATTGCTTGAACGCTTGATGCCGATCAAACCGTGGTCCACATAGCAGTTGGCGTCGTTCCGCCTTATAGAAACCTGGAGGGTACTGCGGCCACCTCCCAAGGTTTGTTTAGGGATAGGCCTCGCATAAATAGGAGGGATTATTATGCGCATTCAACGACTTTTCGCGTACGCGTCTGCGGCGTGTCTTGTCTCGCTGTTGCCGGCGCCGGCCATGGCTGACGTCGGAAGCGGAAATTTCAACGCGTTCCTGCAAGGGACAGTATCAGGTCAACGGAACCGTCACCTGTTCCACGGGGGCCGACTCCTGAATCAATTGGGTCCGAGCCGACGTTGTTCGATCACCTTCACTGGGGTCATTACCTACGATGGCCGCGGTCACGCCACGCTGACAGATGAAGGCGTCGACATTGGCACAGGTAGTCCGGATAGATTCGTCGACGAGGCGTGCGACATATAGTTATGAGGTGGCCCGCGACGGTAGCTTCAGCTCAAACGGGTAGCTGCACGAGTGCTGGTAAGTCGTATTTGTTATCCGGCATCAAGGAGAGGGGCCAGATCGGTGTCGGGGGTTCGGTATTGATCACGAACGCAGATCGGAACGGACGTAGAAACACTAGTGGCGCTGCGCCACCGGCAGTGCCTGAATATCACCCAATATCGCATCTGCGGTGGTATGGGCACAGCGGTGCGCATACACCCACACTAAGCGAACATGGTCAGCGCGGCCTGGCAAGGTCTCCGAATTCGAGACTGAGGATTGTGTTCGTTGGGCTTCATTCATCTCGTAGCCCCCCTATAGACGGACTACGGGTCAACCTCTCTACCTCAGGCTACGGCCAAAGCGACTGATGGAGAGCATGATGATGCACCGATGCGAAACCTCGCACGGTTTACCTGCTCCTCTTCCTCCATTCCCACGGCGGCACCAGCCGTGGATCGGCCCCACAAGCCATCGCACCGGGAAGCGACGGTACGTGAAGGGCATAGGGGCCTCGCAAGGAGGCCCATTCTAGGAGGGTACCGATCAAATCACAAGGCAGGCGAACAGCGGCAGGCCTCAGGCTGAGGGCTTGTCCTCGAAGTAGGATTCGAGCCCGCCGCCGCCAAACCTACGACCTCTTACACATCTGGGGAGTGGACCAGGTTTACAAATTCGATATTCGCGCTATGCTTGCACCATGAGAGAACTGTGGTCGCTGTTCGATGCACTGCTCGTCCTTAGTGTGCTGGGCGCGACCGGCACCGTGCTGGCGATCCTCTTTCGATAATCTTCACCATATTCGCCGCCGTCCCTACCCATCAACTGCAAGAGCAAGAGGCGCAGCCGACGCTCTTGGACCGTGCCGCATGGGCTCCGTGACCCGCGCCCTCGGCCTCAGGCTGAGGGCGGTTGGGGAGGTCAGCGCTTCCAGGGCTTGCCGCACTTCGCGATCGAGGATGTCCAAATACGCCCGCGGATCCGCTTTTGGTCACCGCGCCCACGTGGCTGGCCTACTTCCGAAGGTAACTTCCTTTACGTCTGTCGCTCGCCATGGTGGGGCGCTATCCTTGTGCCATGAGGGACGAGTTCCACAGCCTGCACCAAGGAGGGCGATCATGAACTGTTCCCGCTGTCTGGGTCTCATGATAGAAGACCAATACCTAGATATGGAGAGCCAATATGGGCAGATGTGGGCGCGCAGCCTGCGTTGTGTGAATTGCGGGTATGTTCACGACTCCGTGATCGAACAGAATCGTTTGGCTCGACAGGAGCAGGTCGTGGCGCACCCGAGTGGTGAGCCTGACTATCAGGATGACGAAGTCCATCTTGGAGTCGAGTCCATCATCAGACGAGCGGCCCGATCTAGGAAATGGCTTACTCGTCAGCTGCACCTCCTCGGGCCTCAAGTTGATGGCGCTTTGGCGGTCAGCGTTATCAACGTTTGCCTCAATTCCTTCGTGAACGTCGTAAAAATCTTCGGCTTGATCGGCTTCTGCCGCAAACAACCCACTGAGTCGAGCAGGCAGATTCAGCATAGCCTAGAGGCCTGGTCTTCCCCTGATTTTGTGGACACCTTCGGTGCATAATCAGCAAAGGGAGGTGCCTCATGGGTAAGCCGCGACGCAGTTTCACCCCGGAGTTTAAGCAGGAAGCCGTGGAGCTGTGCCGACGCACGGGAAAGAGTGAGTGTAGGGATTCCTCAATCAACATTGAATCGCTGGATGCGACAAAGCAGCGAGCGCGCCTCTCGGGTCTAAGAGCTCCAGCCAGAAATTTTAGAGAGTCTAGAAGAACACGGACAGGAACACGGACAAAATCGCCCGTGAGAGCAGGGAAGGGAAGAATGATGGTGTGGAAGTGGTTGAAAGACTTGGTTGCGGGGCTCGATTCGATCACGATTTAACCCTCGGTGACGATTGCCCTGACGGCGTGAATTCCTCGCTCTAGGCGCGGTCCACGGTAGACGTTGGTGCCATCGGGCAGGGAAGCAGCCGGTAAGGTCTCCTGGGAGCTCCTCCCGCCTGCACACCGATTCCGGTGTGCAGGTTTGTCGCAGTTGCAAATCTACGATTGTTGTAGAGGTGGTCATGAATCATGTGGCCTAGCATGCACATCTTTCTCGCGTTGGCCTATTCATTGATACGCAGTGGGAGTTGGGGGCGCCTCTGCGGCAGATTTAATTGGATGATTCTGATGACGTGGGAAATTTACATTGACGCTATCTTGCGACAAGTAGTACATGCCTCCGGTCCAGGCATCGATGGAGATTCCGATGATAAAGCCATTGAGCACGTTCCACTCCCATGCGCTAGTGTCGGGAAACACGCTGTGTTCGACGGGATGATACCCAGGCTTTTCCACCTTCACGACATGCGAGTGAGACCGCATACCCCATCCTTCTCTCGGAAAAACTTATAAGACAGGCCCATTGCCTGTGCGTCTCTGGTGATAATCCTAGTCTAGGCGACTTGCCCTGTCCATCCTACTGATGGGAAATCCTACGAAAGAAGTAAGGGGAGGGATCGCAGGTAGCGTGGCTCCCTCGAAGGAACACTGCCCACGATCGTTTCGCGATAATACGGACGAATGCGGGAGCAGCGGGAGAGAAGATTAAGACAGATCAGGCAGGTGATACCGGCTTTATTTGCCCACGATGTGTCAGTTGCAGGGGCCCGATATTAGCGGCGCATTTCGGACCCCCTCTGCATTGCCCTGAAGTGAGGTTCCGGACGGACAACTGGGTCGGCTGTAAGCTCCACGGCAGCCGTATGCCACACTAATTGAGAAAGAGAATATCCGGCTTACCAACCACGCCGGCCTTTTGCATGGCCTCGCGCAGATCGGATGATTCGCTAAAGGCTTGTGCTCTTGTGAGGTCCTCTGCTTCAAACAACAGAACCACCTCATTTGGATTGTTGATACTGCGCAACAGATTTTTCTCTCGAAGGCCCGCTTTCTGACGGGCTGCGAGATGACCATCATAAACAGGTTTCCACTTGGCAAAATCAGCGACTTGGTGACGAATAAAAAGGTGTGTCATGGCTTATCGCTCCTTTCAGTCGATAGGTTTAAGTAGAGACACGGCCCAGCCATGTAATCCTGACCGAGCCTATGCATGACAGTATTCTAGAGAGGCCAATCAGACTACGCAACATCCGAATACCACCTACAGTTCTCCGCAATCCCCGCCCACGTAAGTGCTTAAACATGGGTCGGCCTTACAAAAACCAGAGGGGGACATGTCTACAGGAACTGACCTGCGGTTTCTTAGTTCGCTGGTCGCAGGGGCTCGATTTTGAAGGTATTTCGACACCCCCTGCGCATTGCGCTGAAGTAGAATGAACGAGAATCGCGGGCTCAGTTACGGTCTTTTTTAACCCAGAAAACATTGAGGATTGCGCTGGTGTTGAGGGCAAGCGCACCCTCCTTATTTTGCCCAACGAGTCGGGTGCCCCTTCGATCGGCGAGTGCTGGAGGATCCGAAAAGGCCGCTTGAAACAGATGGTCTGGAAACCTGGGCTGGAGCCTTGCAGGCAGACTTAGCGAGAGGTATGCTATTGGCCAGCAGGAACATCGAAATTGAATTCTGGTTTCCTGACGGGTGATATCCGTCGCTGAATATAGGGATCTGGTTCTCCGTCAGGATATTGACAACTGAACCGGAGCCGGACCCGGTGAGAGAGGAACGCATCATGGCAAGACTGCTGCTCGGACTCGCGACAATCCTGGGATTGTGGCCGGGGATCAGCCTGGCGGGAGATCTGACACCGCGCGAAATCTACGAGAGCCGCTCACCAGCCGTCGTGCTGATCATGGGGTATTCCCACAGCGACCAACAGGGCAGCGGTGGCACCGGCTCCATCATCCAACAGGATGGGCTCGTCTTGACGAACGCGCATGTCGTGATCGAGGAACACACAGGTAAGCCCTATCCCCGCTTGACCATCTATCTGAAGCCGGATCGTGTGACCGGCGACCGGAAGGTGGATTTGTCACGGAGTGGCAAGGCTCGTGTGGTGGCCTTCTCACAGCCGTTGGATCTGGCGCTGCTCAAGCTCGATGGGCCACCCGGACCGTTTCCGGTTCTCGAACTGGACGACTCCGATAAGGCCGAGATTGGTGATCGCGTGGTGGCGATCGGACACCCAGAACAGGGCGGACTCTGGACCTTGACCACCGGCACCATCAGCGCGGAATTCGAGAACTTTAACGCCACGAAGGGCAAGTCTGTGTTTCAGACGGAAACTGGATTGAACCGCGGCAACTCCGGAGGACCGTTGCTCGATACCGACGGCCGCATGATCGGGGTCAATACGGCAATCGCCCGCGTCGCGCCAGATGGTCTTCCGATTACCAGTATCAGCTTCTCCTTGAAGTCCAATGTGGCCAAGCAGTGGTTGCGTGATCAGGGTGTTTCGTCCCGGGATGCGCTGGCTCACTCCGACACGCCGGCGCTAGACAAATCCGCTGGTCGTTCTACCCCCTGCCTCAGCGGGCAAACGACCCCACCTGGGAATTCCCTGGCCGCTCCCAAGATCGCCTCTCCCTCTCTTCCCCTGAGCTCACAGCACAGACCGTGCCCTCGCCTCGCCCTTACAATCTGGACCGCCTCATTAGTGAACGGAACCGCGCCGAGGCGGACCTCGAGGATATGATCACGGAAATGCGGGGCAAACTGCGCGGGCGATGAAGACCTCGCCATTCACTTGTCGACCAGCCAGGCTCAAGCACGGCTCGACCGACGGACGAGCAATCCGCCAGGTATCCTCAACCTAATTGAAGTAAAGGGGAGACCCGCTCTCGGTTACAAGGCCACTGCACAAGGTTACATTGCCGATTGGGATGAGGGTCTTGATCAGAACGCGCAGGCGGCCTCTTTCTTCAAAATGTTCGGTATGACGACTCCCTTTATTTCGGGTTCACCGCCTGATAATCAATGATGAATCGTCCGACAGCCTCTGAGATTCTCGTGCGAATGTCGAGTACTCTAGGGGCACTGAGCCAATTTGGAGATGCAGGGCCTTCCCATGTGGTTGCAAAGAATTCTGTGGGTGGGTCCCGTGAGAGATGAACAAGTTGTTTCAACGTAAGACCGATCGCGTACGCGGTGGAATTCGCTGAGGGACCCGTAATCGGGTGGACGGCAACATAGAGATATGGAGCCCCGGGTGACTTCGCGGTCTCCGAGATGGTCAGGACGCGCAGGCCTGCCTGGCGCAGTCGCCCTTCGATGTCGAGGGTGAGCTGCTCTCGGCTCACCCCTTCTCGTTCAACATCGTCAGGGAGATACTCAACGAGCACCGCGACCTCTGCGAGCCCTCGCAGCGTCTCACGTTTATCCCCGGTAAAGGCGAATCCTATAATCGGCCAACACAACGTCAGGCCTAACAGAATAAGCACGCTCAGACGCATCGGCCCCCTCTTAGGCGGTGTTCCGCACAATAGCTGCCCATCTATCCAAAGACAAGAGCAAGGCTGTCACTTGTGACTGAAGTGATCGCCTGGTACCTTCGCTCGCTGCCTCACACCTCATGCCGGCTAGAATGAGCCGTGCCAAAACTCCTGATTTTGCGGACAGCTACCCTTGAAGCGGAGATCGTAGGTGGAACTATTTAGGGCTGTTGAAACTGGCGGTTGGCGGCAAGTTAAATACTGTGGTTGCGGGGGCCCGATTTTTAACGGCATTTCGGACCCCGATACGCATTGTGTTGAAGTGAGTGGGGACCCAGATCGGGCACCTCCTACCTGATTTGTTTAGACCGACAATTCGGGTCGAACTTCGGCAAAGGACAGCGGTCTGATACTCCTCAGACCAGTTAAGGATACGCCGTTGTCTTTTAACCGGTCCTTACGTGACCATCCAACAGTGGCAACAGGCTTCTGGACTTCTCCGATATGGGGGCTGATGGGGCTGGTTTGCCCTGTCCTGGTAGCAGCGTGGTAGCAGATGCAGATGAGGAAGGCAGAGAATGATGGCCCTTATTTTCTCGATCGATCGAAGGAGCAGGGAGCCTGCGCCCCCTACACCTCCAAATGATCAGATATCTCAAATCATCGAATGCTCAATACACCCCCGCCGAGTGTTGCATCGGACCGCGTACACACCAGGCGTAGTTGGCGTTGTTGAACGGCTTACCGTTCTCGTTCACGTTGCCATTGCTGAGGGCCACGCCCCACGCGATGTCCGAATTCGCTACGAGCATTGGTTCCCACTTGCTTTCGTCTGAGTTGCTATACACCGGCTCACCACGTCCCATATTGCCAGTGAAAGTATCACTCCCCTTGCATCTCCCGCTTCACATTTCATAATCTTGAGGCCATGTCGGCACTCAACGATCTCCCCTCCCCACTGTCAAATGTCGAAACCGATGCGGCACTACGTGCTATTCTGGAAGGAACCGCCACGAAAACTGGCGAGGGGTTTTTGCGTCTTTGGTTCAAAACCTTGCCAGAGCACTCGGTACCCACGGCGCGTGGGTGACGGAATATTTTCCGGAACGCCGCCGCCTCCATGCCCTCGCCTTTTGGATGGACGGTCAGTGGATCAAGGACTATGACGTCGACATCACCGGAACTCCTTGCGAGCAGGTCATCGACACCCAGCGGCTCGTCCATTTTCCAGATCGATTGCTGGAGCTCTATCCGAACGAACCGGATCTGATGGCTATCGGCGCCGTGAGCTACATGGGGGTCCCTTTACTCAACACGGACGGGGTGATTCTCGGACATATGGCGGTGATCGACCGGCGGCCGATTCCCGAGCAGCCGCGCGTCCATGCAATTTTTCAGATTTTCGCCGCGCGGGCCGCGGCCGAACTTCAACGCTTGCGGGCGGAAGCCGACGTGCGCGAGCGGGAGGAAAAATTCGGCCGGCTCCTAAGCAGCGCGATGGACGCGATCATCGAGCTGGACAACCGGCTTCACATCACGCGCATTAACCCCGCCACCGAGAAAGTGTTCCGCTGTCGAGCGGACAAGATGGTCGGCCAGGATTTCCGCCGATTCGTAAGCCGGGAAGACGCCGGCCGTCTCCTGACCTTGATTGCCGAGCTGGACGGGCGTCCGGAAGGTCAGCAGTCGCGCTGGATTCCCGGGGCCTCACCGCTCGTTGTCCGGAAGGCGAATCGTTTCCCGCCGAGGCGACGATCTCGCGATTTGAGCTCCATCGGCAGAAATATACCACCCTGATCCTGCGCAACATCCATGACCGGGTGGAAGCGGAGCAGAAGATCGAATCGCTGACGGCGGAGACGGAATTGTTGCGGGAGGAATTGCAGGCCCTGCATCAAGACGGCGCTCTCATCGGTGAGAGCCTCGCGCTTCGGCAGGTTCAGCATGAGATCGCGCAAGTCGGGCCGACCGACGCCGCGGTGCTCATTTTGGGGGAAACCGGGACCGGCAAAGAATTGGTCGCCCGGGCCATCCATGCCGCCAGCCCCAGGCACGAACGTCCCTTAATCACCGTGAACTGCGCAGCCATCCCCCACATTGATCGAGAGCGAGCTCTTCGGACATGAAGCCGGCGCCTATACCGGGGCGACCAAGAAACGAGAGGGCCGGTTTGCGCTCGCCGACAAGGGGACGATCTTCCTCGACGAGATCGGTGAACTGCCCCTCGACCTTCAATCGAAATTGCTCCGCGTCCTGCAGGAGGGCGAATTCGACCCCGTTGGGAGTTCGACAACGAGGAAGGTGAACGTGCGCGTGATCGCCGCCACCAACCGCAATCTGGCGAAGGCCATCCAAGAAGGAAAGTTTCGGGAAGATCTCTTCTATCGACTGAGCGTGTTTCCGCTTCAGCTGCCTCCGCTGCGTGAACGGGGGACGATGTTCTGCGCCTTGCCTCGGTCTTTTTGCGCAGCGGTGTGCCGCCAAGATGGGCCGCGCCCTCAGCACGCTGACCTCCGGGGATGCGCGCCGACTGAAAGCCTATGGTTGGCCCGGCAATGTGCGGGAACTTCAAAACGTGATTGAACGGGCGGTCATTACATCAACCAACGACCGCCTTAATCTCGATCGAGCCATGCCTGAGGCCTCTTTCCCTGGCCCCTCTTTTGAACACAACACTGTCCCTTCGCCCGGCCGGATCCGAACCGCCAAAGAACTAGAAGAGCTCGAACGCGCCAACATTCTGCAGGCGCTCGCAGTCGCGCACTGGAAAGTCTCCGGAGAACAAGGCGCGGCGAAACTCCTCGGTATCAACGCCTCTACGCTTTCTTCACGCATGAAAGCCCTGAAGATCCAAAAACCATCCGATCGGTAATTCTTCAAATTTCACAAATTCCCTCGCGAATTTTCGTAAATCCTGAAGTCTCAGGACCGCATGCCTTTCCTCACACCGTTCAGATCTGCATATTTAGAGCGGCGATTCTCACTTTCTTCGGCCTGGCATCGCTCCTGCTGTAGGCAGAGAGCGTCGGATGACTCATTCAGGATCAAGGAGCAGATCATGATAACCATACGGGATCTCGCTTGGTGGTACTGGTTCATCACGGTCGGTCTGCTGGGCAGTGGCCTGTTCGGCTGGCCGGTCGGCATCACGCTGGCCATGGTGTTGTGTGCGATCCAAACCGCCCATGTCCTCTGGCTCACGCGAGATGTCACCGCCTTTCCCGTTCAAGTGCGGGTCGCCTATCTCATGATGCTCATGGCCGGGACATGGGCACCATTGCAATGGATTCACTGGATGCAACTGATGGGGACCAGCGCACGCGTGGTGAACGGTTACTGCCTGCTGGCCAGGGCGCTGTCGCTGGCGCCTTGGAACCGATGGCAGCCACTCACCTTGGACCTCGTGCGACGCACGTTCCTTTCGCTCCATTCGTCGCTGCCGCCCTGCGGAGAAGTCTTTCGCCGCATGTCATTGGAACAGGTGCAGCGATGAACTTGGAAGCGTTTTGCCGAATTGCCGACCGGCTGTTGTTTCGGCAACTGACTACTCACTCTCATCAGCAAGGAGGAAACATCATGTCACAAGCGACTATGAACAGCGTCATCAACGGCGTCGACGTGGAGCGATTGGGAGCCACGGTCCAGGCCATTCAACAGACGCCCCCACTGGCAAGAGGAAGGAGGCACGCCATGAAGTCCCCCACATTATCGGGTTCGCCGCGGCTGCTCTGCTCGCCTGTGCCGCTCCCAGCTCTGGCACAGAGCCGACGGTGGCGCCCGCGCCGCCGAAGAGCATTTCTGACACGGTCCCCCTCTACACGAACCTCGGCTCCCACCACAAACGCATCTCCACTCGAGTCCCGGCCACACAGCAGTACTTCGACCAGGGCCTGCGACTCGTCTACGGATTCAATCACGCGGAAGCGATCCGCTCGTTCACGCACGCCGCAGAGCTCGATTCCACCTGCGCCATGTGCTACTGGGGGATCGCACTCGCCTACGGCCCGCACGTCAACGCTCCAATGGACTCGGCGAGCGGAGTTGCCGCGTACGCGGCAGCGCAGAAAGCGCTGGCGCTCAAGTCCCACGCCACGGCGCCTGAGCGCGCGCGTACATCGAGGCGGTCGCGCAGCGCTACGAGGCGGACCCGCCGACCGATCGTGCCCGGTTGGACACGTTGTACTCGCGCGCGATGGAGCGGGTCGCCAACACCTACGCCAACGACCTCGACGCCGCGACCCTGTACGCCGAATCGCTGATGGACCTCCGCCCGTGGAACTACTGGCGACCCGACGGTACTCCCTACCCCGGCACCGAATGAAATCGTACGCCAGCTCCGAGAGAGTCCTCTCGCGTAACCCGAACCACCCCGGCGCGTGCCATTACTACATCCACGCGGTCGAAGCGGTGAACCCGCAGGCCGCGGTGCCGTGCGCCGAGCGGCTCGCTCGGCTCATGCCGGGCGAAGGGCACATGGTCCACATGCCGGCACACATCTACATCCGCGTCGGACGGTGGAACGACGCCGTGCAGGCCAACCAACACGCCATCCACACCGACGAGGTGTTCATCGAAGGGCAGCACCCGATGGGCGTCTATCCGCTCGCGTACTACCCGCACAACATCCACTTCCTCGCCTTCGCCTCCACGATGGCGGGCCGCAGTGCGCAGGCGATCGAGGCGTCCAATACACTCACCTCCAAGGTGAACCTCGACGCCGCGCGCCAGGTCGGGATGCTGCAGGAGATGCTGCCGTACCACGCGCTCACGCTCACGACGTTCGGAAAATGGGACGACGTGCTTGCCGAACCGCTTCCGCCGGCGGACATCCGCTTCTCGTACGCCATGGCGTACTACGCCCGCGGCGTGGCGCACGCCGCCAAGGGACAGTGGGCGGAGGCGCACGCCGCGCTCGACACGGTGACGGCGATCAACGCCGCGACGCCCGAAGGTGCCGATGGCAAGACGGCGCTCTCGATCGCCGTGCACGCGCTGTCCGGCGAGATCGCCACCCGCCGCGGCGACCTCGACGCGGGCACGAACCACTTCCGGGAGGCGGCCAAGATCGAGGACGCGGGACTCTACTTCGAACCGCCCAAGTGGTACTACCCGATTCGGCACTCGCTCGGCGCCGCGCTGTTGAAGGCGGGACAAAATGCCGAGGCCGAGAAGGTGTATCGCGAGGACCTCCGGCGCTTCCCCGAGAACGGCTGGTCCCTGTTTGGGCTCGCACAGGCGCTCCGGGCACAGGGGAAGAACACCGAAGCGGCCGCAGCGGAAGCGCGCTTCCGCCGAGCGTGGGCGAGCACGGACGTGACGCTGACGGCATCGAGGTTCTAGCGATATGAAGGGCTGCTGAAGCTTGCGGTAGGCGCCAACTTAAATAACTTGGTTGCGGGAGCTCGATTAGATCACGATTTAACCCTCGTTGACGATCGCGTTGACGGCGTGACTTCCCGCGCCTAGCGCAGCGTTGCACAGTAAACGGGTCGGAGTGAGTTCGAGAACCGTGTGGCGGTTCCTGCGCGGAATGGAGATTCTGACATTATGATACTCAGTCCATATTTAAAGTCTTTGATGACAAGACCGAACCCCCTGCTTCTACTTCTTCCTCAGCGCCTTCAGAGTGGGCTGATTGCGAACATCCTCCCTGGCTTCCGATCGCATGAGGAGTAACAAAACTCGTCGACTATGTAGAACCTCGAGAGCCTTGGGCAAGTGGATAATATTTCTTCAATCTAAGTCCAGTCACAGTCGGAAAGAAAACTTTAATGTAAATTTCCGGTTACATATTCTCTCTAAGGCCACCACGTTATGTTAGGATTTTCTTCATGGAATGCAGCCCTTTCACCCTTGGAGGTCTAAGGTACATGAACTCACCCGTCGATACGAGTGCGCAGATTGAGCGACACATAGCGCGAGCACTCGACCAATTAAAGGAAGCCGACAACCTGGCACGGCACGACCCGTATATGAAAGCACGACTTCACGAAGCAATGAACGTAGTAGGTCGAACATTGGAAGAAGTGACGAAATAAAAAACCCTCAGCTGGATAGAGCCGCTACACAAACACTACACACGTAGCTTGATACTTTCTATCGTGAGGGAGAAAGATCATCCCATTTACGAATTTTACCGAAGCCGTAGGGTGCGGAAGTCGCATTCGAGGCTGCCCTAGAGGCATCACTCGCTGAGCGTGATGCGTCTCGGCTGTGACTGCCCAGCAGCGAAGTGACGGCAGGCCGTCGCGCGTATGTGCTGGTCAATAGATGAGCGGTTTTGGCCGGGTGAGAGAGAAAGAGCTAGGGAAACTCAAGGGACAGCTGGAGCGCCGAGGCACGTTATCTCCCTTCCAGTTAAGGGAACTAGCGGCAGGCATCGCCTTTGTGAGATTTACATCTCAAGGAACGACCTTGCTATCGTTCGGAGACCAATTCTGATGGGACGTGAGGCGTTTCATCATATATAGGTATCCTAAGGCAATAGAGGTGCCAGCGCCGTCATTATCACCACACCTTCCACAGCACAATCCCCACCCCCATGACCAGCGTGAGGACGGTCAAGACTTGCAGCAACTCGCGCACAGAGGGGTGCGGGTCCAGCTTCGCCGGGATCAGCTAAGGGTTCCTCATACCACTCGACGGGTCGAATGTAGTGGGGAGTTTCATGATCCACCATCTTTCACTAATGGCTTCTTCTCTCGAAAGTGGTGACGAAAACGCACCCTCTTGATCTTCAATACTCGTCTTATCTCAGGCTGGGATTACGAGAACGTATCGGTTCCATACGGGGCTGTTAATAATTCTGACGCGTAGAAAGGCTCTAGAAATCCATGCGGTTCGCTTCCATAGAAAGCAGCGATGGAGCCGGGAACAAATTGCTCGCTTAGCTTCCCAATCGCATAATACGATGCGATGCAAAATCAGTTCTTTTGACCACTTCGTCAGCTACCATTGATCTTCAACTAAATCCAAAGGAAAGCGGCTAGTTCTTCACGACGTTTTTGACACGCCTCCAGGCTGATGAGAGATCCTCGGCTGTCTTACGTTGTGATGGTGTTGAATACATTCAGTGAGTTTCCTGCATCCACCAGACTCCGCTACTTGTGCACATTTTAACCGGGGCACAATCGAGATGGTACAAAATCCCGGCTGGTCAGTTCCTCGCACCCGATGTATGCTATCATGGTGCGAAGGTCACCGGAGACGCGTAGGTCCTACGGGTTCGGTGGGAAAGGCGAATGGGGATGGCGTGCCCAATATCCGGCACTTTACCGGCTTGCGGCCACCTTCCAAGGCAGTCTTCCAATCTCGTCTAAATCCATCGCGCACCTGCGACACCGTCTTTGTCCGAAGGCCTCGGACCCGGCTTGCTCCACCATGGGGCATCGTCCTCTGGAACCGTAACCGCCGCCGGTCTCGCAACGAGCCCAACCTCGATGACGATTCCAATCCACAATGGCCGATCTGAATCGGCTGCGCAGAAATCGTCCGGGTCTTCAGCATCGCTGGCTTCGGGGATCTGTTCAAACACATGGGTCTTGAAGCCGTCACTGAATACACCGGCAAGATCATGGGTTGGCAGTACGTAGATGACATCGCACATCTTGACCATCCCCAACGTGTACGCCGGGTTTTTGAAATCCTCGGACCGACCTTTGTCAAGCTTGAGCCAGATTCTGGCGACTCGCCCTGACCTCGTTCGGACCCGAGTGGATCACTGAATTCAAAAGCTCAATGGCAAGCGCCCCCGCTGGATTTCGCCGAGCTTCGTCCTCAGGTCGAGGAAGATCTGGGAGCACCGCTCGAAGAGATCTTCAAGAGGTCGAAACCACACCCTCGCTGCCGCTTCCTTGGCGCAGGTGCATCGGGCGACCTTGAAGGACGGAACGAAAGTGGTGCTCAAGATTCAGCGCCCGGGATCCGGCCAAAAATTGAATCCGATATGCGCCTGATAGCCCATCTGGCGTCGTTGGCCGAAAAGCATGTGCCTGAGTTGGCCGCCTATCACCCTCAAAAGGTCTTCCAGCACTTCGTGAAGTCGCTCCAGAACGAGCTCAACTTCATGACGGAAGGACACCAAGCCGACCAGGTCGCGGCCAATTTTGAAGGCCATGAGCAAATCGTCATTCCCAAAATCTATTGGGAATGGACAAGGCCACGGATTAATGTCCAGGAATTTGTGGATGGCATCCCTGGAGTGAACATTCGAGCCATCGATGCAGCCGGAATGGACCGGACACGCATTGCCCAAACTGGGGCGAGGGCGGTGCTCAAGATGATTCTGATAGACGGGCTGTTCCATGCCGATCCGCACCCGGGGAATTTCTTCATCTTGCCTGGTGAACGCATTGCCTTCATCGACTTCGGCATGATCGGACGCGTCTCTGAGGGTCAGACGGCAACAGCTGATGACTGCTGCTGCAGGCGTTGCTGGACAACGACGCCGAGGGACTGTCCACGATTCTTCTGGAATGGTCTGACAGAGGAGGAGACGATCCGGGGAACTGTCAGGAGCCGTTGAGGGAGTTTCTGAGCAAATATGCCGGAAAATCGATGGGCCCTCAATGGATTTGTCGGCCATGGTTGGAGGACTTGTTGAGTCTTGGTCGAGACAACAAGCTCACGATGCCCCCGGATCTAGCCATGCTGCTCAAAGTGTTTGTCTCGCTGGACGGCGCATTCAAGAAGCTCGACCCGGGCTTTGATATCATGGCCGCGATACAACCCATCCTTCATGAGGCTGTCATCGACAAATTATCTCCGCAAGCCTTAGGGAAACGCGGACTGAAAACTGTCTCACGCAATATCTGGAGTTATTCGCTGACCTGCCCAAGGAGATACGCCGCGGAATCTATGCGGCGAAGACCGGTCAATCTGAAAATTCGCGTGGAACTGAGCCAAGTCGATGAACTGCGACATGCAGGTCATGCGTGCCAGCCGCCTGCGGGCTGTGGCCGGCATCACGGCAGCCTTGCTGATCAGCGGTTCTATTATTCTGTTACTCACAAGAAAGTCGAGGCGATGATCCGGGCCGCACGGGGCCTTGTCCACTCACTGTGCCCTCATCGGAGCGAGCCTCGTCCTAAGGCGAATGTCGAAGAAACGTGACGGAAGATTGGGCATGTGCCGGATGTCGGCTCTTTCCAACCATTTCTTGCCCGTGAGCGCTAGGTCGCGTGTCCTCCCAGTTCCACCACGCCGTGCGCCTGACTCATTGAAGGTGGTACAACGACTGGGGGGCAGGTCAGGGAGCGAATCCGCTGTAAGCTCTTGAGAGAAAAAGAGAGAAGGGTGGTTGCGGGGGCTCGATTAGATCACAGTTTAACCCATCATTGACGATCGCGTTGACGGCGTGACTTCCCGCGCTAGGACTGGCGAAACGGTCCATTCGGTGGTTTTCCGTGCTTCCCCGCAATACCCCTGATTACCCTCCTATTCCCCTACGCTATTCACCAACGATTTCGCGGAGCCCGCCATGGCGGCGTCGTGGTTTGCAGATCTGTGCCACTGAATCCACCCCAGTTCCACTGGAATTTCGGTTTTTACCGTCTCAGCCAAATTAGCTTCGCCGTCTCCTTGGCTCGGCCCTCAATCTTTGACTGCTGCCGCTGTATTCCCCGGCATGCTTTCGCCCCGCCGCCGATCGATAGAGCCCACTGGGTTGCGGGCAGCCAATGAGGGCGGCAACCCCTGCACTTCACCCTGTGAAGTTTAGACTTCCCGCCGGACTCAGCCGTGCCGCTCTCCGAGTTTGCGCAGCCCTGAGCCGTCATCTGGAAGCCTTCAGCCGCTACGGTCAAGCGGGACGCTCGGAACGCGAATCCAACCGCGGCGCGCTTGGTGGCACGGCCTCTGCTCCATCGAGGTAGAAGATAGCCTTCGACGGCGGCAAGCCGTCAAGTTGATCTCCGGTTTTGTTCCACGCGGCTGCCCGCACTGCCGGCAGTCCCATTGCGCTTGGATCTCTTCGACCAGCTGGGTGGCGCCGAGAGCTGCCTTCATTCGGCGGCCGGTCTCGATCGCGCCCGGGCGTTTGGGGCGTGGAAATCGATCGAGCCGACCGGCGAGTGCGGAGGCAGCCGGAACCTCGGCAGGCGTGGCAGCAAAGTCGCGCACCCAGATGCGACCGGGACGCAGGATCTTTCCACCCTTATGACACCTCGCAGCGGCTCGGTCACCTCGGTTGAGGCACAGCTCGACGGCGAAGGCTCCCGGCTGCGAACAGCGAGATTGCTGATGTGGCGATAAGACTCCCCATTGGCAAATCTCCTCTGTAAAACATCCTGTGGTGCACCGCTGGTCTGTGCAGCAGACGGGTGCGTATGGAACAACTTCTGGCGTCAGAGCGTCGGGCGTCGGAGACTGAGTGAATCAGGTACGCGGGGCAGGATCCAGGAAGCGCGAGAGGTAGGACAGTCAGCGGAGCCTCACCTGTGAGAGCCATTTTCGGTCCAACAAGTACACGAGAGTCAACCCAGCAGGCTGAGCGGGGCTGGTTCGTGTACGTTGGCTGCAGTGGGGCTCGATTCGGTCGACGTTTAACCCCCTCGGTGACGATCGCATTGACGGCGTGAATTCCCGCTCTAGGCAGCAGCAATATGCCGCCTTGTTCTGGCGTTTTTAGGGGCGGTTCCACGTGGAATAGGTGCAGCGGTTTAGCCGAAACCGCAATCGCGACCCCTGCTCAGGCCTGCGATGGTCACTGGGGCCCACTCCAGCCAAGGGTCCCTCAAAGCTCTTGCAACTTTGGCTGGAATAGGCCTGCAGGTGAGTTGGAATGAGGGTGGAGCTGGTTAGCCAAAACGAGCAGCACTTGTGGATGCAATCTCTCGTGCTTGGACCGGTAGATTTTTGCCAGAGAGCTCCGGGCCCAGGATTGGCCTTAACGCCTGAATTCAGCCGACGGCGGAGCGCTGCGGAAAGCGCGTCGGCTGGAATGAATAGCTAGGCGATTGGTGGTAGTACCTCTTCAGACAGGATGCGAAGCAGTTAAGGCTGCACCTTCGGGGGACTCCGGTCCTGGAGCAAGTTCAGCCATAATGTTGTTGTTCGCGGTGAGGACTACTCCTCCCCGCTCCATGCGCCGCCGTGACATATCTTCCAATGGATATTTCGTAGGAGTGACCCTGAAGCGTCCATAACTGCTTGTGCACGGTAATCCCTCAAAAGCGGCTGGCACCGATCGCCGCTGGGATACCACCAAACACACATCCGGGCGTCGTGACGCCCGCCATGATCAGATTACGCCGTTGCGTCTTCTCGACCGCCGCCTTGAAGTTCGGGTCGTTCAAGCGTTGACGATGCCGGCCCGTTGATCCGGGCCGCGAACGCCTCTGGCAGGATGCCTTGGAGTTCGGGCAGCAGCGCCCTGGACGTTCTGTTCTTGCGAACTGGTCAACACCACGGGATGCCTAGAATCTTGGCGGTCTTGGCCAGCGCCAGGGTGTTCCGCTTGGCCACCTCCAGCGGATGTTCTTGAGGGTTTCATCGTGCCGACCTGATGATCGATCAGCAAGAGAGCGACTCGACGGAGTGAATCGCACCCATCATGGCGGAGCCTTTGTATGACCGCGTCCAAGCCGCCGAACTAATAGGTCTCCTGCGGGGGGCCGTGCAGGTGTAGCACGATAACTTGGCACCCTGGTGGAAGGAAGAGTCTTCTACCTGGGAATCAAATGCTTGTTCAATATTTCGTCCTGCTCCACCCACCGACAGGCTGCGAATCCTGCAGTCTATCCAGCTATCAGCTCACCGTGTATCGCCTGCTTCATGCTTCGAAACTTATCCCGCCAAAAACCCTCGCTGCAAGCGAACAGTAGGCTACTGGTTTCCCAATACAATATGGCGACTCTCTCGGCGGTCCAAAATGAACTGGTTTAGGCTCAGCAGAACACTCCCTTCAGCATGAGACCGTCAACTCTCGAATCCTGGATGAGGTGGCTCCAATCACCACCGGCGGCCACGCCCGTACTGTGGCTCTGGGTGACGCGTGCGATTCTGGAGAATAATCGGATCGAGGATTTCTCCGCAGCTCATACAGCGCCACCCCGTGAAGGACGACACGTTGGGACTGAGCCTGCCAGATCCACGAACGTCTCTTCCACCATCAGATTGTGACAGCGTGGGCATCCCACCACGCAGTCGAATTCTGTCGCACTCAGCACCAAGTCATCGACCTGACAACCAGGAGCACGGTGCACCGCGTCGAGAATTTTGTCAGCAATAGTCCCTAGCTGTGACATGGCGATCCCTCTCTTCTACGCATCCGAGTGTCCCAAACCTGCCCTTAGGCTGAGACCATTCCTCCTCACCCAACCCTCCCCAGATACGGGAAAGATGGGCAAGAGTGAAGGCCTTCCCTCTGGCGCGAACAGGGCGCTACTGTTTGGGCATTGCGAGTCGCCTCAGTGACCGGCGGCTCAATCTTGATGTTCGGCCCTTGAACCGTCGGCAGTTGACCGGCTCCTGCGACTGCAGCAGCCTGGCATTATAGGGATCTACCAGCTTCTGGCCCGTGTGCGCATCCTCTGACGCGGCGGCGCGGCTGAGGGATTGCTCAACGGTCAGATTTTTTGCCCGGTATCGTTGGCATACTCTCCGCTCGATGGATACCCGGGATGCTTGGGCAGCATCGCCGGATCCGCGGCGGCGAGAGAGGCACTCCCTACCAAGACGAGCCCTGTCATCACGATGGTATAGAATTTCATGGCCTGCACTCCTTTCGTTGAGAACACCACGACCTGCTTGACCAGGGACGATCCCGATACCGAACCGGGAATGTCTTCCCTGTCAGAGCTGCGACTCGCTGAAGCAAGAGCCGGCAGTCGTGATGTGCGACATCAAAGATGCCGCGCTTCAGAAAGAGGCTGGCGTAGGAGCTGCGGGGACCGTGGGATCCTCGTCGCGCGGGGAGAATACAAGGCGCGTAGGAGAGAGCAGTCGAGGTAACTGGTACGTCAGGATTGAGAGGCTACGGCGGATAAGGTATGTCCCGTCAAGATGCGAGAGTTCCGTAGGAACTATTTACATCATGGTAGTTCAAAAACTTTGATTGTGGGGACGGCTTGCGGCGATTCGCAGACGCTCGCTAACAGCCTTCCGTAGGACCCACGGCGGCCCCGGCTGCGGATCGGCCCACTGTACCAGCCTTGCCTGACGAGTTCCTGAGTGCGGTTCATGGTTGCGGGGAAGGATTTGAACCTTCGACCTTTGGGTTATGAGCCCAACGAGCTACCGGGCTGCTCCACCCCGCGGGCGGATGCTAACAAAGCGTTGAACGGCAAGTCAAGCCAACATGCGCGCATCCAGTTGCTTTCGCTCACCTGCAATGCTAAAGCGATAACATGCGACTCGTGTTCATGGGCACGCCAGATTTTGCGTCGGCTTCTCTTGAGGCCTTGTTGAGATCGGACGATTCCGTTGTCGGCGTTGTCACTCAACCGGATCGCCCGAAAGGACGCGGGCAAATCCTACGCCGTCACCGGTGAAACTTCTGGCCCAGCAAGAACGAGATTCCTCTGCTGCAACCGCTCAAGATGAAGGATCCTGAATTTCTCCATGCTCTGGCTGGGTGGAAACCGGATCTGATTGTGGTCGCGGCGTTCGGGCGTATTTTGCCTCCGGCAATCCTCTCGCTTCCCCCGCGGCTGTATCAATGTGCATGGTTCCCTTCTTCCAAAGTATCGCGGCGCTGGTCCGGATTCAGTGGGCCATCATCAACGGCGAGACGGAAACAGGAATTACAACCATGCTGATGGATGAGGGGATGGATACCGGCGCGATGTTGCTTCAAGAGGCCAGCCCTATCACTCCGGACGATACCGGCGGCACCCTCGCGCCACGTTTGGCTGAGCTCGGAGGCAGACTGCTGGTCGAGACGATTGCGCGACTCAAGGCCGGCACCCTCGTACCGCGGCCGCAAGATGCTTCACAGGCGACCTTGGCGCCGTTGCTGAAAAGGAAGATGGTGTGATCGATTGGGCCTTGCCTGCCACTGCTTTTGGCCAACCGGGTCCGCGGACTCTCTCCCTGGCCCGGGGCCTACAACCGTGGCGGGAGGTGACCGCTGGACGATCTGGCGAGCTCCTGGCGCTCCAGGCCCGTGACGAAGCCTCCAGGGGTGATCGTCGCCGTCACGAGCGGAAGCGATTCATGTTGCGACCGGGGACGGAGTTCTTGCCGTGATGGAGTTGCAGCCGGCTAATAGCCGTCGCATGGCCGTATCTCAATACTTGGCAGGCCATCCCATTGCTGTTGGAGTGCAATTAGGAGGACCGGTCGTTTCCTAGCAGGATGCTGAAAAAGCCCGCCAGCTGCAGTTCTCGCATCGCTCAGAGGCTCAACGTACCGGAGCGTACGCCTTCGCCTCTTCGCTCGCTGCGGCCTTGCTGGATGGCCTTTTGAGCATCCTGCGGGCGGTTCTTCTCTTGTCCCAGACGTGCGGACCAGCGAAGTTCCGATATGCCCACGGAGTTTTCCGCAGCTTGCTAGGGTCCTGTCCGTTCAGCACACAATCAGAGTGTCCCGGTCCCGAGTCCCCTTATGGCTTCTGGCTCTCGCTCGTTATTCACTGCCCAGACCGCACCGTCAGCGCGTACGATCGCCCTCTCGTTGTTAGTGGAGTCCGTCAAGAGCGAGGAAGGGGTCGATGTCTTGTTAGATCGCGCGCTCGCGCATTACTCGTTCGACAGCAGGGAACAAGCCCTCACGATGGGAGCTCACCTATGGCGTCTTGCGGCGTCTTGCGACTATCGATTGGCGGCTTGAACCGGTTTTGGAAAAGCCGCTTCCGCGCCTTCCCGTCGCCGTGCAGATGGTGCTCAGGCTTGGTGCCTACCAACTCCTGTTTCTAGATCGTATTCCGCAGTCTGCCGCGGTCAATGAATCAGTCAACCTAGCCAGGGCCTTTGCCGGCACACTTGGCAGAGATTGGAGTGGCTTCGTCAATGCGGTGTTGCGCGCGCTCTTGCGCCATCCGCCTCAGCCCTGGCCCAGCATGGATCCTGATGCTGCGCAGGCCCTCGCCGTGCGGTACTCGATTCCAGGGTGGCTCAGTCGTCGATGGGTGGAATGCCTGGGCGTGGCCTCTGCGGAAGCGGCCTGCGAGGGGTCAGCGTCGCGCCTCCGCTGACGCTTCGGGTGAACCAGCTGATCACGACCAGGGAAGTACTCCTCGAAAAATTTGCGCAGGTGGGTATTTCGGCCAAGCCGACCAGCGTGAGTCCGTTCGGCATTCTGATTGAAGAAGGAGGCTCTGTGCCCTCGCTCCCGGGGTTTCACGAGGGCGCTTTCTATGTGGAAGATGAAGCAGCGCAATTAATTCCTCCCTGCTCGATCCTCAGCCTGGTGACATCGTGCTCGATGCCTGTGCGGCGCCGGGAGGAAAATCGACTCATTTGGCCGACCTGATGCATAACAAGGGGACGATCTATGCCGTCGATCGGAAAGGTGTCCGCCTGGATCTGGTGCGAAGCAATTGTCATCGACTCGGGGTCCAGATTGTCGTGCCGATCGTCGGCGATATTCGACAGCCACGTGAATGGTTTCCCATGATCGAGACAGCAGGGCCTCCCTCCGTGAAGAAGGCCAGAGTGGGCGAACCATCTGTTGATCGGATTTTGGTGGACGCGCCCTGCAGTGGGCTTGGTGTGTTGCGGCGACATCCGGAAGCGAAGTGGCGGAAAGGTGAGCAGGCGCTTCCTCGACATCAGGCACTCCAGTGTCAGATCCTCGAGGCGGTTGCCCCATGCTTGCGGCCTGGCGGGGTGCTGGTCTATAGTACGTGCTCGACGGAACCGGAGGAAAACGAAGACGTCATCGAGCGATTCTGTCGTGCCCATGCGGAGTTCCAGCGTGAGTCCGTCGCCCCCTGGCTCCCGCCTGCCGCGCAGGGGTTCGTCACCGAACAGGGTGCCCTCTCGACAGTGGGTAACCGGTACTCGATGGACGGATTCTACGCCGCACGACTGAGGAAGGTTTTGTGATGGCACGCCCCATTCTTATTGCGCCCTCGATCTTAGCTGCTGACTTTGCCCGACTGGCCGACGAAGTGGCAGCCGTGGAACGCGCGGGGGCCGACCTCCTCCATATCGATGTCATGGACGGGCATTTCGTGCCGAATTTGACCATCGGTCCGCCGATTGTGGCGGCGCTCAGAAAAGTCACCAAGCTGCCGCTCGACATCCACCTCATGATCACAAACGCCGACGCCTTTATCGCCGAGTTCGCCGAGGCTGGAGCAGACTATCTGACGGTTCACGTGGAAGCCTGTCCGCACCTCCATCGCACGGTGCAATCGATCAAGGAACGCGGCGTCAAGGCCGGGGTGACCCTGAATCCGGCTACCTCGCTCAGTACGATCGAGGAAATCCTCCCCGATGTCGATTTGGTCCTGATCATGTCAGTCAATCCTGGCTTCGGCGGTCAACAGTTTATCACCTCCAGTCTGCAGAAGATTTCCTCGGCTCGTGCCATGATCGAGCGGGTCGGAAGTCGCGCGTTGCTCGAAGTGGACGGCGGCGTCAAGATCGACAATACGGCCCAGGTGCTGGCTGCGGGAGCTGATGTCTTGGTCGCCGGGTCGGCCATTTTCTCTAGTCGGGATTATGCCGCGACGATTGCTGCGATGCGCGCAGCCGGCCAACCTCCTTCCACGACGCCGCAGCGCGTCTCCGCTCACCGATAGGCCTCGCGGGTGGACATTTCTTCCCTCATCGATAGCCTCCATCCTCTCGAAGTCAAAGTCCTGTCGACCTTTGAGGCGAATCCCTCCGCGGTGCTCCAGACGGAACAGCTTGACGCAGTCCACCGGGTTAGAGCCCTCGCAGTTAAGTATGGCGGTCGAATGGTTGCTCGCCAAGTCGTTGCTCGCGGTCGATACCGAGACCGTGACGCCCAATGTCTCGCTCACAAAAATCGGCGAACTCTATTTTGAAAAGTACTCGCCGATCGAACGGGTGCTGTCTGCTGCTCGCGATGCGGCCAAAACCGGCAAGCGCCTGACCATTCAGGACATTCAATCGCGGGAGGGACTCGAACCGGCGGAGGTGAGCGGTGCGATCGGACGGCTCAAGAAAGAGGGCGCGCTCCTCATCATTCAAGGCGGCTGTATCGAATCGACCGGCCGACCGAGCCAGACGGCGGAAGCGATGCGGGGATTGCTGCAACAGCTTCATGGGGCGCCTCGTGAGCTGCAGGCGTTTTCCGAGGCACTACGGCAAGTCATTCAAGACCACTCCGTCAAACGCGGGAATGCACGGGAACCTTTCCGCATTGATGATCGGGTGGCCAGGGGCTCAAGCTTTCCGTAACCGGTATCGAGGCCGCCCAGCAGCTCTCTCGGCAGGGGACAGCGGAAGAGGTCTCCCAGCTGACGCCCGAACTGTTGAAAGACGGGAACTGGCGGATGAAGCGCTTCCGTAGATACACGATCAGTCTTCGTGCGCCAAGGATTGCGCCGGGCAAGCGGCATCCGTATCGCGAGTTTCTCGATACCGTGAAGACGAAACTCGTGAGCATGGGATTCCAGGAAATGCGGGGCTCGCTTGTCGAGACAGAATTCTGGAACATGGACGCCCTCTTCATGCCGCAATTCCATCCGGCACGTGACATCCATGATGTCTACTTCGTCAAGGAACCGACTCATGCCTCGTCGATTGCGGAACCGTTCTTGTCCCGAGTCACGCAAGCGCACCAGAATGGCGGTGAAACCGGTTCAACCGGTTGGAACTATCCCTTCAATGCGGAGCGCGCGCGCCGGCTGGTCTTGCGGAGCCAGGGGACGGCCGTCTCGGCCCGTACGTTGGCGGCACAACCAGCGGTGCCGGGAAAGTATTTTTCCATCGCCCGTTGTTTCCGCTACGATCAAGTGGATGCGACGCACGCGACCGATTTCTTCCAGGTAGAAGGGATCGTGCTCGGCGAAGACATCAACTTTCGCACGTTACTCGGCCTGCTGAATCTCTTTGCCCGTGAAGTGGCGCAGGCGAAGGAAGTCAAATTTCTCCCAGCCTACTTTCCTTTCACCGAACCGTCGGTCGAGCTGCATGTGCGCCATCCGAAGCTCGGATGGATGGAACTTGGCGGAGCCGGGTTGTTCCGGCCGGAAGTCACCCTTCCGCTGGGCGTGACCGTTCCAGTGATTGCGTGGGGATTGGGGCTCGATCGCATGGCGATGGTGGCGCTCGGCATTCACGATATTCGTGAGTTGTTCACCGACAATCTTGATCTGATTCGCTCCACCAGGGGGCCTTCTAGGTTTCACATGCCCACGATTACTATTTTCAAGCAGGATCTCGAGGGATTGCTCGCAGCGCCAGGCGAGGCTCCCCAACCGATCACCATGGAGCAACTCGAAGAGTCGTTGATGCTCGTGAAGGGTGAGTTGAGGGGGCAGAATCCCGACACCGGCGAACTGCGAATTGAGCTGCAAGATAGCAATCGTCCCGATCTCTGGTGCTGCGAAGGGATCGCCCGGCAGATTCGGGTGAAGCGGCAGGGTTCCCTCGCGAGGTACAACTTTCTCACGACCCCATCGAAATCGCCAAAGCGATTGAACGTGGCTCCCGGCCTGGAGGAGATCAGGCCCTACGTGGCGGCCTGTACTGCGACCGGCTACCGCGTGACCCAGGAGGGCCTCGCTCAGCTGATTCAGACACAAGAAAAACTCGCCGAGATGTTCGGCCGTAAACGCCGGACCGTGTCGATCGGACTCTATCGGCTCGCGGCGATCGAGTTTCCTGTCACCTATGACTTGGTGAAGCCGGACGAAGTCACTTTCACGCCGTTGGGCATGGATACGGTCATGACGCTCGGGGAGATGCTGCTCGTCCATCCCAAAGGGTCTGGAGTTCGGCGGGATTCTCGCGGGACATGATCGCCTGCCCTTCCTGCGCGATGCGAAGCGATCAGGCCCTCTCCTTTCCGCCGATCATCAATAGCCGCGAAGTCGGAGAAGTGCGGGTGGGAGACGACGCCCTATTCGTCGAGGTGACGGGCACTGACCTCTCGATGGTCGTCCTGACCCTCAACATTCTTTGCAGCCAATCTGGCGGATCGTGGCGCTGTCATTGAGCCGATCGAAGTACGGTATCCCTATAAGACTGCTCTCGGCAAGGCAGTCATGACTCCGCAGGATCTCGGGAAGTCACGGACGCTTCCAGTCAGCACGATCGAGCAGGCCCTTGGGCAGGCGTTAGGCGCCCAGGAAGTGGCGAAGGCTCTAACGGCCTACGGCTATGAGGTGACAACCAGAGGTGCAAAGCGGTGACGGTGACGCTTCCGCTCTATCGGCAGGACCTGATGCACGCGATGGACGTCGTCGAAGATGTCGCGATCAGCCGTGGATACGGAGACTTTTCGCCGGTGATGCCCTCGCAGTTCACGGTCGGTGGATTGTCGCGCATCGAGGAAGTCTCCGACCGTGTCAGAGCCCTCATGGTTGGCATGGGTTTTCAAGAAATCATTTCCAACATTCTCGGTTCTCCCCAGGACCTGCGTGATGCGATGCGATTAGAAGGGACCGAGTGGGGACAACTTGTCGAAGTGGACAATGTGATGTCCCAGAACTTCTCCGCACTTCGACAATGGATGCTTCCGTCGTTGCTTCGCGTGGAAGCTGCGTCGAACCGGGCATTTTATCCCCATCGGATATTCGAGGCCGGCGAAGTGGCACGTCCCGATCTCCACGCAGCCCCTCGGGTCGCGCACCGTGACAGTGCTCGGCGGGATGATCGCCCATGCCGATGCACATTTCTCAGAGGCCCACTCCTGCCTGGACACGCTGTTTTATTATGTGAACCAAGCCTACAGCCTGGAACCGATCCAGCATCCTTCATTTCTCGCTGGACGAGTGGGGGTATCGTGTCTGGCGGGAAACAGGTCGGTGTGATTGGGGAACTGCACCCGGAAGTTCTCGAACGATGGCAGATCGGTGTTCCGGCTGTTGCGTTTGAAATCGATCTGACTGAACTAGCCGACCGGTCTTGAGACGTACGCCGACGGCGCCTAGCGCATTCCTCAAGTACCCACATGCACGTCCCAACCACATTCTTCCGACAGGAAATTCTCGGCAGGCGACCTTCGCGCGTTACGCCCCGGCAGGGGCGAGGTGCTGTTTGGCAAGACCGACCAGCTGCTCAAACCCCGTGGCATCCTTGATCGCCATATCGGATAAGACCTTCCGGTCCAAGAGGATATTGGCCTTCTTCAGGGCGTTGATAAACCGGCCATAGGTCAGTCCATGCGCCCGAACTGCCGCGTTGATGCGCGCAATCCACAACACGCGGAAATCCCGTTTCCGATTTTTCCGTCCGGTATAGGCATATGCCTGACCCTTATCGACTGATTCTGTTGCGGTGCGGAACAGCCGGCTCTTTCCTCCATACTGTCCTTTGGCCAGTTTCAGCCGCTTCTTTCGTCGATGTCTTGTTTTGGGGCCACCTTTTGCGCGAGGCATGAGTCAGTACTCCTTCTGGTTAACGCGATTCGTACATTCTAATTTAGTTGTAGGGCAATAAGCGATCCAGCGCCTGAATCTTGGTCTTATCCACGAGAACCGTGCCGCTTAATCGGCGCTTCCGATTCTGCGTCTTGCTGGTGAGGATATGGCGTCTTCCGGCCTTTCGCCTGACCAATTTCCCAGAGCCGGTACGGGTAAACCGCTTTTTGGCTCCACTATGCGTTTTCATTTTCCTTTTCATGATCGGTGATTCCTTTGGTTAGTAGCGTTCGGGCCGACCGTCTTACTTCGGCGCAACGATCATGATCAAGCTCCGCCCTTCCATGCGAGGGGCATACTCGATCGTGCCTGTCTCTCCCAACTCTGCGATGACCGTATTCATGAGTGTCCGGCCCATCTCCTGATTCGCCATCTCACGACCGCGGTACGTCAAGAGGACTTTGGTCTTGTTACCATCGGCCAGAAAGCCCTTAATCTGTCGAATCTTGATCTCCAAGTCATGCTTATCCGTCCGAGGGCGCAACTTAATTTCCTTCACCTGCGTCGACTTTTGATGCCGCCGGTTCTGGTGGTCCTTTTGCTCAGCTCGAACTTGTATTTCCCGTAGTCCATAATGCGGCACACGGGAGGCACTGACGTGGGCGCGACCTCGACAAGGTCGTAGCCGTTTTCTTGTGCCTGTTTGAACGCATCCGCCGTGAGGAGAATGCCGAGCTGTTCGCTCTCCGGACCGATCACCCGGACTTCGCGCACCCTGATTTCCCGGTTAACTCGTAGTTTGGGGACGATAAGACACCTCTTATTGTGTTAGTGAATGTTGCTGCCCTGCCGGCTTGAGGTCCGCACGGAGCAGGTCGAGCGCTCCCGCGACGGTCATGCTGCCGAGGTTGGCTCCGCGCCGGCCCCGTATGGCCAGAGTCCCACTCTGCACTTCTCGGTCGCCAACCACAAACATAAATGGAACCTTCGCCTTCTCCGCTTCTCGAATTTTGAGCCCAATTTTTTCATTCCGAAGGTCTGCCTCAGCGCGGAACCCCGCAGCCTTTAGCTGGGTCACGACCTCGGCGACGTAGGGCCGTTGGTTGTCCGTGATGGACATGACCGTCGCCTGAACCGGAGCGAGCCAGGTTGGGAAGGCGCCGCCGAAATGTTCAATCAGAATGCCAAAGAACCGTTCGATCGATCCCATCAGAGCCCGATGGATCATGATCGGCTGGTGAACTTTGCCGTCTTCCCCAATGTAGCCTAATTCGAATCGTTCGGGATTATTGAAATCGACTTGAATGGTCGAACATTGCCAGGATCGTCCCAAGGCATCTTTGATTTTGATGTCGATCTTGGGTCCGTAGAAGACGCCTTCGCCCGGATCGATCTGGTAGGCGACTCCTCGTCCCTTCAATGCTGCTTCGAGTGCGCTCGTGGCTTGGGCCCACCGTTCTTCCGAGCCGACGGACTTTTCCGGCTTGGTCGAGAGGTACACTTCAAATTCGGTGAACCCGAAGGTTCCGAGAATAAAGAACGTGAAGTCTAGGACCTGGCTGACTTCGCTTTCAATCTGATCCGGCCGGCAGAACAGGTGCGCGTCGTCCTGTGTGAAGCCGCGAACCCGCAGCAGACCGTGGAGGACGCCTGTCCGTTCGTACCGGTAGACGGTCCCCAGTTCGCCATAGCGGATGGGGAGGTCTCGGTAACTGCGCAGATGCGACTTGTAGATCATGATGTGGAACGGGCAATTCATCGGCTTGAGCTGGTACTCGCTGTTTTCAACCTTCATGGGAGCGAACATGTTGTCTCGGTAATAGTCGACGTGGCCGCTGGTTTTCCAGAGGTCTAACCGGGCGACGTGGGGGAGTACACCAGTTCGTAGCCGTTTTGAATATGCTGGTCGCGCCAAAAGTTCTCAATCAACAGCCGGATCGTCGCGCCCTTCGGATGCCAGAGCACCAGGCCGGGGCCGATGTCATCCTGGATCGAGATCAAGTCGAGTTCCTTACCGACCTTTCGGTGATCTCGTCGCTTAATCTCTTCCAACCGCGCGAGATGCGCGTCGAGTTCCGCCTGGGTCGGGAAGGAGGTCCCATAGATCCGCTGCAGCATGGGATTGCGTTCGTCGCCGCGCCAGTACGCCCCGGCCGTGTTCAGGAGCTTGAATGCCCCGACATGACCTGTCGTCGGGAGATGCGGGCCGCGGCAGAGGTCGGTGAACTCTCCCTGGCTGTAGACTGAGATGGCCTGCCCATCTGGCAGTCCTTGAATCAACTCAACCTTGTAGGCTTCCCCGCGCTTCCTGGAAAACTTTATCGCGTCTTGCTTCGACAATTCTGCCCGTTTCACAGGAAGGGCTCGTTTGATGATGTCTTTCGCTCGCGCTTCAATTTTCTCGAGATCTTCCGGGGTAAATGGGCGCTCAAAGGCAAAGTCATAGAAGAACCCATCCTCGAGGGCCGGGCCGATCGTCAGCTGTGCCGTGGGGAAGACCTCTTTGACGGCCTGCGCCATAATATGAGTACTGCTGTGGCGGTAGACCTCCCGGCCTTCTGCACTGTCGAATTGCAGTGGAGTCACCTCAGCATCTTCCGCCAAAGCGCTCGAGAGATCTACGGTCTGGCCATTCACCTTTGCCGCAAGGATATCCGGGCTGATCGTCAGGCCGAGAGCCGACAGAACAGACCCAACGGTCTGGCCGGCTGGAATATCACGACTGCTGCCATTTTGAGCGTAATTTTCATGACATGCATCAAATCGACCAAGCACAAGAAACAACAAAGGCACCCCGCCTGCGAGAGGCAAGCAGATGCCCTCAGCCAGGTGGTAGGCGCGGACGGTCTTGAACCGTCGACCTCTACCGTGTCAAGGTAGCGCTCTCCCCTGAGCTACGCGCCTATCAATCCAGAGGCGCATGCTAATATAGCCCTGCCCAAGGTGTCAAGAAACAGCCTCTTCCAATATGAAATGGGTCTGAGGGCGGATCGTATTTCCAACGAGGGATGAGTCTAAGTCGCTGAAGCTCTGAATCGGGCATGATACATGGCATGGTAATTGATGTGGGGAAGCACTGCTGCAAACCTTGGCGCAGGTTAAGGTATTTTTGACATGGGACACATCACCTCGACAGGGTGTGTCTAGCTTCATGTCCGCAACTCTTGCGGCTACTGACTCGTTACACAATCTTCAACGTATCGAAGCTGACCCCTGCGGGAGCGGGCGGTGTCTTCAGTTTCATGTCTTCCAACGCTTCAACGACACGATCGGCGACCACGAGATTTCGATACCATTTCCGATTGGCGGGCACGATATACCAGGGCGCATGCTCGATGCTGGTGGCGGAAAGTACCTCTCTCGAAACGCCGTCCATGTAGTCGGGCCAAAGCTTCCGTTCTTCCAGATCCCCTTCGCTGAACTTCCAACGTTTCTCCGGATCGCGGATGCGCGCTCTCCAACCGCGCTTTCTGCTCATCTTTGAGATGTGCAGAAAGAACTTGAGGATGGTGGTCCCGTTCTCAGCCGCAGCAATTCTTCAAACTCTTTGATCTGGTTTAATCGTCGTGCCGCCACTTTGGCTGAGATCATCTTGTGGACCCGCGTGATAAGCACGTCTTCGTAGTGCGACCGGTTGAAGATCCCGATCTGTCCTTTGGCCGGCACCTTCGTGATGGACGCGCCAAAGAAAGTCATGGGCGAGTTCGCTATTGACGGGGGCCTTGAAGGTCACGACCTTGCAGCCCTGCGGATTCACACCAGACATGACGTGCTTGATCGTCCCGTCCTTGCCGCTGGAATCCATCCCCTGCAACACGATGAGCACCGCGCGGTCGCCATTGGCATAGAGGCGCTCCTGCAGCTCCTCAAGCCTGCCGATCAACTGATCCGTGACAGCCTTCGCCTTCTCTTTGCCTTGATCCGTTTTCTTGTACTCACCGGTGTCGTCGGGGTCACACGTATCCAAGTTGAGTTGTGAGTCCGGCTTGACGCGATACTCTTTCATGCTTGGTGCCTCCTTCGCCCCTTCGAGATCGTGTTCACGGCGGTATTCTACTCCATTCGTTCCAGCTTGACAGCCGCGAGCAACTGGCAAAGTATGCGCCGAATTACTCTAAGGGAGGTTGCATCATGGCGGTCAGTCCGGACAAGTTGAACGCATTCATGGGCAAGGCAGTCGGTGACATTGGGGCCGCGATGAGCGCCAACATGGTGCTCCTTGGCGACAAGCTCGGTCTCTACAAAGCCATGGCGAAGGCGGGCTCCGTCACACCGGCTGAACTCGCAAAGACGACAAAGACAGCCGAACGGTACGTCCGTGGGAGTGGCGGCGCCATCGGCGGGGTGGTCCACCCTCATCGCCGGGAACTCCGGCCAGCAGCCCGGAAACGCTGCAGGCCCGCCTACGGCAGGGCCGGCACATCTTGGGCACAGCGAAAGCCGACGTGAGGGTCATGCTCGGTGGGATCGCCTTTCGTCCGAAAGGCGGCCCGGAGCCGATAGGGGCTGATTGATATACGACCCGCCCCGCTGCACCTTCGCCGTGCCCCTCGCCCGGTCCACGGCGGATTGCTCGGAGAATTGCTGCGTGTAGAACGCGTCGTCGTACCAGTCGGTCACCCATTCATAGAGATTGCCGGCCAGGTCGTGGACACCATAGGGGCTGCTCCCCTGAGTTGCGATTGCCGATGGGCGACACCGTCTCGGCCCCTTCCTTCAACCCAAAGACCGCGTGGGCCGGCGTCGGCGGCTCCTGGCCCCAGGGGTACGTTCGGCCATCGGTGCCCCGCGCGCGCTTTCTCCCACTCCGCTTCGGTCGGCAAGCGCTTCCCCGCCCACAGACAATAGCCCGTCGCCTCCAGCCAGTTCACCCAGCGCACCGGCTGCTCCGCGTGGACCACGGGCGTCTCCTGGTCGGCGAAGCCCCCACGGCGGTTCACTCTGAATCGCCGCGACAAACTTCGCAAACCGCCCGTTCGTCACTTCGAACGTATCCAGATAAAAACTGTCGAGGAAGACGCGATGGACCGGCTGCTCGTCGTCATCGCCCTGCTCGCTCGCCCATCGTGAACTCTCCGGCCGGCACCAGCACCATCGGCGCTCCGTCCTTCCCGATGAGCGTGGCCGGGAGCTTGGGAGGGCCCGTGCCTTCGGGGTCGGGGTCCCGTTTGTAGGAGGGTGCGCCTTCCCTTGAGGTTTTGCCTCACTCTCTGCCGCATGTGGGTGAGGAGCTGCCGGAGCCGGTTCCGGTTTGACAGGAAGCGCCTCATTCGCTAGTGAGAGACCGCTCGTGATCCATACCATGGACCATAGACTGAACAGCATCGCGTAAATCACGTTTCGAGCCTGCATCATCGACTCTATTCGCTTCCGTAATTGAGCAGAACCGCAAGCACCCATGACCAGAGTACCGAAAATTGCGAGGACAAATCCAGCGTAGAGATCCGATTCTCAACCTATTTCATGATTCCACCCACGATGCGTAGGCTGGGCCCACAGTGGAGAGGGTTCGTTGATGGAGCAGACGAGAGTGCTGAAAGTAAAGAGACTGGAGGGAAGCTGGCGCCTGCCATCACGATACATCGCAAAAAGAGGCGCCGGTTCGCACAATGCTTGATCGCATTCACTGGAGGTAGTGAAATATCCCCGCGCACATTGGAGGCGCGGGGTCGAGCAAGTTCAGAGACAAACCCTTGAGGTGTTTATCCGCTGGCCTCAATTACGATAATCAGATAAAGAGGTGCCAGCGGCACGCACGAAGTGCGGTTTGGTGGAGGCGCCGGGAGTTGAACCCGGGTCCGAAGACCGTCAGCACAACGGATCTACATGTGTAGCCGATCGTTTTAGTTTCGCAGCCACCCACGCCCACCGGCTAGCTTAGACTGGCCGCTAGCCCAGTATTGTCTCGTCCTCAGCCGCTGAGCACCAGCTTCGGACCAGCCCGCTGTATCGCGCTCCGACCACCCCTGCGGGCCTCAGGTGGAGGAACGTCGCAGGGTATTAAGCTGCGAGTGCCAGTTCTTGATTGGCAGTTACATTTTCCCGGAGGATTTACGAGACCCCGAGAGCTCGACATGCACCGCTGACCTCAGTATCCCCGTCGAAACCGGTCGCCCCCTTTCTTATCAGGATGATGAAAATGGTCTCCAGCGGCGTTCTCGCTTCTTCGCGCCCTGCGACGTACGTGAAACTGTACGCCTCGGGTGCTCAGTCGCTCGGGCCTTGCTGGAACCCATTTTGATCATCCTGCAGGTTCCAGCTCTGGCTACCAACTATCAGTTATAAACCTATGCCCTTCCTTGCATGCCCATGATACCGCACAAGTCAATGAGACGCCAGGGACGAGGCTTCTTCATACCGGCAGAATTTAGAGCCATTCAAACCGGGCTTCCTGGGCGACGCAGTAAGCAAATGCGTTGAGGTCGTTGAAATACAGATACCATGCGATCTCATCATCACCAACAGTCATTGCCAACCGCTTTCCCTCTTCTGTTGGTGCCTCTTCAAGCATGCCGTCTGACGTGAGCCACGGCGTCCCTTCACACCTTCTGTAACTCTTGGCGGTTCACAAGCCCAAAGAATGAGGCCGGCTAGCGCATAGTCGTCCGCGGCGTCGTCGTCGTTCTCGAGCAATGTGGTCGTGAGTCATTGGGGTTGCCCGTACGCAAATATCAAACTCGGCGATCAGATCTCTGCCCTCGTAATTAATGTTCAAGATCAAAAGCGACGCATCATGAACAGTGGCGAACGGTTCTGTGGCACCAAGCATATCGTCCAGCCTAATCGTCCGTTTCATGATAACCGCCTCTTGAGTAACTAAAGGAAGATCGCGGAGTCTCCCTGCGTGGTGCAAGCGGGACCTCTAGCGAGAAGCCCGCGGCATGTCAACGGCCATTCCATCGTCTCACGGTGACGGCCCCTTTCCTCCTTACGACGAGTTCGTCGCGAAATCGCGAAAATCGCCGAGCCGTTGCGAGATCGACGCGCGGAGGCACGAGGGACCGAGGCGGTACTTCGAGGGAAGTATGTCGAGCGATTAAGCTGACGAGCCCGCCGACCGGAAGGCCTGCTGAAGCAGCGGATCGGCGAATGCGGCAGAAGTGCTCATGAAGAATGCAGGCTGTGGGCAACACCCCAGCAACTGGCGATCCGCTCCGACTCTTGCGTCCCTGCAGCTGTGTGTGCATCTGGTCAGCTGGCAAGTCTGATCCTACAAGCCTGGCCAGCACCCATTCGAATGGGTAGTCGAGGAGTTTCTGGATGGAGTCCGCTCAGAACATGCTTCCTCCAAACCAGCTGTTGTGGGGCATCCAGCATCTTCTGCGCGGAGTCCCACCAGAGATGATCTCCCGTGAAGAGGAACCGGTTCTTGTAGAGAAGGGTCACGCCGCCCGCAGCCGTGTGGCCCCCGGCACTGAATGATCCGAAACTGCGGCATGACTTCGTACCGTCAGCCCCGTCAATGATCCATTCCGCATCCCGGAGCCGCTTCGACGTCCGCCCGATGAATCATCCGTTTCGCACCGAAGTGGCTGTGCGGTATACTTCTCTGCATCGGCCACATCGCCTTTATGCGTGAGGAAGATGTACGCGATGCCGCCCCTTTGTTCGAAGGTCTCTCGACGAGATGCTTGAGATAGCCGCGGTGAATCGACGAGCCAGTTGCCGTCCAGATGTTCGATGAAGAAGCTATTCGCACCGAACGACTTCTCGAATTAGAGCCGCGGTATGGCACCTCGTCTTCTGCAGGCGTGAAAAGCTCGCCACGGCTTCTTTCATCCGCAACTTGTCGCTGTGCTCGGTGCCGATCGAGCCGCGACCGGGCAGGCGAGGAGCGCTTGATAGACTCTGACTGAATATGCTCCATCATCGGTCGGTTGTTGGCACCGCGGAAAACATCACCTGACTTCCTCGAAACTCGTCGGTACCAATTGCCGGCAGGTATCGCAGTTGATGCAGGTCGCATCGACAAAAAAGTTCCGGCGACATTGGAGTCGAGTCGTCTTTTCTCATCGGCCATTGCGCAACCTTTATGCGTTGACGCCTGAAACCTTCTGGCTTCCTTCGCGCTGGATCGGCGCCCGCCAGAGATACCACGGCTGCAGCGGTACGGTAGGGCTTCCAGCGCTCTCCGAATCGTGCACCTCTTCGGCATCGAAGCGCCGACCATAGCGATGCGAAACCCGTTGCGCATACCTGGAAGTCATCGATCGGCAGGACGTCCGGTCGCGCCCGGTTGAAGATCAGCGCAGCATTTCGACCGTCAACGGCCAATCCCACGGACCGCAATGAGCCGCTCGGTGGTCGCCTCGTCGTCGAGCTTTCCGAACGATGGCGCCTATCGGCACCGTACCATCGAGCGTCTTGGCAGCCAGATCGCGAAGGCCGCAGCCTGGCTTGTGAAAAGCCAGCGCCACGAATCGCACTGCGCGTCCATCGCGAGCACATCGTCTGGTTGAGGGAACCGTCCTGTCGGAAACAAGGCCACGAACCGGCGCAAAATACTCTCCGCCGCTTTCTCATGCAGTTGTTGATACGCAATCGCTCGTGCCAACGATTCAAACGGCGACCGACGTATCCGCGGCGTCGTGCAGTAGGGGTCCCGATGTCATGGATTAATCGCTTCACGACCGGATCCGTCTTGGACAGATGCCTGATTTCTGGTGCCTGTCGATCCATCTGAGAACCCATACGCCTGCCGCCTAAGATTTTTCCTGAGTCAGAATGGCATCGGCCTCGATCTCGACCAACATGTCCGGATCGATCAGCCGTTGCACTTCCACCATCGCTCGTCGCGAGGCACGAATGGTCCCGAACACTTCGCCATGGGCCCGACCGACGTCCTCCCATTGATCAATGTTCGCCACGTATATGCGCGTTCCGGACCACATCGGCGAGCGAGGCACCAGCCTGCTGGAGCGCCGCTTCAATCTTCTTCAACGTCTGGAATCGTCTGTGCATAGGGATCCCCTTGCCAACGAGACCTGATGCCGTCATGGCCGTCGAGAGCCAGATACGGCTCATATGAGGCTCCGACCCGGACCGCCCGCGAATAGCCGAGTTTGCCTTCCCGAGGACCACCAGTGGAAATATTCTGCCGTCCCATCCGTTTCCCTCCTACATGACAATGCCGCCGCCGGCGTGAATATTTTGGCCCGTCAACCACCGCGCCTCTTCACTGACGACGAACGCCACCACGTCAGCAATATCCTTGGGAGACCAAGCCGCCTCAACGGCGACATCTGTATGCCAATCTGGCGGAACTGGTCTGTCATCATGCCCGTCTCGGTAAAACCTGGTGAGACCGTATTGACGGTAATACCTCGTGGAGCGAGTTCCTGCGCCAGTCCTTTCGTGTACTGTTCCAGTGCGCCTTTGCTGCCAAGATAGGCCGTCGCACCGGGAAAACTCAAATGGGTTCCATCGGTCGAAATGTTCACGATGCGGCCACCCTCTTTGAGCACGTTGGCCGCTTCCTGCATCGCGAAGTAGGGACCCTTGGCGTTCAAGGCGATGATCTGATCGAAGTCAGCCTCGGTTGTCTCCAGGAGTGATCTTAGGCATAAACCGCCCGGCATTGTTGACGAGAATGTCGAGCCGGCCAAATTGCTCCACCGTCTCGATCACAAGGCGGCGCGCATCGGCCACCTGGCTCATGTCAGATTGGACGGCGACTGCCTTCCACCTTTGGCCTGAATGCCCGTGACGACCTGCTTGGCCTTCTCATAGCTGTGGTTGTAGTTCACCACGACAATGGCGCCATCTTTCGGCCAATCGCTCCGCGATCGCTCGGCCGATTCCATTGGAAGCCCCGGTCACAATCGCCACTTTTCCGCTCAACGACCCCATCTGCTTGACTCCTTTATGACACTGCTACCGCAGGGGGTTCCCCACTGCCCGGAAAGCGTCCACTCTGAAATGGGCCGACGGCTTCGTGGCTGCAGTTCTCGTTCGCGTAGCCGGTCGGGAAGGGACGCGAGCTCCCCGGATAGCCCACCGCGATCATCGCAACCGGCTCGTAGCCCGACGGGATCTTGAGGTCGGCGCGCGCCTTCTCCACGTCAAAGCCCGCCATCTGATGCGCCGCAAGTCCGAGCGCAGTGGCTTGGAGCACCAGATTCTCGACCGCCATGCCGGTGTCGTGAAAAGCGTGCCGATTCGGTTTGGAATCATCCTCAAAGTTCAGGCTCGCCACCGGACAGAATCAGGACCGGCGCGCGGTAGGCCCATGTTGCGATTGCCTTCCACCAGACAAGCGAGGAGCCGGTTCCACTCGGTCTCATGGTCCTTATTCGCGACGATGAACCGCCAGGGCTGCTCGTTGTTGGAGGATGGCGCCCACCGGGCGGCCTCGAAGAGAATGCGGAGTTTCTGCGCTTCGACCGGTTGGTCGGAAAAGGCGCCGGGCTCCATCGCCGCTTGAACAGGTGATGAATGGGATGCTGCACGTCTAGCCGGTTTTTCCATCATCGCCTTCTCTCACGCCTGCCCTTTCTCTCTCGTCGAAGCTCATACTCTGCCTGCAGCCAATCCTCTTCGGCATGGCCGTCGGTACCGCCGCGTTCCAGGAAAATCTGGTAGCGCGCGCCACTCGATCTCACCCTGCGATGGCCCGCGAGAAGCGGACGCTCCTTTCCGAAGATGATGCGCTTCATTCCGCGGTGTGTCCTCTTCTGTACCGTGCGTTTCGGCGCTGGCTGACCTCTTCGTGAAGGTCATTGAAACGACCGTCGGTGGAACTTCTGCCCTGCATCACCTCATCCCCGGCCTCCTGGTGTTCAGCAGACGAACCTGGGCGCTCGCGACCCGCTTCGTCCGGCGACCAGCCACCACACTAAGGCCTTGTAGAGCTGGACGATCGACACCAGATGGAGGCGACGGGTGGCGGCGAGTGACAATTCCGCGTCGAAGAGACTCCTTTGTGCAATGAGGACATCCAAATAGTTCGCGAGTCCGCCTTTGTATCGCAGATTGGCGGGTGCAAGGCCGACCGCAGAGCGATTGACCTGCCTCTCCTGTGCGTCGGCCTGCTCGCTGGGCGGTGCTAACACCCACCAAAGCGTCTTCAACTTCCCTGAACGCGACGAGGATCGTCTGCTCGTATTGAGCCAAGGCCTGCCTGGCTGAGCTTCCAGCCGCTTTCTGTTGGAAGCTCAAAATCTGCGCATTGAATAATGGTCCGCTAAGCTGGGGCCTGCCACGCACGAAAAAGGTCTCGTTGGCCACCAGCCGGGACAATTGTGGACTGGCGACACCCAGAATGCTCGGTGACGCTGCTGAGCTTGGGAAACCGATCTGCCTTGGCCTGCCCGATCCTGGCGGTCGAAGCCGCCAGCTGTTGTTCAGCCTGGTACGACATCCGGACGGCGCTGGAGCAGGTCAGAGGAGCAGACCGGCACGGCACCACCAGGGGCATCATCTGTTCTGTGAGCGACCGACCCCTGGAGACTCGGCTCGGATTCCTCCCAGCAGAATGCTGAGCTCGTTCCCTTTCTGAACCATCTGACGTGTCAGCTCTGCGATGCGAGCCGCGGCATTTTCCCGCTCGGCCTCGAACTGATCGACATCCAGCCTGTTGATCACTCCCTGTCGGAGCCGCGCCTGGCCGATTCTCACCGATTCTTCCCATGCCTGCAGCGTGCGCTGGGCGATCTCCAACTGCATGTCGAACTGCCGAAGATCGAAATAGGCCTGGGCCACTCCCACCCACGATTTGCACCGATGAGCGCCCGTCGGGTTCTCTTCTCGAGCCAGTAAGTCACCGAGAGCCGCCTCATTGGAGCGAGCGGATACGTCCCCAGACATCAATTTCCCAGGCGAGATTCCCCTGCATAGTAATTGAACGCGGCTGGGAAACCCGGGAAGGCCACATTCTTCGCTGTTGCCGAAGACCGGCGCGTTGACCGTTGCGTTCATCTGAGGGCAAAGTCGGTTTTGGCGATAAGCCCTCGAGCGGCAGAATTCATCAACTGTTGCGACAGCCCGCTTGAGATCCTTGTTCTCCTCCAGCGCAATACGGATCAACTTTTGGAGCTCCTCGTCGTGATAGAGTTCCCACCAAGGCGCATTGGCGAGAGGATGGTAAGTCTTTCTCTTCCCTGCCATGCGAAAGGAGTCGGAGGTTGCGATGTCGGGGCGAGAGTACTGCGGTCCCATGGCACAGGAGATTAACAGCACCGAGAGCGCCGCGACAGGGCTAGTAGGCCACGCATATCAATGTTCTCCTTCCGCTTGTGACTGAGCTGGTATCGCGCGCGCTTCCCGGTGCCGTCCATCGGACCTGAACCGGCACCCGGCCGGCTGAACTTCCGCACCAGGACGAAAAAGAGCGGCACGAAGAGAAGATGGCCAGGAAGGTGGCCGCCAGCATGCCACCGAACACGCCGTGTGCCGATGGATCGGCGGCTGGCAGCCCCGGCACCGTGGCGACGAACCAGCGGCACGACGCCTGAGGATGAACGCCATGGAGTGTCATGATGATCGGGCGGAAGCCGCAGCGTGGCGGCCTCGATGGCTGCCTCGCTTCGCCGACATCGCCACTCCGCTTCGATGGCGATGGTTCGCAAACTCGACGATCAGGATCGCATTCTTCGCCGGCCGAGACCGATCAGCGTAACCAGGTCCGATCTGGAAGTAGATATCAGTTGCTGGCGATTTCTGCAAGCTCATACCGCGCAACAGGGCGCCAAAGCACACCGAAGCGGCACAGCCAGGATCACGGCAAACGGGTGACCGCCCCAACTCTCGTACTGGGCGGCGAGTACCAGGAACACCATGAAGAGGCCGAACGCAAAGGCCTTGCATGGATTGAGCTTGCCGACTTGGCGTTCTTGGTAGAAATGCCGCACTCAAATCCAGTGCATAGCCCTTGGGGACTAGACCTCTCGCGAAGCGCTGCTCCAATGCATCCAATGTTTGGCCCGAGCTGGTATGCCCCGGGTGCCGCTCCCCCAACATCAAGCGCGGTATTTAACCCGTTGAAGTGCGTCGTGACTGGATCAGGGCCGCTGGTGTATTCCGTGGAGATTACCGTGTCCAAAGGGACCATAGAGATGTCATGCCCTGCTGTAGGCGCGCACGTAGACCTTGGAGATATCCTTAGGAGTATGAACGGTACTCGGGCTTCGCCTCGGTCTGCACCCACGGTAGACCCGGCCGAACTTGACGGAAGTCGTTGATAGTAGAGATTGCCGAAGAACGCCTGCATGGTGTCAAAGAGTACTCGGAGATAGGAACTCCCGTGAGCGCTTGGCTCTTTCCCGATCCACGTTGGCATACAATCTCGGCGAGGTGACGCGAAAGTTCGGTACCCGCGCGCACCAGATCGCTGAGTCTTGCCTGACCTTGGCAAGAAACTCCTGCGTGGTTGCAGAAAATTTCGAAAATCTCCTCCCGACGGATCCTGCACCTGGGCCGAAAACCCGCCGGTCGCCCCCAGACCTCTGATGGACGGCGCATTGAAGGCGAGAATCAGCGCCCTCGGGATTTATCGCGAACTCTTTATACGCGTCACCGATGAGCGCCTTGGCGTGCTGGTCCGGACGCTTCCGTTGATCCCGAGCTGATCGAGCGGCGTGAACATCGTCGCGCTGGTTTGATCCCCGGGTGCTGAAGACGAAGTTTTGTCCGGCGAGCGCATCGGTGCTAGTGAATAATTGATTTGCCAGAAAGTACTGTTCAAGTCTTGCTGAGCACCGCGTCGGTCCGTTGCAGTGACGCCCCGTCGGGAAGCTGCACCATGGTGAGGAAGTAGCCTTGATCCTCATCCGGCAAGAAACTGGACGGGATGAGTCTCTAAATAGCAACGCGGAAAGGAGCAGAATACCACGGCGAAGACCGCCCAATGCCAACAAGCCGACCGCCTCAGCGGACGGTCTCGGGCTACTACGCATATATACTTGGCCCGCGTCCAACTCAAATCCGCGTATTGAAAATGGCAAATCCCCGATCGAAGATTCCCCCGACGCCTTTGCGGACTCCTTGCCGTGGCCTTAACACCAGGGCGCACAGCGCAGGACTCAGCGTCAAGGCGTACGAATCCGGAGATGGTCGACAGCGGTCGCGATGGTGATCGCGAATTGCTTTGTAGAGCTGATGGTAAGTGCCGCCCAAGAAACCCACCGGCACAAACACCGGCGCAGAGGACCAAGACGATGGCGATGATCGGACCGCTTCACTTCCGTCATAGCGCTGATTGCGGCCTCCTTAGGCGCTTCTCCGGCCTCCATGTGGCGCTCGACGTTTTCCACCACGACGATGGCGTCGTCCACCACGATGCCGATGGGCCAGGACCATGCCGAACAGGGTGAGGGTATTAATCGAAAGCCCGAGGGCTTCCATACCCGGCAAAGGTATTCCCATCAAGGAGACCGGCAATGGCGACGCCGATAATGGTCGCGCGCCAACTTTGAAGAAAGAGGTAGACGACGAGAATGACGAGGATCATCGCGATGACTCAGCGGTATGAATGACCTCTTGATCGACGACTCCCGATGAAGCGTGTGGGGTTATAGGGAATGTCGTATCTGACACCAGGTGGAAAATCTCTTGGACAGCTCATCCATTTGCTGGCGGATGACGTTTCACAGCGTCGAGAGCGTTCGCGCCAGGGTGAAAGAAACGTCAAGCAGGAAGGTCGTCGGTTTGCCTTTGAAGCGCCCTTCGAGGTCGTGCAGGATTGGGCGCCCAGTTCGGATTTTTGCCACATCTTTGAGGCGGATGATCGACTCCTGTCCGGTAGAGCTCTGACGATGAGCTTCCTCGAAGTCTTTGACATCGGTCAACCGACCACGTGTGATAAACGGGATCGTCAGCTCGGTGCCCTTGGGCGCCGGCTCCCGTCCGATCGTCCCGGCTGGAAAATCCGATTCTGTTCGCGGACCACATTCGCAATGTCAGCCAGGCATGAGGTTGAGCTGGGCCATGCGGACCGGGATCCAGGACCAGCCGCATGGTGTAGTTCTGGGCACCGAAGACCGAGGCATCCCCGACACCGGGCAGTCGTTTAAGGTTATCGACGATCTGCAAGATGGCATAAGCTGGCGAGAAAGAGCGTGGTCGTGCCGGGGATCTTCGGATTCCAGCGTGAGCACGGCGAGAAGATCAGGCGACTGTTTTTTGATGATGACGCCCTTGCGCGGATCCGTCCGAGGTAGCCGTGGTTCCGCAAGCTTCTCCCGGTTCTGGGTCTGCACCTGCGCTGATATCGACATTGGTCCCAATCTCGAAGGTGAGCCGGGATCGTCATGTGTCCATCGTTGGTACTGGTCGAGTCGTAATAGAGAAGGATTATCGATTCCGGGAAGCTGACCTCGATAGGGCGGCGCGCGACGGCATCCAGCGACGGTTTCGGCGCTCGCCCCAGGATAGTTCGGCATCAATCTGCACCACTGGAGGGGGTGATCTCGGGAAACTGCGCGATGGGCAAGGCCGTTAGAGACACGAGCCCGACCACCACAATCACGATGGACAAGACCGCGGCGAAGATGGGCCGTTCAATAAAGAACCGCGAGTTCACAGGGCGCTTTTGGCTTGGTTGGATTTGCCGGCGGCGTGGGAGACGCTTCAGGACCGGTAGCCGGAATCGGCTTCACGGGCATTCCGAGATCCGATCCTTTGGAGTCCGTCCACGACGACCCGGTCTCCTGCACGGAGCCCTTCCTGGACAACCCACTGACTGCCCTGCCAGGGCTGTCGCTTGGACATCGCGCATTTCCACCTTGTCGCTCTTCTCCGATCACAAAGACCACTGCTGCCCTTCGGCCCTTGCTGGACGGCCTTCTGAGGAACCAGAATGACATCTGTTCTTAACAGCTCTGATAACCCGGAAGTTTGACGAACTGCCCGGGGCCAGCGCCTTTTCCGGATTCGAGAACGTGACACGAAAATCCCTCGTTCCTGTAGCGGTGCGGACACCCACATCGAGCATGTCAAAGGCTCCCTGGTGCGGGATACGCTGCTGCCATCGGCAAATGTGATCGCCCCGCGTAGTTCGTAGAGTGTTGCGCCTTGAATGCGCTTTTCCGCGCGATCCCGAAAGCGTTTGAGGACGAAGGTCTCCCGGGGCGCTCGCATAGACGTACATGGGATCCAATTGATGGATGATGGTCAATAGGTCTGTCTGCGCAGAGAGGAGCCGCCCTTCAAAGACGCGGCTCCGCTCAATGCGGCCGGCGATCGGCGCGACAATGCGCGTATTATCCAGGTCAAACTTGGCCTTCACGACATCGGCATTCGCTCCCTGCCAGAGCGGCTTTGGCCGAGAGGGTCTTCCGCGATCGCATCGTCCACATCTTTCTGGCTTCACCGCCTGTTCCGCAAGAAGCGGCTTGACGCGGTCGAGATTTTGCTTCGCCTGGACCAAGCGCGCCTGCGCCTGTGCGATTTTGCCTTGGCGCTGAGATAGGCGGCCTGAAACGGCACCGGATCGATTTGGTAGAGGCGCTCTCTTTTTGACATCCCGGCCCTCCGAGAAAAAGCGCTCCTTGAGGATTCCAGTTACTTGAGGCCGGATTTCCACTGGTCGTGAAGATTCTGTCTGCCCGATGAACTCCGGTTCGTCCGAGATCGTTTGGGGCGACACCGGTCACCTACCTGCACTTCCGGAACGGGACGGGCAGGGGGTGGAGGCGCCTCCTGCTTGCAGCCGAGCAAGCCGGCTAACGTCGCACATGCGAGAAAGATTGCAGCAACGCGAAACGTGTGACCGATTGAAGACATGGCGGCTTTCTCCGTACGACTGACCTTACGATCGACGTTTTCTCTTGTCACCTCTGTCAGACGGTCGTCATTGTAGCGGTTTGTTCTCAGGTTCAACAAGATCATTGACCAGCAACACGGCCCATAGGAGCAGGAAAGTGATGGTCACGAACACAACCAAGACATGAGCGCCCTCAGCTCCCTTACATTTTGGCCTTCCGACTTGAACTGGATGAATCGGCATGGCCGGCTTTCGTAATCTCGTCCACGATCATCTTGTCAAACAGCCTGCCGCGCGAAGAGTCCGCGCCTTTGTTGCCACATTCTGGTCAAGGCGCTTTACCTTTAGCATCCACGAATGTCACGCCGGTCAAGTCGACCACGGCTCCACCTCGTGAATTCGCTGCCATCTGACGCCAGCAGGTATCGAGTTCCTCCACCCAGGGACCCGCCTGGCCTTCCTTCGAGCTATGAGTGACGTGGACTCCGACGCCGCATCTCGCTGTTGGGTGATCTTCAGCATCTGTTGTTCCCCCTCGCTACACAGGAATGGCAAGGGCCGTTCCAGCAACACCAATCGGCTACGATCTTTTAACCTATTGAAAGAACAATGCGAGTTTTAGGGGCTGTCAATTCGATGGGCTAGCTGACGACGATGTTCTGCCTGATATTCCGGCACACGCCGAACCATCGGCAGGAACTGAAGAATGGACCGCCGAGTGGTCTGCCCAGGACTTTTCCCTAACACAAGCGAGTTTATGTGAATGCTCAGTTAGTTGGTCGGTCGACACGAGCCACACTAGGGCGGATTGGCCGCCACGCCATGAAGTGCCCATAGCTCTATCGCTACGAGGCGAGAGGCGCAGTGCAGCGCCGCCTTGGCGGCGTCAAAATCGTCGAGTAGGCGGATCAAGGTAGCAGGAACCTGTAGCGCTTTGGAGCAGGTGAAGGGGGCGGAGGTCAGAACAACCAACGCCGGCTTTTATCTGGCCGGAATTCTCATCGGTTCCGAGTATAAGCCACAACTAGGCTTAGGTTTGCCGCTGCACAGAAGGATGGCATAGAAAGCCGGGACCATTGCCACTTCACCTGTCGGGAGGTATGCACGGTGTGAATCTGACTCTGGCCGGTACCAAGAATGCGTAAACCGATCCGGTGGGAACAGCACTTCTAAGTCATTTTCATTCAACATGCCCGGCGTAATCTCATGCTGGAGTACCCGTGCAAGGCCAGGGGGCGGCCCATACTGTTTAATCAGTTGGGTAAAGTAGGGTTCAGCAGCCGATGACAGTTCGATAAAGATACAATGTTCCTCTTATCCCAAGTAGCCGCTCTATACTCTGTATCGCCGTCGCGTGATCCGCGGGCGAAAGTTGATGCAACACCGTCCGCATGTAGACATTGGCATCACCAATTTCCTGGTGGAGGGCTTGGGCGTCATTAGGACATAAGCACATCAAGAATGCGGTACGAGACGTTAGGGGCAGCATTCTTCGTGTGGGCAATCATCAACTGCTGCGGGCGAGATTTCAGTGCCAATCACCCTTGCAAAGTGATCCGCAAGAAAGCGCGTTTGCGTTCCGTTGCCACACCCCAGGTCAATCAACGGGAGCTGTGGGTCGGCACTGGTCTTGGAACAACACCAAATCTTGTTGGGCCGCATGAGCGGGATCGGCATCCCAAAATATTTCGCCCGGTGCGCCAGTCGCGGTACTCAGTAACCCTCCCGCAGGATGTCAAATAACGATTCGCTGATGTCATGGGTTTTCTCCTTTGCTGAATATATAAGTTGAGAATTACACGTCCGCGCCTTACCCGCATTTCTTACTTCTGTAAACTCACTACGTAAAACCCCAACCGGCTGCGGCTCACGATCCCTGAAGCGTTCTCATGCAGTGTGTGCTCTCACTTCTGGCCTGGACCGAATGTATATCCAAACTACAGTCGGCGATTTTGCAAGATTACCGGATCGATCAAGCTCGCCGCATTGCACGCAGCGCTGGTCGGAGTAGTCCGACGGATCCTGGCACCACTCGGCGACCATGAGTCCGCCGCATCGCGGACAACGATCCGTGCTGTGGATTCTGCCAGCTTCGAGCCGCCGCCTCAATCGATTGTTGTTGTGTAACCGCAAGCGCCGTACCCATCGATACTTCCCTCAGCGAACCACCGGTTTACCTCACGCCATTCATCGCGAGGCTTAACAGCAACGAGAGCCTTCTCGGCCTTGAAGCGTCAATTCTTTTTGTCATGCAGGCATTCCCGACTGCTTTGCCGAGTTGCCGAGTTCGAAGATGTTTCCGACGGGAGAATGTTGGCACCGCCTTCGGAGTTCCTCGACCTGCTCCCCATGACCGGCCAGTAGTTCCAGCCGTTGTTCAGATCCACGTTCATGGCGGCCCGCCGCCGGATCGCGATCAGCGCCTTCGCCGGGTCGAAAGATCCCGTTCTGGCCTTGGTGATCGGCGTCGTAGGATGCCACGTGGAGTTGCAGCAGGACGAAGAGAGGCAAGAGAGCACGGGTCGCGCCGCTGGAAGCCTGCGCTGAAACGAGGCGACTTGGACTTCTGCTTCCGGCTCCGTTCCGTAGCCGGATAACACATGCGCGCAATCGTGAAATAGAATCGGTTCCGGTGCACTGTCCTTCTCTCCCGGCAGCGCGAAAGCCGTTCGCTCGGCAGTACTCCCAATAAGAGCGCCCCGAGTGATCCGGCGGGATACTGTTTCCAAGGCCTGGTAGCGGGCTGCGAGCATCGCGTTCTCATACTTTCCCATCATCCCGCCGACAATCTTGAGGAGTCCCCGGATTCCCTCATTCTCCCAGATCTCTTCGACTTTGGGCTTCAGCCAGAATCGGCGCACCAGATCGAGGCGAAGCTGTATGATTTCTCCCTTCAGGAGATACCGCAGAGTCAGTCAGCTCGGGAACACTGACCTCCAGCGCCTGCGCGAATTGCTCGACGAGATCGGTCTCTTGCGGACTGGCTTCCCTGTCAATGAGGGACATCACGATCAACCCCTGCACCAGTTGATGCCCTGAGCTGCGGATCAGGGAAGCGCCCGGGCCAAATCCCGCCGGGGTGACAGGATCGAGCTGCTCCAGCAGATGTGTCGTGCCGTGAATTCGTTGGATCGAGCTCCAGCATATGCAGTTCCGAGTCATCGAGCGCCCCATCCGCCATGGCGACGGTTTTCATGGCGCGCTACCCCCAATAGGCCTGTTCCGGACTCGGTATCGTCAGTTCCATCGTAATTCTCCTTGAAGTGTGATTTCCGCCTCACAATCAAGCTGGAACCGTGTGACTCTCAAGAAACGCTCGCTTCATCTTCCGCTTCGACAGTTGAACGCGTGCCAGGCCTCGATTCCTCCAGCCAGTGGCCACACGCGTGCCAGACCTTTTCGCGAAGTCTCTTTGCCGCCTGGACGCTTGCGGCATCCTGCGGGCAGGCGCAATAGAGGAATCACATCACGATCTCGGGGAAGATCCCGATGCCCAGCGATCACTTCTTCCACTGACAGCGGGAGTGAGCCTGGAATGCCCGGAACTTCTCGACGAGCTCCGTGGGAACGCAGATCAATGAAGACTGGGTCTTCCCCTGCCGAGATTTTCTCCGTCACTTGCTGAACGGTCAGCCGCGGTACGCGACGCCCCACACGAAAGTGATGCCAAACTTTATAGGCGACATAACCAGCCACGCCTCCCGAGCAGAATCAGGACCATCGTCGGACCCAGATGGGCAACCACGGATACCGCCTGCTCAAGTTGGTCACTGAATGCGTACCCGAGCCCAATCCCTGAGCCCACCCAGAGGATTGTTCCCAAGCCGTTATACAAGAGGTACTGCGGCATGCGGAGGCCGACTATTCCGGCAAGCGCTGGGGCGATCGTTAGCACCAGACCGGGACAAACTTTGCGACAACCAGCGAACGCATCCGTGACGAGTAAAGAATTCCTCGGTTCGGCGCACACAGGAAGTCGGTTCGAGCGAGATCCGGCAGAGCCAGTTCAAGACTCGACGGCGCGACGTCGGCCGAGTTCGTACCACAACTGGTCACCCAACAGAGCTGCGAGAACCGCTGACCCGACTTGCCACACTTAATGCCATTTGACCAGTGCCCACCAATGCGCCAGCGGCGATTGAAACAGGAGCAGGAACCGGAAGTCCGACCTGTTCCACAAGAACAACGACGAAGAGCAGTACGATCCGTATTGCGTGAGAAAATAAAGAGTCTCGTTCATAGTTGCCCTCGTGAGTCGAACGAAGTGTGATGCGAGTGTCTTTTCTATGCCCTTCGGCTATGGCAATGATCGTTCCACAGAGAGTTGTCTGTCTTGACAAAGCCCGAAAGTCTGGAAAAACCGTGAGGATCTCGCTCGGCAGAGCTGGAGAGTGGAGATGAACGAGATGGCTGTGACGAAGCTGCTGCCGAAATCCCGGCAGATGCCGAATCATCGGCGGGGTTATCGTGGTCGTGAAATGTTGAGCTTCTGCATCTTGGATTGCAGGGTGGTTCGCTTCATCCCGAGTTTGGCAGCGGCCCGGCAGGATCCACCGATGGTCCAGTTCGACTCGCGAAGCGCCTTGAGAATATGTTCGCGCTCAGCTTGTTCAAGGGTCGTAGTCCTAGAGTTGGTTGTGTGACTCGGCCTCGGCTGTAATTCGGCGAGCGACACAAACAGATCCGGTCCTTGGGTGAGAATCACCGCTCGCTCGACGAAATTCTCTAGCTCCCGCACGTTGCCGGGCCACGGATAGGCCTGAAGCGCTTTCATCGCTTCGGACGGGATCGTCTCGATGCGTTTTTCATTCGTTGGGCGAATTTCTTGAGCAAAGTGTCGGACCAGCAAGGGAATGATCTTCCGGTGCGCTCGCGCAAGGGAGGGGCGGTGATCGGAAAGACCTTGAGCCGGTAATACAGGTCGCTGCGAAACTCCTGTTCCTCCACCATCCGACCGAGATCACGGTTGGTCGCGGCAATGACGCGGACATTGACATGAATCGTCCTGGTGCTGCCCAGGCGTTCGAACTCCTACTCTTGGAGCACTCGGAGCAACTTGACTTGTAATTCCAACGGAATTTCCCCACCTCGTCGAGGAAGATCGTCCCGCGGTCGGCCCAACTCAAACCGGCCGATCTTGGTGGCAATCGCGCCGGTGAACGCGCCTCTTTCATGTCAAAGAGCTCGCTTTCCAGCAGCCCCGTCGGAATCGCGGCACAATTGAGCTTGACGAATGTTCGCTCCCGCCGATGGCTGCGATTGTCGAAGCGCCCGCGCGACGGCTCCTTCCCGCTCCTGTTTCGCCTAAGATCAAGACCGTGGAGGTCAGTCGCCGCCACGGTCTGGACCTCTTTGAGTACCAGTTTGAGGCCCGGCTGTCACCGACGATTTTCCTCGAAGTTATCACTCCGTCTGGATTTCCTCCTCCGGGTACAGCTTTTCCTTCGCCAGCTTGTCCCTCAGCGATGAGATTTCCTGATAGGCCATTGAATTCGCTGCGGCGAGCGCAACCTGTGCGCCAATCCAACTGAACAATTTTACGCATCGTCGTCGCTGAAAGCCTCCGCATGTGTACTGACGACGCTCAGGGTTGCCCCAGTGCTCGCCCGTGCGAGATAGAGGAACGGCGCACCCGGATTTCAGGCCTGCGGCGGCCCTCGCTTGATGATGCTCCGCGGGAAACTCGGTGAGGCTGAGATTTCTAATCCAGAACTGGCTGCTGAGTAGTGAACGCCAACCCTTCCGGGGTTCCTTCCAACGGAATGGGATCTCCCGCTTCGGCAAAGTCTTGATGGCTAGGAAATCCAGCGCATGAGTCTGCAACTGGTGAGTAGCGGGATCATAGAGACAAAACCACGCGAGATCGTGCGGGATCACACGTCCGAGAGCAACCGGAGATCGCTTTCAGAAGTTCTCGCAATTCGAGGTGCGACACGACGGCGTTGTTGATCTCCAGCACCAGGCGTAGTCGATCTCGTTCGTACTTCAGCTGCTCCTGGGCAGATTGGGCGCTCGCCGCGTGCAATACATTGTACCACGGCAACCGCGACCTGATTCGCCACCTGCTGCATGAAGTTGATTTCTGCATCCTGATAGGTTCTCCGCTGATAGCTCCCAAATCCCATAGCCCCTAGACGACGCTGCGCCGTTGTGAGGAGGAACCACACCGAAGGATTGGACGCCGTTCTCGCGCAGCATAGGCCATCAGCTTCGGAAAGCGTTGCTCTTGCGTGATATCGTTCACGGTCAAAGGCTGTTGGGTTTTCCACGCAATCCACCGGGAGACTCAGTCGATGGAGAGCTCCAGACCGGGGCTGATCGTGCTGGGTGTCGCGGTCACCAAGAGCCATAGGCGCATGACATCGCGCGCGGGCTCATGCAGAGACTGCGTTGATGTAATCGAACGGGACGATGCTGGGAGCCGTTGAGCGAGATCACGAAACAGCTCTTCAAGGTCGCGGTGTGACGCAATGGATTCGGATACCTCCAGCCAGGAGACGTAACCGGTCCCGTTCATGGATCAGAGTCTTGATGATGAAGGACATTGTCCACCGCCCACAGCGATTTGTTTTGGCAACTTGCTGGAGAAACTCCAGGTCTGCTTCACCATAGGCCGCTTTCTGTAAGCTCAAAAATCCCATCGCCCCCAGCCGCCGCACCGCGGTGGTTAGGGGAACGACGCAAAACGAGTTTACGCCGTCCTCGTTCATGAATTGAGTGACCTTCGGCCAGCGACGTTCTTCGGCAAGATCGGGAACGAGGATCGGCTGCTGTTTGCCGAGACCAATCCTGCGGGAGACTCTTCGACCGGCCCCTCATGGCCGCCCACGAGATCGGCCGGCACGTTCGCCCGAATGGTGTGCAATCGCATCGTGTTTCGCACGGGGATCGTGCAATGACAGGGCGACGAAATTGACGTGCACCACGCGGGAAGGCGCTGGGCGAGGTCTCGAAACAGTTCGTGGAGATCGCGGTGCGCGGAGATCGCCTCTGCGACCTCCAACAGGGCCTGGTACCGCTCCGCTGGCGTCTCACAAGGGGATGCGGAATGCCTATCCATAGGCGCTCAGTATGGCCTATTGATTGTCGCTGCTCAAGGCTTCTATGGCGAAGCGGTTTCAGATGGATGTTGAAGCTCCGCTACTTCATGAAGTGTGGCCCACTTTCTCTCCTGGAGAAGGCACCGGCTACGTCTCAACTTCTTCCTACTATCAACGCCAGCTTGCAGCGGCATCTTCCACTCCAGCAGGCGAAAGAGGCTCACCTCCAGCTATCAGGTCATTTCACCGGGACTTTGGGCGCCTCGCCTTCCTGCGACAGGAGCAGCACCAGCAATTTGGCCGACTCCGTCACGCTCGCATTTCTGGACACCACATGCGGCTTCTTGGGAGACTCATACCAGTTCTGGCCTTTGGCATACGTCATGGGCTGCTCACCTTCTACTCTGAGGTAACCACCGTCCCCTCAAGACGTAGGCGAACACCGAACCCGGATGGACGTGCGGGTCGGATGCGGCTCCCGGCGTATAGTCCACGGTCAGCATTGTGGCCACTTTCCCGGCCATGTCGGCCAGAGGCTGTTTCATCAGCACCGCACACGCTGTCTTCTGCCAGCGCTGGCGCCTGTCCCATGACCAGAACTGCTCCGGCCAGTGCCATCCACTTCAGTGCCTGTTTCACCACTCTGCGGGTAGAGGATGCGATGGTCATCATTGGAGTGCTCCTTTCTCGTTTATTGTGTACCGTACATCACAGCTCAGCGATGCGCTAGCACATGCTTGCCGCGCACGGGTTTCTGTTCGTAGGCCTGCCGAAAGTCCTCCATGGCAAAGACGGCACCCACGATCGGTCGGATGACGCCGGCATCGATTAGACGCGAGATTTCGATCAACTGATCCCGGTTTGGTTCGACGATGAAGAAGGCGTCGCGCACTCGCGGTTGGGTCAACCGTTCGGCATCAGCCGCAATGGTCACCAACCGACCACCCTTGCCGAGGATCCCCATGAGCGGTTTCTTGTGTCTCCTCCGACAGTATCTAACACCACGTCCACGTCTCGGACGACGGTCTCGAATGGTGTCGACTGGTAATCAATCACTTCGTCGGCACCGAGCGCCGTGACAAAGTCGGCATTCGCCTTTGAGGCTGTGGCGATCACATGTGCTTTCTTATGACAGGCCACGCACGGCGAAGCTGCCGACCCCACCGGCGCACCATGGACTAACACTCGTTGCCCTTGAGAAAGCTGTGCGCGATCGATGAGTGCCTGCCAGGCAGTGAGGGCCGAGATCGGGACGGCAGCTGCCTGAGTATGGTCAAGCGAGGGAGACTTCGGCGCGATGTTGGCGGGAACGGTCAGGCAATAGTCCGCCTGGGCACCGTCGATGAACCAATCGCTCAAGCCATAAACAAGATCCCCGACCTGGACACCCATGCAAAGCCGGTCCGATCGCGTCGACGACACCGGAGAATTCGTGGCCAAGAATAATGGGAAACGGTCTGGCGCCGCCTTCAGGAGTATGGAAGGTGGGATACCACGCGAACTCCGTCGGCGTGATCGCGGTGGCATGGACCCGAACGAGCACCTCATTGCCCTTCGGACTGGGTTTCGGTGCATCCTCATAGAGAAGTGCTTCCGACCCACTAACCTGATGCAACCGTATCGCCCTCATTTGGATGGCCTCATCGCGCGGCACCTTACTTCTCGATCTCAAATCCATCACTCTGCCACCAGCGCCAGCCACCTTCGAGAGTTCCATCACGGGGTAGCCTTGCTCGCATATCAGAACCGCTGCACTCGCGGCCAGGTGGCGAAGACGTGTGAATAGCAGTACAGCACGTTGATCTTGTTTTTTGTGGAGACGCGCCTTCACGACCTTCGCGTTGTCCCACTGGTCCTTCGGCAGATTGAGTGCGCCAGGAGTATGCCCCTCCGCATAATCTTCGGCCGCCCGCACATCCACAATGTTCACCGGCTCTCCCTGCTTGAACCAGCGCTCTGAGTCCGACCGGACCGGTCGTAAAGGCCATCTTGTGCTGAAAATACTTCTTTGCCTTCGAGGCGCTGGGAATCTTGAGCTTGGTCGCCATGGTTGTCCTCCTGTTCGAGACGTTACCTTTCTAACTTCGCCTCCATCGTGATCGTCGCGTTGAGTAAACGCGAGATGGGACAACCGGCCTTTGCAGCGGCGGTCGCGCTTCTCCCAGGCGGCTCGGTCCGCTTTGCAGGAAGCTTGCCCCTCACGTCGAGATGGATTTGCGTCACCGTCAGCCGGCCTCGAGTTTCTCGAAGGTCAATGTCGCCGTCGTCTCCAACTTGTCTGCCACCAGTCCGGCGCTTCAAGCTGCCCCGACAGCGCCATCGTGAAAGTCAACCCGCGTGGGCCGCGGCAATCAGTTCTTCCGGATTCGTTGCCCTTCCGTTTTCAAATCGCGTACCGAATGAATACTGGGCCTGGGACAGCACGGCACTCTCTGTTTGAGACGGTGCCTTTGCCAGCTCTTTAAATCGCCCTGCCATACCGCTGAAGCTGTTCGTTTCATGGTTTCACCTCCCTATTTGTAATGTCGAGAGATCATGGTTGAGCAAGTCTCCGATTCGAGTGATGGTCACGTCCGCCGGTGGAAAACGAGCCAGCACCTGCCGGTCCATGGCATAGTGGCCCTGGCGAGGGAAACACGGTCGTGACGCGCGAGGCCCAGGTGGCTTTCACGGCCGAGAGAATACGCAGTTTGTCGTCGATCAAGACGTAATGCCCAGCAGGGTAGCGCCGCTCTCACGTCGTCCAGCTCCTGGTCTTTGTGAATATAAATCAAGACGTTCCCTGCCAACGGCTTCAAATAATCCGGATCGTTCGACCTTTCTCGGCTGAAAGACCACATCTCCGTCGGACAGGATGACGACAGGCCCCAGGGCTTGACGTGTTCAATCACCTCGAGCGCGTTCGGGTACAACCGGTCGGCGAATGGATAATTGATCAGGAAATGAGAGACCGTCAACAGATGAGGATCACGGGGGTACTCAGTACGATACCGTTGAAGGGCCCCTAAATAATCCGCATATCCCAACTCGACCCGCAACTGTTTCGAAGATCGTCCAGTATCGTTCCTGACGCTCGCGGCCGACTTCGCGCTCAAAGATAACGCTGCAAGTCTTCCGTCACCCGATCGTTATCCAGCAGCGTGTTATCCACGTCGAAGAGAAAGACAATGCCAGAAGGCGGCATAGGGAGCTCTTCTCGGTCAGTGACGCCCTGCGCCGTGAAATCGAACCATTCTTTCGATGGCATCCATGTTGCGACGAAGTAGCGGTTATTGTTGCCAGTGCGTCCGATCATGCCAACTCAGTAACCCACGGTAAAGCGCCGGCGGATATGCTTCGGCTTCTCCGCTTCGTCGATCATCGCCGTCGCATAGTCCTCGACCGAGATGCGGCTTTTCCCTGAGTATCCGCGAGCAGTTGATCCGTTCCCAAGCGGAATTTCCCGGTTCGCTGACCCGGGAAAAGATCCGGCTGAAGGAGAAAGGAAGGACCAATCAAGCTCGGTTCTTTGGCGGAGCAGGTTCAGGGCTTCACGTGTCGCGAGAGTCCATTGCTTATATTCCGCAGGGAACTCTGGGAGATCCACTGACTGGACACCGGCATGACTTCCAAGCTGCCGGCTCCCCGACAAACAGCAGTCGCTTGACCCCCGCTTTCTTCACACCGTCAATAATGGCTCGCGTCCCCTAACTTGTAAATCATACATGCTGTGGGATTGGTCCATCCAGGATTGAACGCACTGATCACCGCATCATGACCAGCAACCGACCGGGTCACCTCGTCTCCTTTCTGGACATCTGCTTTGTGCGGACGAAGCTTCGGATGCGGCTTTTACCTTCTCCGTATGCCGTACGATGGCCGTGACCTCATGGCCTCGCTGCAACGCTTCCTGCAAAATGGCCGATCCGACAAACCCCGTCGCGCCGATCGCTGCGATCTTCATGGTGCATCTTCCTCTCCAGTCAAGCGGCGGGATATGGCAGATCTGTCAATTGAACAGCTGCGGAACATATCGGAAGGTGTGCAAGCCTTCCAACGAAATCAAAGCGTCTGGTCGCGTGCCGTCGCGAGAACGGCGGAGTATCTTGGTCTGCTTGCACTGGCACAAGGGCGATTTCTTTCTTTTCATTTAATGAAAACTCGACCGGCTCGATCCCGGTTCCTTGGTGGGACCCGTCACAGAACGGTTGGTCCCTCGAGCGTCCACATTGACACCAATAGTAGGTTCCTGGGTCCAACGAAAGCACTGCCGGCTGCTTGGCTGCAATGCGTGGTTTCTCCATGAAACAGTCCTCCTTTTGTAAGTTATAAATGTAACGCGCTTGATCGGTGCGAGGACGGCAGCAGGATTGTTTTCCACACCGACTCATCCCGCATCCACGTACAGTTCGACTTCGTTGTCGTCAGGATCGGCGCAGGTAGAGGCTTTGACTCACGGTGTGATCACTCATGCCGTCGATCGTGACACCGCCGATCGCTCCAGTTCTCGCTTGGCGGCCCGCAGTTCATCAAATTATTCCCGACTTTGATACCGATATGATAGAGCCCGCGGCGACGCGCCCTTTGGCGGCCCAGGGGCATCACCGACCTGGATAAGCAACAGCTCATGATGGGTTCGGCCCGGAGGTCAAGGCTGCTGCCGTACCATCGAAACCCGCCCGATTTCCTTGGAAGCCCAGCAGGTCGCGATAGAACGCCAGAGACTGTTGTAGGTTCTTCACATAGAACACCACGTGGCCGAGATAATGAGCCTTCATGAGTTCACCTGCCGAACGTGATACCGGCCTTCTGGACTTCCTGGTAGGGGAGGAGCCAGACGAGCGATTCATCGCTGAGATCTCCTACCTGAATGCGGTTCCCCCAGGGATCTCGGAAGTCGCAACGAAAGCCGGGCACCAGCGTAAGTTTGTACTTGTTGATGAGCTTCTTCCGCACTTCCTTGATTTGTTTCTCGTCACGGACCATGAGACCGAAATGCTTGGTGCGATCCGGTTGCAGTGTGTCTACTTCAAAGATCGCCATGAATTGATGCTCGCCCAGCTTGCACCAAGCGGCGCCTTCAGCCGCCACGCAGCATCTTCAAGCCGAAGACATCGGCATAGAACTTCACCGCTTTCTTGGCGTCGGTGACCTCAATGACGATATGGTTACATCCGTAGACTTGGACTGCCATCATGCCCCTTCCTTTCTCTTCATAACTGTGTCCTCGGCCCGCTGAAGGGCAGACACAAAAGATGTCGGGAGGCTGCGCGCCAGAGATCGAGATACTGCCGTTGAGGACGAAATAAGGCACCCCGCGAATGCCCAACCGATGCCCGGCCGCCTCTTCCGCGCGGACTTCTTGGACCGCCCGGTCACTGGCGAGAAACCGCTCGACCTCCTCACGATTGAGTCCACAATCGGACGCGATCTCAGCCAGCGAATCGAGACTCCCGATCCCGCGCCCCTTCGTGAAGTAGGAGTAAAGAGCGCCTCGGCTACTTCATCCTGACAGCCCTGTTGCCCTGCGAACCAGATGAGGCGATGGGCGTCGAAGGTATTCGGCGTCCGCTTGATCCGATCGAAGGCAAAGACAATCCCATCCGCCTCACCGGCCTTGGCTACGCGTTCTTCGATCGCCCGCCGGGCCTCTGTGCCGCCGAACTTCGCGTCAAGATAGACTTGCCGGTCCATGCCTTCCTTCAGCATCGTCGGATTCAGCTGAAACGGACGCCATGCAATGTGTGCCTGTTGCGCAGTACCCGGCCAGTCTCGAGCGCCTGTTCGAACCGGCGCTTCCCCGATGAAGCACCAGGGACAGACGACATCGGAGTAAATCTCGATCTGCATCGTGGATTCCTTCAGATTCTGCTACTGCTCAACTCAAATGACCCATTTTGCCGGCCTGATAATCATTCACGGCTTGGACCAGTTCTGCTTTCGTATTCATCACGAACGGTCCATAACGAGCCACTGGTTCATCGATCGCTTCGCCCGCCATCACCAGAATCGTGGCGTCCTCCTCTGCAATGATCATCATCGGCTCTCCTGTCGAGACAAAGACCAGCCAGTTCAGCCTCCGATAACCTGTGCGATCCCTCGACGGATGCCTGACCACTGAGGAATCAACAGACCAACGTTGTACCCATTCGGGATCTGCAACGGCATCGAATGCCCCGCGCGCAGGCGCAAATCGTAGAATTCGATGGGCGTGAATGTCTTGGCCGGGCCCTTTGCCCCTCCCACCGACCCAGCAATCACACGAAGCGAACCGGCTCCCCTGTCCAACTGCACGACCGGAATCTGCTCGTTCACAATCGTTTGATAGCCGGGCGCGGACATCTTGGACGATTTGGGCAGATTCACCCACAGTTGAATCGCTTGTAATGTCCCGCCACGCTTGGCCCATTCCTTCTCGTGCAATTCTTCGTGCACGATTCCTGAGGCTGCGGTCATCCACTGCACATCGCCCGGGCCGATCACGCCGGAGTTCCCGGCCGAGTCCCGATGCGCGACAAGGCCTTGGTAGACGATCGTGACGGTCTCCGAAACCACGGTGCGGATGTTCGCCCACCCCTCGAGGATGATCCGTCGCCGGATAGAACGTGGGGCCCGCGTAGTCAAGCATGACAAACGGACTCAACTCGCGATCCAGGTCATTGCTTGGAAACAGATTCCGCACGTGAAACCCGTCCCCGACGACATGCTGTGAGCCCGGTTGATAGACCTTCACCTGATCCGTCTTCTTCACGTTGGTTGCCGACATCGTGTCTCTCATTGTGAGCCTCCCTTTCTCCGTTTCTCGCCAGGCGCAGCCTCGGCTATCTGGCGTTGGGTTCGTGTTCGCTCTATTTTTATTATTTATTATGGGGCGCTCATCCGATCCTGAGCTCCGTGATTCCTCTGCGATCACCGAGATCGTTCTCTTCTCGCCGCGTCGTAGAAACGTCAAGGCCATCGGGATGCCGACCTTCTCCTCGACCAACAACCGGTGCAGATCATCGATGTCCCGGACGGTCAGGTCGGCGTACCCGATGATCACATCGCCTTCGACGAGACTCGCTCGCTGCGCGGACTGCCGGGCTCGACCGCCACGACGAGAATCCCGCTTTCTGCGGGCAGATCATGAAACCGAACGACTCGCCGGGGCAGCTCCACATGTTGCCCCGAGATTCCAAGGAAGCCGCGACGGATTTTCCCATCCTTGATCAGTCGGCCCGCGATGAACTTGGCCGTATTGATGCCGATGGCGAAGCAGATGCCTTGAGCGGATCGGATAATGGCCGTGTTGACGCCGATGACTTCCCCGCGCGAGTTGACGAGCGGCCCGCCCGAGTTGCCCGGATTCAACGCCGCATCCGTCTGAATGACGTTGTCGATCAACCGGCCGGAGCAATACGTA
>ERZ1370068.9925-contig-8668_pt1 | contig 63285 bp, 103 predicted proteins | sample MGYA00561227_ERZ1370068 | MGnify/ENA primary metagenome ERZ1370068 (study PRJEB38410, sample SAMEA6850437) | metagenome | study: Metagenomic assessment of the ecological functions of the soil: analysis of the soil microbiota associated with the...
TACGCACTTCCTGCGCGCAGTCTCAACCGAAGCGTTGATGCCTTCCACGCGGCCGCGCTTGCCGGCGGGGGCTCTCTGCGACGGCGCGCCCGGACTGCGTCCGGAATATAACCAACGTTACTATGCTGCCTTCATTCGTGATCCCGACGGCAACCGCATCGAGGCGGTGACGTTCGTCGTTAACGCGTAACGACTACAGGCGGTCAGCAATTATGGCGGGCATTTCTGTTTCTTCACGCGGCACCGATGCGGCAGCTTTTTGCAACTTGGGCAAAATATCCTCGACCGCGTCTGCAGCCAGCAAATCGAAATTGAGATCGGCGCGGATGAATTCGGGATTCTTCATATGGTCGATCAGTGCGCAGAGCTGGTTCCCAGAAACGCTTGATATTCGCAAAGCAGGATCGGCTTGCGGTGGCGGCCGAGCTGAACCCAGGTCATCTGCTCAACGACTTCCTCAAGCGTTCCGATTCCGCCCGGCATCGCGACGAAGGCATCCGCCATTTCAAACATCTTGCGCTTTCGCTCGTGCATGTCGCGCGTGACAATCAAATTGTCAGCGCCTCGCATCGCATGCTCTCGCGCGACCAGAAACTCTGGGATGATGCCGGTCACTTTGCCACCGTGATCGAGCACCGACTTTGCGATTGCGCCCATCATGCCAACGGAGCCGCCGCCGAAAACCAGCCCAACGCCGTTTTTGGCGGAATCGCGCCGAAGGCACGAGCGCTCTCGACAAAGGCCGGATCGATGCCGGGTCCCGATCCGCAATAGACGCAAATTTTTCTGATTTTTCTGCTTTTTTCGATTTTGTTCATAGATATTGATGTGCGTTGTGCTTGCGGCATCGTCAAGGCGGCTTACCAAAAATCCATGACGGCATTGCCGCTGGCCGCGGAGAGGGTGCCAACGAGGCCAGAATCCGCCTATATGAACATCCTCAATGAGTGACCACCATCCCCGTGCGCCAGCGAAAGCGAGATCACGCGTATCCGCGAGATCGCGGTGCACTGCTGACAACCCTCGTCCACCTGTGGCCCTACATCTGGCCGTCTGATCGTCGGGATCTGAAGCGGCGGGTGATCGGTTCGCTAGCGCTGCTGCTGGCGGCGAAGCTCGCGACGATCGCGGTTCCGTTCACTTTCAAATGGGCTACAGACGCGCTCGCCGGTCAAGGCACCGCCCCGATAGCGGCCGCCGATTGGCTGCTCTGGGCGATCGCTGCGCCTGTCGCCATGACAGTCGCGTATGGCGGCATGCAGATCCTAATGGCGGCGCTGACGCAATTGCGTGACGGCTTGTTCGCCAAAGTGGCGATGCACGCTGTTCGCCGGATCGCCTACCGCACTTTCGTGCACATGCATGAATTGTCGCTTCGCTTTCATCTCGAGCGCAAGACCGGCGGGTTGACGCGCGTGCTGGAGCACGCGGCCGCAATGGAATCGAAACCATCGTCCGCATGGTGATCCTGCAATTGGCGCCGACGATTATCGAGCTTCTCCTGATTATCGGGGTGCTGATGCTGGCAATTCGACTGGCGCTATGTGGCGGCGATCGTGGCCACCGTGGCGGTTTACATGAGCTACACCTACCGCGCCACCGAGTGGCGGATCGGTATCCGACGCAAGATGAATGACAGCGATACCGATGCCAACATCAAGGCGATCGACTCGTTGCTTAACTACGAGACTGTCAAATATTTTTCGGCCGAGGAGCGCGAAGCGGGGCGCTACGATCGCGCGATGGCCCGCTACGAAGATGCCAGCGTCCACGCCTACACTTCGCTCGCCGTGCTCAACGCGGGCCAGGCTGGCGAATCTTCACCTGCGGACTGGCGGCCGCGATGGTGATGTGCGCTTTCGAGATAAAGGCGGGCACCAAGACTGTCGGTGATTTCGTGCTGATCAACGCCATGATGATCCAGCTCTATCAGCCGCTGAATTTCATGGGCATGGTCTACCGCGAAATCAAGCAGGCGATCACCGACATCGAGATCATGTTCTCGATTCTCGCGCGTGAGCCGGAAATAAAGACCTGGCCGGCGCTCCGCCGTTAAAGATCACCACGGGCGCCATTCGCTTTGAGAATGTCAGCTTCGCCTACGATCCAGAGCGACGCATTCTCAAAGGCCTTACCTTCGAGGTCCCTGCGGGCAAGACTGTTGCGGTGGTTGGGCCTTCCGGTGCGGGCAAGTCCACGATCTCTCGGTTATTGTTTCGCTTCTATGATCTTTCCGGCGGCCGCATCCTCATCGACAGCCAGGACATCTCGGCAGTGACGCAAAAATCGCTGCGTCAGGCCATTGGGATGGTCCCGCAGGATACGGTGCTGTTCAACGATACGATCCCGTTACAACATCCGATATGGCCGCTGGGAGGCGACAGACGCCGAAGTGGAGGAGGCTGCGCGGCTCGCGCAGATCGATCCGCTGATCCGCATTGCGCCGAAGGGCTACGAGACGGAAGTCGGGGAACGCGGGCTCAAGCTTTCGGGCGGGGAGAAGCAGCGCGTCGCGATTGCGCGCACTATTCTCAAGGGACCGCCTATTCTCGTTCTCGACGAGGCGACATCCGCGCTCGATAGCCATACGGAGAAAGAAATCCAGGATGCGCTTGAGCGCGTATCACGCAATCGGACGACGCTGGTGATTGCGCATCGGCTCTCCACCATCGTGGGGGCTGATGAAATCATCGTGCTCGATCAGGGCGAAATCGTCGAACGCGGCACACATTACGCGCTGCTCAGGAAGAATGGCCTGTACGCCAGTATGTGGAATCGTCAGCGTGAGGCTGAGGAGGCGCGCAGAAGCTGGCTCTGGCCGGCGAGGACGAAAAGATCGCGCCAAACCGCAACCCGCCGCCTGTGGAAGATGCCATCAGCGCCGTCGCTACGGCGCCGCTGGAGGCACGCCCCGACGCGGCAGAGTAAGATAAGCGGCATGTCAATCTACGATTCTGATCCGCTCGCAACTCGTTCCGATAACCCCGGAGGGATATCCCTTTATCGGCGTCTTCGCGCTGATCAGCCTCATCCTGTTCTGGCTCTGGAGTCCGCTCGGATGGCTCGGGACTTTAGCAACGATTTGGTGCGCCTATTTCTTCCGCGACCCGCCACGGGTCAACCCCGGTGCGGGAAGGATTGGTGGTGGCGCCGGCGGACGGGCGCGTAAGTCAGGTGACCAGTGCAGCTTCCTCCAACCGACCTTGACCTTGGCAACAGTCCGTTGCCGCGAATTTCAATCTTCATGAGTGTTTTCGACTGCCATGTTAATCGCAGCCCGGTCGCCGGAAAGATCGAAAAGATCGTTTATCACGCCGGCAAGTTCCTCAACGCCGATCTCGACAAGGCTAGTGTCGACAACGAGCGCAATTGCCTGGTGATCACGACGGCGGTGCGCGCGCATTGCGGTGTGTGCAGATTGCGGGTCTGGTCGCGCGGCGGATTGTCTGCTTTCGTACGCTCCGGCCAGTCCGTGGGGGCCGGAGAACGTTTCGGCATGATCCGTTTTGGTTCACGCCTTGATGTTTATCTGCCGGAAGGGACGGCACCGCTGGTGGCCGTTGGCCAGACCTCAATCGCGGGCGAAACCGTGCTTGCCTGATCTCCGCGCCGGTCGACGGTGGCCGGGCATTTCGCACGCGGATAAATTCGTTAACAAGATGGAGCGAAAGGCTTTTCCGGCGTGTGGCGCAGGCGGCGCTACGGGCCTATATTCTGCTCATGGTCTTTCCGCCGTTCGACCCTTCCCCGCCACCATTCCGGCGCCGCTTCAAGGCGATCCCGGTTCGCACTCTTGCGTGCCCAACTTGATCACGTTGCTTGCACTCTGCGCGGGCCTGACCGCGATCCGCTCGGCTAGTGGAGGACAAGCTTGAACTGGCGCTCGCCGCCATCGTGTTTGCCGCTTTGCTGCGACGGTATCGACGGCCGGATCGCGCGGATGCTCAAGGGGTACCTCGCGCTTCGGCGCGGAGTTCAGACAGCCTCGCCGATTTCGTCAATTTCGGTGTCGCGCCGGCATTGATCCTGTATTTCTGGGGCCTGCATGAGCTCAAATCGGCCGGGTGGATCGCCGCACTGGTTTTCGCGATTTGCGCGGGTCTGCGGCTCGCACGCTTCAACGTGATGATCGATGATCCCAACAAGCCGATCTGGGCCGGTAATTTTTTCACCGGTATTCCGGCTCCGGCTGGCGCCATCACTGTCTTGCTCCCGATCTATGTGAGCCTTTCTCGGCGCGCCGATGGGCCTCGTCACGGTGTGGTTCACATTTCTCTACACGTTGTCGATTGCGCTATTGATGGTCTCGCGTTTACCGGTCTTTTCCGGCAAGCGCGTCGGCAAACGCGTGCCGCCGGAAATGGTGCTACCGGTCTTTGTTATGGTCGTTTTGTTCTTTGCCCTGCTTGTCAGTTACCCATGGCAGGTTGCTCACCCTCGGAACGCTCGTCTACCTTGCGTGCTTGCCGCTCGGATGGCTGTCTTATCGCGAACACCAGCGCAAGGATGCAGTCGCCGCCGCGCGCGGCCGCCGCCGCGTCGCCGGCGAGCAATGTGGTGCTTTCGTCGAATCAACCTGTCGCGCGATCAGGACGACGACCGGCCCGCGCGTCTGAACTGATAGTTACTTTCCCAGGCGGATGACCGGGCATGAGGTCGTAGGGGTGCTTCCACCCGGGCAGCGCCTTCATGCGCTCCAGCCAGGCGCCGATTGCCGGGTGGTCCTTGGCGATGTCGAAGCCGAACTCATCGGCGGGATAGTAGAGATAGCCGGTCATCGAAACGTCCGCGATTGTCGGTCTGTCGCCGAGGAGGAATTGCCGGTCCGTTCAGCCGTTTGTTGACAATCGCAAGGTTGCCGTCGATGCGTCCTTTGAGAAAGGCCAGCACGGCCGGATCGCCCGCCGGTTTGGCGAAAGTTCTTTGAGAAAGCGGAACGGGCCGAGAAATCCGTTTACTTTCTGATTATCGAAGATAATCCAACGCAGTGCTTCCAGTTCTTCTTCCTCACCTTGAGGTTTAAATTTGCCGCTGCGGCCTGCCGAGGTAGGTCAGGATCACTCCCGACTGGGTCAGCTTCTTTTGCCGTGTACGAGAACGGGCGCTTCGCCCATTTCGTTGACATCGGAACGGAATTGCGGCGTTCGCTGAACCATTGCGTTAAAGAAATCGACCCAGACCGGCTCCCAGTCGGCGCCGATGAGGTTGAGCATCAGCGCGGCACGATAGGCGTTGCCTGGACTGGGCGAAGCAATAAAGCTGATATTCCGCCATAAGGGTTCCCAAATTGAGTGACAGTTTGGCGCGCGATGTAAGCTGGCGGCCGATCGGCCTTCGAATTGGCTTTCCGGCGAATTTGAATTGACGCCAGCAGGGCTCATTGCGTTCGTTTGCGATCGTGAGAGTACCGCTCTCCATGGCCCAGCGCCGGCTTGGTATAGAAGTCTCCCCGGACACCCGCCATCGGGCGCAACCTTTCCGTTGCGCGCCCAGGCGCGCCGCCAAATTCCAATCCGCAAAGGCGGGGCATTTGGCGTCGTCAGAAGCCAGCGACCAGGCAGAGCGTCATCTGTTGGCGGCCGGGTGGACGAACTCAAAGAGGATTGTTCGCCCGCGCAGCCCTGTAACGCCGAGGACGATAAAGCCCCCGATCGCGGCCCTCACGGCCATCGCCCCCCAGATTGATCCTTACTTCATGGTCGGAATTACAAACTCCGCGCCTTCCTTTGTGCCAGTCGGCCAGCGCGCAGTCACGGTCTTGGTCTTGGTGTAGAAGCGGATCGAGATCTGGCCCGTGCTGGTTGAGGTCGCCGAAACCGGAGCGTTTCCAGCCGCCGAAGGTGTGGTAGGCGAGTGGGACGGGAATCGCGAAATTCACGCCCACCATGCCGACCTGCACGCGATTGACGAAGTCGCGAGCGGCATCACCGTCGCGCGTGAAGATCGCAACGCCGTTTCCGTATTCGTGCTCCGAGGGAAGCCGTACGGCCTCTTCGTAGTCTTTGGCGCGCACGACCGACAAGTACCGGTCCAAAGATCTCTTCCTTGTAGATGCGCATATCCGGCTTGACGTCATCGAACAGACAGCCGCCCATGAAATTTCCGTTCTCGTAGCCTTGCAGCTTGAAGCCGCGGCCATCGACGACGAGTTTTGCGCCTTCCTTGACGCCCAGATCGACGTAGTCCTTCACCTTGTTCGAGATGCGCCCTGCGTCACCATCGGCCCGTAGTCCGCCTGCGGGTCGCTGGAGGGCCGATCTTCAGACTCTCGACACGCGGGATGAGCTTCTCGACGAGTATGTCGGCCGTCTTTTGCCGACCGGGACGGCGACCGATACAGCCATGCAGCGCTCGCCGGCCGAGCCGTAGCCCGCGCCGACCAGCGCGTCGACCGCCTGATCCATGTCGGCGTCCGGCATCACGATCATGTGGTTCTTGGCGCCGCCGAAGCACTGCACGCGTTTGCCGTTGAGCGCAGCCGGTCGCGTAAATGTACTCAGCGATGTTCGACGAATCCGACGAAACCGATGGCCATCACGCGCGGGTCGGTCAGCAGCGTGTCGACCGGCTTCTTTGTCGCCATTGACGACGTTGAGCACGCCCGGCGGCAAACCGGCATCGATCATGAAGTTCGGCAAGACGCATCGGGACGGAAGGATCGCGCTCGGACGGTTTCGAGAATGAAGGCATTGCCGCACGCGATCGCGGGCGCGAATTTCCACATCGGGATCATTGCCGGAAAATTGAACGGCGTGATGCCGGCGACGACGCCAAGCGGCTGGCGGATCGAGTAGAGGTCGATCGCCGGGACCGGCACCTTCGGTGTATTCGCCCTTCAGCAGGTGCGGGATGCCGCACGCGAATTCCACCACTTCGACGCCACGCTGAATGTCGCCGCGCGCATCCGGAATGGTCTTGCCGTGTTCGGACGACAAGCAATTTGCGCGACTGCGTCGAATTCCTTTGCACCAGCTCGAGAAACTTGAACATGACGCGAGCGCGACGCTGCGGGTTAGTCGCCGCCCAGGCAGGCTGCGCCGCCTGCGCATTGGCGATGGCGTGCTCGACCTCGGAGTGTTTGGCCAGAGCGATCTTGGCCTGACCTCGCCCGTATTGGGATCGAAAGACGTCGCCAAAGCGGTCGGAGCTCCCTTGACAGCTTTGCCCCCTATGAAATGGCCGATCTCACGCATGGGTCGCGTTCCTCCGATTTCTTAAACGTCAGGGCAACCTGCGGCATGTGCGCTATTTTGGTCGATTTTTGCAGCTTTTCAGGGGTGGGTCACGCGTTGGGTCTTCCGCTCCGGACGAATTTTCTTTCACCAACGGTTAGCCTTTACCGCCCTTTAACAGCGCCAGTCTAGGGTTGCCGTCGAGCGTTCCGGGAACGAAACGCAAAGTCGTACGCGTTGGGGTAGGGTTATGGATACGCAACAGGTCTAGGCCTGCTGGCAGGGGCAGTCGTCCTCTGCACGCTCATCCTCATGGGCGGCGATATGCGGATGTTCCTCGACGTCCACGCCGGCCATCGTGATCTTCGGCGGCTCTTTCGCTGCCACTTTGATCCGTTTCCCGCTTTTCTTCGATCTTCCATGGATTACCGCTCGGGGCAAAATTCGCCTTCTCGCTGCGCCGAATGAGTCAGCGCTGACCTTGTCGACGAATTGGCCGGCCTTGCTGAAGTTGCGCGGAAGTCTGGGCCGATCGGCCTCGAAAAGGTCGAGATCGAGGATCCCTTCCTTGCCAAAGGTGTCCGCTTTGTCGCCGATGGTTATGACGGCAACTTCATAAGCGACAACCTTGAACGCGACCGCGACAATTTTCTCACGCATCTCGACGAAGGTCAGAAGATCTATCGCGCGGTCGGCGATTGTGCGCCTGCCTTCGGCATGATCGGCACCTTGATCGGCATGGTGCAGATGTTCGCCAATATGACCGATCCATCCAAGCTCGGCCCGTTCATGGCGGTGGCATTGCTGGCAACCTTTTACGGTGCCGCCCTTGCCAACCTGTTGGGCTTGCCGCTCGCCGATAAGCTTCACCTTAAACTGGTGGATGAGGAAATTAACCGTACGCTGATTATCGACGGCATTTTGATGATCCGCGAAGGCAAGAGCCCGACGCTCGTGCGCGAAATGTTGCTTGCCTATCTGCCCGAGAAACACCGGCGTACGGAAGAAACGGACGTCGAGGAGGCAGCGGAGGCCCGCCTAAGGCGGAGCTTTCGCGTAATCATGGCAAAGCGTCGAGGAGAAGCACACGGCGGTGGTCACGGGTGGTTTGTCACCTTCGCCGATCTGATGGGCCTACTTGTGAGCTTCTTCGTGATGCTCGTGGCATTTTCCACCCAGGATCAGGCCAAGCTCAGGTCGTCGCAGGTGATGCATTCGGTGTCCAGGGCCGTGTCCGCTACTCCGGCATCATTGAAGTCCTGGGATTGCCGACGCGACCAAGGCTGAAGAACGCTGCGCACATCGACCCATCGGAAGCCTCAGCCACGCCATCCCCGACGAGCACGACCGCCAGCGTGCCTACGGCGCGCGCTTCAAGGGAGACCGAAAATTTTCGCTTGCTTCCGCCTCGCTGCGACAAGCCTTCAGGACATGCCGGAGATCACTGAGGCCTCGAAACACATTATGCTCGAGGAAACCAAGGAGGGTCTCAATATCGAGATTGTTGATCAGGACGGACGCTCGATGTTCCCCGATGCGGCCAAAAGAGCCCTTTGAACACACTCGCAAGTTGATTCAAAAATCGCTCCACAACTCAAGGCCATGCCCTACCGCCTTTCCATCGTTGGTCATACCGCTTCAAGCAAGGTGCCGCCTAAGCCCGGCTATGGGCCTTGGGAATTGTCTGCCGATCGCGCCCGTACGCCAGATTCTGGATGCGGAGGGTGTGCCGTCAGGGAACATCTATATGGTGGCCGGCAAGGCCGATACTGATCCGCTTTTTCCGGACGACTTACTGTCGCAACCGCCGGGTCACGATAACCTTGATGCGTGAAGAACCGCCGCTGCCCGATAATCTGACCCCTTAAGGGAACTATCTAGCCTGCTCTAATCGCCCGTATTCTCCGGGAGAATGCGGTGATATAAGGCCCGCTCTAACGCGGACCACGGCATACTCCATGAGTGACGGCGCGAACCAGACGACGGCGTCCGCGCATATTCGAGATGACGTGCCGCCGGGGCTTCCGGCGTTGGCGTTGGGAAGTGTTGGTGTTGTCTACGGCGACATCGGCACCAGTCCGCTCTATGCGTTCCGAGAAGCGGCGATTGCGGCGAGTGGCGATCAGGTAGTCAGTCGCGGCGTTGTGCTCGGCGTGCTCTCCGCTGATCGTCTGGGCACTCATCATAACGGTCACACTCAAATACGTTCTTATCCTGCTGCGGGCCGACAACAATGGGGAGGGCGGCACGCTGTCGCTCACTGCGCTGGCGACCCGTGCACTTGGGCGGCGTACGGCTTTCGTTTTCATTGTTGGCGTGATCGGAGCCTCGATGTTCCTGGGCGACTCGGTGATTACGCCGGCGATTTCGGTGCTTTCAGCAGTGGAGGGGCTCAAGACTCGCAAGCCCTACTTTCAGCGAGTTCGTTGTGCCGCTCACGGTCATCATTCTGATCGCCTTGTTCGCTGCGCAGAGCCGCGGCACCGCCAAGGTGGCGGCGATGTTCGGACCTATAATGGTTGTTTGGTTTCTGTCCATTGCGATCGCCGGCGGACTGCACATTCGTGACGATCCCACGGTGCTCTATGCCATCAATCCGTATTACGGCGTTGAGTTCCTTCTTCATCACGGCACGATCGGGTTGGTCACACTTGGAGCGGTTTTTCTCGTGGTGACAGGTGGCGAAGCTCTGTACGCCGATCTTGGTCACTTTGGCCGCAAACCCATTCAAATCGCGTGGCTCAGTCTCGTATTGCCGGCGCTGCTGATTAACTATTTCGGGCAGGGCGCCAAGGTGCTGGCCGAGCCGTCCGCGATCGAGAACCCGTTTTACAAACTGGTTCCCGAGACCTTCTTGTTGCCAATGGTCGTACTGGCAACGGCGGCGACGGTTATCGCAAGTCAAGCGGTTATCACAGGAGCCTACTCGCTTGTGCATCAGGCGATCCAGCTCGGCCTGCTGCCACGCCTTACCATTTTGCACACTTCGGCCTCGCAGGTTGGACAAATCTACATTCCTCGCGTCACGATCTCGCTGATGATCGGCGTGCTTCTACTTGTTGGCCTTTTCCGCACTTCAAGCGCACTCGCTTCGGCATACGGCATAGCGGTTGCAACAACGATGGTCGTGGACGGGATTCTTGCCTTTGTCGTGATATGGAAGGGATGGCGATGGTCCCTTTGGCAGACGCTGCTTTTGATCGCCCCGTTTGTAGTGGTCGATGTGGTTTTCTTCTCAGCCAACTTCCTTAAATTGTTTGAGGGCGCCTGGGCCCCGCTTTTGTTCGGTGCAACCATGGTGCTGCTGATCGTCACATGGCGGCGCGGGACCGGCATCCTCATAAATAAGACGCGACGCACGGAAGTACCGCTCGACACATTGTTCCGCAGTTTGGAGAAGAAGCCGCCCTATACAGTGCCAGGCACGGCTGTGTTTCTCACCAGCGATCCGGAATTTGCGCCGACTGCGCTACTGCACAACCTCAAGCACAACAAAGTGCTGCATGAAAATAATGTGATCCTTACGATCATTACCGCCGACACGCCGCGCGTGCCCGAAGAGGATCGGGTGCGGATCACGCCCATCACGAAGCATTTTTCCAGAGTGTCTCTGAAGTTTGGGTACATGGAGCAACCAAACGTGCCAAAAGCGCTGGCGATTGCGCGCAAGCACGGTTGGCAATTCGACATCATGTCGACGTCTTTCTTCCTATCGCGGCGAGCGCTGAAGCCATCCGCGAAATCAGGCATGCCGTCATGGCAGGATCATTTGTTCATTGCGCTTGCGCGTTCCGCCAGCGACGCGACCGACTTCTTCCAGATACCGACCGGCCGTGTCGTGGAAGTGGGCACCCAAGTGACGGTCTAGACCGGCCTTGCTAAGCATTTGAGTTTTTAGAGAAATTGAGGCCGGCTTTTGCGCATATTGCATGGCTCGTTCTGCTGGATTGCGCAAATGGATGTGCTGTAGCCTTTGCCGGAGCGTTATAAGCCGCATCCCTCAGTTCCCTTTGCAATGCGATACTCCTAAGGCCAATCAATCATGTCCCACAGCAGCGCCGCCGTGCCTGGCGGCCCGGTCGCGGCCACAAATGGTGGCGACGCGTCGGCCAAGGTTGATTTCTGGTCCTTGGCCCTCGGCAGTATCGGCGTTGTTTACGGCGACATCGGCACCAGCCCCTCTATGCATTGCGCGAGGCGGTTCTGGCGGCGACGGGCTCAGGAAATCGCGCGAGCGAAGCCGTCGTTTTCGGCATTCTGTCCCTAATCATCTGGGCATTGCTGCTCGTCGTAACGGCGAAATACGTTCTGATTCTGCTTCGTGCCGACAACAAGGGTGAGGGCGGTACGCTCGCACTTAATGGCGCTGGCTTCGCGCGCGCTCATGCATCGCGGCGGTCTCGTAATCTTTCTTGGTGTCATCAGTGGCGCGCTGTTTTACGGTGACGCAATTATTACTCCGGCGCTGTCGGTCCTCTCGGCGATCGAGGGCTTGAAAATCGTGACGCCCGCGTTCGACGCGTATGTCGTGCCGCTTACAGTGGGTGTTCTTGTCAGTCTGTTCGCCGTCCAATCACGCGGTACTGCCAGTGTTGCCGCTTTCTTTGGACCCATCATGATGTTTTGGTTTCTCGCCATCGCGGTAGCGGGGATCTGGCATGTGGGACAGAATTTGAGAGTTCTGCTGGCGTTCAATCCCTGGTACGGCGTGAATTTCCTTCTCCACCATGGCATCGTGGGATCTCTATACGCTCGGCGCTGTTTTTCTGGTCGTGACCGGCGCGGAAGCACTCTATGCCGATCTGGGGCACTTTGGTCGTGGTCCGATCCGCGTCGCGTGGCTGGTCGTCGTGCTGCCGGCGCTTCTTGTCAACTATCTCGGGCAGGGTGCGCTCGTTTGACCGACCCGAAGTCAGTTGAGAATCCGTTCTTCCTGCTTTTCCCTGACTGGGCGTTGCTGCCGATGGTGGTCCTGGCGAACGATCGCGACGGTGATCGCCAGCCAGGCTGTAATCACAGGCGCCTATTCTCTCACCCGCCAGGCAATTCAACTCGGACTTTTGCCACGTTTTGAGATTCTGCCATACCGTCTGAAGCGTTATTCGGACAAATCTATATGCCGCGCGTCAACACATTGCTGCTGGTTGGCGTGCTGTTACTGGTTGCATTGTTCCGCTCATCGAGCGCGCTTCGCTTCGGCCTACGGAATTGCTGTCACAGGGACTATGGTCGTCACAGCGATAATGGCCATTGTAGTGATCTGGCGCGTATGGCAGTGGCCGCTCGTCGGGGCTCTCGCGTTGATGCTGCCATTCGTCTTTATCGATTTTACGTTTCTCTCAGCCAACCTCCTCAAGATCTTTGAAGGCGGCTGGATGCCGTCTGGCGCTCGGCGCGATCGTGATGGCGGTGATGTATACGTGGCGACGCGGCAGCCGGCTGTTGTTCGAGAAGACTCGACGTCACGAGACGCCACTTGAGTCCCTTGTGAAAAGTCTTGAAAGAAGCCGCCAGCCCGTGTACCGGGCACGGCGGTATTCCTCACGAGCGATCCAGTGAGCGCTCCGACGGCTTTGCTGCATAGCCTCAAGCATTACAAGGTTCTGCACGAGAACAACGTCATTCTTACAATTGAGACCGCCGACGCGCCTCGCGTTGACCCTTCAGAGCGGGTGCGCATTGAGCCTGTGGGAAAACGTTCACGCGAGTGATCTTGCGCTTCGGATTCATGGAGACACCGAATGTGCCAAAGGCTCTGGGAATAGCGCGGAAACTTGGCTGGCAGTTCGACATCATGTCCACATCCATTCTTTCTTTCGCGCCGTTCTCTGAAGCCTGCCGCACATTCGGGCATGCCTCGTTGGCAGGATCGGCTTTTTATCGGTCTTACTCGCGTGGCGAATGACGCTACCGACTATTTTCAAATCCCACGGGGCGTGTAGTCGAGGTCGGCACCCAGGTGACCATCTGGAGCCAAAAGGCAGGTGCGTCGGGCCGGATTTCCGGCTAAAACGCGGCACTGTTGTAGTGGAGTTCCGCAAAATGGCCGATGAAAACCCGCGCGCAGGTGAGGTGACCAACCTCACGCCTGAACAGGTCGCCGCCGGTCTGCGCGAAGGGCGCATCCTTCTGGTCGATGTCGCGAGAACCGAATGAGACCGCGGTGGAGAGCTATCCCGAGGCGGTGATCGTGCCGCTGTCGTGCTTGACCCAGCAGCAATTCCGGATCCGCAAGGCAAGGAAGTGGTATTCGCCTGTCGATCGGGACGGCGGTCGGTAACCGCTTCACTTGCAGCCCAGGACAACGGCTTCCCCTACAAGGCGCACCTCGCAGGCGGTATTATTGCCTGAAAGCGGCCGGGCTTCCGACCCGCGTCGATTAGATTTTGGGGGATCATGTTTGTCTATTTCGGCGCTCGCTTCGCCGGATTGCGCGTCGTCATGTTCGCAATCGGACTCTTGGCGACACAGGCCGTTGCACAGAACGCTCGCGAGGTGAACGTCTACAATTGGTCCGATTACATCGATCCAAAAGTTCTGGAGGACTTCACCAAGGAAACCGGCATAAAGGTCCAATACGACACCTTTGATGCCAACGAGACGCTTGAGACGAAGCTGCTCCGCAGGCAAGTCGGGCTACGATGTCGTCGGTGCCCACCGCCTATTTCCTTGAGCGGCAAGTAAGGCCGGCGTTTTTCAAAAAGCTGGATAAGAGCAAACTCAAGAATCTGGGAAACGTCTGGCCTGATATTGCCAAACGGTTGGCCGTTTACGACCCCGACAATCAGTACGCCGTCAATTACATGTGGAGTACCACCGGCATTGGCTACAACGTGAAGGCAATGCGGGAGCGACTTGGTACGTCTGGGAAGATCGACAGCTGGGACATTGTGTTCAAGCCAGAAAATCTGGCGAAGTTTCGCGACTGCGGTGTCCACATGCTTGACTCCGCTGACGATATCATGCCTGCAGCGCTGCATTTTCTCGGACTAAATCCAAACTCGAACGATCCAAAAGACTTGGATAAAGCGGCCGAACTTCTGATGAAGATCCGGCCTTCGGTCCGCAAGTTTCACTCTCCGAGTATCTGAACGCTTTGGCCGGAGGAGAGATCTGCCTTGTGGTCGGCTGGTCGGGCGATATCAAGCAATCGCAGAAGCGCGCGATTGAAGCCAAGAACGGGATCGAAATCGGCTACGCAATCCCCAAAGAAGGTGCGCAGATGTTTTTTGACAATCTCTCAATTCCAAAAGATGCGAGTCACGTCGACGAGGCGCACGCGTTCATCGATTACCTGCTTCGACCGGACATTGCGGCGAAGAACAGCAATCTGGTCGCCTACGCAAATGGCAACCTCGCCAGCCAGAAATTTATCGACAAGGCAATTCTAGACGACACGAGCGTCTATCCCGACGCAACCACAACGGACCGGCTCTACACCGTGAGTGCGCGCGATCAGAAGTCGCAGCGTTTCGTGAACAGGTTGTGGACGAAGATCAAGACAGGCCGTTGAACGGCAGCTGACTTACTGTCGCCAGCGCCGATGCATCCACAACCACTGCTCCGGACACTGGCGGACCCACTGTTCGACCACGGAGGTGATGATCTGCATCGTACCGGCAATATCTATTTTGCCGTTGGCGTCACGCTGCAGGCTTTATTTCGTCGGTTAGTTCGGCGCGGAATCGGTGATTTTCAAGTCGCATGATGCGGGTGCCGTGGATAGGGCAGTCGAAATGCCGCGCAAGCCGGGCGAGGAGCGGATTGGCCAGCGTTTGGCGGCCAAAGAAAGGCCACCGGGACGCCGCGGCTGTAATATTGATCGACCAAAATGCCAACATGGGCGCCACGCTCGAGCGCATCTGCGATCTTCATAGGCGCATCAAGGTCGGTCGAAATCAGCTCGCCCATGTGAGCCGTTCGTGTTTCGGTCAGCCATCGATCGATGCGTGAAATATTTGGACGGCGGTAGAGAACCGCGCTGTCGAGGTTGTAGGTGGTCGGCGCAAATTGCCGGCAGTTCCCAATTCGCGAGATGCGCGGCGAAAATCAGTGCCGGCTTGCCGTCGTCCAGTAGCTTGTGAAAACGCTCGATGTCGGGTTGTGCAAGGTCAATGCGACCTCGTGTCGGCTGTTCGCGGTCATAGCTCCACAATCGGTCGAGGTGCGCAAACTCCGCACCCATTCGGCCCAAATTGTCCCAACACCCGCGCAGGATTGTGTCGATTTCGGCTTGGGATTTTCAGGAAACGCAACAGCAAGATTGGCTCGGCCAATTCGGCTTTCCGGTAGGAGCGGGCCTATTCTACTCATCATCCATCCGGTGAAATCCGCCATCTTATCCGGATCAACCGCGCGTACCATTTTCAGGACGCCGATCGCAAAGGCGCCAACGAGCGCGCCGCTTGCGCGTTTGATACCGCGGCGCAGGCGGCGGAACAGGCGCGTCATCGCGAAACGCTCAGATTTGAATGGCGCATTTTTTCGGGATCACGCGCTAAAAATTAACGACAACCTTGCCGAATACCTGTCGGCTTTCCAGTCGGGCGAGGCCACGTTCGAAGTCGTCGAGCGACACCTCGGTATCTATGATGGGATCCATCCCCGCAGCCATCTTCGACAGGCTGTCGCGAATATGTGCGCATGGATGCCCCGAACGAACCGAGGATCTTGTATTGCTGCTGGAACAGCTGCATCAGATTGATTGTCGTGGTCGGGGCCGGCGGTCGAGCCGCATGTCACGAGACGTCCGCCGCGTTTGAGACAGAGCAGGGAGCCGTTAAAGCCCTCACCACCGACGTGCTCGAACACGACGTCCACGCCTTTTTGCGGTGAGCTTGCGTGTGACACCCTCGAAGCGATCCGTTTTGTAGTTGATGACGTGATCCGCGCCAAGCGCTTTGGCTTTCTCGGCCTTGTTGTCGTCTCCGACCGTGGTGATCACGGTACAGCCAAGTGCCTTCGCCATTTTGATGGCAACCGAGCCAATACCGGAACCGCCAGCGTGCACGAGGATAGTCTCTCCGGGCTTTAATTTGGCGTTATCGAACAACATGTGCTCGGCTGTACCGAATGCGATGGGAGCGCAAGCCGCGTCACGCAGCGAAACACCGGACGGAACCGGGATTACCAGCCTTGCCGGTAGGTTGATGAGGTCTCGCGCAAAGCCGTCAATATGGAAGCCCATAATGCCGCTGACGTTCTCGCACAGATTGTCGCGACCCTCGCGGCAGGCGGCACATCGCCCGCAGGTCATCGCGCCATACATCACGACTTTATCACCCGGTTTGAAACCCGCGACGCCAGCGCCGAGCGCAGCAATTTCGCCAGAGGCCTCGGCACCGACGACCAGCGGCAGCTGCCGTTTCGCAAAGGCCATGCCGCGAAAACCCCAAAGGTCGAGGTGATTAAGCGCAACCGCTTTGACCTGAATTTGTACTTCGCCTTCGCCCGGAGGCGGGGCGGGGACGCGTCGGCAAGCTCAAGCTTGCGATCGGCGATCAATCTCAGCGCGCGCATGGCAGGACTGACTCGAGCGGCGGTCAAGCCGGCTCTAGCCCCATAACCAGCGAAACATTCTGCCCGCCGAAGCCAAACGAATTCGAAATGGCATGCCGCAAGCTCGCCTCGCGCGCCTTATTGGGCACGACGTCAAGTGGGATCGCCGGATCAGGAACAGCGTAGTTGATCGTGGGCGGAATGCGCTGGTGCTGCAGGGTGAGCAGCGTAAACACGGCTTCAACCGCCCCTGCAGCGGAAAGCGTGTGTCCAATCATCGATTTGTTCGACGAAATGGGCAGTGTTTTCATTCGCTCACCGAAAACCGTCGCGCAGCCCAGATATTCCATTTTGTCATTTTCAGGAGTGCTGGTGCCGTGCGCGTTGACATAATCTATGTCATTCGGCGTAAGTCCGGCATCGCTAATGGCATTCGCAATGCAACCGATGATAGGCTTCCCGTCGGGACTCGAACGTGTGCGATGGAACGCATCGGTCATCTCCCCGCAGCCTTCGACCAGTCCGAGAATCTTTGCGCCACGCGCTTTGGCGGCGTCGTAGCTTTCGAGGACCAGGGCGCCGGCACCCTCGGCCATGACGAAACCGTCGCGATTCTTTGAAAACGGTTTGGCGGCAGTGTGCGGCGGGTCGTTGCTGGTAGATAGCGCTGAGAGCAAAGAAAAGCGGATGACGGATTCCGGATTGATAGACCCGTCGGTGCCGACGCAAAGTGCAGCGTCGGTTTCGCCGCGGCGAATCGCTTCGAGCCCGAGTTGAACCGCCGTTGCGCCCGAAGCGCAGGCCGTGGAGAGCGAAATTGGGAGCCCTGCGTACCGAAACGATCAGCCAGATTGTCGGCGACCGAGCCCAGCAAAAAACGATGATGATATGCGGGAAATCCTGCGCTCACGCGCAACATGTCCGCATAGGTGACTTTGTCATTGGCTCCTGACTTGGCGCCGAACTCAAGCCGCTGCGGCCATTCCATTTCGATCGGCGGAACGGCTAGAAAGAGGGGCCCCGGAAATCGACCGGATGCACTGATACTGGATTGGGTAACGGCCTCTTCGGCAGCGAGTTCAGCGAATGATTCGGTTAGCGCCGCATTGCTGGATTGCGGAGGCAGATAGTCGATCGTGCCGGCGATGCGCGTTTTAGCCCATCGGTTGGAAAACGGATGATCGTCTTGATGCCTGATTCGCCCCCAGTCAGCTTGGACCAATTCTCGTCCTTGCCGGCGCCGAGTGAGGTCACAACGCCAAGGCCCGTTACGACCACGAGTGGCCGGCCTATCTTGTCTCTGCCAGATGCCATTCCTCGGCCTCCCTAACCAATTCGTTCAACCAATGCGAGGCCTTCGCCTCGCCAGTGTCCTACGCCGGTCACCACAACCTGGGTCAAATCGCCGGTGAAAGGCTTCTCCAGACCCGTCGTATCGCACGGCGGAAAGAGACTACCATGTCGAAGCGCCACCGTGGCCAGCGCGATATTCATGGGAAATTGCGGCTCCAGCCCATGGCCGAGATATGATCCGGTTGCGCGCACGGCAAGATCGCCATGCATATCGAGAAATTGTCTTTCCTCTGCGGTTGCGGGATAGACCCCGGTTGCGCCCGATAGGACGGCCTCATTTCCGATTTTTGTCTTCGTTATGAGGCGGTCCCACAGAGTGGAGAGTGTCTGCGCAATCGTTCCGGGCTTTCTATTGGCTCGATCAGAAACAACGGCGCTTAGGCGGCCCAATGGTTTAGCGCCACGCTTCTCGGCATGATCTCGTCCCTCTATCACGAGGAAAGCGCCAAGCGAGCCCAGCGCAAAAGCCGGCTCTCGTATTTCCGCGCTGCCATATCGGCACGTAACCATTCTTGAGGGCGAGTTCGGCAAATTCATAGAGCATCAGCAGGTCGGGGCGCTCACCATTGTACGAGCCACCGACCAAAGCAATGTCGCTTGCCCGGCCCCGATACGGGAGTGGGCAATACGCACGGCGTCGATACCGGCAGATCCTCACCGCATGAACGTACGTGAGGATCCTGTCACACCATGCACAATCGAAATATTGCCTGCCAGAAGATTGGAAAGCTGCGCCAAAAACAGAGTCGGGCGGAGATCGCTCATCAGTCGTTCGTTTAGAAAGGCCGCCGGATTTGTCGCGCGTGCGATACCGCTGAGGATGTTCGAGGTCTACGGTCAGATCGCGCTCGCCGCCTCCCGCCGCTACAATCATGTCCATTCGGGACAAAGGTCTGTTTTACCTTTCGCACCGGCCGAATCGAGCGCGAGGTCCAGCCGCATAGGTTCCGATACGCTGCCAGTTTTCCATCTGGCGCTGATCGCCTTTTTTGGGATTTGGGCATCGAAATTAATCGCAGCCAGCGGGTGCACAACGAAGGAGCAAAAGTTGTCGTGTCGGCGGTTGGATGAGCCTCCATCAACTTTTTGCCAATGCGCATCGGGACCCTCACCGAGACACGAAACAACGCCAATCCCGGTGATCCAGACCTCCCGGGTACTCTCAGCCATTGGCGGATACCTCGGCCGGGAAGCCGACCCTTGCCGCGGCTTCGCGCATCCGTAGTTTCATTTCATCGTTTGGAAAATCGAGAATTCGGAGAGTTAGCGTCGCGTCGCAGATCGACTTGTCATCGAGCGTGATGCTTGCATCCGTGATCGCATAGCCGGACCCTCGTGTGTGAGAGCCGCCTTGACCGACAACTTCTGGCCCGGCGTTACAAACATGCGGAACTTGGCGTCACTTGACCGCGGCAAGAAAGGCCATACGGGCAAAGCCCGTTGCTTGCGACAATGAGCCAACCAGAGGTCTGCGCCATGGCTTCGATCAGCAGCACGCCGGGCATGAGGGAAAGCCAGGGAAATGGCCCTCGAAAATTGTGCTGGTGCGCAGGAACCGTCGCCTCAGTGCTAATTTTACGATCGGCGATTTTGAGGTCGACGATCGCGATCGATCAGCTGAAAGTACTCAAGACGCATGTGACCCGCGCTTTATGCCCCCTTGGCGGCGACGAGCTCGTCGATGCGTGCGCTCAGGTTCTTGAGCACGAAATATTGGTCGGTGGTTGCTTTGCCGTCGTTGACTTCCTGGGTCCACTGTTCGAGTGGCAGCTTGATCCCAAAGGCCTTGTCGATCGCGAAAGCGATGTCGAGAAAGTCCAAGCTATCGATGCCGGAGATCATTGATGGCGTGGCTTTCCGGTTTGATGGAGTCGCGCGGGATATCGCACGTTTCGGCGATAATATTAGCGATGGTTTCGAACGTTGAAGACATAGGTAACTCTCTGGTTGATTTGGAGTTCTTGGCAAGCAGGCGGCCACCGCGCCTGGACGCGCGCAACAACCTCGATCCGCACTCCCATCAGCTAGCGATTGGATGCCCGTATAGCGAAGCGTAGGGACAGGTTCAATGGTGACGGCCACTAGCGAAAGTCCGGCCTCAGGCGGTTTTCCAGTGCCCTGCAAGACCAAAAATCTCCTGGCCGGGCCCTACCAACGGTCTTCTTGCACTTCGAGCCGGCGTACAACCCGCGGCGTCCGGACAGCACACAGTCCTGGATCTTTGCGCATCGTGCGCCATGGTATCGGCCAGCCAGAGTGCCGCACCGATCAGACCGACCACGAATACAAATACCGCCGTATTCACGATCATGCGGTGGCAAGCTAATCGTCCTGATCCTCACTGTGTTCGTATTTTGCTAGGCTTCTCAACAGGCGAGGGGATCGGGCGATCGCGCACGCGCCTTGTCGCGTCTGGAAGCTGACGACGCGTCCTTCCGTTTTCAGACGGCGAGAGTTCCTTGTCGGACACGATCAAAGTCTACCATGTCATGTTTGATCATTCGACTAGTGTAGCAGGTTTAACTGCGCCTAGACTGGTCAAATGATTAAACATGCTCCACTGCGTCGAATGCGCCCGTTACTGTCACTTTATCGAACCGAATTGCCAGGTATTGTTTTTGCCCTTCTTGTGGCCGCGCCCGCGAGGGCCAGGACATCACGGTGGGCGGCCTGGTAAATCCATGCCGTGGGTACGCGCAACACCCAAAGGGCGCGCGAGGTCGGGTGGCTGGCTATATGACGATTAACAATAGCGGTGGGCGCCCGACACGCTGATCGATGGTATCAGCTCGGAGGTTTCAGTCGTTTCAGAGATCCACGAAATGAGCATGGATAACGGTGTGATGAAGATGACGCCCCGTTCCGGGTGGCATTGAAATCCAAACCGGAACCAGACAACAGCAGTTCGCACGGGCGGCTATCATGTGATGTTCATCGGATCTCAAAATGCCCTTTGAGCCGCGGGCAACACGCATATTAAGGCGACGCTGCATTTTGAGAGGCCGGCAACGTCGTCGTAGATTTTCCCGTCGAGGAAATTGGCGCGCAGACCGGCGGGTCAATCGATGCCAGGTGGTGCGTCGGCAAGCACCAAAGACACTGATCCGCCGCGATCTTACTGAACGACAAATGAATGCGCTCGGCAGGTCTTCTCAACCGAGGTGACTAACTGCGTTGTGTAAGAAACAATTTCGCTACTTCTGCGTTTCCTGACCCGGGGAAGCGAAGGAGGAGAGCTGAGATGAAGTTGGTCGTTCTGGGAGCGGCTGTGGGAACGATGCTTTGGGCGCTGTTCCGGCGTCCGCGCGAGTTGTTGTCCATGATCGCGACGATGTCGTGGTTCATCAGACATTATGATCGCGGGCATCACTATGGCTGGTACAAGCACCGCGCGGAGTGTCGCACGGTGCGCGTTCGGACTAAGTTGCCGAATGGCAATGTGATCATCAAAACCCGGCGTAGCTGCTAACAAAACCGGTTTTCTGGCGACCACATCTCTGGGTCCCGGCGCGTATAGGCGCCGGGACCAAATGTATCTTTGTCGCATCAGTGCGGCTCGGCGAACGCCAGTTTTTCATTTTCCGGCGGCAACATTCGAAACACATTCAGTGTCATAGAAATTAGCGCGTAGTATCCAAGTATCCCGACCAGTTCGACAGTCGCTTTGTCGCCAAGCAATAGCTGCACCTTTTTGTAAGTGCGGTCACTGACGCGTCTGGTTTTATAAAGCTCTTGGATAAAGTCGTAGATCGCTCGCTCGTCCTTTTGCGCCGACTTCGGCGGACGGCCGAGTCGTGAGATTCTCAATTGTCTTCTGTCTGACGCCGCTCTTCTCGGCGATTGGGGCGTGAGCGAACCACTCATACTGCGCACCATAGCCGGGCGGTGCATAGAATGGCGAATTCGGATAAGCGAGGCGTGAGTGAGCGGTGTTGCAGCGGCAATGGCCGCCAAGCGCCTGCGCTACGTGACCGAGCTCTGGTGCGTGCATCCACACGGCAAAAGGCCCGCGCGAGTGATAGATGCCCCGCGGGGCCAGATCGAAGAGCATCCAGCAGCGTGCGTTGCGTTTCCGTCATGCGTTGTTCGTCAATGAGTGCGAGTCGCGGCGCCGGGCGCTTTGCAGGCATATGGATGTCCTTGAGGATTTCAGGGAAGTGGAGCGGTTTAAAGACAAGTATATTAGCCGCGGGACGTGAAGAGGGGCGTTTATTCGATGGCCGCGGTCACCTTAATAAGACCGCGGTCCATCATGCGCAGTGCCGTTCGCGGCCCGCCAGCGAGAGATCAAAGCACACGGCCTTTGGTGAAGGGACCGCGGTCGTTGACCACCGCAACCACGCTACGCTGGGATCTGGGGTCGGTTATACGCAGGCGAGTGCCAAACGGTAGACTTCGGTGAGCGGCAGTGGATCTTGTCGGGTCGTATCGATCTCCACAGGCCGTCCGCCCCGAGTAATTGGTGCTGTAGTAGGCAGCCACCCCAGCAAATTGACGCGAACTCTCGGCGAATGCGTCCGACCCAATGCTGGGCACGATAAATAGTCCGGAAATCATCAATCTAAGGAATAACATAATACGCCTCTCATCCCACCGGATGGATACTCCGGTATGGGGACGTTCTGTCGAAAAAACTGTCAATCCACATCGGCGAACGAATGTAACCGAATGATGGTTCCAGTAAATGTAGAAATTATGAAGCCTTCCGCGACGTCGTCTTGTGGTGCACCGGAGATACGCGCGCGATTGCCATTCGGCGGCGGCAGCGGCGCTTTGCGCCGTCCTTCAAGCTGGTTGAGCGTCATCTCGGCGCGCCCCGGCAGTCATCGTTGCAGGGCCTGAAGCTCTTCGTCGCTAAGGTCTTCGGTTGCCGCGTATTTATTTTCCAGCGCCCTTCGATCGCCATAGAACCAGCTCAGGAGTTTGAGCTGGATGGCCAAAAAGTATCCCGGTTCTGGGTGTTCTGGATGAGGAAGACCATCAAAAAGGTGACGATGGTCGTGCCGGTATTGATCACGAGTTGCCAAGTGTCGCTGAAGTTGAAAAACGGGCCGGAAACGACCAGACGATGATAACGGCGACCGCCAAGAGAAATGCGACGGAATTGCCAATCCATACTGACGTCGCGTGGGCGAACTCGGAAAAATTGCAATGGCTCAGCGGTGGCTGGCTTGCCGTCGTCCGTTCGCCGCGGTTGTCAATGCTTTGCTGTTCATGGTAGGCGAATAGCAACGCATTGACGCGCTGCCGAGTTCCACTAGTGGCCATCAGGGCGGCCGCTATCTGAACTTTGGTACTGCTGCGCTGGCGCGGCCGATGTTGACCCACGGATCCTTCCGCAGTCGCGACATGCGTTGCAGAGATTCTGCACGGTGTATTGGCTGGCGCTTTTCAGGCCGTTGAGTTCGGACCAGTCGATCGGGACCGATGCGGGGCGCACCAGGGCGGCGCGCGAGTAAGAGGCAACAGCCGTGGCCTTCGCGTGCTATTGCGCGATGAGTCAACGAAGATGCGTTTGTTACGTTTGGCTTTTGTGGCCGTTGCAGATCGTACCGGTCAGGCTGATCCGCTTCCATGGTCTCGGCGACGGTTTTTGCGAAAGCTTTAGCCCGCTCCCACGATGTCGGTTCGATCGGAGCACGACGTGCAACCCTTTGCCGCCCGAAGTTTTCAGAAAGCTCTTGAGCTTGATTCCTTCGAGCCTGTCACGAACGTCCCGGGCGGCCGCGACAACGTCTTTCAGCCAGTGCCCGGCCCTGGGTCGAGATCGAACACAAGCCGGTCAGCGCTTTCTCGATGATCAATGGTTGTTCCGCGCGTGAGATCTCGAGCACGCCACCCTGCACCAATGCGATCACGCGCCATCTATGTCGTCGACGGAAATAATCTCGTTGCCTTTTTCCGGAACAAGATGAAGATGCTCGACCGGGATTCCGGCACGCGCATGTTTTTGAAAAAGCACTGTCTGGACGCGCCTTCCGGACAACGCAAAAGTGCAATTAGCCGACCGACTAGGTGCGGCCGCATCCATTTCCATATCTGCACATAAAAGTCGGCGAGGTCGTGCGTTGGTGATGCCGACATCCTCAGTAAATCCGGTCGGGATGCGTGAGATGCACGCCGGCAATGCTGACGCTGTTTTTGACGGGCGCACTGCGCCGCACCCCCGTCGTCCGGCTTGCAGGCTGCTATGGCCTTTTCGCACACGACGTCCTCGGCGGTTTTGTCCTCGCGAATGCCTTGAAACGATGCCTGTCGAACGCGGTCACCATGTGTCCAGCCCCGGAAATCTACCTCGACTACCACCCTTAGGCTGAACCCATAGGGGCTTTCGGACGCCTTGCTCTCGGCCGGGATGGCGTCGAATGGCGGCTTGGTCACCTCGATGGGTTTGAGCTTACGGTAAGAGTGAGCGCCGCCATTTCGCGGGTGAAGCCTGTACCGGCGCGGCCCGCATACTTGAGTTTTGCCGCCGTCATAGACACTCAAGCACCAGCGCACCTGACGGCGTGCGCGTCGGCCGTCGAGGGAACCAAACCCGCAACGACGAACTCTTGCCGATCCGAGCATTTGGTCTTGATCCAGTCATGGGAACGGCCCGAGTTGTACGGCGCATCGGTTAGCTTTTGAGACGACCCCCTCGAGCCTCGATCTTGCATGCAGTGCCTAGAGTAAAGCTGGTGCCCAACCCTGTCAAGGACTCGCTCAGGCGCAAGGGCCCGCGTTCAAGTTGGCCCTTCAGCAAGGTGGCGAGCGCGGCCTTACGTGTCGAAAGCGGCAGCGGTTTGAGGTCAGCTCCGTCGAAATGGAGCAGGTCAAAGATATGAGAGGTCATGCGATCATGATGCACGGCTTTCAGGTCCTGCTGCAGCAATGAAAAAGCTTGAAACACCATCGGGGTCCTTCGGCCACCACTTCGCCGTCAATCAAGGCATTTTTGCCGGCAGCTTCGACACTGCGGATGCAATGGTTGGAAACTTTTTGGTCCAATCGAGGCCCTTGCAGGTAAATAACTTTACTTTTCTCGATCGAGCCGGGCCTGGATACGATAGCCGTCGAATTTGATCTCATGCAACCAATTGGCACCGTCGGGTGCCTTGCTAGCTCACTGAGAGTCGCAAGAGAAGGGGAAATGAACGTCGGAAGATTCTTTTTGCGCAGCACGAAGGGTTTTCCCATCGATTGCAGCTTTCGTTTTGCATAGGACTGGATCGCGGCTTCGCGTGCGAACGCGCGTGAGGGTCTCTTGTTTCTTTCGCTTTCCTACTTCTATTGCTTTGCCATTCTTTCTTGGGTCCGCTCGTTATTTCTTCCATGGTGCGGCCAGTAACAACCGACAAGAGGCCTTCTCTTCCAGGATGTCTTTGTCACGAGCAGAACGCTCGGCGCTGTCGTCGTGTTGCTTGATGAGCAAACCAGTTGTTGCGCTTCTCCGGGCCGGCGATGCATGCGGACCAGATGCCAGCCGCCGTGTAGTTTGTCGCCGTGCAGCTTGAAGGCGATGTGGCCCTTGGCAAGGCCTTTGTGCGGATCGTGTTTCCGGGCTCCCAATGACCACGATCCCAGATCATTACCGTCCCGCCGCCATATCGCCCTGGCGGTATCGTGCCTTCGAATTTGTTGTAGGCGATCGGATGATCCTCAACCCTCAACCGCCAACCGCTTCCGCCGGGCACAAAGCTCGGTCCTCGCGTTACAGCCCAGCTTTCATGACTCCATCAACTCAAGCCGCAGATCGTAGTGGAGGCGCCGCGCCGCGTGCTTTTGTACGACAAACGCTGCCCGCGCTTGCGCGCCACTGAGCCTTTTGGCTCGGCGGTGACGCCGAACCTGCGTTTTGGCGCTGATACGTCTTCAAACCCGATTTTTTCTGCGACGCATAGGCCAGGCATCCGATTTACGAACTTATGGATATGACGTGGTGCAACTTGCTTATTATTGGGCGGCATTCCTGCTCCTGGCAACTTGAAACTTGTCGAGCGAAACGATCTGGAACAATTGGGTCGGCCTGACGTTGCCCCCGACATGCGCGCCGATATGCTCGTCGCTTAAAATGCGGAGGTCCGCATGTTGGAGTTGGACAGTTACCTTTCTGATCATTGCGCGCTTGTTGCTGCGTTGCTCGGATTCGGCATGATTGCCGGTGTCGCCATCGAGGCCGCCAGATCGTAGTTCTTCGTGGCGATTCGTCTCTGTTCGCCATTTCAGTAATTGCCGGGTTGGTGCGAGGCGGACGTCCGACCGTCCCCTGAGCGTTGTAAGCGTAGCGGTGATGATAAGAATGCCCCGTGCGGAGCATCCTCGCACGGGGCATTCTTGGTTTTATCACGTCACAGATCCTGGAAGCCCGGAAGTTTACTCTCCGCCGCTTGCAAGCACGGCGCGCGTCAGTTTCATCGGGGCCGAAATCTTCCGCGCTGTTGACGTGGAGCAATTCGGCCAATCGTGTGCGCGCTCGATTGACGCGCGATTTGATGGTGCCGACCGCGCATCCGCAAATCCCGGCGGCTTCCTCGTAAGAAAATCCAGAAGCGCCGACCAGGATTAACGCCCTCGCGCTGGTCCGAGGGCACTAGTGCAACGCTTCGCGGAATTCCCGAAATTCGACGTGACCATACTGATCGGGCTGAGACTTAGGCGACTCCGCGTGATGCCCATCGCCGTCTTCGACCTCGCGACGCCGCTTGCGATACTCGAGCGGAAGTGATTGCGCAAAATCGTGAACAGCCAAGCGGACATGTTGGTACCCGGCTGAAAGGAATCGATGCTGGCAGAGCACGCGCAACGTTTCCTGAACCAGGTCGTCGGCACGATCAACATTCCCGCAAAGGAAATGGCGAATGGCGCGGAGACTGGCACCGCAGCGAGAACGGCTTTTGCGGACCGACTCGTCCATGGGCATTATTGCGGGTCCTTTTTTCCGCTGCCATCGAGGCGATTGATCAGTCGTTGAACCGATCAGGCACGCTCTCGGTTCACGACATCGTCGTGCAGGGCGCGCAATTGCTGGCCCAGGCGGGCTTGCACGTCCCGGCCTAGCTTGGCCGGCTTCGTGATTGAGCTTTTTGCTCCGGGCCGCAGTCGCTTCCATCGGATTTTGCTGTCCCATCGGGCTTGCGTTCGTTCATTGTTCGACCCCAACTTCCGAGGCCCGGGCGGGCGCCGGTTGTCCCCTTGGTTCTGAGCAAAACCATTGGCGCGGCAGATGGTTCCCCATGAACGGAACTTTTTGCGGCGGACGCGTTGAGGCGCTACAGGTTGATTGGGCGGTAGGGCATGGCCCACGATCGACCGCGAGGCGATTGATCCGGGAGGATTCTTGTCAACATCTCAAGCAGTTGCTCAACATCTGCCATACTCTTCGACGCCATGCGCGGGCGCTTTCGGGCAGTCAGGCATCCGGGGACGCCTACGTGGGGCGACCCTCGAGGCACTGGTGCAGGATCCGAAGGTGCTGGACACAGCACTCTCTACACGGATCGCTCTTTATCGGCTCTTCACAAAGATTTGGAACTCGGTTGCGCTGAACGGCAAATCATCGGGTGGTAGCTCGAGCCAGCCCGTTGAGCGTCATTTGTCCCAGATTCCTCGAAGCCGCGTCAGGCCTTTCTCCTGGTCGCCCTCGAAGGGCTGTCCGAGGATGATGCGGCAAAGGTTCTGGATCTCGATGCACCGGCATTGCGCGAACTTGTCGAGGAATCCGGTCGCGAACTCTGCGGCCGAAATCGCAACTGAGTGTCCTGATCATTGAAGATGAAACATTCATCGCACTGGATCTGGAAGGACTTGTAGAAAGTCTTGGCCACCGGCGTGCTCGGTGTCGCGCGCACACATGCCGAAGCCGTCGCGCTCGCAAAGGCAAAGCGACCCGGAATTATTCTCGCGGATATTCAGCTTGCCGGATGGCAGCTCGGGTCTTGATGCAGTCAATGAAATGTTGCGTTCGTTCGAAGTACCGGTGATTTTCATCACCGCTTATCCGGAACGCTTCCTGACCGGGGAGCGACCGGAGCCGGCGTTCCTGATCGCCAAACCATTCCAACCGTCAACGGTGTCGGCGGTACTCAGTCAAGCCTTGTTTTTTGAGCGTAACGCGCGGCGGCGGGAGCGGCGCGCAAGCTAGATGCCCGGCGGGTCTATTCCAGACCGGCCGAACATCGCCGCATCGCCAGCTCAGCTGGAGCTACATGGCGTGGTGTGGCGGTCCCAGCCCTCAAGGATTCGCCAAGGCAATGCAACAGTTTGCGCTTCACGGCGTTAATTTCGGTTGCGGTTTGTTGGATCAGAAATTGCGCGCCCTGGTGCAGCAAGAGGCACCCCAAGTGATCTCACTCGTTGACAGGCTGTCCCATGCACGTGTTCATGGGATCGTCCGTTGCCGGGGCCAGTGTGCGTCTTCAGCCGACTGGAGCGCTGGTAGATAATGAAACGAATGGTGCGCAACATGTCCGGGCGCAAGAAGCTGAACTGGCCAGACTCGAGAGACGAATACCGCCAGCTTCAGGAGCAGGTTAACGCCGCAACCGCGGGAACTAAACCTGCTGAGAGCGCGCTTTGCACGATATGAAACTGCGCTCCGTGGTTCGCAAGTGACCGTTTATACGCAGGACCGCCGATCTGCGCTACACCTCGATCAGCAATCCAATGCTCGGCCGAGCCATCGAAGACATTCTTGGCCGCACGGACGGAGAGATTCTGTCGCCCGGACGCGGGTGCCGGCTATGATTTCCGTAAAACGCGAGGTGCTCAGCGAGCGGAGAGCCAAGCGGGCAGAAGTGCCGCTGGAAGATGCGCCCGAGATACGCTGGCACGATTTGCACATTGAGCCATTGCGCAATGCGAGAACCGGTGATGTCGTCGGCTTGACCTGTGCGTCTGGTCGATGTAACGGAGCGCAAGGAGGGCGAAGCCCATTTCCTGCGGTTGCTGCTGCGAGAGTTGACGCATCGACGTCGAAAAACCTGCTGGCGGTATCCAGGCGATGGCGCGACAGACGGCGCGCCATACTGGTTCAGTCGCAGACTTTTCTGACGCAATTCGGCGCGCGGTTGCAGGCGCTTGCTGCGTCACACGATCTCCTGGTCCGCGAGAGCTGGTACGGTGCCTCACTCGGCGAGCTTGTCCGCTCGCAACTTGGCGGCTATCTCGACGGATTAGCGACACAAATTTCAATCGAAGGGCCGGCCATCGCATCAAACCTGAGGCTGCGCAAGATTTGGGCCTGGCACTCCACGAACTTGCAGTGAATGCGGCAAAGTTTGGCGCTTTGTCCGTTCCGACGGGGCGCGTGGCAATCACTGAATCGCCTGGAAAACGTCGATGGCAATGCGGTCGAACTCGATTGGCGCGAAAAGCTGGGTCCGGAAAGTCAGACCAGGCGCAGAAAGGGATTTGGCAGCATGGTTATCGAACGCAATCTTGCGCGGGCCCTCGACGCCAAGGTTGATCTCGAATTCGACCCGAGATGGGCTTGCACTGTCATATCGTTATTCCGGCAAATCTGATTCTCGCCCTACGGTAATCGCATCCGGAACATATTTCGTTCGCCGGCCGTTTCGGTATCGTGCGCGCACGCTCTGTTCGCACCGAAAGCCTGCGACAGAATGTGGAAACGGACGATGCATATTTCATTTCGTCTATTTTCGTGGCCGCCGCAGTCGGTCTGGTGTTGGACGCCGTCGTGCTTCCGGCAGGATCTAGTTTTGCCGTAAAGTGTGGGCCCTTCGGTTGACCGAGATCTGAGGTGTCAGGTGGGTCGATCGGACTCGCAAGAGCGATCGATTGCAAGCGCCCTTGGCAACGTCGACGGATATCGCCGCCACGGACACCCACGATGTTAATCGGGTGCGAACCGGCGTTCAGCTCGCTTTCGACCGGTGCACATGCGAATTTTGCCGGTCGCTGCCTGTCCCTCGATCGCATACGCAGTACTTGACGGAACTTGTCGGTTCCAGCAGACGTTGATACGCCACCATAAATTGCGAAGGGAGTTTGAGATGCAAAAGCCATTGAGCGCTGCTTGACGGCCCCTGGCGGTTGTCGCGACGGCGGCATCGCCTGTAGCTACGATGGCGCAAGCCGAACGCGGTAAGGCCGGCACACTCACTTGCGACATTTCCGGCGGCATTGGCTTGATTATTACATCGCACAAGGAAGTGAGCTGCATCGTTCACGCCATCCAGCCTGGACCGCACGAGGTCTATGTGCGGCGCGATTAACAAGTTCGGCCTCGATCTCGGCGCCACCGCCGGCAGCGAAATGGTCTGGGCCGTGTATGCGCCGACCACGCGCCGATTCGGCGCGCTCGCCGGCAACTACGGTGGTGCAACGTGCCGAGGCGACCGTCGGCGCGGGCCTCGGCGCCAATGTGCTGGTCGGCGGTTCGGATCGAACCATTGCTCTGCAGCCGCTTTCAGTGCAGGGGCAGGCGGGCCTCAACGTCGCGGCGGGCGTTGCCGAGCTTCATTTGCGGCCGGCGCGCTGACGCCAGAGTCTCCTCGATAAAGAACGGCCGCCCCTGGCATGCAGGGCGGCCGTTTTTCGTGCGCTTCAGCCGAAGGTGAATGCGTCGTGATAGGCGCCTTGAACCTGTCCGCCCGGCACCGGGCCGCCACCTGGCACGTGGACCATGCCGCCGATGACAGCGCAGGTCGCTCCATGCAGCCCGTGCCGCGGGATCGCCATCGGTGTGAGCTGCTCCCAGCGTGTCGGTCTTCGGGTCATAAGCCTCGTTGGTCGCCGAAGACCTTACCGGTTGCTTCGCCGCCGAAATACGACAATCTTGCCGTTGATGTAGACGCATGATGGACCGCTGCGTGGTGTCGGCAGAGGCGCGCGGAAGGTCCAGGCGTCGGTCTTCGAGATCGTAGACGGCATTCAGGCCGGTATTGAAATCGTATGAGTCCATGCGTCCGGCAATCGCGTGGATTTTTCCGTCGACGACGGCAACGCCCATGTGGTCGCGCTGACCCGACGAAAGGTTGCGTACCGGTGGAGCCGCGCATGCCGCCGAGGATCGTGTATTTGTCTGTCGACGGATCATAGATCTCATGCCATTCCACCGAGCGCACATCGCGCCCACCGAGCAGATGGATCTTGCCGTCGAGTACGATCGCCGACATGGCGCCGCGCGGCCGGCTCAAGCCCGGCGATCGGCGCCCATTGATCGGTCGCAGTGTCATAGACGAAGCATTTGGAATGCGGACAGCGGTTCTGTTCGATGAATCCGCCGAAGGTGTAGATCTTTGAGCCGAGCGAGACACCGGCAACGTGATTGCAGGGAAGCGGGAAGGGCGCCTTCAGCGACCAGCTGCCGGTTTTCGGATCAAACACCTGATGAAAATTCTGGTCGACGCGATGCTTGGCGTAGCCAGCGACGGAGTGAATCTTGCCCTGGCATTCGATGACGGCGTGTTCGCCTGTCGGGATCGGCATACGCGGCTGTTCGATCCATTTGCCGGGATTGGCGGCCTTGGGCGCCACGCTGGTCATGTAGCGCTGCTTTTCGACCGTGTTTGGGAATGTCGGTGATCGACTTGTCGTTCAAACCCGAGAAAGAGCGGAAGTTCTTGTTCTGCTGCCATGGTTAACCTCAAGTGACATAACTCAGGGACAGCGTCCCTCAATAATTTGCGTGTCAGCTCGACGCCCTCGCGCGCGACATCGTACGGCGAGCGAGCCCACTGTTCGGGATTGGGAGCTTCGTAGCTCAGGTAGCCGGTATAGTCTTTCTCGGCCAATAGCCCCAACATCTCGCGCCATTTCACCACGCCCTTGCCCGGCGGAAGCCGATCGGTGGGCCGCCGAACGCCGGTGACCGGCTCGGTGACAGATCGCTGTACTGAAAGCAAAAGATCTTGTCGGCGGGCACGCTCTCGAAGCCGCGACCGCCGGCGCCGCTGCGCGTGAAGTGATAGGCGTCGATCAGATAGCCGCAATTCGGTTTGTCGGCGCCCTCGATCAGCTCGGTGAGAACGCCTCAGGCTGTTGAGCACGTCGTGCTGTGAGTTGAATTCGATCGCGAGCTTCAGCTTGTACTCCGCGGCAATGTCGCCGGCGTCCTTGAGATATTTGATCGCGTCCTTGATCGGTCCGTTCACCTGGCCCGGCGCGCTCATCAACGTGTCGCATCCAAGCGCCACCGCATTCTCGCAGGATTCACGGAACACCTGAAAGAGGCGCTTGCTTTCATCGCCGGTGGCGAAATAGCCAGCCGTATTCCACGCCGAGCACGCCACAGGGAATACCACGTTTCTTTGATAAGATCGAGCACCTGCGCGTTGCTCATGCCGGCGTCGAAGCATCGCTTGAAATCGGTCCGCCGCAGTTCGACGGCGTCATAGCCTGCCTGCTTCGCCGCATCGAGCGCTGATGGCAAGTGGCGTCGTGTCGATCGTCCACATATGCAGGGCAAGACGTCCGAACTTTTTGCGACATTGCTGGCGCGCTCCGTCATTTTACCTTCGTATTGCAGAATGTAAAGACCGGCGTTGGTGTCGGTGAGGTACATCACGCCATCCATGATCGACAAATACGTCGCAGGATTGAATGACCTTTGGCCGGATTTGGCCGCTGGTCGACAATTCGTTCAGGAGGCGGCGGCACGAAATAGCCGACCTCTTTGGGTTGGAACGGCATCGCGAATATCGTAGATCCGCAATCCGGCATTGTGGTAGGTGGCGAAAATGAGCTCTTCCGATTGCATCGAGCCCGGCCGGTTTTCATGCAGATTGTGCGGTCCGAATTTTGCGCCCTTGGCGCAAAATCTTCTTCGGCCGGCGTTGGCAAGGTGGCGATCGAAACCGGATTTGACGGCTCGCGCACATCGATCAGCCAGGTATAGGCCAACCCATTGGCGCAATTCGCCGAGGTTGCTTCATCGCGCCAAGCGCGAGAAGTTTGCGCTTGGGTAAGGGCAATGGCGTATGCGCGCCGCCGCCGAACGGCGGCGCGTAGTTGCGGTGGCTGAGCAGCTTCGGATTTGGCGGGTCGCTCAGATCGTGAACGGTGAAACCGCCGTCGCGCCATGCTGCAAAGCCGAGATTTTCCGCGCTGATGAGATGATGCAGTGCCGTGCGCTTGCCGAACGAAGCCGGGGGAATCTCGCCAGCCGCCCGGTTCATGCCCGGTAACCACCAGCGACCGGCGAGCTTCGGTCGTGTCTGGATCTGAGACATCGACGACCGCCAAAGCGTGGTCGATGAAGCCTTCGAAATGGACCGACACGTAGGCGTAGCGACCGCCCACCCACCATATGCGGTGCGCGCCGAAGCCGGGCATGTGCAGGAAAGCAATTTCGTGCGGTGCTTGCCGGATTGGACACATCGAAAACACGCAAGCCGGCCGCGAACGGCTGCTCGGTCTGCACAGGATCGATCAGCGACTTTGCGTAGTAATCCTGCTGTGTCGCGTATTGCTGCATGGCCCAGATGTTCGGGCCGTTCACGGCAGAGCAGAACGTCGCCATGAATTTGCAGATGGTGGGACGCGGGTGTTCTTCGGCGCGGCGACGAAGGCAACCGTTTTCGGGTTCAGCGGATCGCGCACATCGATGACCGAATATCCGTCGCTGAACATGTGACCGATGAAAGCGTGTCCCTTGTGCAGGATGACCTGCACGCCGTCGGGTCTGCCGCCCTGGTCGTTGCGCGACAGGAAGCGGACGTTGGATGCGGTGGCGCCTGCGGGCAAATTCATCACAAGACTCGCAAATTTCGAGGCCCGGCCGACTCGCGCCAACCGGGCCTCATCAGATGATACGCGCCGGTTCAGGCCGGCTTCTTTGCCGCCGACGCTGGCTTGCGCATCGTCATGAAGACGCCGGCGAGGATCAGGATGATCCTGATCCAGGTCAAGAACGGGTAGTAGCCCATCTTGCCTGCGGCCGTTGCTGTGTTCACCAGCTGCTGGCAGGTGTCGTTGGTGTAGAACAGGCACACCAGCGTGCTCGAGATCTGCTTGGCGGCCAGATAGAAGTAGAGCCACCAGCTCACCGACAACAATATGCACACCTGCGCCACCCAGGGTGAGCCAGAAGGCATTGTCAGCCTCAATGACGCGCCGCGTCGGCGGCGCGATCTCATCAAGACCTTTCTGCTTCGCCTCCGGGCCGAGCTGGGTGACCGATGCCGCGGCGATCAGCAGCAGCGACCGCCAGGCAAACGAACACGGTCATGAGCCCATAGGTCTGCTGGATCAGCAGGATCGACGGCATGATGAATGCCGTCGCCAGACGGCCCACGCCGGCGGCCCAGCCGAAGCCGGAGGCGCGCGCGTTCGTCGGAAACACCTCCGACGCGAAGATCTGCATGGCGTTGCCGGCCACCTGGATGAAAAACACCATGACGAAACCGGCCACCATCAACTCCATCGGCGCGCCGGCACTGGCGAACACGATCGCCATGATGGCGGCGCCGATAAACGCGCAGACCGATGTGATCTTGCGGCCCCATTTGTCGAGCGCGTACATCATGAACATGCTCGCGAACGGCACCGCGAAGTTCATCGCCAACGTGTATTGCAGCGACTTCGTGATCGTGAAGCCCCTTCTCGTTCATCATGTTCGGCAACCACGCCCCGAGACCGATGGCGACACCGAAGAACGCGGTGAAGCAGATCATGCCGGCGATGACGCGCGTGGGGAACATCCGGAACGACGACGGCGAAGGGATCGCTCTTGGTGTTGCTGGCGGCATCGGTCGAGAGCGAGCTCAGGGCCGGCACGCTCTGAATTTCGAGTCGCTTCGAGCACGTCGAGCGCTTCCTGGCCGCGGCCATGCGTCGCGAGATAGCGGGGCGATTCCGGCAGCGTGAAGCGGAAAACCCACACAATCAGCGCCCCGGCGCCGATGATGATCCACGCGCTCCGCCAGACGGTGTCGGGCGAGGTGGGGAAAATTGTGGTGCCAAGCAAAAGCACCAGCGCGGTGCCGATCGGCCAGACGCAGGCGCCGCCGATGAAATGCACGATGGCAAGAATTCGTCCGCGAATGAGCTTGGGCGAATATTCGCCGGCATAGGCGAAGCGCCAGCGGCTGCTCGGCCCCAAGGCCGATGCCGGCGATGAAGCGGCAGATGACAAGCATCGTGACGTTCGGCGCGAATGCACCGAGGATGGTGAAGCACGCCGAACAGCAGCAGGTTGAACTGATAGATGAAGCGGCGGCCGAACCGGTCGCTGAACTGACCCTGTCCCGCAGTGCCGATGAACATGCCGAAGATGGTGGCGGCTGCCAACCAGTGCGACCTCTGCGCCGCGTCGCGAACTTCGACGACAGGACGTACGGCACGAGCGAGCCGAAGATCGTAAAGTCGATGACGTCGAAGAAGTATCCCGCGGCGATCAACGCGACCACTCTGCGGTGCAGTGGCGATATCTTTGCTTCGTCGAGCGCGTTGCCGACGTATGCCTCTATGGTCTGAGCCACGGCCTGTCCCTCCCTATCGCATTTTTGTTGGTACCCAGCAGCCCTCGATTAGGATGAGCCACAAATCGATTATTGGCCAGCCCATTCCGGGCTGGCGCGGCGACCATCCACGCAATGAATTTGTCTCGTAGTTTCGGCGGGTGAAATTGGAAACGTGTGGCTGGGGAACTAGGATTCGAACCTGAGATTCTCGGGTCAGAGTCAATCGTCCACATTGATCGAGCGCGGCTTTTTTCCCGACTGGGGAGAAAAGCGCACATGTTGCATCAATACGTTAGCGGCAATTTCCCGACTTTCGGCGGGACCGGCGCCGCCAAATTGCAACCGCCGCCCCGACGGCAATCGGGAGCGGCGGCAAGGCAAATCAAGGCAACAGCAAAAATCAATACTGCGAACCGTCCCTGGCGCCCAACTGGAAGCCTATCGGCGACGTGGCAGCGATGCTGCTCAGGCGGCTGGGTGCCGCCGACGCGATCCGTGGATCGAGGTCGCAGAGTTTGCTTCCTATTCGTGCCAGATTCACGCACTGAATTTAAAGCCGTGGCAATCGCCGCCCTGTACGGAAGATGAAGATGATCCGACTCCTCGTGACCGGGCGGCACAAACATTGCTGCGTCGGATGCTGCGCGCGGGTATCAGCCGTTTTGATCCTGATCCGCTGAAGGCGCTGGCCGGGGCAAAACGAAGGTCATCCCGTTAGAAGCCATCGCCGAGCCAATGTCCGCTTTTGGGGGTAAAGCGGACATGCCTTGTTGCACTGCAAATGTCCGCTTATGACCCAAAGCGGACATCGGGCCTGATCTCCAATCGATTCTAGGTTGCCCCGGGCCCGGCACTGGCGGCTGCGGGGGTCACCCAACGGGGGTCCTGGCTGTGGAGGGTCTCCGGGAGGGTGTCGGTCTCTGGCTTGTGGTCGTCATGACTTCGCCTCACCTTTGGTTAGGGCCGCGCGTCTCGGGTACGATAGTAAATACGAATACCAGTCCCATCACGCCAACGCATGCAAGTAGCAAAAAAGCAATCGCGGCCCCGGACGTGTCGGCGATAAATCCGGCGAGCGTCGTGCTGAACGAAGCACCGATGCCAACGGCAGCGCCGATCAGTCCTTGAGCAAAATTGAAATGTCCGCTCCCGCGCGTTACATCCGCGATGATAAGCGGAACCAGCACGCCAAGTGATGCAGCGGATACGCCATCAAGCAGTTGCGCCGCAACGAGCAAGTAAGGGTCGCTTGTTACCGCGAATATTGCACCACGGGCCGACAGCGCGACGAAGGTAAGCAGCAAAAGCGGGCGACGGCCCCAGCTCTGCGCCGTCACTCCGATCCACGGTGCGATGGCTACGACCACGAATTGCGGCACGAGAATACATATTGATAGCACCAAGGCCGCCGTTTCCGGGTCCCGCTTTGCCAATATCCCGGCCAGGATTGGCAGCATCGCTGCGTTGGCGAGCTGAAACAGTACGATCGTGGCGGCAAAACCAATGAGCACGCGATGGTGAACAAGGCCGGAGATTGCATCGAACCAGGTGTCAACTCCACTCTTTGAGATTCCCCCACGGGCAAGTTCTGGATCAATTTCAGATGAGCTGATCTGCGCCAGTGCGATGAGTGTCGGAATGCCGAGCGCGGCCGTGAGAAAGAAGATTGCCTGATTTGAATAATAGTAGGCGATGCCTCCTGCTACCCCTGCCGCGATCGCATTTCCCAATGACAGGAAGCGCACGTTGCGGCCGAGCCTAATGCTAAACAAGGCATGGCCGACGAGGCCAAGGCTCATCGCGACAAGCGTAGGCCCGAGCAATGAACTTGCGATCGCGTGCAGCACTTTAGCAGCGACCACCACGCTGAAGATTGGCCACAATGCGAGCAGGAGGGCGCTGGCGCTAATCGACGCCACCGCAAGAGCGGCGAGCAGGCGTTTGACAGGCACGCGATCCACCAGCGCGCCGGCGGGGATTTGCAATGCGAGACCTGTGATCGTCCCGATCGTCAGAATGAGACCGATGTCGAACTGCGTCCACGCCACCGATGTCAGATAGGTGGCAACGAACGGTCCCCACCCGTCTGAACATCGGCGACGAAAAACGCAAACCAATCGAGACCGCGAAGGCTGCGCTGCGACGCCATGGTTCTGCTGAGCTTCGTCTAGTTCTATCGTTCCTACCAGCGCGTGTCCGCTTTTGGGGTAAAGCGGACATTGCTCCCGCATCGCAAAACGTCCGTTAATGACCCAAAGCAGACATTGGGTTTGATTGGCGTCCGGCGATGGCCTCAATACTCGTCGATGAAGGGAAGTAACGACTATCTAGAGAAGTCGTTGGATCGCAATACCATCGGGTCGATCGGCCTGGGCCTGCTCTTCGAAGAACTTACGCGATGCTCGCTCTTCAATTACTTCGCGCAGCCGCATAAACTGATCTACGCGCTGATCGGGCCTCACGTTACGCTTACCTTCAATATCATCCATCGCCGTGGTGCTGATCGCACACAGAATTACCTTGCCGTGATTGAGCATCGTGAACTCAACGACTGACCGATTGAAGTCGTAACCCTGGACCTCGCCTCGCTGCAGCGGCATTACAAATGCTCCATTCCGGAGGATTTGATTGTGCTACGTCATATGTTCATAGGTTGATGTCATTCTAGCGCCGATGAGATTTTAGTTGGGGCTGCTGCCGGGTCCCTTGGGTTCACGAGCTGGCATCGCTACATCACTCAGCCTCATTGAGCTTTCGGCTTGCCGTTTGTGCAGAGGCTGGCAACTAATGCCAGTGCCGTGTTTGTTTGATCGATATCTCCCGGCAGAGATATTTGCGCGGACTTGTGCCCATGGAGGACCGTGCTTCTGTCGAGATCCAGGTACTCGACAATGATCTCAGCGCCCTTGACGTCTAAACTGTAAGCAGTTTCCGAGCCGGCATAGGTTTTGTTGATGAAAGCGGTGTCCATCCTAAATCGGCCTAGGTAATATCTAGTGGGTTGTTTGGATTTCGGATCTGGTACGACAACCACGCATGATTTTCGATCCAGAATTTCGGGGGCGTCTTGGGGATTGTTCCTCCCCGTGAAAAGATAGTTGACGGCTTTTTGCAACGGATCGTCTTCAGCCAGCGCGCGAATTTGCTGCGAAACAATCCAGAGAAAAACAACTACTCCCCAGCAAGGCAACGCCTGACCCCATCATTCGTAACTACTCGCTCTACCATGGTTTGATCGTGCATTTGCCGGAGCATCGAGCTCGCTTCAATCGCAACACTGGCCAGAATATTTCGGTAGTATCGCAAGAATCATGGCTATTAGACAGGCCACGGCAGGTTGTGGCTCAAAACAGAAGTGCCGCTCGCCGCGCGGAATGTCCGCTTTCGGGGGTAAAGCGGACATGGCTTTTGCGGTGCGAACTGTCCGCTTATGACCCAAAGCGGACATTCTTGGCGTCCGTTGCTACAATGTCTGAACCGAGGGGACGGCAATGAGACGTCGCGGAGTTCATCCTACTTTTAGCTGGCGTTGTGACGACGTGGCCGCTTGTGGGGCACGCGCAAAATTCGCTGTCCGGTTATCCGGATCGTCCTATCACCCTAATCGTTCCCTATGCGCCCGGCGGCGCGCGACGATGTATTGGCACGCGCAGTCGCCGAGCCGATGGGCAAGTCGGTCGGACAGCCGCTAGTGATTGAAAACCGCGGGAGTGCCGGCGGTTCGGTCGGCACCCGCCAGGTCGCCAAGGCCGCGCCCGACGGCTACACCCTTGGGCTCGGTGGCACTGGCACGCTCGCCATCGACCCGACGCTTTATCCGAACGCCGGTTACGATCCGCGTAGGGACTTCGCGCCGGTCGGCCTGATCGCCACCAGTCCGCTCATAATCCTGGTGAACCAGTCGTTGCCGGCGCACAACGTGCAGGAGCTAATCGCACTCGCCAAGGCGCAACCCGGCAAGCTGAACTATGCTTCGGCCGGCGTCGGGAGTGGCATACATCTCGGCACCGTGCTGTTCGCGGAAGCGGCTGGCATTGAGATCACGCATGTTCCCTACAAGGGTTCCGGGCCGGCGCTAACGGATTTGCTCGGCGGTCATGTGCAGATTTATTTCTCCTCGCTGCCGCCTGCGATCGGACTCGTGAAAGAAGGTAAGTTGCGCGCACTCGGCGTCACCGGCTTGAAGCGCTCGGCTTCGTTCCCCGATGTGCCGACCGTGGCAGAGCAGGGGCTTCCGGGCTTCGAGGCCGTGCTGCACTATGGCATCGTCGCGCCCGCCGGTACGCCGCGACCGATTATCGACAAGCTCAACGCGGCGCTGCGCGCGGCCCTGGGCGATCCCAAAGTACACGGCCACATCGCGACCGAAGGCGCCGAGCCGCTGCCAACGTCACCGGACGAATATGCCGCAGACATTGATCGCGAGGAAACCAAATGGTCGGTGCTGGTGAAGAAGTCCGGTGCGCAAGCGAAGTGACTTTGCGTTAGCCAACGCCGAGTTCTTTGAAAATTTCTTCGTTGTGGTGGCCAAGCGCGGGCGGCGGCGTGGTCGATGCGCGGGCCGCCGTGCGCAAAGGTAAACGCTGCGAGCGGCACGCCGAAACCGCCATCAACTCCGTTGCCGCCTGCGTGGTGATGGATAATTCTGCGACTCTCGAGCTGTGGATCGGCAACCGCCTCGCCCATGGTACGCACGCGCGCCGCCGGTACGTGGCGCGTTTGCAGAAAGGTCTCCCATTCATCCGCGGTGCGAACAAGCATGATCTCGCCCAGCACCTGCGCCTCACGCGCTCGGTCGGCGTCGCGCTCCTCATTGGTCTTCTTGATCATGTCGGGTCGCTCAAGCAGAACCCACAGCCGGCGCTGCTGCCTTAAGTTGCTCGCGCCCAGCATCACTATCCCGTCTTTGGTTTGATACGCGCTGTTGGTCGCATGTGGGTTGAGGTTGCCGTTCGGCTTGGGGTGCACGCCGTTGCGCAAATAACCGGTCAGATGCGAGCTCATCAGAATGAGCGTTACGTCAAGCATAGCCATGTCGATGCGCTGGCCCTTGCCGGTGCGCTCCCGCTGGAATAGCGCGGCAGATAATGCGAAGGCGCCAGTCATCCCGGTGGCGTAGTCAACTGCGGGCGACCCGAACTTGACCGGATTGACCTCCGGGGTGCCGGTCATCGCCATAATACCGGAGGTGGCTTGGATCACATGGTCGTACGCGGTCTGCACGCCGCGCGGTCCCTCCTGGCCGAAAGCCGAGAACGATGCATAAATCAGACGAGGATTGACCGCGGCTAGCGCGTCGTAGCCCAAGCCGAGCGCATCAAACGCGCCCGGCCGGTAGTTCTCGACGAACACGTCGGCGGTCGTGACCAGTTTTTTCAGGATGTCGCGATCCTTCGCTTGCTTGAGATCGAGTGTGATCGAGCGCTTGTTGGAGGATTGCGTCAGGAACGCGGTGCCCATATTCCGGCGGTTCAGTTCCTTATCGGTGCCGGCGCCGCGGCTCTGGTCGGGATCGTCTGGATGCTCCACCTTGATCACGTCGGCGCCCAGCACGGCCAGTTGATAGGTGGCGAACGGCCCCGCAAGCACATGGGTGACGTCGATCACCCGGATCCCTTCGAACGGCCGCATGCTAACCTCCGCGCCAATGGGACCAGCATAACCGCTCAATGCGGGATCGGCTCAAGTCCTTTAGCGCTGAACAGCGCGGCCTCAGATGGCGCGGCGAGAGCATCAACGAAAGCTTTGGCAGCGGCACGATCCTTGGCGACGCTACCGACGCTTGCTGCGAATATCGTGTAGAGCTGGAGCTCCGCCGGTAGCGGACCAACATACTGAATGTCTTTTACCGGTAGCAGCTCGGGGATCTGTTGCACGGCGATCTCCGCTTCTCCGCGTGCGACCAATTCGGCGATCCGCCCGCTTGGGCCGAGCACAATTTTGTCATGCACGGCATCGGCGATGCCGAGCCGATCGAGCAGTGTTTCAAAATACAAACCGCTGGTTCCCTCCTTCGAGCGCACCAGCGAGCGCGCAGCGAGCAGCGCGCGCTTGAACGCATCTACAGTCGTGATGTCCGGCTTGGCCGTGCCCTGACGAACCGCAATGCCGAGGCCGGACCGGCCTATGTCTGTGCAGGCCTCGCGGTGGACTTTACCCTGTCAGGGCCAGCGCCTCGACCACCGGTCTCGTTGCGATCACCACATCGAACGCCGTGCCGTCTTCGATTCTGCGCTTGAGCGCATTAGCCGGATCGTAATCGATCGCAAGGCTAAACCCACTCGCGCGCTCGAACAAAGGCCCGAGCTCGCGCAGTACCTCCTGGACGGCGTGGGTACTGAGGATCTTGATATCGGCCATCTTCATCCGACTGTAGCAAAGGCGTTATGTCCGGTATTGGCACTTAGCGGACATCGGCTTGCGCTGCACATATCCGTAGTGGCCGCTTGCCGCGAGCGCGCAGCAGTCGACGATGCCGGTGATTGGATTTCTGAGTGGGCAATCACCTCATTCATCCGCATATCTCGTGGCTGAGTTTCGCCGAGGCTTGAAAGAAATTGGCTTCATTGAAGGTCAAAACGTGACTGGCCCCCAGGCGGGACGGCAATATAACGAAGTGCGGGAAGTCTTTCTCGACAGCCTTCGCGTTTTGTCTGCCTTTGTAGCGGGTCATTTGGTGCTATTTCCGTCAGAGCACACTTTAATGGCCCTCATAGCGGACTCAGCCTCCCCGGGATTTGTAAATTGCATCGGTGGCCAATGTTATCGTCATTGTATTCGTGACCGGGGGCTTATCGACGATGGTGCATTTCTGTGTCGTGCGATCACGCACGATATAAAATTCTGCGGCCGAAGTACGGGTCGAAAAAAGCGCGAGTAAGAGGATGACTGTGACGATGGTCCTTTTCATCGCAAAATTCTTAGTTGTCGAGAAGACTAAAGCTTATCCCCGCGATCCGAGCATTAAAAGGTTCCATCTAAAGCCCGTGCTGCAGCCGGTGCCTTTGGATTTTTAGGATCGACCTCGGCCCCAGCCAACAAATCGTTGGCAGGAATCCACAAGACTGAGACATTCGCGCCTCATTTAAACAGGCCGTACACACGGAGACTGTTAGATGATGGCTGCTCTTATCGTAATCAGCGTGTTTGCGTTGGCGGGCGCGTGTCTCCCGAGTACGTCGCCTTCCATCTCGAACTTGCGGCAACGCACTCGCCATTGAAGTGAGGGATGTGCGGGCGTGACCAACAAGAACACAAGAAATTTCGGGCCGTCAGACGATGCGCTGATTTTGCAGCAACCGGTCAGTGGTATCGGTCTCAAGACACTGGCAAAAATGATTCGTGCCACCCCAGAGATGCTCATCCGTCGGGCTGGCGAACTTGGCGTTTCGCTGGACATCAGTGATGATCATGACGAGGCTGCCGACACGCGAGCGCTCGGTTGCAGGGATAAACGACTCGTCGACCCGCTACTAGAACGGCTGAAGCAGGTACACAGCGAGCGGAAGCAATAACCGCGAGCCGAAATAATAAAGTCACAATTCCTTGCAGGAATGGTGGCCCCGACCTTCGGGGACGGAGGGGACGGGAGAAAGTCGGGGCCGTGCTCCCATGGGGGTGAGAGCGGCCCTGATCTCTATAGAATCCCGAGTAAAACAAACTTCGATCTAGGCTAATCAAAATATACGCAGGTATAGGCCGCCCATAATACCGCAACGGGCATATTCCCTTGCTAGAACGTACGATGTGCCGCGCGAGTTGCTGCCGAGGCTTTCGGATTTCTACGATCGAGCTAAGCCCCAACTAACAAAGGGTTGGCAGGGTCCTCGGCAATTGTCTTTTTAGCGCACGGAGTCAAATAGCGCCTCACCGCCCGGAGAAGTTGATGGATAAGCGCGACCTTTCTTACGATGACCTAATGGGCAATATTAGCCAGGCAGAACTATCACAGCTTGCAACCGACGGAATGCTATCTGACGCCACCCTTGAACGGTGCGCGCATATTGGCCGGTTCATGCAGCGCGTAAGTAGCGCGTGCCCCAATCCGAATTTGAAAGTTCGTGACGTTCTTACTGAGGCCCAAGTCCAGGCGATGTGGCAAGAGACCGCGTTATCGTCTGCGGACGTTAGCGCTGCCCGTTGTTGCACACCGGGCGCGAATTCGAAGACCTTCTCTTTAGAACGTGCCATCGCTCCTGCAACAACGCGCTGGCGAGCTGGTTGAATGAGGGCTGACAATGTCCGCTATTGGCACTTAGCGGACATAGGCTTGTGCGCCGCACATGTCTGCTTTTGACCCAAAGCGGACATCGGGGTCGCAAAGTGCTAGCCCTTTAGGCGTTCCAAAGGCGTCTTCTTGGGGGTCGCATGAAGCGGCGCGATTTCATTTCACTTCTCGGCGGTGCAACTGCGTGCGCCGCAGCTGCGCGGGCGCAGCAGGTAACGAAGATACTCTAGGGATGGGCGTTCTGACACCTGGCCGCTCAGATAGTTCCGATGCAAGTCTTAGAACCCTCAATGCATTCATGTCGGCGTTGCCCGAACTTGGTTACACTGAAGGGCAGAATATCGCCATTGAGCGCAAATTCGGAGAAGGGCATGCGGATCGGCTCCGCGGGCTGGCAACTGAATTGGTTGAACGCCAGGTTGATGTCATTGTCGTGTTCAGTACGCCGGCCGCCCGCGCTGCTAAGCAAGCGACCACTACAATCCCCATTGTCGCAATTAGCTATGGCCGATCCCGTCGCGGACGAACTCGTCGCCAGTCTTGCGCAGCCAGGGGGAATGTAACAGGGACCGCTTTTCTCGGCCCAGAACTGGTCTCCAAGCGCCTACAGTTGCTTAGAGAAATTGTTCCGGGTCTCTCTCGCGTGGCTGTTCTCTGGCACCCCAGTGCGTATGCCGAGCGCACAATGAAAGGCATGTTAAAGGAGATCGAGAGCGCGGCTCAAACGTTAGAAATAAAACTTCAACTCGTATCGGCCGCTGGCCCTGACGATCTCACCGACGCAATCTCCGCAATGACCAGAGAGCGAGCCGACGGTTTCATTGTATTTCCCAGCCCGATATTATTTGGCCTGTACCCAGGTATCGTAACCCTCGCAGCGAACAACCGCCTGCCGGCAATGTATGCAGCGAGGGAGGGCGTCGAGCTCGGAGGTCTCTCCTCCTACGGAGTAAACCTGCCCGATCTGGCCCGAGCGACCGCCATTTATTTGGGAAAAATTCTCAAAGGGGCTAAGCCGGCGGAATTGCCCGTACAGCAACCCACTAAATTCGAGCTGGTGATCAATCTTAAGACCGCCCAGGCACTCGGGCTGAGCGTACCGTTGTCTCTTCAGCAACGCGCCGACGAGTTGATTGAATGAGACGGACGCATGTCCGCATCGGGGGTAAAGCGGACATTGGGGTCGCAAGGTGTTAGCCTTTAAAACCTTGCATAAGGTGCGGCCCTCCGGGGGCAAATGAAGCGGCGCGAGTTCATCACGCTCCTCGGCAGGCGCGGCGGCGATGTGGCCACTTGCGACCCATGCGCAGCAACCGGCGATGCCGGTGATTGGCTTTTTCATCTTACATCGCTCGAGACGACGCGGAATGGACTGGCCGTGGTGTGGCTCTACAAGGACTATGAAGGCAGGACGCAGATCAGGTGCTTTATTCCTGGAGCGGGCGGGTAGTATAGCCGCAACGCAACAGTGGACGAAATTATGCTGCCGGACCGATTTGAAAGGGTCCTTTGGTTTGATTTCGGTTGAGAAATGTCTGCTTTGACCTAAAGCGAGCAACCGCACGCGGATTGACCGGCCACAAACTCACATTAAAGACAATATCTAGATCTAGGCGCTAAGAAGTGCTTCATCATCGAGGAAAATACAATGTCCTTGCTGCGAATTTTCATTCTCGCGCTGTTAGTGGCACCGGCCGTGCCGGCTACTCCGGCGTTGGCCGCGCCGCTGATGCCATCGCAAGCGCCGACCATGGAAGATGTCGATCCAGGCATCGATCACACCGGGCGCGATCGTGATCTGCCGTCCGAATTCCGCAAGCAGTCGGTGTACTACCGGACCGAACAGCCACCGGGCACGATCATCGTCAATCACCGCCGACCGCCACCTCTATCTGATCATGGGCAATGGCGTTGCGATGCGCTACGGAGTTGGGGTAGGCCGCGACGGTTTCCAGTGGGGCGGCATCCAGAAGATCACGCTCAAGCGCGAATGGCCGGACTGGGTGCCTCCGCCGGAGATGATCGCGCGCCAGCCTTATCTTCCGCGCTGGATGGCCGGCGGCCCGGGCAATCCGCTCGGGGCGCGTGCGATGAACCTCGGCGCGACGGTTTACCGGATTCACGGTACCAATGCGCCCGAGACTATCGGACAGGCGGTGTCGTCAGGTTGCTTCCGGCTGGTCAACGACGATGTCGCCGATCTTTACTCGCGCGTGCCGATCGGGACCAAGGTCCTGGTGCAGCATCAATAGCGCTGCCGAAGATGCTAGTAAGCGCGATGGAGTTTTCGGAGAGACCGCTGCGAGGCGGTCTTTCTGTTTTCATCAGAGCAGATATGGGCTGACGTCCGCTATTGGCACTTAGCGGACATTTGCTTTTGCACCGCACATGTCCGCATCGGGAGTAAAGCGGACATGACGGTTTCTGCATTGCAAATGTCCGCTTTTGACCCAAAGCGGACATCGCTCCTCCAAGTAAGATGTTTGTCATCTGACCGCCGGGAGGGAAAGTTTGTGCGATGGCCGACGAAACACACGATAGCCGCTCGTTGCCTTATTTCAGCTCGGAACATCGAAATTCTGCGGACGCAGGTTCGGCGTTTTGTTGAGACCGAAATCAAACCGTACGCACAGGCGTGGGAAGGCACGGATTTGTCCCGCGCGAGGTTTTGCGACGCATGGGCAAACTGGGATTTTGGGAATTCGGTACCCCCAACGGTACGGCGGTTCCGAGATGGATGTGCTTGCTAGCGTGGTGATGGCGGAGGAGCTGGGACGCTCCACGTTCGGCGGCGTCGCGATCACTGTTTTGGTCCACACCGACATGGCATCGGTGCATATTTACAATTCGGGCACGCAAGCAATCAAGGATCAATTCATGCCGGATATTATTTCCGGCACGAAAATCGTTGCTGTTGCCGTCACTCGAACCTGACGCCGGCTCCGATGTGAAAAACATTCGAACGACGGCGCGACGCAACGGCAATGAATACCTTCTGAACGGAACTAAGATGTTCGTTACGAATGGTGTCTACGCCGACCTCTACTGCGTGGCAGCGAAGACGGCTCCAGAAGCGCAGCCGTCACAAAGCATCTCAATGTTCTTGGTTGAAAAGGATAGACCTGGGTTCCGTGTTGAAAAAGCTTGAAAGCATGGGTGGCTTTCCTCCGATACTGCCGAGCTGATTTTTGAAGATTGTCGCATACCGGCATCGAATCTACTCGGGACCGAAGGACGCGGCTTTTACGCAATCATGCATAATTTTCAGAACGAGAGGACCGTGATGGGCGCGATGGCCATGGGCGAAGCGCAAGCAGCAATCGATTTGACGCTCGCTTGGGTCACGCAGCGCCATGCTTTTGGTTCACCACTATGGTCGAAACAAGCGATCCGTCATCGCTTGGCGATGCTGGCCGCCAAGGCTGAGGCTGGGAGGCAGCTTGTCTTCCATGCAGCCTGGCTGGCGACCCGCGGAATTGAAGCAACCAGAGAGGTTGCGATGGTGAAGGCTTACTGTGGCGAGCTCGTTAACGAGGTCATGCACGCCTGCTTGCAGTTCCATGGCGGGTGGGATTCATACGAGAGAGCACCATCGAACGCATGGCAAAGAGATGCGCGTGTGCACGCGATTGGTGGTGGCGCGACGGAAGTAATGCTCGAAGAGATTGCCAAGCGCATGCATATACGCTGATTCAGCTTGTAGGGGACGCTGCTCCGAGCCCATCGCATGCCTGTGAGTGTCCGCTTTCTGAGGGTAAAGCGGACATGCCATTTTGCACTGCAAATGTCCGCTTATGACCCAAAGCGGACATTCAACCCCAGAGACCTCAAACCAAAATCAGTGTAACGTCCGTACACGGTCAAGCGCATTGCTTGCCTAGAGCTGCCCAGAAAACGGCAACCTACCGAAGTCGCCGCTTCTAACAATTGGCAGCCTGGTGCCTTCGGTAGGCACAATATCGAGCTCAAAAACAATCCAGGTTCTCTGAGGTCGCCCGGCATTCTGCTGGGCCGCCAATCGAAGGGCTCCACGAAGGCGACGCGAGTTCATCACGTTTCTCGGCAGCGCGGTGGCATGGCCGCTCGCTGCGAACCGCTATCGGCACTTAGCGGACATTTCGACGACATCAACCTTGGGGAATTATGACCGAATTTACGGGGCTTCTCCCAAAATTTGATCATCGTTCCCCGATCCGCAAACCGGGAGGAATTTTCCATGAAAAAATTGCTCGTAACGATTGCTGGTCTGATTGCTTTCTGTTCAAGCGACGGCGCAGAATGCCCCACAGACGCAACATATAGTTCCGGAAAAGGGCCTTTCGATTCTCATCAATCCAGCGAATGGTACCTGCCCGGGTGCAGATGATGTTATTGTAAGTGGCTACTGCTTTGTACCAGGCAACCGAGTGCCATTCCCATCTATGGAGCTGTTGGGCAACAACCGGTCTGCGGCGTGTTCACCTCCGGGAAGTGCTATTCAGATGGTTCTTGTTTGCGCAAAGCCATGAATAATCGAGACCGCCCGAGCTGGCGGCCTCTTTTATTTCAAACCACATGTGCAATGTCTCCTATTGGCACTTAGCGGATATCGACTAGTGAACTGCAAATGCTCTGCTTTTGACCCAAAGCGGACGTGCGTAGCCACCCCGGCCCCTTCCTGAACGCTGCTGTAGGTTGCTACGATCCTCGCCAGAGCCTCGGGGCGCAACTGTCGGCGGCGCGGGTTCACTAAAAGTAATCGCTGGTCCCGGTTGCGGTTGGATGGGAGAAAACAATGAGGATTCAGCACGCAATAGCGTTAGCGGTTGCCGTTGGATTAGGCCTCGGGGTCATTGCAACGCGGGGTCTAGCAGCTCAAGCCAAGCGTACCTTTTATGTTGTAATTGAGGTCGACGAGATAACAGACGCCGATGGCTACAAAGCCATGACGAAAATTGGTCCAGCGAACATCGTGGAGGTTAAGCACGCGGACGGTCGTTACCTCGCGCGCACTGACAATCTAACGGCTCTGGATGGAGCTGCGCCGAAGAGATTTGTGATGATTGCTTTCGACAGCATGGATAAAGCGAACGGCCTATATCAAAACACAAAGAGATGACCGCCATGCGGATCAAATCTACGAAATCGCGCGCATTCATTGTCGAGGGGTTATAGAGCACCTTTTCTTAGGACGTCCCCTTACCGGACAATCCAACAAGACCGCGCAATGTCTGCTTGCTGGGGCAAAGTGGACACTGCGCAGATGCCTCAACAATGTCCGCTATTGGCACTTAGCGGACATTGGCCTGTGCGTTGCACCTGTCTGCTTTTGATCCAAAGCGGACATTTGGTTGGACCACGGTCCAATTCTCCACCTGGGCTCGCCCGTACCAATACGACGATTCATGCGCGCGATGGTGCTCAATAACCATTTCCGATCATTTTCACTTTGTGGCCCAACATCGCCCGCAACTTCGCCGCGAGGGTGTGCGGTTTTTTAAAATCAATTTCTGAGTTCGCCTGCCAAGAAATGCGAGCCGAATTTGCCTGAGGGGGAGGGAATGCATGAGATTGCTGATCATTGGCGCTCTGTTGGCAACCTTGATTGGCTGCTGTCGGACTCCGTCGCAGGCATCGCTGGAGCGCTGCATGTCGAAAGGTTGTATTCACAGAACCGCGAGCAATCCGCGGGTTGAATTAAAGCCGGTGTCATTCAGGCCCGGTCCTGCGGCAGCAAACGTGAAATTGACAACGACTGCGAAAGCGCCAGAGCCAGCATCGCCTCAACCGACTGACCACACCGGCCTCATCGAAAAAAGCGCAAACTCAACGATCAGCTCCACGCCCGAGGCTCCGCCGCCCGATCGGCTCGCTGAGATATCCGATACCGTTCTGAAAAACGCAAAGACCACAATAGCCGCGAAGATGGAGAACCCGGCGTCTGTTGAGTTTAGAGAGATGAAGCGGGCCGAGAGGAAGAATGCGGTCGGCAAGTCTATCGACTCCATTTGCGGCTACGTCAGGGGAAGAACCGCGTCAGGCGAAGAGACCGGAGACAAGCCGTTTCTATATCTTGTCCAAGAAGACGAGGCGTACATCGGCGGTTACTCTATAGCTACGTCCCCGCACCACAATATCTGCAATTGAGAAGCGGATCATAGGCACCCACGGTGTCCTCTATTGGCACTTATCGGACTGTGACAAGCGCCGGGCGTAACGCGCGCGGCGGTCCTTCGTGATCACGCGTCCCCCGCTGGGAACGGCCAGTTTGCCGTCATCCAATCCGTGGCGCAGTCATTCGGGGTCGAGTTAAGGCCGATCAATGTGCGCGATGCGCGCGAGATCGATCAGGCCGTCGCGTGGCTTTCGCGAGCTCCGCGAATGGCAGTCTGGTCGTGACGGCGAGTCCGCAGGCAACGGATCATCGCGATCTCATCATCACTCTTGCCGCAAAGTACAAACTACCTGCGATCTCACTTCGAGCGCTTATTCTGCCGCCGCTGGCGGATTAATCTCGTATGGTCCAAATTTTGATGACGAGGGTCGGCGCGCGGCTGGCTATGTCGACCGTATCCTCAAAGGCGAGAAGCCGTCCGACCTGCCGGTGCAGGCGCGCCTGTGCCAAAGAGGGCGGCTTTGCCTCGGCTATGGCCCCGATTATAACGACCTGTCTCGCCGATCGGCGTCCTACGTCGATCGCATCCTCAAGGGCGAGAAGCCCTCAAATTTGCCGGTGCAGATACCGAAAAAGTTCGAACTAGTCATCAACCTCAAGACCGCCAAGGCGCTCGGTCTCATCGTTCCGCCGACGCTGCTCGCCCGTGCCGACGAGGTGATCGAGTGAGGGCTGTGATGTCCACTATTGGCACTTAGCGGACATCCCTAGTTGCACTGCACATGTCCGCTTTCGGGGGTAAAGCGGACATCGCCTAATGCACAGCACATGTTTGCTTTTGACAAAACTTTTGCGCTTCATGTTATTTCATCGGTCGCTGTCTTTGGCAGCGGGCAAGGTGATTTCAAAGATCGATCCGTATGGGTGAGAGGGTGATGCTGATAGCCTCCCGCCATGGGCTTCGACGATTGACCGACAAATCGAAAGCCCCATCCCCATTCCATGAGACTTGGTGGTGAAGAACGTATGGAAGATACGGTCTATGCTTTCCTGTGCGATGCCCGTTCCGGAATCTGTTACTGCTATGCGCACGCCGGATGGCGTGCTCGCGGAGCTTATGTGCAGCACTCGTTCCCGGTCGGTCACGGAACTCATCGCCTCGACGGCATTCACGATCAAGTTTCGAAGGACCAGCTGCAATTGAATTCGGTCGCCCATGACGGTGGGAAGATCGTTGATCAGTTCGGTCCGAACCGAGACTCTGTTCGTTCTGAATCTCGCCGTGCGTCAGCCGTAGGACCTCTCCAATAAGTTTGTTGACATCGAGAGGAGCCCGTCGCTCCTCACCCGTCCTGAAGATGGCACGAATGCCCTTGATAATGTCGCTGGCACGATGTCCATCCTTCACGATTTGATCCAAAGCCAACCGCGCTTCGTCGAAATTCGGCGGTGTACGGGCAAGCCAGCGCAAGCTTGCGTTGCCACTTGCCACGATTGCCCCTAAGGGCTGGTTGATCTCGTGAGCGATTGAAGCGGCCATTCGTCCCATTGTGGTCGACCGCGCGACACGCGCGAGTTCGGCCTGCATCGTCGCGGTACGGGCTCGATCCACGACCTCGCGCTTTGCGCGCGGCGCCGAGTTCAGAAACCATACGGTTGAAGCCGCCTGCGAGCCGACCAATCTCATCTTTGCGACCGAGGCCGGGGAGAACGGTCTCGAAATTGCCGGCCGCAACCTTCTGCATTGCGCCGATTAGCTGTTCAATTGGCCGTGTCACGCTGCCCGCCACGAGAAGGGCGATGCCCAGCAGTCCCAGCCCAATCAAAATTGCACCGATAATGATGGCACGGCTCAGCGCCGCGCCGGTAGCAAGCTCCGCATCGATGACCGACGTGACTTCCAGAACGCCTCGCACGTCGCCGAGCTTCCAATCCTTCTTTGGTGATTCTGCGATTGTGTTGTGACAGTTGACGCAAGCTTGCACCACCATAGTGTCTGCCACCGCCACACGTACAACCTGCTTTGCCGTCAAGCATCTCTTGGCGGGAGTACGTCTCCTCTGGATTCCTGACTAGAAAGTCCCAAGCCTCCTGTTGGAATGCATCGAGCGGCCGATTCGCTCGGTTAGGAAATGGAAACTTGCTGTAGAGGCTGATCGCCGTATTCTCCTTCACCAACAGTGCGCTTAAATCGAGGAATCATCGTCGCCGGCAGGGGATCGCCTTGGCATCGCCTTTGTGTTCGGACGAAGCCTTAAACGTTCCGGCGGCGACGACCTTGTCGACGACGTTTTCGGTGTAGTACTCGCGAAGAGTCTTGAATTGAGTTGCTGTACTGCGGCCAGCGAGCACCGCCTGATCGGTTGCGTTATTGGCAATCATGCGCGGAACAATGAACCAGACCGCAACGATCGCGGCGATCACCATGAGCGGAATCGGCCCGATGATCTGCCACACAAGGTTATGGCGCAGTTGGAAATTCATGATCGCCTCACGAGGTGGTGTCTTTCGCCGACGATACCAAGAACGCGGAGCAGGGAGGAGGTCGCGTCCGAGTCATTAGCGGAGTCTTGGCGACGCAGAAACGAAGTGCGCGTCGCCCGCGCAGGAAGCCCTATGTGCTTAAGGTAGTCGACGATGCGAACGTGCGGACACAGGTCTTCACGAACCGAATAGCAGCGGATGCAGTTTGTCCGCTATTGGCACTTAGCGGACATGACGTTTTGCATTGCAAAATGTCCGCTTATGACCCAAGGCGGACATCCGCCGAATAGCGTTCCCAGCCCATCGATATGGCCGTGTTGGACCTATGTCCAATCGATTGGGCAATGTAGCGCCACAAAGATCGCGCAAGCCAGAATTGTGCGACCGGCAACGCCGCGCATCGCAACATGAAAGGGTTTACGACATGTCCGCCGATCACCTCCAGCAGGTGGCTGCCGCGGTTGATGCCGAGCCGATGAAGAGGAATCCGATCGACGTGAACAACATGACGGATCGGGAATTCGCTTTGCCCGGGCGCGCCTGACATGACAGAACACCCGAACCGCAGCAAGCAGCAGCGCCGGCCTCAGAGCCGGCGTTTTCACAACCGACAGAACCACCAGCCCGTTGACGACCTCGCATCGCTCCTTGCTGAGTATGACCGAGAAATTTCGAAGCCTTCCGCATCTCCGCAACCCGCGCAGCAAAGTGGTCCCGAACCCGCTAACGGCCATCAAGATGATCTCACGCGCTCTTCTTTCGGATCTCGCGCACGAGCCGGCTGCCGTAAATGATGCACTAGCCCGTGCGCACAACGCACTTCTTGAAGCGCAAAAGAATGGCTTCGCGACGGACCTGTTGAAAGGACGGCTTGACACCCTCAGCAACCATTTGGGTGCGATCCAACAGCACCAGGCCCAATTGCAGGATCAGAACGATTTCTCCCAAGTAGTAAGCGATGCCGACAGGATGCTGAAGGAAGCGGGCGCCGTCGTGGGGATGACTTCGCAAAAAGGTGGCTGATCGCAGAGAAGTAAATTGAATCCGGCCCTCACAGCCGCTTTCGATAATCGCTATGCGAGCAAGGACCACCTTCGCCAAGCGAATCGGCAAGTCAAAAAGCATGGATAAATTGCTCAAGGCGGCGAAGGCCATGCCTGATCGGCAAGCGACTGAGGATCGGATGGCTATTGCTGCTGCTGTGCGCGGCACGTCGACCAAAATTCCTGAGAAGGGCCGGTCCGCTACGGCGATGTCAACGACGCCGAGTTCGCAAAAAGAAAGCCAAGTTCGGACTCTAATACAAACCAACTGAGGAAACCGCGAAATGACAAACGAGAACGACGATCATCTGGCCGAAGATATTCGCGCAAGGATGAAAGAGGAAGTTGCTGCCCTGACGCCGACGCAGCGCAGGGAATATGCGAAATTAATCAGCGCGGCCGAACCGCCACCTGTGCCGGATTTTGCCAATATGACTTCTGCCGAGTTTGAGGCAGCCGAAGCGAAAATACGGCGGCGGATAACAAGGGGCGAAAATTGAAACGAACAACGACGACGAGGTCGCCGCCACGCGTGAAGTCATCAGGGCGCACATACTGCGCGGTGGCAGAAAACGAAAGAGGAAGGCGGACAATTCGGCGGACGATTCTACGCATCCGGCTCCGCCCTCAAACGATCCGGGGCAAATGACATGAATCTTGATCCTGAATCTGAAGGCATCGCTCATGCGTGCCGCACGTCTCGCACCTACTACGCATGCTCCGCAGCCTCGGTGAGCTGAAGCAGCAAGAACATTGGCGGGCTGGATGATGCGTAGCGACCTAGCCGCGCTCACTCGTGCTGGCCTTTGTTGCTGCGGCCATCATTGGCCATCTACTCTGACAACAGAAGCCTGGCTACTTCATTCCCGCCGCTTTCGTCTTTTCGTCAGTACATTTGTTGACGATTTCGGCGCGCTTGTCGAGATTTTCGCGGGCGCTGGTCTTTTTCAGTTCGCATCCAGCATTCCCGGGCAGCGCGCGTACTGAGTCATCGGCCCTGCCGCTATTGGGCCGGTGCCGTCGGTTTGGCAAGCAACAAGCGTGAATGCGCAGGCGGCGAATAGTGCGAGGCGCGCGACCGAAAGGCGAACATTGAAGATCACAGACTTCATTCATTCATCCAAACATTGAATCTTGGCTGAGTGATTGCCGGAGTGGCGGGCCGGGTATTGCCGAAAAATCCTGTCTGCGCCGCCCGCGCATCATCGCGTTGGCGCAGCATCCATCGTTTTGATAGTTCCACCGTAAAGTTGATGGTCCTACGCCCGATGATGCCCGTGATGGGAGGGCGGGATATCATCATTAGTGCAGCCGCACTTTTTGCATTTTACCACGAGGTCTCGCACTAGCTTGTATTCCACGGTTTCCAAAGGGTGGTTTCGCAGTCGCCACATAGGTAAGTCATATTGCCGTCGCCTTTAATGACGGGGCCGAAGTTACCGGCGGCTTGTCTTCGCTTGACCGGGCGGCTTTGAAATTACCCTCATGTGGCCGTAATGCACCTGCTGGATATTTTGGTTCGTCGGCAACATTGTTGGGCCCTAGTAGCGGCAGCATGCCCGATAAGCAAACGCGGGGTCAAATTAATGCTCGCCAACCAATCGCACCTCAAAATATCGCATCGCCTGTTCGCGGCATCGCCTAGCTTTCTCAATATCCCTGAGCGCCTCGGAGGCAATGAAAACAGCGTCGGTTGCCCCCTCATTGACCTGGCGCCTGATGGATCTCATGAAGACGCCGAGCAATATCTGGCTGCTCGCGCCTTTGATGCTCGGAAATGTGTTCCCAAGCGAGTCGATAGACCAAATTGTACAACTCAATTTTCCGCGCAATCCCGGCCATCGCTGCCAAACATCCACTTGTTTCTTCCGACAAGCGGCGATTTGCGCAGAAATTTCTGTGTTCGCTGCGGGCATCGACCGCCCCGTTCCAGAGTAAGTGGGGGCCACCATCGGGCATCGACGGTGGCCCTACTATGACTAAGACGAGCGGGGCTCATCCATGGGTACTCGGGGACTATTTGGACGGTAGCCGTGCTGTGGTCACGCGACAGTTATACGCGCGTATATCGAGGTATAAGCCTGTGGATCATCCATCTAGCGAAGCGGCACGTCGCACATCCGCCTCTACAAATAAAAGAGCCGCGTCCCCAACGCGGCTCCTCTTTGCGACTATCGACTGTCCGAGACCACGGGGGTGCGGGGCAATTGGACCCACGGACAGTCATAACTCAATACACTACGCTGGCGTGCCGACACAAGAACAAGCTTTGCGTCATTGGACCTCAGAATGGCTCTCGCAGGCTGCGTGCCGCAGGCGCTTTCGGATTTTTATCTACCACGTCACAGTGTAGCCCTTCGCAGCCATGCAACCATCTATCAAATATTCTTCTGCGTATGACGTGGACCGTTTGGGCTCGGTCTCTGCGAAAGACATGGCGACAGTATTTTCTTTTCGGCAGGCAGACCAATCCGCGTCTAGCTGTTGTTGAGTTACTCCGCGCTTTGAGAACTTGACATCTCGCGAGATCGAATAAGCGCCAGGGTAACCTGCAGGCGATCAGGGACATGAAAGCAAGCAAAACTAATAGAGATCGTCCAATCATCGAAACATACTCCGCAGCTCACACGGCCAAAGTTCATATCCCTAGTCATGTGGTGGACATATGAGGAGAGCAAAAGAAAAGGAGCCAATCATGAGTAGGATTCTAAAAATATCGCAGCATTGGCATTAATGGTTGGTGCGCTCATTGGAAGCGCGGGAACTAGCGATGCTCAATACTACCGCAACCACAACAATCCTTATGGGCCGGGACCGGCATACAATAGCGCCTATCGTTCTCACCGCGCTATGGCGCCTATGCCTTCTCACCGCGGCTATTACACAAACTCGTTGACCTACTCCAACGGTGACCAAAGGTGCTTGTCAATCACCCGCGTCCCTCGAGTACACGGGGGTGTTATTAACTGGAGTCGTTGCGATCAGGGCAACGGGGAACCACTAGTAGCCATGCTTGCTTGGCTCTGCGCTGCACGAGTCCATTGCTACCCGCACAGCCCATCGAGCGCCGCGAACATTGAACTGATCTCTTGGCCAACCTCGGAACGGGTCGGGTCACAAATCCATCCATTAACGCGGTATATTCCGGGACCCAGTTTTCTCTGCAATTGACCTATTTTTCTGGTTCAGTTCATCGGCTTTCTTCTCGTCAGCCCGCGGCCATCGTGACCGGGGGTGAGACCATATCGCAATGAGGCGCTCAGTCTTGGCCTGCTCGCCTTTGATAATTTCGAGGACCTTTCGCGTCGGCGCTGGAGTCACAATCGCAGCGCTCGGCTGTTGAGCGTGCGCAGGCACGCAGTATGGCGGCGATCGTATAATGGCAACAGCAGCTCCTTGGCGCTGATGAATGGAGTTTCGCGCTGATGAATGGGATTTCATCGCAGCGGATGTCGGGAAAATCGGCCTGCCGCGAGAGCTACGCAATACCATGCAGTCGATATAGAGAGCGAAGCAAGGGCTTACGCCAAAAGTGGGCCCACGGCGGCCCTGGGCGCTCAACTCACGGAGCGGCGGTTTAGGCAGCAAGGGCCATTAGCGCAGCAGCGTTACGCAGGCGCGCTTCGATTGCGGTCGCCCTTAGCTGCAGATTTGAGCATGGGCACGGCAGGTCGCTCTTCCGCATCGTGGCTTTTCTGTAGCGGTGGGGAGGGAATCTACGCGTCGTCTGGGACCTCGCTTAGAGAGCGACGGTTTCGGATTCAAATGCAAAGGCTGTTTTGCAATCATTGATCACCTCGTTTTGCTGTTTCAGTTGTAAAACACGCGTTATCATGACCACAGTCTGACCCCGGATGGCCACAGCCCGACCTTTTGATTTCATGGAACAATCGCGAGGCGGCACCATCACACCACCGGAAATGAAGTGTTTTGCGGTTCTATGTTTCGAAGCGAACCGACAAAAGCATTCTTTGAATAAGATTTGGGAAGTGCACGGTGCCGATGTACGCCGCGCCGTCCTATTTGCACCACACGGTGGATGGAACCTTCTAACTTACTTCTCAAAATGAAGGGCCGGTGTTGCCGGACCGACCACTCACGACCACATCCCGTCCGGGGACTTAAGGGAGGAGCCATGGCGGTCCTGAAAATAACTGTCACTTTGGATAGCGTTCCTTTGCAAACCATATTTGTCTGAGGACCGGTTACGCCACAACCCAGCATTGATTTGGGTCAAAGATAGTTGGGCAGAAGCCGCGACTATCCATTGCTCGGGCGCGGCATGCGCCTTTGGAGAGATTGGGGCTATGAAAGACCCACAAGTGGGCTGGATCGCATTATCAATATCATCGGCAGGTTGCGGGCTGGTTGGCGGAAGCATTTCATGAAGAGTCAAATGGGACTCCTGATGAATATCGTGCTCGGTATTATCAGGGCGGCCGTCGCCAGCGCCATTTTGAGCTACTTCGGGGTTCAGCTAGGCGGATGGATCGGCTTTATCTGGTTTGCCGGGTTCATCGGCGCAGTCTTGCTGATCTGGATCGCGCGGGTGGTAAGGGGACACGGTAGCCTGGGATCAACCAATCGCCGAGATTGTGTCATCCGAACACCGCCTGACTTTTATTTGTGTCCGCTAAAACAGGCTGCGGGGATAGGATATATCGCTCTAGCAAAAATAAGGGAGAGACACCGATGCAAATAACGACGCAATCTGTTCGCAGGTGCCGCTGTCGTTAGTGCCGGTCTAACGGCGTCGAGATCGCGATCCTTTCGCCGGCAAGGGCTGCTGCACCCACGGCGGGCAAGCAGAAGGATGCTGGTTGGTACCGTTATAAGGTGGGCGATTTCGAGGTGACGGTTGTCACCGACGGATGGCTACAGACGTTGTCCGACGCTTATGTGTCGAACGCGCCAAAACGGATGTGAACCTGCTCTTTTCTGGCAAGGACCGGTGGCGCACGCCTATACGCCGGTGGTCATCAACACTGGATCGAAACTTGTGGCCATCGATACCGGTCTCGGCCTTGGCATGTTCGAGCAGAGCAAGGGTGCGGTCGGCCAGTATCATGCCAATTTGCAGGCCGCGGGTATCGACCGTAACGCAGTCGATGTCGTGATCATTTCGCACTTCCACGGCGATCACATCAACGGACTTGTTGGTCCGGATAACAAGCCGGCATTCCCCAATGCCGAAGTCATGGTGCCGGAAACGGAGTGGGCGTTCTGGGCCGATGAGAGCAACGTTAGCAAGCTGCCCGATGTTGCGAAATCGCAGATGCCCAACCCCAAGCGTGTGTTCGGCGTGCTTGGTAACAAAGTTACGAAGTATCAAGCGAAGCAAGGAACTCGTTCCGGGCATCACGTCGATCGCAACCCCGGCCATACACCCGGTCACATGTCGTACACGGTTGCATCGGGGAGCAGCAAGATTCTGGTGCAATCCGACGTCACTGCCGGCGCCGCGTCGCTGTTCGCACGCAATCCGGACTGGCAATTCGTGTTCGACACCGGACAAGCAGCAGGCGGTCGAGACGCGGAAAAAGCTCTACGATATGGCCGCAAGCGAGAAAATGATGGTGCAGGGCTTTCACATCGCGTTCCCATCCATGGTGTATGTGGAGAAAAGCGGAAACGGCTTCCGGTTGGTGCCGGTGCCATGGAGTCCGTCGATTTAGTGCAGCCGGTTGACACCAAGGCTAAAAGGCCGCCGCATGGCGGCCTTTTTGTCCGCTTTTGGCACTTAGCGGACATGCCAATTCATCGAGCAATGTCCGCTTTTGACCCAAAGCGGACATCGCGGCCAGTTTCGTCAGACTAAAGTGCAAGTTTGAGCCAATAAGATGCTGTACAGATTTTCGGCGGACGCATATGAGGCGGCGCACTTAGCGGACATGCCGAGCAGCACTGCACATGTCCGCTTTTGGGGTAACAGCGACACGTACCAGCGCGGAATGTACCTGAGCCGCCGTAGCGGCTGCCCTTGAAATCAGCGTCGCTGCGGGAACCTCTGGCCTGCCAATTCGTTTGTGCGTTATCCGACTATTCAACTCGGTGAGTTCCATCGGAGGACATGATGGACACCGTGCTTTTTACTGACAACGGCATTTTGGTGTTCGCCATGACCACTGGCGCCATTGCGCTCACGCTCATGCTTGCGGTGTTGGGACTTGCAACAACGCATCGGACGCGCTCTGACATCGAGCACCAGTGGCTGCCGGCTGGATTCAGCGCCGACCAGATAAACCGCCAGCTTGGGAACATGTCTGGTGATGCTGAACTTAATGAATGGAATTTACTGCTAAACCAATTTCACGCTCTAGTGCGTAAGGGCTCTGACAGCAGCGAAGATATTTTTGATGCTCAGTTTAGCCACCGCTTCAGCAGAGTGATAGACCAAGCGGCCCGGCCCACCTGGCGACGGTGGGACGACAGGGATGAACAAAAGCGGCAGGCGCATTTTTCGGCGGGCGGGGGCTAAAAACTAAGGAAGTAAAGCAACCATGTCCCGCAAAGATGAATTACTCAAGCTCGCGCAGCTGTTCCATTCGCAGGCCCTTAGAGCGGAAACACCCGACGCAAAACGGACTCTGCATAGAATGGGCCAATACTACCAAAACGAAGCTGCCCATGCGCCGGATCGCCGCGCCGAACGACAACGGAAACTCAGGCAGTTCAATCGCTACCCCGAGCAGGCTGCATAAGCGCGGTCACATCGCGTCCTTAATCGACGCCATCAAGCCTTATCTTCTTTGTACCAACCTTCGGCGTTTAAGTTCCTCGCCATATAGCGGCCATCCCGCCCGCATTTCTCACCTGACGCTCAGCGCATCGAGCTTGCCGATGAGGTCGCCGAATATGATTGCGCGCGTCGCGGGGCATTTTTAGCATCTAGGCCAGCAACTCAGCTGTCCCGTATTCCGTGAAGTTTCATTGAGCCAGTCATTCCGAAAGATTTTTAAGTTGGACCGAGGGCCAATGCCGCGAATAGACATAAGCCTACAGGTGTTTGTCTTCAATAACAACGGGAGGCTTACAATGCGCTTCGCGACCAGGATCATGGTGGCGCTCGCTGCTAAGTGCCAGCGGCGCTTCAGGCACCCGGCGATAGCGGTAATCGCTGCCACCAAATTGCGGCTTCCTTACTATTGAACAGTGTAGAGCAACCTTGACCGGCGGGGCTCCATTTTGCGTGCTAATCAATTTTACAATCCGCAAAGGCCTGGCAAAGGCGTTGGCAAACGGCAAGAGGGACGAGAGGTACACGCCTACGCCCCCTACGATCCTTATCCGTGGTGCGCCTTTATATTCGGACCCCGGCGGTAACTAAAACTCGGGAAACTTTGTTAGAACGTTCTGTCAATCGCTCACGTAGCAGCAGGCGACTTCGGATTTTGAGTGAGAAGGGGACCTAGCTAACGCGCCTTGAAATTCGCCATCGCTTGCTCACGGCTTCGCGGCGTAACCCTTGTAATAAACCGGCGGCTTCGCTTCGCGCTCCGTAGTCGTAAGCCGAAGATCCACATGCTGCAACGCGGCGTGAAAAAACAAATTGCCGCAGCGCCTGTTCGCCCTGTGGAAATAGGCGTATCATTAGGCTGCATGCATCGTTCCACTCCCTATGGAGGATTGGCAAATGGACATGCTCTCAATCGCCATATTCGTCGCTAGCGGTCCTTATCGCGGGAGCTGCCGGCTTCTACGTGATGAGACCGGAGAAAAATAATAAACACTTGAGGCCGCCTCGGTTGGCGGCCTCTTTCATTTCAAACGAGGCGTGCGATGTCCGCTATTGGCACTTAGCGGAGATGTGGCTTGTCGCGAGCAATGTCGCAAAGGCGGACATCGCTTTCGCATCGCAAAATGTCTGCTAATGACCCAAAGTGGACATCAGGCCTCCTGAGAAATAGACGTTCGGTTGTGCGCCAATTCGCCTCACGCGGCCCGGTCGCAAAGTGCTAGGTTTTTGACATTCCGGAAAAGCTTGGTCCTCAGGGGGCACATGCAGCGGCGCGAGTTCATCACGCTTCTCGGCGGCGCGGCGGCGGCTGCCGTTCTCTGCGCGCGCGCAGAAAGCAGCTGGAAAAATCCCTCGAATTGGCGTGCTTTGGCATGCAGGTAGCGCTGAGGAAGAAGGGCGCTATTTCAAGGGATTTATCGAGGGATTACGCGATCTCGGATACATAGCCGGGCAAAATATAATCTTAGAACATCGCTTTCCAAATGAAATGCCAGACCGATTTCGGAATATGGCAGCCGAACTTGTGTCAATGAACGTAGATGTCTTGGTCAGTGTAGGTTCTCAAACTGCATTTTACGCGAAGGACGCTACGACAACGATCCCAATCGTTTTTATTTTCGTGCCGGACCCAATTGGCTCCAAATTCGTGAGTAGTTTTGCGCGACCGGGCGGAAATGCCACGGGCCTAACGCATTTCGCCGCTGATCTGATTGGGAAACGCTTGGAGTTTCTGAAGGAGACGATTCAGGGCTAGCTCGTGTTGCATTACTCGTTAATCCAGATACGCAAGTCGCGCCTTTGTACACCAAGGTAACCGATGCCATGGCGACAAAACTTGGTTTGTCCAATCATACGTTCTCAGCTCGATCGCGAGATGAACTGGAGCCAGCATTTGATGCAATGGTGAAAGCTGGCATGCAGGCGGTCACTGTTAACTCCGAAGGACTCGCCTACCAGCAGAAGGAATTCATTGCGAACTTGGCAATCGCGCGCCGGTTGCCGCTATCCGTTTGGTCCAGAGAGACCTTGGAAGCCGGTGCGCTAATGTCCTATGGAGCTGACCAGCCTGCGATGTGTCGTCGCGCGGCTGTCTTCGTAGATAAGATTCTGAAGGGTGCCAACCCCGCTGATATTCCTGTCGAGGAACCTACAAAGATAGAATTCCATTTAAATAAGAAAACAGCAAAGGCACTGGGGCTTACGTTCCTCAATACCTTGCTGGTGTCGGCAACGGACGTGATTGACGAGTGATTGGCGTAATGTCTGCTTATGGCACAATGCCGCTCAGGACTGGACGTGTGTCCGCTATTGGGGGAAAAGCGGACATCAAGGAATGTCTGCTTATGACCCAAAGCGGGCATTGAGGACGACTTCCGTTATTAGTTCCCTCGCCCTCCTTACGAAAGTCACCATTCCATGTTCCAATGCGCTACAAGGGCTGGGAACTTCGCGTCGGTCATCTTTATCGGCGCAATGGGGGCGCGTCGTGGCTGTTATTCTTTTGGTCGAGGACGAGGATCAAGTACGCGTTCTCGCCGAGTCGTTCCTGCAAACGGCAGGGCACACCACCCTATCTGCCGGGTCTATTGAACAAGCACTCGCGCTCCTCTCCTCTCCAGAGCCGATTGATCTCCTATTCATTGACTTAAATTTAAAGGGCGAGAGTGAAGCTGGTTTGTCGCTAGCCGTTCAAGCCGTCGAAATGCGACCCGCACTGAAAGTGCTCTACACATCTGGACAAGCTGTGACTGACGGAATGATGGCGCTCTTCGTAAAAAATTCTGCCTTCTTGCCAAAACCCTATACGGTAGAACAATTAGGCACGATGCTTGGTGTGAAATTTAATTTTCGGTCGTCGGCGAGACCTCATGCAGGCGACGGCAGCGACGGAGCTCAACGGTTTTAATGTCCGCTATTGGTGGCAAAGCAAACATCACGCGGACTGAACACAATGTCCGCTTATACCCAAAGCGGACATACCGGAGCTTCATTTCGGAAGGGGCAAAGGTCAGATGAGGAGTTTTCCGGGTGGGCTGCTGCCATTCCCTTGATCGAGACACTCAGCCGGAGGGGCCTGATCGATTGCGCAAGGAAACAACCCTGTCACCATTCCCCCAGGTGGGTTAAGGCGCGCAATTGCGGCTGCAAGATCGCCCTGCAGATAAGGCTTCGGAAGCTTGGGCAAACCTATATCTTCTCCTGGAACACGATCTGAATAGCCGGTCGCGAGCAGGATGCTGTAAAGGCAATACGTAACTGAACGAAGTA
>ERZ1370068.8423-contig-7278_pt1 | contig 63279 bp, 74 predicted proteins | sample MGYA00561227_ERZ1370068 | MGnify/ENA primary metagenome ERZ1370068 (study PRJEB38410, sample SAMEA6850437) | metagenome | study: Metagenomic assessment of the ecological functions of the soil: analysis of the soil microbiota associated with the...
CGTCCCGGGCAACGCCCCGCCGAAATCGACGACCTGCCCGAACGCTGGTCTCGTCCCTGACCTCGCGCCAGCGCGCGGTAGCGGTATCGTTCGTGCGCTTCCGGGCGTCGCGTCCGAAGGCCTGGATGTGCCCCAGCGGCGGAGCGGCGCAGATCCACACCTCGGTCCAGGCGGGCGGAATCGCCAAAGCTCGGATCCGCTTCAGCTCCCGCGGTCGGTGAGGCTTCGACCTTCGGCCGTGAGGTAGCGGAAGCCGCGGCCGTGCTTCACCCGGCGGAGGCCGGGCGAGTGTTCCGTGACGTAGTGCGGAGGCCGGCGCTATGGGCGGCGTCGACCGCCTCGTTGACCTCTTCCAGTTCGACCGTTTCGGTCTGGAGTCTATAGGCTCATGATCACCGAGCATCGGCAGCCGAGGACGCTCGAATCCAAGCTGGCCTTTCGAAGCACGCCCCTCGCTATCGCACCAAGAATCCCGCGGACCTGATGCCGGACAATGAGTTCGAGCCACGGCCGAGGCTGCGGACCGCCCCGAGCTCCCAAGGACGCCGCCGCGGCCTCGAGGTCGCGCGGGAGAGCCCGGCGCCCCAAGCTCGACACGTCTCGCTTCGGTCTTCCATCGAGTCCTCCACCCCCGCCGCCGTGGGCATTAGATTCGGCAGCCGGCCGGGCCGTCCAGTCAGGAACCCGTGGACTCTTCCCCGCGAATCGAGGTATTCGCCAGTGACCTGCCCGGCGTCGTTGATCCCGATCGGCGAGGTCTCCACCGCCCTCAACGGCAGCCGGATTCCGATCCACGCGCGCCCTGTTCCAACAAGAACCCGTGACGACCTCCACTCCCAGTGTCGTGGAAACCGACGATCTGGCCCCTGGAAATTGGATCCCGTACGTCGCGGTGTTGGTGACCGCACCCGGAGCGTCGATGGTCGTCAGCGAGCCCTCGCTCCAGAGGAACCCGTGGCCCTCGCAGTCGGGCCCGAGGTAGAAACCCACGACCTGACCGCGCGCGTTGATTCCGAAGGCCTGCGTCCACTGGCTGCCGGGTCCTCTCGATGATCGAAAACCTTCCAGCCTGGAGCAGAAGCCGTGTCGCACGCCGTCACCGTCGATGAAATTGCCGACGATCGCGCCCTGCTCGTTGATGCCGAAGGCGGCGGGTGACGACCGCGCCCGGCGCGTCGATCTTCCGGAGCGTCCCGCCCGCCAGCAGGAACCCATGCTCCGCTCCGTCCGCGTCGACGAAGCCACCGACGATGGCGCCGTTGTCGTTGATCCCTCCTCGCATAGGCTTGCTGGGCTCCGGGAATGACGATCCTGGTGGCAATCCCGTTGGTCCAGTGGAACGCCTCCCGCCGGTGGCGCCCGCCGAGAAATCACCCACGACCTGCCCGCGGAGGTTGATCCCGGTGGCCGAGGTGGCGCTCGCGCCGGGGCCGTCGATCGACGACGGAACGAGAAGACGCTCCCCGAGCGAGCCCCCTGGAGCGGAAGGGCAGTCGATCAGTCGCTCGCTACCGCGTCGTACAGCGACGGCCCAAGCGAAAGCGTCGCCTGGGCGCCACAGGCCCGGACGAGATTGCAGCCGCAGAGAGTCACGGCAGCCAGGAGGTGGATCCACCGGGCTGCTGACCACTGCGCTGGTCTTCGAGGATGGTGACCCATCAAGTCCTTTCGCGGGCCGGGGTGACCCACAAGCAGGACTTGGGCCGAGCACGGGATTGTGAAGTCGTCCATGCAAGTAGGCCAGTTGCGACGCGGTGCTCGGGGCCGGAGGGTCTCGTTCCGATCCGGGACGGAAGAAGTGTCGTCTTCGCTTGATCAGTTTGGGCTTCGTGTCCGCGATGGGGCGGCGACGGCTCGAGCCCTGACCACGCGGCCTCATACTCGGTCCCTCCATGCGACCGACGCAGCGCCTCCTCGTTCGACTTCTGTCGGCTTTCTGGTGCGCCGCGCTGGCCTGGGCGGTTCCGCGGGCCGCTCCGGCCGGCGCTTCGACCTCGAAGTCCACCCTACAAGACACTCTCGCGGTGGCCGGCTCCCGCGCCATCACTGCCGCCGATCTGGTCGAGCGCATCGAGTGGATGCCGTGGCCCGACAAGCGGCGGGCGGACATGGACTCGGCCAAGGTGCGGGCACTCCAGTCCCTGGTGGGCGAGGCCCTGCTCGCCGGCGAGGCGCGGCGTCAGGCGCTCGGCGACTCTGGGCGAGTCGCGGCGATGCGCACGTCGCTCGAGAAGGCGCTGGTCCGTGATGCGCTCTACCGCCAGGTGGTGGCCGACGCCCGCCCGGCCACCGCCGAGGTGGACCGGATCGTTCGGCGTCAGGCCCCGCATGCCTCCCCTGCCGAGCGCGGGCAACTGCGGCGCGCGGTTGCGGATCCGCTCCGTGCGCTCTCCGTGCAGGAGCGCGCCATGCGCTTTCATGGGCGGCGTGCTGGGGTCGCAGCGCGCCGTGGTGGATTCCGTCACGTTCATGCGGCTCGCCGATTCGCTGCGCAGGATCATGGCGTCGACCCAGGAGGAGCGCGTGACGCCCAAGGGCTTCGCCTTGCGGCCCGAGGACGTGGAAATCCTGCTCGTGCGGCTCGCGCCGTGGCTCGAGCACCCGCTGGTCGAGCTGCCGCGGGAGCCGCCCGGCTCGGCGACGCGATCCAGACCTGCGCCTCTATGCGTGGCTCTTCCGCTCGCTCGAGCGACGGCGCTTCGCGCTCTGGAGCTGAGCGCACACCTCAAGCGATCTGGTCGCGGGAGAGCTGATGGCGCGCGAGGGTATGCGCCGGCATCTCGATCGGAATCCCGACGTGCGACGCGACCTGGCGATGTGGAGCAACGCCTGGCGGGCGAATCTGCTGCTGATGCGCCTTGCCGCCGGACCCGGCGCCTCGGACGACGAGGCCTTCCGCCGCTTCGCCACCTTCGAGCCCGAGCGCGCCCTGGGGGCGAGCGAGATCGACGTCGAGGAGATCCTCTCCGCTCGGAGCCGCAGGCTCGGGAGATCCAGACGTCGCTGGGATCCGGGGCGCGCTTCGATCTGCTCGCGCGGCGCGTCTCCACGCGCTCCGAGTGGCGCGCGACCGCGGCGGACGCTCGGGGTTCTTCCGCGCGTCTCTTCATCCCGAGCTGGGACGGGCGAGCTGCGCGCGCCGCTCGACTCGCTGCGCGGGCCCGCTCGCGCTGACCGAGGGCTATTCGCTGTTCCGGGTGCGGGGCAGCGGATCGTCCGTGACTCGGTGGAGGCGCGGGCCCTGCTCGACCAGGCGGCGCGACGCGGTCACCATGGCGCGACGATCGGAGCGCGTGGCGCGCTACGTCGCCTCGCTCGCGGGCAAGACGGACGTCGAGTTCAACTACGCGACGCTGCGCGGCGTCGAGATCTTCTCGGGCAACATGGTGACCAAGCGCACGCTCGGCTTTGGCGGCGGCATGCTGGCCGCCCGTCGCTGACGCCGTTGTGGGACTGGGTGCCGATCTGGCGGGCGGAGCGCACGGCGGCGCCGTAGCGGAACACCGGCGACAGCGCGGATAGATCCGTCCCCGGGCGGGCGCCCGGGGACGGTCGACGCGACGTCTCAATAGCCCACGTGAACGTAGGCGTTCAACTGGGTGATCCGTGGCCCCTGCACGTTGTCGGCGTCGTGCGCCCACTCCAGGGCCACCTTGGCATTCGGATTCACGAAGTAGGACAGGTTCACGACCTGGAGCTGCTGGTCCGTGACCGGCGCCACGTCGTTCTTGGCGATGTCGGTGATCTCGGCGCGGCCGGTGACGACCCAGCGCTGCCCCTTGTCGAGCAGGACGATCGCCTCGATCAGCCCGGTCTGGTGCTTGTCCTTGATCCCCGGCGCCGGCTGGTCGTCGAAGCTCTCGTACGTATACCCGGGGATCAGAAACCAGCGTCCGTTGGTGAGCTGGGCGTTGATCTCCGCCTGTAAATGCTGTGAGCTGGTGGCGTCGACGGTGCGAGGATCCTGGCGGTCGGAGAAGAAGCGCGCCGTGACGTATTGCCCTTGGAGGTCGCGCATCAGCCAGACGTAGTAGTTCTCCAAACGGTTGAAGGTCTTGCTGCCGGGCTTGGCATTCGCCGGATCGCGGCCGCTGTTGATGAGCCCCGCCGCGTAGGTCCAGCCCGATTTGGCGCCATTGAGCTCGAGTCCCTGGCCGTCGAGCGTCACCGGCGAGAGATACTCGTGGAGCGTCAGCTTGCGGGAATCCGCGAGATACGGGATCTCCGCGTCGTAGATCCCGACCTTGAGATTGGCGGCGCCATCCTTGCCGAGATCGTCGAACTGGACGAACGCCATCCCGCTCTCGAGCACCCCTCCCGCTCCGTCCGCGAAGCCGTTATCGAAGTGGAAGGTCACGTTCTCGGCCAACGTGCCCGCGGTGTGGAACTCCACCGCGTGCTGCACGAACTGGCTGGTGGCGGAGCTGCCGCGCGCTCCGGTCACGACGTCGGCGGTGTCCGTGCTGATGTGATCGTAGCCGACGTTGCCGACCAGCGAGAGCGGGAAGCTCCCCGACTCCCATGGCGACTCACCCTTCGCGCCTCGAGGCGGTAGCCGTTCTGGCGGAACTTCATGCCGAACGCGTTCAGCTTGGGAAACGCGACATGGCATTGGGTGCATTGCATGCTGTATTTCCGGGCGAACAGCGGTCAGCGGCGACGCCTTGCCGGGTAGCAAGGCCTGCAGGACGAGCGCAAGGAACGGAGCGAGCACCAATACGATTCGAAGCGACCGCATGGAATCCCTCCTGTGGAACCTCGATCGGCGACCGGCGTTACTTCTTGTCCAGCGACTCGATGTATCGAACCAGCGCCTTGCGCTGGGTGATGGTGAGAGGGAACGTCGCCATGAACGTCCCGGGTTTGACGGCGGACGGGTTCTGAAGCCAGCGGTCGATCCATGCCGCGTCGTGGACCTTGGCCTCCATCGCGAGGTCCGGGAACTGCGGCTTTCCGCCTTTCTTGTGGATCGAGTGACAGGCACTGCACTCGTAATCCGCGAAGAGCTTCGCGCCATCGACAGAATCGGCCGCGGGGATCGGGCGCTTGGCGGCCAACAGGTACTCGACGACCGCATCCATCTCTTGCGGGGACTTCCACACCGGCTTGGGCATGATCGTCCCCTTCTTGATCTTCTGCGGGTCGGTGAGCCACGCGTGCAGCCACACGGCATCGCGCTGGTAACCCACCTGCGTGAGCTCGGGGCCCGGACCGTTCGAGGGACCGCCCACGCTGTGGCAGGCGATGCAGGCCTTCTCGGTGAAGAGCTTTTTCCCGTCGACTGCGCCGGAGACGGACGCGGCGCGCACCAACAGGATCATGCCGAGGGCCAGCCCTCCGGCCGTGACGAGCCTGGAACGATGGAGCCTCATGGCATTCTCCCGGGGGCTAGAGTGATCTCGAGTCGCTGACAATGGGGAAGTCGCGGGATCGCGTCGCGCGGGGAAGAGCTCGCGCACGGGTGCTCCTCGTGACGGTCGAGCTGGGCGATCGAGAGCCGCTTCATGGCAAGTCGCGGCGGCGGACGAGGAGGTTGTCATCGGCGGGGCGCTCCGGAGGCGCGCGTGCTCCGCGCATCGACTCCGGCCGCGATCGACGATCGCCGTCGATCCCGGCACCGGCTCGCCTCGACCGGAGTAACATCGGGTCTGCGCCGGCATGACCATCGCGACCGGATGACTCGGGCCGTGCACGCTTTGAGAGCGACCGCGCCGCAATCGCGTCGTGGCGACACGAACCGGATGGGCGCGATGTCGTGTTCGGCCCGCCGGTCCGCGCGGCCGGAAATGGGGTGAGGGGGCCGCTATGCCGGGGCGCGCGTCGAGGGAGGCGACCGGCGCCCGGTGCTCCGGAGGCGAGGCCGTGGCCGCGGCCCCCGTGGAATCCACCGAGCAGCAATAGCTGACAGCGTCGCCGCGAGCAGGAGTCTCGCGCGCGGTAACGTGGGCGATGATTCCGGGTTGCTGCTGCATCCCAGGTCATGACGAATCCGAGCGCTCGCTCCGTCCCGCCGACGAAGCACTGACCAGCGCGCGACACTAGCGCGGAGCTTGCGATCCCGCAACCACTCGCGTCGTCAGTCCACGCGCCGCCTGGCCGGCGCGCGGGCTCGGGTGCACGCCGATCAAGGGTTCGGCAGGCTCCACCAGCGACAGCGCGGTCAGCTCCTGGAGCTCGTCCGACACCACCTTGCCGTACATCGTTGCCGTCGGCGTCGACGGCTTGCCCCTCGACGTGGACCTGAAGCTTCAGCAGCCCGTCGCGCCCGTACCACACGAGCGCCCGGTCGTTCGGGCCGAAAACGTCCGGCCAATCGATCCGGATGCGATACGCGGAGAAGTCGCCCGCGGGAAGCGCCACGCGCTCGTTCGCCTCGACGAGATAGACGACCAGTGGGTCTTCGCGGACATTCCAGGTCGATCCCGGATGCAGCGGATATCGGAGCAGGGCGATCTCGCCGGTGAGCGGGCCGGGCCTGTCCTCCACCGCCGAGCCAACCGGCATGCGTCCCACGAGAGCCACGTGCTCGATCCGCTCGCGCATCTCCCAGACGCGCCGCAACGCCTGCTGGTACGCGAGCCGCTCAGCCATTCGGGACGTGCTCGGGGTCAAGCGTTCCACGACGCGCTCGACCCTGCATCGCGCACGAATGCCGTAGCCCCAGGCCCGGGATCGGCGTTGTAGAGTCCGCCGCGATCCTGGCGATAGAGAAAATCGATCGAGAAGTCTTGTGAGAGAACGTGATAGGTCCTCACGCTGGACGACATACTCCCGTCCGAATCGTTCGGCGGTGCCGACCAGGTCCACGTCCATCGTGGACTCTCCGACGTAGGGATCGCCTGGCTGTCCCTCGTTCGGAATCGTCTGGGTGGTGATGGTCCGGGCGAAGGACCAGTGGTTCCCGATGTCGAGCGGATAGAAGAGCCCGGCCGACGATGGGTCGGCAGCGCCCATGCCGACGGCACGACCGGAGATCGCGTTGCGCGTGTCGGCCGGAGCCATGGGATCCCGGGATCCCACGCATCCCGAGAAGGCGAAGGCCATGAGGCCGAGCCCTGCGACACGGACGACGGGGTTGCACCAGCGAGACATGGTCACCTCCTCGGCCCTGCGGCCATTTCACTCAAGGAAGATCACTCCAAACCTGACCGGAACGATGGCGTAGCGATCTGGATGCTCGAGGGAGAACTCGTAGCCTCCGTCGAAGAAGAATCCCGAGTAGCCTCGAGACGCGGTCGAGAGCCTGAAGTAAACGATACCCGCGAGCCCGTCCGGATCGACCACGGTCTCGCTGGGGCCACCGGCGGCATACGCGTAGTAGCGTTGCGATACACCATGCGCGCGCCGAGGAGCGCTTCGGAATACGGTTGCAGGGAACCATCCACGCGCCCAGCTGAGCCGCGCTCCCGCCGACCAAGTGAGCGCACGGCTCGTGTAGGGCGACCCGTAATACGAATCGCCCGGCTCGGGGCGCGCATCTCGTTCCAGTCGAAACGGAAGACACCGCTCAACAGCTCTGACTGTTCGACCTCGAAGGCCGAGCCCGATGCCAAAGCCACGATCGTAGTCACCGAAGTCGACGGGCTTGGCATAGCCGACGCTGAAGAAAGGGCGGACGTTGGCGGGCTGGTGCGGCTCCCGCCCCTGGCGGGAGACGCAGCGGCCAGCAACCCAATGGAGAGCGCCAACGGCGGAACCAAGCGACCGGGCATCATGCGAGCCCTCATACGAATCGACAGAGTGGTCCTACCCCGCGCGTCCGAAAGCCGTTCCCGAGATCGTCACTGGACCACCCAGATCCATCCTGAGAGGAAGCCGGCGGCAGACCGTCGGGGCGCGTCACCGTCATGTCGATCGTTCGCAGCCCGACCACGGCAGTGTCGGGGACCGCGACACCGACGTCGATGAATCGCTGCTCCTGGCCGGCGAGGTCGACCGTGCCCTGCGTCGGGAATCCGGGCCACTGGCTCCGGTGCTGGAGCGTCCAGGTCATGGTGAACGGGTGAAGGCTCTCGTTGAAGAGCCGCCATCCAGTGTGCGCGGTGCTGCCGGGTGGAACCGAGTCGGAGCCGGCGAATGCCACCGCGGGCGTGGGCGGCGGCGTGGGCGGTGGTTCGTTGCCGAAGACGCGCATGGTGCCGTAACTGGCGTACGAGGCATTCGGCGTCGTGCTCACCGTCAGCCACAGCGTGTAGAGACCGCTCGTAGCCGAAGCCGGGACCGGCACGCCCACCGACAGCGGCACGGTGCGGGCAGGCCCGATCCGCTGCACTCCCGTGATCGGGAATCCCGGCCAGCTCGGATCGGCGGTGAGGCTCCATGTCATGTCGACGGGCTTCCTCGCGGCGTTGCCGAGCAGCCAGCGCGAGGTTCCGGTCGATCCTGCGGCCGTCGAGTCGGCGCTCAGTGAATTGCACCGGGTAGGAGATGGTGGTGTCCGGCGGCGGCGAGGGATGAGGCTTGGGTGTGGAATCTCCTGGGGCATTGAAGCCGAGCGCCCTGAAATCGGGCTTGGGAGCGACTCTGAGATCGCGCTTCGAGCATCCGCCAACCGACACGACCAGCAACGCCACGCATGCCAGAGCCGCCAAGACCGGAGCGCCTCATGGGAACCTCCACGACAATGGGACGAGACCACGAGCATCGGACGGAACGCGGCTCTGTGGTTAAAACCCCGGAATCTCGGCCGGCGTCACTCGAAATCGAACGGCCGCACACGCGCGGGTCGAGGGTGAAGTCGCGATGGCCGATACCTGAGTCGACACAACCCACGAGGCACCGTCGTGGAGGGGTCGGCATGATGCGCCTCGAAGTCTTTCCGAATCATGCGTCATTGCCTCGCGCGCTCGTTCCGGCGCTGGCCGTGGCGCTGTCGGGCCTCGTGCGGCTGCAGCCATGGACGCGCCGCCTCCGCGGGTGGAGTGCGCCCCGCGAGCGGTTGCCGTCGCCGGCGGATCGGCGCATGCGCCCGCCCCTTCCAGCGCGAAGAGCGAGTTCCTGCACCCGATCCGACCGTGGACTATGCCTCGCTCGAGCAGGCGCGCGATGCGGTCGAGCGCCTGATGCGGCGCTCGGTGAATCCCAAGAACCCCGAGGTCTCCGTGCACCGCGACACCGTGACCCTTCGAGTACTGGTACGCGCATGCGGTCGCGCGCGGCTGGATCTTCCGCGTCGACGTGCGCGACACGTCGGTGTGTCCGATCGAGGCCATCGAGGACGCCATGCAGAACGCCGGTTGGGCCCAGGCCAACGGTTACCAGGCCGACGGTCCCGACGGCGGGGACATGGGCTTCGTCACGCGCCGCTTCCTCTGCCTGATCCAAGGAAGTGGGAGGGTGGCGACGAATCCGACACGACGTACGTGCCCGCGCCGGGTTGCAAGGTCACGGCGACGATCGTCCCGCGGCGCGCCGACGACGTGATGCGCCAGGCGCTACTCGTAGCGCAGCGACTCGATGGGATCGAGCGCCGCGGCGCGGCGCGCCGGCCACACGCCGAACACGATCCCCACGCGCCGCCGCGAACAGGAACGCGATCACCACCGAGGACATGCCCACGGCGGTGTTCCACTGGAACATCTTGCGCAGCAGCACCGGCCGCGCCGGTGCCCGACGCGATCCCGATCACGCCGCCCAGCATGCACAGCACCAGCGCCTCGATCAGGAACTGCAGCAGGATGTTGACCTGCGTGGCGCCGAGCGCCTTGCGCACGCCGATCTCACGGGTGCGCTCGGTCACCGAGACCAGCATGATGTTCATGATCCCGATGCCGCCGACCAGCAGACTCACCGCGGCGATCCCCGCCAAGAGCCAGGTGAACACCTGGGTGGTCTCGCCGAGCGTGCTGAGGAAGTCGGACTGGTTACGGATGGTGAAGTCGTCCGCCTGTCCCGGCCGCAGCCGGTGCTGCCGGCGCATGATCTTCTCGATTTCGGCCATGGTGACCGGGATGTCCTTCTCGCTCGGCGCCAGCAGGTTGATCGAGCGCAGGCGGTCGCCGCCCAGCAGGCGATAGCGGCCGGTCTGCAGCGGGATCAGCACCTGATCGTCGGGATTGTTGAAGCCGCCACCCTGCCCCTTCGATTCCAGGACCCCGATCACCGAGAACTGCACGCTTGTTGATTCGGACGTCGGCTCCGATCATCACCTCGGGCGCGATCACTCCCAGGTCTTCCACCACCTGCGAGCCGAGCACCGCGACGCGGCGCTTGCCGGCGTCCTCAGCCGTGGAAAACATGCGCCCGGCGGCCAGGTTGAATCTGCGCACCTCGAGGTAGTTGGCGCTGGTGCCGACCACCGAGGTGTTGGTGTTGTGGTCTTCGTACTGCACCTGCAGCTGGCGCGTTCATCTCCGGGCTGAACGGCCGCGACGTAGGTGGAGCGGTCCTCCAGCGCCTGAGCGTCGTCGATCGTGAGCGGAGCGCGATCCGCGGACGAGGCGACACCGCCTGGAACCCGGGCCTGTCCCGGCATCACCGTGAGGAGCGTGGTGCCGAGCGCCGCGATCCGCTCCTTGACCTGACTGCTGCGCACCGCGACCGAGCGCCACCATGGTGATCACCGCGCGCCACGCCGATCACGATGCCGAGCATGGTCAGGAACGAGCGGAGCTTGTTGGCGCTGAGGGCTTCGAGCGCGACCTGATGGTTTCGCCGAGCAGCATGTCAGCGGCCTCCTCCGCCCGGACCACGTCCTCCGCCTCGCGCCACCACCACCGCCACCAGCGCCACCGCCCACGCCGGGCACGCCCGTGCCGACGCGCTGGCGGAACCGGGTCTGGTCTTCTTGTCGCTTGGCCTGGACCTCGGCCACGCTCACCAAGGCAACCTGTTCGCCTTCCTTGATACCGTCGAGCACCTCGGCGTAGTCGTAGTCGCTGATGCCCAGCCTCACGATGCGCGGCTTGAGGCCCTCGCGCAGTCATGGTGAACACCACCTGCGTCTGGCGTCCGCCGCGCGAAGACCCCGCCGCCCACGCCACCGCCGCCTGCTCCGCCGAATCCGCCGCCGCCACCACCGCCGAATCCACCACCGCCGCCGCCGCCGAATCCGCGTCCACCGCTGCCACCGCGCCCGCGGCGCGTCGAGTCACCGGGCGCGGCTCCCCGTCCGCCGCCTCCACCACCGCCTCGCCAGCGGCGGGTCGAATCGCCGGGCGCCCCTCCACCCCAACCACCGCCGCGCCGCCTCGATGACATGCTGTCGGGCGGATCGGCGCCTGCCGTCATCATGCGCTCCTTGGAGGCGGCACCGTTCCCACCTCCGCCACCGCCACCTCCCCATCCCGCCGCACGAGCGGTATCCGAGGGAGGAATGGCCGCGCGGCCGCCATGCGCGCCTGCATCTGTCGCCGCACGTCGGCGCGCACCGAGTCGGGTTGCAATCCGAGCGCGGTGGCCACGGTCGGCAGCTCGCGCATGCTGCGCACCGCATCGAGCGAGACCGCCAGCACGTTGGTGCGCTCCGCGATCGCGATCACGACCTCGCCGTTCATGCCCGGCAGCAGCAGCCCATTCTCGTTGGCGATCGCCACCAGCACCGGGAACATCGTCACCGACTGCTGCACCGTGGCCTGCGGCTCGATCTTGATGACCTGGCCGCGGAAGGTGCGGTTCGGGAACGCATCCACCGTCACCATGGCTTCCTGGCCGGGCTTCACGTTGCCGATGTCGGTCTCGCCCACCAGCGCCTGCATCTGCACCCGGTTCAGGTCCGCCATCTTGAGCAGCGTGGTGCCCCCGCTGGCCGACATGGTCGCGGACGCGATCACCTGCCCCTGAGTGACGTCCTGCTCGATGATCGTGCCTGCCGATGGCGCGCGCACGGTCGCGTCGGTGAGGGCCTGGCGCGCGATCTCGAGATCGGAGCGCGCCCTGGCGAGCCGCGACTTCGCGTTGGCGTAGCCGAGCGTGGCGGCCTCGTGCTGATCGGCGGTGATGACCTCGCGCGAGAACAGCTCCTCGGCCCGCTCGGACTGCTTGCCGCTGATGTCCACGTTGGCCTGCGCGGCCCGCAGCGCCGCCAGCGCCTGGTTGTACTGATTCTGGACCATCACGTTGTCGATCTGGGCCAGCAAGTCGCCCGATTTGACCACGGAGCCGATCTCGACCGGCATCTTGATGATCTGGCCCGAAGCCTTGACTTGATCTCGACGATCTCGACCGGCGACACGGTGCCCGTGGCCTCGATCGGTCTGCGCGATGTCGCGACGCGACACGGTCTCGAGGGGCATGTCGTCGGCAGGGTTGTGGCGGTTCATCATGCGGCGCGCCACCAGCGCCACCACGATCAACAGCGCCAGCGCTCCGAGCAAGGCAGCGAGGCGTGATTTGAGAATGTGCGGCATCCGCGGCAGTCGCGTGCTCATCACGCGCTCCGCGCCGGATCGAGGTGCGAGAGGTGAGCCTCATGTCACAGAGTCCCTTCCACCAGCGCTTCGAGCTGGGCCTTCGCCACGCGCTGGTCGTAGCGGGCCTGCACCAGGTTCTGCCGCGACTGATCGAGCGTGGCCTGTGACGCCAGCACGTCGAGCAGCGTGGCGGCGCCGATCTGATACTTCTCCTGCTGCTCCCTCAGGTCCTCGGTCGCCGCTTCGACGGTGACGCGCTGGGTGCTCACCCGCTCGGCCGCGAGGCGGAAGGCGCCGAGCGACTGCACCAGGCCTTCGAGCGCCTGAGCTGCGAGTCGCGCAACGACGCCTCGGCGTTGTCGCGCTGCACGTGCGCGACCGTGAGGCTCTGGGCGCGCTGGTACTGGTCGAACAGCGGCACGGACACCGAGAGCCTCACCGCGCCCGAGTATCCGAGCGCCGTGGGATCGAAGCCGAACTGGTCCGAAGTGCCGAAGCCGTTGCGCGAGTAGCTGGCACTGATGGTGGGCAGGAAGCTGCCCCACGCGCCGCGCAGGCTGGCGCCGGCGGCCTCGCGCGAGGCGCGCGCCTGCTGGGTGGCCGGTCCCTGCAGAGCCAGCGCGCGCAGCTCGGAGTCGCCCAGCGCCAGAGTGGGCCGGTCGAGCGAGTCGTCACCCACGGCGGTGACCAGCTTGGGCGACCCGGTGGCGCGAGTGAGCCCGGCGTTGGACGTCGCCAGCAGGTTCTCGGCGGTGGCCACCGCGAGCCGCGCGTTCTGAACCGCGATCTGGGAGCGGAGCGAATCGGAGCGCGTGACCACGCGCTGGCGCAAGCGGATGATCGACACCTGGAGCTGCTGCTGGGCCTGTTGGAGCGTGGCGCGCGCCGCATCCTCGGACTCCCGTGCCGCCAGCACGGCGAAGAACTGCTGCTTCACCGCCAGCACCGCGGCGTAGCGCTGCCCGACCAGCCCGGCGCGCGCGCCCATCGCTTCGGCGCGAGTGCGATTGACCTCGAAGAAGCTGCTGGCCACCGCTGAAGATGTCGACGTTCGCGGAGAGGCCTGCGTTCACCGACCACGGCTCGCTCGCGACCGTGATCACCTGGCCATTCTCGACCCGCGTGCCCGACTGAGCGGGAACCTGTCGCACGAACCCGGTCGAGGAGACTGATGCTCGGCAGGAACGACGAATAGGCGGCGCGCACCGACGATTCGGCGGTGCGCACCTGTCCCTGCGCCTGGATGACGGCGGGCGCGTTGCGCTCGGCCAGGGTGGTGGCCTCGGCCAGCGAGATCGACCGGGCCGCGGTGTCGAGCGCGGCCGGCACGGTCGTGGTCGAAGCCATCAACAGCAGAGCGAGCACCGTCATCGTCTCTCCTTCATGGGTCGCGTCGCCCGGCGACGCGACCGGATCACCCGCTGGTCACGCGCACATAGCTGCGCTTGAACTCGCGCGTCGGCATCTCACCGCTTCCCTCCATCTTCACGTGCAGCACCAGACGCTTGCCATCCTCTTCGAGCGAGAAGGTCTGGACGACCTTTCCGCGCGGCCCCTCTCGATCGTATTCCAGCTTGTCCTTGTCCCAGCGGCCGGCGATCACCTGCGCGCCCGTGGCATGCGCGAGGGTGTCCTTGGCGGCGCCGATCGTGGTGATCTCCTGGAGAACCGCGCCGGTCGAGTCCTCGAAGCTCACCAGCTCCTCGGTCTGGGTGATGTGGATGAGGTCGGGCAAGCGCACCGGGCGCTGTCCCTGGGGGCGCCCTGGCCGCCGCGGTCGCCCTCACCGCCACCTCCGCCACCTCCGCCACCTCCGCCACCGTGCCCGCCCCGCATGCGTCCCCACATGCCGCCCATGCCACCGCTACCCATTCCTCCGCCCATGCCGCCGTGCCCTCCGTAGCCACCGCGGTGCCCGCCACCGCCCGGGCCACCCGGACTCGGGGGCGCGTCGCTGTGCTTGGGATCGAAGCGCCAGTCCCCGGTGAGATCCGAGGCTGGTCGGCGGCCACGACCCGCGCGGGACGCATCGCTCCCGTGATCGACAGCATGGATGCAAGGGCCAGACCCACTGCGAATCGCCGAACCATGAAACCCTCCTCAGCGCCTGCTCGGGCGCAAATCGAAGCGCCCACTGGGCAAAACTTGTCTCCGCCGGTACGGCCCCGCTCTCATCAGCAACATACGCCGCCCGTATGGCAGAGATGTGGTGAAGGACTGACAAATCTCGGCGCTTCTCGCAATCAACCGTCATCCCTCTGCCAAGTCTCTGACATGAATGTGGGGTACCCTGTGACGCGGGTCCGTTCATGGGTCGGAGAGGAAACCGGTGAGACAGTCGATCCTGATCGTCGAGGACGACGCGCGGATCGCCGACGTGATCGCCAAGAATCTCGAGGCCGCCGGGTTCGAGTGCCATCGCTCACCCGACGGCGATCGCGCCTTGGCCGATTTCGCGCGGCTCAAGCCCGCGCTGATGGTGCTCGACCTCGGGCTCTACGGACTCGACGGGCTCGAGGTGCTCCGCCGCGTGCGCCGCGAGAGCGACATGCCGATCCTGATCGTGACGGCGCGCTCGAGCGAAGCCGACAAGGCGCTCGGGCTCGAGGTGGGGGCCGACGACTACGTCACCAAGCCCTTCAGCACGCTCCGAGCTGGTGGCGCGGGTCCGCGCGCTCCTGCGCCGCTCGACGGGCGCGCTCCACGACCGGCTGCTCGAGGTCGGCGGTCTGCACATCGATCCCAGTCGGCGCGCCGTCCAGCGCGATGGGCAGCCGGTGCCGCTCACCACGCTCGAGTTCGATCTGCTCTATTTCCTGGCCTCGCGTCCGGGGCGCGTGTTCGATCGCGATGCGCTCATGGAGCACGTGTGGGGCAGCGATCGCGTGGTCGACGACCGGTCGATCGACAGCCTGGTAAGCTGGCTGCGCCGCAAGCTCGAGGCCGATCCGTCCAAGCCGCGTTGGCTGCAGACGGTATGGGGCGCGGGCTACCGATTTGCGGACTCGAACGCCTCATGAGCGCCACGCGCGGCCGCAGCTTGTTCTGGACGATCGCGGGCGTGTTGCTGCTCGCGGTGGTGCTGGGCACGCTGGTGCAGTGGGTGATGGCGGTGGCGGTGCTGCGTCCGCTCGAGGAGCGCGAGTTCCTGTCGCGCGCCGAGCTGATGGCCGCGAGCGCGGCGAGCGAGTTGACGGAGGCGCCGACGCTGCCGAGCGGGATGACGCTCGACGAGGTGCTGGCGCGCCACCGCGGGCGCTTCGGGCCGCGCCCGCCGATTCTGATCTTCCGGGCCAGCGACGGCACGATCGCGCCGTATCGATTCCGGTTCCTGGTGAAGGTCCTCGAAGATTCGACCGGCAAGAGCAGCAGCGCCGAGTTCGCGCCCGGCCCACCGGACTCCGAACGCTTCGTGCCGCGGGAAGGCGGCGAGTTCCCGGAGCGCCGCGAGCCGCTCGCGCCCTCCGAACGATTCGACCTGGGGGCGCCCCGCGCCGCCGGGTCCTGCACGCTTGGCGATCGCCGCGCGCCGCTCGGTGCTCCACGCCGGACAAGCCGTGGGCGAGATCCTGGTGCTGCGCCCGGTGCGGCCCAATCGTGGGCCCTGGCCCTCGAGGCGCGCTGGTCGCTCTTGTTCCTGCCGATCGCCGTGGTGGCGTCGGCGGTCGCCGGCCTGGTGATCGTGCGCCTGCTGGTGCGGCGGCTACGCGCGGTCGAGATGCTCGCCGCGCGCGTGGCCGAGGGCGACCTCACCGTGCGCATCGGCGACCGGAGCGGCGACGAGATCGGTCGCATCGCCGACCGCCTCGACACCATGACCGAGCGGGTCGCCGCGGCGCAGGCCAGCCTCCAGCGGGTCGACGCGCAGCGTCGGCAATTGTTTGCCGACATCACCCACGAGCTGGCGACGCCGCTCACCTCGATCCGGGATACGCGGAGACGCTGCTCGACCCCGGCGTCCCCAAGTCCGACGACGAGCGCACTCGCTACGTGCGCGGTGTGCTCGAGGAGTCGCGGCGGCTCGACCGGCTGATCCGCGATCTGTTCGAGCTGGCGCGTCTCGAGGCAGGCGCGGCGCCGCTTTCACGCGAGCCCATCGACTGGGCGGCGCTGTGCGCGAACACGGTGGAGCGCTTCCAGCCGCGGTTTCGCAATGCCGGTCTGACCCTCCGCTGGATGGCGCCACCGAGCGAGGCCCCGATCGACGCGGACGGACATCGCATGGAGCAGGTGCTCGAGAACCTGCTCGGCAACGCGCTGCGCTACGTGCCGTCGGGCGGCACGGTGGAGCTGTCGCTCAGCAGGGTCGAGGCGTCACCCGCGCGGTGGCGGCTCGAGGCGAGCGACGACGGCCCCGGACTGCCCGCCGAGGAGCTGCCACGGGTGTTCCAGCGCTTCTATCGAGCGAGCGGCAGCCGCGCGGCGCGCGAGAGCGGCGGATCGGGGCTGGGACTCGCGATCGTGCGCGAGATCGTGGAGCGCCACGGCGGCACGGTGAGCGCGCGCACCCGCGAGCCGCACGGGCTGGTGATGGTCGTGGAGATGCCGGCGGCGACCTGATTCACCTCGCCTGCACGGAGAATCTCCAGCGATCCCCGGGCTGCAGGAAGTACGTGATCCACACGTACACCCAGGGAATGACGATGACGTCCGCGATCACGCCGCCGAGCATGACCCGGGTCAGCTCGGCGCCTCGCATCGTGGGCCACATCGGCAGCGCGACCGCCAGGAGCCAGATGAGCTTGTAGACGAATTGCATGAGCAGCACAGGCACCATCTTGAGCGGGTGGCGAATGCCCAGCAGACAGAGGGTGGACAACGCCGCCCAGAAGCTGAAGGCCACGCCCTTCACCGGGTCCCAGGGTCCGTTGTGATGGATGAGTGGCGGCCACACGTCGGGTGCCAAGAACAGGAAGTTGAGCAGGTAGAGCAGGCGCATGACGTAGAGACGCAGGATGTGGGGTTCATGAGCGATCATCGTTCCCTCCCGGGGAGGACGGCCCCTAGAACGTCGTGCTCTGATCCAGGCGCCCGAGCTGGCGCGCGCGCCGCTCGAGCGCACCGTAACCCCAGCGTGATGCCAGCACGAACACCAGCGTGCTGGAGCGCCAACGCCCCCAGCAGCGTGCCGTCGGACCAGGCCGAGAGCCTGGTGCTCGCCCCGTGCCCGAGCAGGAAGCGGCGCAGCGCCTCGTACCAGTAGGTGAAGGGCAGCGCCAGCGAGACGGCCTGGAGCGCGCGGGAGCAGGTCGATCGGGAAGATCACGCCGCACAGCAGATAGAGCGCCACCGCCAGCGACTCGTTCATCGTGATCGAGACCCGCGGCAGCAGGAGTCCCGCCCCAGCCACCAGGAACCCCAGGTAGACACCCGCCACCAGGCCGAGCGCGAGCGTGAGGGCGAGCGGCCCCCATGCCACGGTGCTCCAATCCCAGCGCAGGCCGAGCGCGATCCACCCGACCGCGAGCGCGAGCGTCGCGCTCACGGTGGCGAGCGTGAGCTTCACCGTGCTGCGTCCCGCCAGGTAGGTGAACATGCCGATCGGCGAGGTGTAGACGTACTTGAGCGTCTCGTAGTCCTCGCGCTCCTCGACGATCAGCCACCCCATCCCGATCACCAGGTTGGTGAGGAACACGTGGAAGGCATTGGCCACGTAGAACGCCATGAACAGCTCGCGGTGCGTCGCCTGACCGGCCACCGCCCAGTACATCCCCACCAGGATCAGCGCGCTGGCCAGCGGCCGGGCCACCGCGTAGACGACGAACAGGAACGGGTCCGCCCAGTTGGACTCGATCTGCCAGCCGAGCCAGGCGGCGCTGCGCAGACGGGCGGCGAAGGCGCGCATCGTCACTGCCAGCGCTGGGTGAGGCGGCCTTCGCGCTTCGCCAGCCGCTCGAGGTAGTCGAGCGCGAAGCGCGCCGTCATCAGGAAGAAGAGCCCGAGTCCGAACAGGATCGCGGTCTCGATCGGCACCGGCAGCAGCCCGTGCGCCGCGGATCCCAGCACCACCTGGCGCATGGCGTCGAGGCCGAAGCCGAGCGGCACGATCCCGGCCATGGCCCAGCCGAAGGCGCCGAGCGTGCGCAGCGGGAAATAGAGCCCGGAGACGAAGTACACCGGCTCCTGCAGCGCGTTCGACACGTGCCACGCCTCCCGCCCGTAGAGCAGGAACACCGAGGCGAGCGTCATGCCGAGCGCGTAGAGCGCCAGCAACCCGGCGGCGAACACCAGCAGCAGGGCGCCGAGATGGAAGTGCGGCACCCGCACACCGAGCACGCCGAACCCCACGGCGATCCCGAACAGCGTGCGCAGCGTGGTCATGAGCGCGCCGCCCAGGGCCATGCCGGTGAGGATGGACATGCGCGAGCACGGCGCCGCGAAGTAGAGCGCGAGCTGGCCCTGCTGCTTCTCCCAGTAGAGCTGGGCGCCCATCCCCCACAGCACGTTGATCCAGTAGAAGGAGAGGATGCCGCCCAGCACCGCGACCGCCTCGAAGCTCTTGGGCGCACCGAGGGCACGGTAGAGCAGCACGAACGCGCTCATCCCCACCGCGGGCAGCACCGAGTCGGTGACGATCCAGGCGGGCTCGCGTATCGAGCTTCACCACCCGCACGTACGTGCGTGCTATGACGGTGCGCCGCTCGAGCGCGATGCGCTTGCGCCACGAGCGTTTCGTGCCGCGCGCCAGGGCGACGTCCGCGCTCACGACGTCGGTCCCTCGTCGAGCCCGCGGCCGACGATCGCGATGAACGCGTCCTCGAGCGACGTCTCGCGAGTGGCGACGCTCTCCACCCGGATATCGCGGCCCTCGAGGCCGCGCAGCACCGAGCCCAGCGCGTCACCGGGCGGCAGCCGGAACTTGACGGTGCGAGCATGCCGCGCTCGGGATGCATGGCTCCCCACACCACCTGATCCCGTCGAGCGCCAGGTCGGGCGCCGGCGCGCCGTCGGCTCGCACCTCGAGCTCGACGTGCTGGCCGCCCTGCACCTGCCGCCGCAGTCCGGCCGGACTGTCGCACGCCAGCAGCCGGCCGCGATCGATGATCGCCACGCGGTCGCAGAGCTGGTCCGCCTCGGTCATGTAATGGGTGGTGAGCAGCACCGTCCGCCCGGCGCGCTCGCGCACCCAGCTCAGCACGAACTCGCGGAGCGTGCGCGCCGCGTTCACGTCCATGCCCAGCGTGGGCTCGTCGAGGAACACCACCTCGGGCTCGCTCACGAAGGCCCGCGCGAAGTTCATGCGCTGACGCTGTCCGGTCGAGAGCCGGTTGATGCGGGTGTGCGTCTGCTCTTCGAGCCCGACGATCGCGATGAGCGCGTCGGCCCGCGGCCAGGCGATCTTCGACGGCACGCCGTAGAACTGGGCGAACATCCACAGGCACTCGCGCACCGTGAGGATGCCATAGCCGCTCGATTCCCCACCCGACACCAGGCTGATGCGGCGCCGCACCTCGTTCGGGGCGCGCACCACGTCGAATCCCGCCACCTGGCGGCGCCGCGCGTCGGGAACAGCAGGGTGGTGAGGATCTTGATGCAGGTGGTCTTGCCCGCGCCGTTGGGGCCGAGCAGGCCGAAGATCTCGCCGCGCTCGATCCGCATGTCGACGCCAGCCAGGGCGTGCACCTTCGCCGCCGCCGCGCGCGGCGCGGAACACGCGCTCAAGGCCGCGGGTGGCGACGGCGGGAGGAGCGGCCGAGGCGTCGCGCGTCATCGCGCGAGCCTAGGAGCGTGGACTGCGGACTGTCAACGCGCGCGGCGTCAGGCGGCGTCGCGCAGCGGAGTGTCGAGCACCTCACGCACCTTGCGCACGAAATCGGCGAGGGCGAACGGCTTCTGCAGCAGCGACGAGCCGTGCTCCAGCACGCCGTGGCGCACCAGGGCGTCGTCGGGATACCCGGAGATGAAGAGCACGCGCACGCCGGGGCGCGCCGCCGTGAGCTTCTGCGCCAGCTCGCCGCCGCCCATGCGCGGCATGACGACATCGCTCACCAGGAGCTGATCTCGCCCTCGTGACGCTCCGACTGCTCGAGCGCCTCGATCCCGTCACGCGCCTCGATCACGTTGTATCCATTCGACTCGAGCACCTCGCGCGCCGTGGCGCGCACCGCGTCCTCGTCCTCGACGAACAGGATGGTCTCGGTGCCACCGGGAGCGGGACCGGGCGCCACCGGATCATCGAGCCTCGATCGCCGCCACCTCCGCCGGTGGCAGGTACATCCTTGAACGTCGAGCCGACCCTCCGGCTCGCTGTAGGCGGTCACGTGGCCGTCGCTCTGCTCCACGATGCCGTACACGGTCGCGAGCCCCAGGCCGGTGCCCTTGCCGCGCTCCTTGGTGGTGAAGAACGGCTCGAACACGTGCTGGAGCGTGCTCGGCATCCATGCCGCGCCCGGTGTCGGTGACCGACAGCAGCACATAGCGGACCGGGCGCACCGTGGGGTGCTGCGACGCGTAGGTCTCGTCGAGCACCGCGTGACGAACGTCGATCGTCACCTTGCCGCCCTGGGCATCGCATCGCGGGCGTTCACCACCAGGTTGAGGATCACCTGCTCGAGCTGCCCGCGGTCGGCGCGCACGGCCGGAGGAGTCGCGGCGGCGAAGGTCTCGAGCTCGACGTCCTCGCCGATCAGGCGGCGGAGCATGCCCTCCATCCCGGCGACCACCAGGTTCAGGTCGAGCACCCTCATCGCCAGCATTTCCCTGCGACCGAACGCCAGCAGCTGGCGCGTGAGCATCGCCCCGCGTGAAGCGGCTTTCTGGATCTCTTCGACGTTGCGCCGCAGCGGGTGCCCGGCTTCGAGGCGACCCATCATCAGCTCGCTGTGGCCCAGCATCGCCGCCAGCAGGTTGTTGAAGTCGTGCGCCACCCCACCGGCCAGGCGGCCGATCGCCTCCATCCGTTGCGCCTGGCGCAACTGGTCCTCGAGCCGGTGGCGCTCGGTGACGTCGGTGGCTACGCCGATCACCCCCACGACCTGCGCGTCGGCATCGCGCAGCGGCGAGTAGTGCGTCTCGAAGTCGAGACCGGCGATGGTGACGACCGCGGTGCGCTCCTCGCCGGCGAGTGCCTGCTTGAGACTCTGCACGATCTCGGGGTGCCCGCGGTACAAATCGAACGCCGACAGCCCCACCACCTGTCCCGGCTCGAGGCCGAGCCGCTTGAGCCCTTGGCCTTCCGACACGGTGAACACGCCTTCGCGGTCGACCGCGAACAGCACGATCGGGCTGGCCGCCACCACCGAGCGCAGCCGCGCCTCGGCCAGGCGCAGCGCCTCTTCCACGCGCCGCGTCTCGGTGACGTCGCGGAACTCGAGCATGAGCGCGTCGCGTCCGTCGAAGTCGGTGAGCATGCCGGTCACCATCGCCACGCGCGGCTCGTCGTCGCGGGTGCGCACCTGGCACTCGTGCGCGTCGAGCGCCCCTCGGCGAACGCGCGCGCGTAGAGGGGCTCGAGCGCGCCCCACTCGAGCTCGGGATGCAGGTCCTTGAGCGCCAGACGATGGAGCGCCGCGGGAGCTGCCCGGTCATGCGGCTGGCCGTCGGGTTGGCGAGCAGGATGCGACGCGTCGCCGGATCGATCATCACGATCGCGCGGCTGCTGCGCTCGAACAGTAGTCGGTAGCGCGCCTCGGAAGCGCGCAGGATCTCGAGGTCGCTCAGGTCCTGGAGCATCACCATGGCTTCCTCGGGCGTCCGTCGACCCCGCGGATCGGCAGCACGCTCATGTAGAGGCTGCGCACGGTCTCGTGGCGGGTGTCGCGGTATTCGCGGTGAACGACCGCGTTGGCCTCGATCGCGCCGGCCACCGGGCACGAGCCGCAGGCCTGCTGCTCGGGCTGATCGGTGAACGGACGGCAGGTTTCGCTGGCAGGAACGGCCGATCCACGAGGACAGTCCGGCGGGGCGATGGTCGGACATCACCGAGTTGGTCCAGCGGATCGTGCGGGTGAGATCGGTGACGAACACCTCGGCATCGGAGGAATGGACGATCGCCGCGAACTTCTGGCGCTCGCGATCGAGGACGTGGAGCTGCTCGTCGAGCGTGCGGAACCAGCGCTCGTAGCGGTCGTGAAGGCTGCGGCTGCGCACCGTCTGGATCTCGAGCGCGGCGCGACCCGCGAGCACGCTCATGATCCGGCGGAACGATGCGTCCTGCCGGGTCACGCCCGCGCGCGGGACCAGGAGGACGACGCCCAGCCGCTCGCCGTGCAACTCGAGCGGGACCAGCCACGCCTTGGTGGGCCTGGCTTGCCCCTTGGCGTTCGCGCTCGACAGGGCGAGCGCGCGCAGGGGCGCGCTCTGGAGACGCCGCCGGCGTCGATTGGATGCCAGGCCTCGACGAGCGACTTGTCGTCGTCGAACACGAACACCGCGACGGTCCGAGCTCCGGAAGCTTGGGCCAGTGCGCGCGCACCCGTCTCCGCCAGGGCCTGGAGCGGTTTCGGCAGCGAGCAGCTCGTCGAGGAACCGCTCCCCTTCCTCTTGGGACCGGATCGCGACGGCACCGATCGCACCGGGCTTCCTACTTGCCGGTGCCCGTGGAGCGCGCCGAGTAGAACGCGGCGAGCCAATCCGCCACGCGCTGGACGTTCTCCACGATGGGGTCGTCGAAGGCGTCGATCACATGGCTGTCGATGTCGATCTGGGCGAAGATCGCGTCGCCGCGGCGAATCAGCACGACGAGCTCGGAGCGGGTGTCGGTGCTGCACGCCAGATAGTTCGAGATCTTGGTGACGTCGGGAATGTTCATGTTGCGCTTTCGGCGACGGCGGTGCCGCACACGCCGCGGCCGACTCCGATGAAGACGTGGTCGGTAGGCGCGCCGATGAACGGTCCCAGCCGCAGCATGTTGTCGGGAAAGAGCTCGTAGATCCCGGTCCAGTGGAAGCGTGGGTCGAACTCGTGGATGCCCTGGACCGCATACTGAGGAGGGATCTCGAACGACGCTCCGTTCCGGGCGCGCTCCTCCAGACGTTCGATCAGGTCATCGGCGTTCACGGATCCTCCGCGTCGGGGCATGGCGATGCCCCAGGGTTTTCGGCGCGGAGCGCCAATTTCTAAAGAGGCGCCGGAGCGGCGGCGGGCTTCCGGGCGGTCATGACCACGCGGTCACCGCGGGCGTTGCATGCGACGGTGATCGGCAGGTTCACGGCGTCGATCGCGGCCATCATCGCGCGCTGCCAGCCACGCTGGTCGTTGCGGGAGCCGCCGGGGGGGATCTTGGTCTGACGGAGCCGCACCGCCTCGAACCCCGAGGCTCTCGCCAGCCGCTCGAGCGAGCGCGGGGTGAACTCCCATAGGTGATACGGGGCTCGCGCAGCACGATCTCCCGCCCCATCGCCCCATAGAGGCTGAGCGCCAGAGATCGCGCCAGCGAATGAGTCGTGATCGGACCGCGCAGGTAGAGGAAGCCGCCGGGTGCGAGGACGCGCCGCACCTCCACGAGCGTGGCGCGGCAATCCGGCACGTGCTCGAGCACATCGCCCATGTAGACCAGGTCGAAGCTCGCGTCGGGAAGACGAGCCGCCGCCAGCTCGCCCTCGAACACGTCCAGACCCAGTGACCGGCGCGAACCTCGCGGCGGCCGACGAGGGCTCGACGCCCTTCACCTTCCACCCGCGCGCGACGGCGCGCTCGAGCAGCCAGCCCGCCGCGCACCCCACTTCGAGCAGGCGTCGCGGGGGACCAGCGTGGCGAACGCGTCGAGCAGGCCCTCGTTCTCGGCCGTGAAGGCGCCGCCTTCGAAGCTGATGCCGCGCTGCGCCCGCAGCGGAAACCGACTCGAAATAGGGCTCGGCGTAGAGCGCCACGAGCGAGTCGCCGACCGGCTGCACGCCGAGGAAGCGCATGCCGCATGTGTCACACTGGAGGAGCGGGAAGCTCGTTTCCCGGTACTCGTAGCGCAGCGCGCGCCGAGTGAGCCTCGGTTCCGCCGCACGCCAGGCAGCGGTCGAGCGTGCGGGTCTCGAGCGCGGGTGCGAGCGCCGAGCCGCTCACGCTCGGGCCGGAAGCGCTCCGGCCGTGGCGCTCGCACGAGTCAGCGCGTGGGCGATGGGCGCTCCGCCCAGCACCCGGTCGCCGTCGTAGAGCACGCACGACTGTCCGGGAGTCACCGCGCTCTGCGGCGAGGTGAAGCGCACCTCGACCCGTCCGTCGGGCCGGGCCGCGACCCGAGCCTCGGCAGGCGCGGTGCTGGTAGCGGATCTTGGCGCTCACGCTCCGCGTGGCATCCGGAAGCCTGACACCAGCCAGTTCATCGGCTCGGTGACCAGTCCCTCGGCCTCGAGCGCGTGCTTGCCTCCCACCACCAGCGCATTGCGCTCCGGCTCGACGGCGAGCACGTACAACGGCTCGGGCGCCGCGAGCCCGAGACCGCGCCGCTGCCCTACCGTGTAGTGGAAGATGCCGCGGTGCGTGCCGAGCCGCCGGCCCTGAGCGTCCTCGATCGGACCCGGCTCGGTGCCGCGACGCTCGCCCAGCGTGCGCGCCGCGAATCCCGCATAGTCGCCGTCGGGTACGAAGCACAGGTCCTGGCTTCGGGCTTGTCCCACACCGCGAGCCCCAGTGCGCATGGCATGGGAGCGCACCTCGTCCTTGGGTATAGCGCCGAGCGGAAACGCGGCGCGCTGGAGCGCGGCGCGCGGCACCAGCGCGAGGGCGTAGGACTGGTCCTTGGCGCGATCGGTGGCGCGCCATAGCTCCATCGCGCCATCCGCGCCCGGCTCGATCCGCGCGTAGTGGCCGGTGACCAGGACCTCGGCGCCGATCAGGTCGAGGCGCCCTGAGCAAATCGCCGAACTTGAGGTGCTGATTGCAGAGCGCGCACGGATACGGTGTGCGTCCGCGCGCGTACGCATCGAGGAAGGGCTGCAGCACGCGCTGGCGAAACACCTCCTCCGCATCCACCACATAGTGCGCGAAGCCCATGCGCCGCGCGACCGCGCGGGCCTCGTCGATGGCGTCGAGCGTGCAGCACGCGCGCGCGCTCATCGGGGTCGTGCCATAGCACCAGAGCTTGAGGGTGACTCCGGTGACCTCGTGCCCGGCCTCGGCCATGAGCGCGGCCGCGACCGCCGAATCGACGCCGCCGCTCATCGCCGCGAGCACGCGACGCACGCTCACGAGGGAGCTCCCGCGCCGCGCGCGGCGGCGCGAGTGCCGCGGGCAACACCGCTGCGACTCGCTCGATCTCCTCGGCGGTGGTGGTCCGCCCAACCGAGAAGCGGATCGCGCACACCGCCAGCGCGCGCGGCACCCCATGGCAGTGAGCACGGGCGAGGGCTCGACCGCCCCGCTCGCGCACGCGGCTCCGGCCGAGACGGCGATGCCGCGCGCGTCGAGCGCCATCAGGAGCCGAGCCGCTGCGCGCCTCGGGAAAAGAGGCGTTGATCGTGTTGGGAAGACGCGCGGCGCCCGATCCGTGGATCACGGCGTCGGGAGCGGCCGCGCGAATCACGCCTCGAGCCGCGCGCGCAACCCGGCGAGTCGCGCGCCCTCGGCGGCCAGCTCGCGGGCGGCGCACTCGGCCGCCAGCCCCAGGCCGACGATGCCCGGCACGTTCTCGGTGCCCCCGCGGCGGCCAGCCTCTTGGCCGCTGCCGCGGAAGAGCGGAGCGAGCGGCGCGTGGTGGCGCTGCACCAAGGCTCCGGCGCCCTTGGGCCCACCGATCTTGTGTCCCGACAACACCAGGTAGTCGGCGCCAAGCGCCGCCACATCGACCGGCACCTTGCCGACCGCCTGACGGCGTCGCAGAGGAGCCGCGCCCCGGCGCGATGCGCGCGTGCGACCGCCTCGGCCACCGGCTGGAGCACGCCGGTCTCGTTGTTGGCGAGCATCACGGCCAGCATCACGGTGCCGGATGCCAGGCCATCGAGCGATCCGAGGTCGAGCACTCCGTCCGCGGTCACGGGAAGATGATCGACGGCGAATCCCAGCTCGCCCAGCACCTCGACGGCGCCGTGCACAGCATGATGCTCCACGGCGGAGATCGCGACCCTCCGTCCCTGGTCGCGCTGGGCCCAGGCGCCTCCCACCACTCCGAGGTGATCGCCCTCGGTGCCGCCGCTCACGAACACCACCTCGGCGGGACGCGCGTTCACCAGCGCGGCCACCTGCTCGCGGGCGCGTCTCGACGGCGGCGCGGGCCCGCTGCCCCTCCCGGTGAAGGCTCGAGGCATTGCCGTGCAGCTCCTCGAGGCACGACCGCATGGCGGCGCTCACCTCCGGTCGCACGGGCGTAGAGGCATTGTGGTCGAGATAGATCAAAATGAGCTCCTGGAGCGTCGAGTTGCAGAGTCCAAGGCGTTCGGGAAGCGATTGGGCCTCATCGAAAGGCAGACCCGTCTCGATGAGGCCCAGTCGCTTCCCGAACGATCCTAGATCCCCACGAACTTCGGAGCACGTCGATGCTCTCGCGCGCGCTCGCCGCCTCCGGAGAATCGGGAGCGATCTCGACGACCTTCTTCCACATCCGGATGGCTTCGCGGTAGATCCCGGCGTCCGCGAAGGCCACGCCCATGGTGAAGTACGCGCAGAACGCCTTCGGCTTGTCGCGGATCATGTCCCGTAGCATCTGGACGGCTTCGGCTTGCTTGGCCTGCGCGTAGAGGGAGCTGGCGAGCCGGCAGCGGCGAGCTCGTCGCCGGGGGTCACTGCCAGCGCCTCGCGGTAGTACTTCTGGGCATCCGCCGCGTCTCCCGAGGCATCGTAGGCTGCCCCGAGGTTGACCAGGACCTTCATGTTCTTCGAGCGCACCTGGTTCGCCTTGTGCAAGACGCGCTGCGCCTCGAGCGGACGGTCACGGTCGAGATACATGGCGCCGAGTGCCAAGAGGTTCTCGAACTTGGTCGAGTCCTTGGCCACCGCCTGCTCGAGGAGCTTGAGGCTATCGGACGCCGCAGCGGCCTTCTTGTCGCTCTTGTCCGATTTGGCGGGCTTGGTGGCTGCGACGGCAGGGCCCGTCAGGGCGGTGACCAGCAGCAGGCTGACGATCCAGGGCTTCACGGTCGAGATTCCTCTGGGAGGCGTTGGGGAAAAGAGGCAAGGAGGATAGCACGGGCCCCGAGGGGTCGGGCAACCCCGGCGCCGGTCGCTCGCGGTTTCGGCAGGATCTGCTTAATCGAGCAGCGCGAACTTCATCAGCCCGATGGGCTGGCCAGCTACGCGCATCCGTACGAAGTAAATGCCGGCGGCGAGCTTCCCCCGATCGACCGCGGCCATCCCAGGTCACCGACCAGCGTCCCGGCGACCAGCTGCGGTCCTGGGTCTCGGACACCACCCGGCCGGCAACGTCGATCACCTGGAATGTCACCGCCGCGGGCTCGTGGAGCGCGAAGTGGATGCGAGCCGGTCCACGCGTCGGGTTGGGGGCGACACCCTGGAGCTGCGTGACGGGCGCGGCGGCGTCGTCGACGCCCACCGTTCCCTGGTTGATCCGCAGGTGATAGCTGCCCGTGCCACCGTCCTCGTTGGTGATGACGAGGCCGTAGAAACCGGTCTGGGTCGCGGGATAGTTGAAATAGGTGGGACTGCCCGCGTGCTGGAAGACCGCTGCGCTGCGCCCGACCAGCTGGTGCCCGGGTCGAAGAGGAACATCTGAAGATTCGCGCCGGTGGTGTTGAACTGGATCGAGTAGTTCTGGCCGGCATTGAGGAACACGTCGCGAACCTCGACGACGTAGCTGGCGTCGACCGACCGGTCGATCGGAGCACCCCCGATCACCACGTAGTCGGCTCCGCCCTCCCACTCCACGAGAGCCGAGCCCGAGCCCTGGTCCTGGTCGAGGAAGGCGCGCGCATAGAAGGTGTCGAGCAGCAGGTCCGTTCCAGTTGCCGACCACGAAGTCCACGGCGGGCGCGGTCTGCGTGGACCCGGCATTGAGTCCGCTCAGACAGTTGGGATACGAGCCGCCGCTCGATCCGGAATAGGCCTCCACCTGCCAGTTGGATGTTCCTCGGACGCCGACCACCGTGAAGAACGTGGCGTTCTGGGCGATCGAGTAGCTGCGCTCAGCGAACCCCGCCGTGCTGACGCTCACGCCGGAGCTGAGGGGATCCGGAGACCGGCACTCGCCGACGCCCAGCGAGTACGACCCCGTGGCGCCGTTGTCGTTGACGACGACCACCCCGTAGAAGCCGCTCGTGGTGGGCGTGTAGCTGGTGCTCGTGGTGACCTCGAACTGCCGGGCCGTGCGCCCCGCCCAGTAAGGTCCCGCGCCGCTCTTGAAGAGCAGCAGCTTCACATCCGCTCCGGTCCGGGAGAACTGGAACTGGTAGGAATGGCCTGCCTGGAGACTCACGTCCCAGATCTCGAGCACGTCATTCGAGTCGGTGCGTGCGGTTGACCAGCGGGCCATTGACGACCAGCGAATTGGCGCCCGAATCCCACTCCACGGTGCCGTTGGCGCTCCCACTGGCGCGAGTCACCTTGGGGTAATAGAGACCCACGGGATCGTGGCCGGAGTTGAAGTCCCCGACCACGAAGTCGACTCCGGACGCCTGCGACGACGCACGCCAGCGACATCCGTCACGCAGGTTGGAGAAGGCGCGGTGGTTGTGGAAGACCGAGATGTTCCAGTTGGTCGAGCGCGCCTGAGCGCACACCGACCGCCGTCCAGAACTGCGCGGTTTGGTTGAAGCTGTAGGCCTGCGGCGTCGCGCTCACGCTGGCGCTCGTGCCCGACACCAGCGAGGTGTAGGTGCACTGCGACCGCGCGGGAGCGCCCACCCCCGCCGTCATGCCCACAGCCAGCAGCAGCGCGGCGGCTCTGGAAGGGCTTGCGCAATCCAACTCTCCCTGAAAACGACGACCCCGCTAGACGGATCGAGCGGGGCCGTCCTGATCTCGATCGGCCCGGGCGCTCGCCCGGGCCCGACAATCTTACTTCAGAAGCACGACCTGCATCGACTTCACATGGCCGGCCACGATGCTACGGATGAAGTACACGCCGTTGACGACGTGCTCACCCGCATCCGAGCGGCCATCCCAGTTCAGCTCGTAACGTCCCGGCGCCTGGAAGCCGTTCGCCAGCTGGCGAACGCGACGGCCGGCGATGTCGAAGATGCCGACTTCGACTTGCTGACTCTTGCCATTCACCACGTAGGCAATGCGCGTGGAGTTGGCGAACGGGTTCGGCGACGGCCGATACAGCTCGACCAGATCGCCGGGAAGATCGCTGATCCCCGCGGGCGAGGCGTAGTCCGCGTACAGCGCGTTCTGCTGCTGCGCCGTCGAGCAGACCGTTCCCACACCCTCGGCGTTGTTGATCGCGTCGAGGCAGCTGATGATCTGACTGTACTTGGCCTTCACCACCGGGTCGTTCAGCGACTGGTTCTCCAGCGTGAGCAGGAGGTTGTCCACCTCGGTGAGGAGACCGCCCATCGTCGTGGACGTCAGCGCCGAGCACGACACCGGCGTCGACATGTCGAGCTTGATGATGTCGCCGTTATTCGCGATCAGGCCGAGCTCGCCGGTGCAGACGTTGGCCAGGAAGGCGGCGAACTGCCGCTTCGCCTGACGCCGCTGATCCATCGAGCCACCGCTCTTGTCGACGGTCGAGCAGAACCGGCTGAAGTCCTGACCGCTCGCCCAGTTGAAGATGCCGACCTTGTCGTCGACACAACTGCTGATCTGGTTCATCTGCCCCGTGTCGAACTTGCTCTTGCCGGTCGGCGACTGGTCGCACTGCGCGGCCCAGAAGCCAGGCGTCCGCGGGCAGTTGGTCACGCACTGATTCACGGTCAGGTGCGCAGAGCAGGTGCCAGAGCTGGAGCACTTGGTCCCGAGATCCGTCGTGGTCAGCGTGTAGTCGCCAGCAGTCGACACCGAGATGCACTTGTCAGTGGCGCTGAACCCGCCCGGCCCCGACCAGACGTAGCCGAGGTTGCCGTCAGGACCGCACAGATCGACGGCAACGTTGGCGCAGGTCTCGGTCTTACCGGTGATGGAGCACGCCGGCAGCGGATTCACCGTGAGCGTGGCATCCCCGGTGCCTTGGCAGGTGCTGCTCTTGTCCGTGATCACGAGGGTGTATTTCCCCTGAGCCGATACCTGGCCCGTGCACTTCGTGGTCGCGGCGAATCCACCGGGACCCGTCCAGGCGTAGTCGTAGTTGCCATCCGGACCACAGAACTCCGTGGAGCCGCCCTGGCAGATCTGATCGACGCCGGTGACGGTCACGGTCGGGCTGGGCGTCACGGTCACCGTGAAGTCACACGACGCCGTGTTGCCACAGAAGTCCGACCCTGTCACGTGAACCGTGGTCGTCCCGAGTGCGAACGTGGTTCCGGGCTCCGGGCTGTAGGTGAACGTCACAAGACCACCACAATTGTCCGACCCCGTGGCCGCGAAGTTCACCGGCTGGCAGGCGCCGACCGTGATGGGATCCGGGCAGGTGATCGTTGGCGCCGTGGTGTCGTGCACGTGGATGGTCTGGGTCGCCGACACGCTGTTGCCGCAGTGGTCGGTCGCCGTCCACGTCCGGTCGAAGTGATACGAGCAGGTCTGCACCGTCGCCACCGAGTTGGTGGTGTTGGCCCCGTCCAGAATCAAAATGCCCTCTGCGAAGACCACGCCCGGATTCGGGTCGCAGTCGTCGCTCGCCGTCACCGTCGGAGGCTGCGGCACGTCGCTCGCGCACTGGTAGTTCGCGTCCACCGGCACACCCACCAGCGTCGGCGCCGTCGTATCCACCACGTGGATCGTCTGACTCGCCGTCACGCTGTTGCCGCACTCGTCCGTGGCCGTCCACGTCCGCTTCACGTCGTGGTTCTGCAGGCAGCTTCCCGGAGTGCTCACGTCGGCGGGCACCAGCGACGGCGTCCCGCAGTTGTCACTCGCGGTCGGGCTGCTCCAGTCGAGCGTCTGATCGCACTGGATCGTGTGATCCGGCCCCACCCCGTGATCACCGGGTTCGTGGTGTCATGCACGTGGATGGTCTGAGTCGCCGACACGCTGTTGCCGCAGTGGTCGGTCGCCGTCCACTTCCGGTCGAAGTGATACGAGCAGCTCTGCACGGTCGCCACCGAGTTGGTGGTGTTGGCCCCGTCCAGAATCAGAATGCCCTCTGCGAAGACCACGCCCGGATTCGGGTCGCAGGCGTCGGTCGCCGTCACCGTCGGAGCAGCCGGCACGTCGCTCGCGCACTGATAGCTCGCGTCCACCGGCACACCCACCAGCGTCGGCGCCGTCGTATCCACCACGTGGATCGTCTGGCTCGCCGTCACGCTGTTGCCGCACTCGTCTGTGGCCGTCCACGTCCGCTTCACGTCGTGGTTCTGCGCGCAGCTTCCCGCAGTGGTCACGTCGGCCGGCACCAGCGACGGGTTCCCGCAGTTGTCGCTCGCGGTCGGGCTGCTCCAGTCGAGCGTCTGATCGCACTGGATCGTGTGATCCGGCCCCACCCCGTGATCACCGGGTTCGTGGTGTCATGCACGTGGATGGTCTGAGTCGCCGACACGCTGTTGCCGCAGTGGTCGGTCGCCGTCCACGTCCGGTCGAAGTGATACGAGCAGCTCTGCACGGTCGCCACCGAGTTGGTGGTGTTGGCCCCGTCCAGAATCAAAATGCCCTCTGCGAAGACCACGCCCGGATTCGGGTCGCAGGCGTCGGTCGCCGTCACCGTCGGAGCCTGCGGCACGTCGCTCGCGCACTGATAGTTCGCGTCCACCGGGACACCCACCAGCGTCGGCGCCGTGGTATCCACCACGTGGATCGTCTGGCTCGCCGTCACGCTGTTGCCGCACTCGTCCGTGGCCGTCCACGTCCGCTTCACGTCGTGGTTCTGCGCGCAGCTTCCCGCAGTGGTCACGTCGGCCGGCACCAGCGACGGGTTCCCGCAGTTGTCGCTCGCGGTCGGGCTGCTGAAGTCGAGCGCCTGATCACACTGGATCGTGTGGTCCGGACCCACCCCCGCGATCACCGGGTTCGTGGTGTCATGCACGTGGATGGTCTGGAGTCGCCGACACGCTGTTGCCGCAGTGGTCGGTCGCCGTCCACGTCCGGTCGAAGTGATAGGAGCAGCTCTGCACCGTCGCCACCGAGTTGGTAGTGTTGGCCCCGTCCAGAATCAAAATGCCCTCTGCGAAGACCACGCCCGGATTGGGGTCGCAGGCGTCGGTCGCCGTCACCGTCGGAGCCTGCGGCACCTCGCTCGCGCACTGATAGCTCGCGTCCACCGGGACACCCACGAGCGTCGGCGCCGTGGTATCCACCACGTGGATCGTCTGGCTCGCCGTCACGCTGTTGCCGCACGCGTCGGTCGCCGTCCACGTCCGGGTCACGTCGTGGTTCTGCAGGCAGCTCCCTGGAGTGCTCACGTCGGCGGGCACCAGGGACGGCGTCCCGCAGTTGTCGCTCGCGGTCGGGCTGCTCCAGTCGAGCGACTGGCCGCACTGGATCGTGTGGTTCAGGCCCACTCCCGCGATCACCGGCGCCACGCTGTCGCCGACGTTGACCGTCTTGTTGCAGGTGTTGGTGCATCCGGCCTCGTTCGTGACCACGAGGGTCAGCACGAACGAGCTGTTGCATCCGCTGCCGGCGGTCACCGACACGGTCTGGCCGGTCGTCGAGCCGTTGATCGACCCGTTGCCGCTGATGGACCACGCATAGGACGCCATGCCCGCCGGCCCCGAATAAGTCTGGTCGGCCGTGCTGGGGCAGAGCGGTCCGTCAGGCCCGGTGAGCGAGCAGGTCGGAACCGGGTCCACCGTCAGGACCACGTCGTCGTACTTGGTGCACCCGAGGGTCGTGTTGACGGTGAAGCGCAGGGTCACCGGCGAGCTCGTGACCGTCACGTTCGTGGTGGCGCTGGCGGGCGAGGCGATGCTCGCGGAGCCGGAGCCGGGGACCACCGTCCACGAGGTGGAGGTGACGGCATCACCCGGTGCGGGCGTCGCGACTCCGGTCACCGAGAAGGCGGTCGACGAGCCTGAGCACTTGTGCTGATCCAGACCCGCGTCGGCGAGACCGAGTTGCTTCTGAGCCGTATCGGCGCGATGAAGTCGACGATGGTCGCGGTCGGCGACTGCGACTCCTTGGTCTTGATCAGGATCGTCTTGATCCCGAGGCTGGTGCAGTTGTCGATGGCGCCGAGCAGCGCGGTCAGATCGATTCCAGCTCTCGGCAAAGGTGTTCACGTCATACGTGGTGCTGCCGAACGCCCCGTAGGAGACCGGAACGCTCGTGCCGGTTCACGGCAGCGAACACCGAGCCCAGAGGCGTCAGACTCGTCTTGTCGACGTAGTCGAACCCCGCGGGCGCCTGCGCCGACACCGGCACGGCCTCCCAGCGGTTGACGAAGAAGTTCGCGGCGGTCCCGCCCTTGGTCAGTTCGAGCGTGAGCACGAAGTCGTTGGCCGTGCGTCCGCCGTCCGGGCCCGCGGGAGCCGAAGCCGCCGGCCGTCGGACCGCCCGTGGTGCTCAGGGGGTGTTCTGCAGGAATTCGAAGTCGATGTAGGCATCGCCGTTGTTGCTGAGGCGATCGGCCGCCACCATCACCCAGGTGTGTCCGTCGCGGCGCTGGTGGTGAAGTGGATCAAGCCGTTGTTGAGGTCTTCCCTTGTCGTTGACGGGATTGCTCACCCAGGTCCACTCGGAGCCGGGGTTGCCGTCGAACTTGTTTCCGCCAGCGAAATTGTTGTCCACGCCGCTGTCATAGAGATCGATCGCGTGGAACGTGGTGCCCGGAACGATCGGCACGCCCGAGGCGGTCAGCACGTTGCCGCCGCTTCCGGCGGCGCCTGAACCCAGTCGCCGATGCCGGCGGTGGGCACGTTGGCCTGCACGTTCCCGTCGATACCGAACCCGCCGGTGGGCGGGTTGACTGGCGCCGTGCCCGGACTGGGAGCGTCGGTGAACGACGTGGTCGCGGTCAGATTCGACCCTGCGCACCGCGTCGCGGTCACGGTGTACTTCACGCCGAGGTCCGTAGCCTCGATGACGTACGGTGTGGCGAAGTTTCCACTCCCGTCCGCCGCCGGCGTGAGCAAGATGTCCGCGTTCAACGTCGGCCTTCGTGGAGCAGCACATTGACTGTTTCCGCCCGGCTGCCAACCAGAGCCATGGATCGTCACTGTCGAGCCCGGCGGATAGTCGGCCAGGTCTCGTCCAGACGCTCGCTGCGTTGGCAGCGGCTGGTAGCGCCAGACAGCAACAGATCAGCAGGCGTGGCGAACCAGCCGCAGATCTTACCGTGGTGAACCATTGTGCGACCCTCCATACCTTGAGAGTGTGCGGGGAAGCTCGAACCGAGTGGGTGCGTCGACGTCGAACGCTCGCCAGCGCGCAGAGGGAAATCGAGGAGCGCGGCGAAGGTCGGAGCTGCGGGCAGTAATCGTTCGAGAAGACGCGAGTCGAGGAAGAAAACGCAACGCGAACACGCCGTGCCTGGCGGCCAGTGACACGAACCCTCCGACGTGACGTCTACGGTGTTGTTCTCAGAACGGGGGTTCGAGAACTCGGTCAGCACCCTGCGTTACGAAAACAATTCTGAAGAAGCGACAGGGGCCGTGCTCTAAGCGCAGTCGAGCGAGAAAGTCTGTAGGGGTTAGCGCTCTCACACGGCCGGACAGGATCCTAACGAAGTTGCGATAGCGTGACAAGGACAACTCCATGTCAAGCCACGGCGTTAGGAACCTGAGCGCGGGCGAGCGCCTGGGAGAGGTCGGTCCAGAGGTCATCGGGGTCTTCGATACCGAGCGATAACCCGACCAGCCCCTCAGGGATCCCAGCCTTGGCCCGGCCTTCGAAGCCGAGCTGAATGTGGGACGTGTGCGCTGGGAGCGACGCCAGTGAGTCGACCCCGCCGAGGCTCGGTGCATGCCGGATGAGCCCCAGGGCGTTGACCACGGCCCTCGGCGGCTGCCGCCCCGCCCTGAACGTCGAAGCTCAAAACGGGTCCGAAGCCGAGCTGCATCTGCCTCCCTGGCGATCTCGTGACCTCGTGGCCAGACAGACCGGGATAGAAGACGCGCTTGACCCCCGCGTGCGACTCTGGAGACGCTGCGCGATCTGGAGCGCGTTGGCGTTGGCGGCCTCGACCCTGAGCGGCAGCGTCTTGAGGCTGCGCTCGATCTGCCAGGCCAGGGAGGGATCGGGCACGGCCCGAACACCTTTCTCACCTTCCAGACCGCCTCCATGCGGGATTTGGCTCCCAGCACCGCGCCGGCCAGAGGTCACTGTGACCGCCGATCGACTTGGTCGCGCTGTACATCACCAGGTCCGCGCCCAGGGCCAGTGGATGCTGGCCGACCGGCGAGGCGAAGGTGTTGTCCACGGTGAGCAGTGCCGATGCGTTCGTGCGCCAGCTCGGCTGCGCGTGCAGAGATCGACCACGCACAGGGTCGGATTGGTCGGCGACTCCACGTGGAGCATCGCGGGTTTCGGGACGGAATGCCGCGGCCCAGCTGCGGGGATCGTAGGCGTCGACCAAATCGAAGCTCCAGCCGAAGCGCTCGGCCCCGAAGTGGAGCAGGTCGTGAGTGCCGCCGTAGCACTGGCGAAGCGCCACGATGTGATCGCCGCGCTTGACGAGCGCCAGCAGCATCGCCGACAGGGCCGCCATCCCCGAAGAGAAGAGCAGGGCCGTGTCGGTCTGCTCCGAGGGCCGCCAGCCGCACCTCGACAGCGTGCAGCGTCGGGATGTCCGTTCCGCTGGTAGTAGCGCGCTGGCGGGCCCCTTCGCCTGCTCCTCGTTCGAGGGCATCGAGCGACTCGAACGCCGAAAGTGGCGGAGGGATCACCGGCGTGCTCGCCGGACCGGTGAGCCCCGGATGGCGCCGCGCACGGCGCGCGTGCGGGTCTGAGCGACGGGCTGCGATCCGCGCGGTCTGGATGGGAGACGTTCCACGGTGTTTCCTCCGTCGATGAGCGGTGACCCCGCCAACGGTCGGCCAGATTGCGCCGGCAGTGTCAACCACGGACCTCCGAACGCCCCAGCGGGCCGGTGGTAGAACTCGGCTTCGGTCCAAGCGGTGCTGCTGATCCGCCCCCGCTTCCTCGGCGACGTCTGCCTCACGCTGCGGCTGGCGCTCGACGCGGTCAAGGCCGCGTGCCCGGGCGCCCGGATCGGCTATGTCGTGAGCCGGAGAGCGCCCCGCTGCTCGACCAGGACCCTCGCATCGACGAGCTGCTGGTCGCGCCGCGCGCGTGAGCGGAGGGCGCTGGCTGGACATGGCCACCGCCTGCGGCGGTTCGGCGCGGACGTCGCGATCGATTTCTTCTGCAACCCGCGCACCGCCGTGTGGAGCCGGGTCTCCGGAGCGCGCGTCCGGGTCGGATACCCGGGCAAAGGGTGGCGCTCATCGCCTTGTATACGCACCATGTGCGTCCACGCACCCTCATCGGCGATCGACTTCACCTGAGTCGGTCAGCGACTCGGCTGGCCCGCGCCGCGAGGGTGCCGCGGCTCCGCTGGTCCGGATGCGCGGCGGCAGGAGGCGCGAGTCACGGGCGCCTAGCGGGGCGGAGTTCCTGACGGCGCCCCGCTGCGGGTGCGCCATCCGGGAGCGCGCTGGCCGATCCACGTCGCTGGCCGCTGGACCGATCGGGCGGCGCTCGCGCGGCGCTTCTCGAGGAAACTCCGATGGCTTCGCGCTGGTGACCTGGCGGGCCCGACGAACGCGGGCTGGTCGAGTCTGTGCTCGGCGCCCCGCCTGCGTCGCGGCGCCGTGCCGGTCATCGGATGGCCGATCGGACGCCTTCGTGGCCGCGCAGTCGTGGTGCGCGGCGTTCGTGGCCCGCGACACCGGCCCGGTGCACACGGCGGCGGCGGTCGGGTGCCTACGCTCGGGCTCTTCGCGCAACACGCCGGCGATGTTCTTCCCCTACCCCGAGTCCCAGGGCCACCGCGCCTACTACGTCTCGGGTCGAATGCAGCCCGTGCCACCGTGACGCACTGCCGACGATCTGCGCTGCCTCTGATCGGCTCGACGTCGAGGGAGCGTGGCGTCTGCTATCGGGTATGCTGCGACGGGCCCAGAGCTGATGCGTGCGGGCGGACCCCATGGCGGCGCTGATCATCACTTTTCTCTCCGACTTCGGTCACGACGACTGGTTCGTCGGGGTCGTCCACGGCGTCCTGCACGCCAGTCTGTCCCGAGGCGGCGGTCGTGGACATCACCCACGCGGTCCCGCCGGGACGACGGCGCGCGGCGGCTTCGTCCTGGCGGCGGCCGCTCCGGATTTCCCTCCGGACCGTGCACTTGGGCGTCGTGGACCCTGGCGTCGGAACCCGACCGCCGCGCGATCGCGGTGAAGGCCCGCGATCAGCTCTTCGTCGGACCCGACAACGGGACTCCTGAATGGGCGGTATCCGATCCGCACGCCGAGATCAGATCCTTGATCGAAAGACGCGTACTTCAGATCGCCCGATGAGCCGCACCTTCCACGGGCGCGACGTGTTCGCTCCGGTGGCGGCACACTCTCGCGCGCGGCGAGCCCGATCGCATGGCTTCGCCCGGGCTATCCGATCCGGTGCGGCAGCCGCTCCAGCGCCCCGAGCCGTCGCGGCGGCGAGCTGATCGGGGCGCGTGGTGTTCGTGGATCGCTTCGGCAACGTGCTCACCAACGTCGCCGAGCAGGATCTCAGCGACGGCTTCCCGATGGTGCCCGAGAATCGCCTCGAGGTCGCGATGCTGGGACGCACCATCCACGGACTGTCGCGCTCCTACGGCGAAGGCTCCGGTCGGGAACCATCCTGGCGATGATCGGATCGAGCGGCAGGCTCGAGATCGCCCGGTCGGTGGGGATGCACTCCGAGCGGCTCGGGCTCGGCGAAGGCGGTCAGATTCGCGTGCGGTGCGGATCGGCGGACCGGAATGGCTCCGGCCTCGCGCACATCGCGAGTCTCGCAAACGCGCGAAGCGCCGTGGTCGATCCGGTTGCCTTGTCCTAGCGGCTCGTCCCGGCGGTCGCGGGCGTCTTCCGGTTGGCGCTCTTCACCGGCCTTGTCGTCTCGTGCTCTGATGATTGCCGGCCGAGGAGCTTCGACGCCTGCGGGAACAGGTTCATCGCCGTGTTCAGCTGCGGGTCGTCCTCGATCAGGATGCGGTAGCGATCCAGGGACCCCAGCGTGGCACTGGCGAGCTCCGGCGCGGATCTGCTGCATCATGAACGGACGATCCGAGGTCCACACCGAATCCACCGCGACCTTGCGGCTATCCATGGTCTTGTGGAGCGACGACCAGTCGGCGTCGGACATCTTGAACGAGTCCTGGACAGCGATTCGGGGCGTCCACTTGATGTTGCAGGTGCTGCGCGATGTAGCCGGTGGCCCACTCGAAGAACACCCGCTTCTGGATCATGTCCGGCTTCGACGCGCGTGAGATTGCCGCGATCCGCGATCACCGCGTCGGGCAGGATGCCGCCGCCGCCGTACACCAGGCGGCCACCCGCCGTCTTGAACTTGGGCCGCGCCGCCAGCTCCGGAGTCGGTCGGGGCGTCCTCGCGCCACGCCTCGAGCGCGTACTCGTTCTCGGTCGGCCGCCTTCGAGTAGTCACGCTGGATGAGCCGCCCACTCGGCGTGTAGTACTTGGCGATCGTCAGCAGCAGCTTCGAGCCGTCGCTCAGGTTGAGCTGGTTCTGCACCAGCCCTTGCCGAACGAGATTGCGTTCCCGCCACCAGCCCCGGTCGAGGTCCTGCACCGCTCCCGCGACAATCTCCGATGCGGAGGCCGAGCCGTGGTCGATCAGGACCACCAGCGGTCCGGTGACCAGCTTGGGCCGGTCGGTGGTGAAGTAGTCGGCGTTGGCCGACGCGATGCGTCCGCGCGTGTACACCACCTTCTTGTTCTCGGGAATGAGCTGATCGAGCACATCGACGGCCTGGGACAGGAGACCGCCCGAAGTTCGGCCCGGAGGTCCAGCACCATGGACTTCATGCCCTGCGCGTGGAGCTTGCTCAGGGCGCGCTCCAGCTCCTCACCCGTGGTCTGCGAGAAGCGGATGATGCGCACGTAGCCGACGCCCGGCCGGATCATGTAGGCGTAGGGCACGCTCTCGATCGGAATCTTCGCCCGCTCGATGCTGAACTTGTGCTCCTCCTCGCCTTCGCGGTCGATCGTCAGAGCCACGATGCTGCCCGACGGACCGCGCAACGCCTTGAACACGTCGTCGTTGGTCACCGTCTTGGGCACCGGCTTGCTGTCGATCTCGACGATCCGGTCGCCGGCGCGGATGCCCAGCCGATAGGCCGGCGTGCCTTCGAGCGGCGAGATCACCGTGATCACCCCGTCGCGGATCTCGAACTGGATCCCGATGCCCGAGTACTCGCCGTGGAACTCCTCGTCCATGCGCTGGGCGCGCTGCGGCGGCAGGTAGAGCGTGTGCGGATCGAGCGTGCGAAGCATGCCGTCGATCGCGCCGTGGATGAGCTTCTCGTTGTCGGGCGGCTCGACGTAATGGTTCTGAACCAGGTAGCAGCACCTGCGTGAACAGGTCCAGCTGGCCACGGAGGTCGTCGGTCGCCATGAGTCCGCGCGCCAGGCCGAAGCCCAACAGCAGCGACAGCGCCATGGCAACCAGGAAGGGGCCGAATCGACGAGGCTGGTGCGTGGGTGACATCCGATCTCCGATCCTTGATCAGTCGCTCGAGGTTCGGGCCTTCAACCGCCCGAGGCGTTCCGCGGCCGCTTGCAGTGTCTCGCGCCGTCGAGCGAAGTGGAAGCGTAGCCGCTGTCGACCCGATTCAGGGTCCGAATAGAGCTGGACCCCGGCACGGCCGCGACTCCTCCCTGTTCGACAAGGAAGCGCGCAAAGCCCACATCGTCTGGGAAACCAAACCCAGCGATGTCCGTCATCACGTAATACGCCCCGCGAGGGGTAAACGTCCGAAGCCAGCGGCTCGGAGGGCGGGAACCAGCAGTTCGCGTCGCTCGAGATACGCCGGCAGATATTCCATGGTAGTAGGAATCAGGCAAGGAGAGCGCCACGGCCGCCGCCTCCTGGAGAGGCGCCGGGGCACCGACCGTCAAGAAATCGTGAACTTTGCGGATTGCGCCGGTGATCGAGTTCGGGGCCAGGCAGTAACCGATCCTCCAACCGGTCACGCCATACGTCTTCGAAACCCCACTGATGGTCACGGTCCGCTCCCTCATCCCCTCGAGCCCGGCGAGGCTCACATGGCGGGCCCCGTCGTAGACGATGTGCTCGTAGATCTCGTCGGTCACCGCCACCACGTCCCATTTCCGGCACAGCGCGGCGATCTGCTCGAGCTCGTCCCCAGTGAACACCTTTCCCGTGGGGTTGTTGGGAGTATTGATGACGATCGCCTTGGTGCGGTTCCCGAACGCGGCCGCGAGCTCGGCCGGGTCGAAGCTCCAATCGGGCTCGCGGAGCCGGACGAAGCGGGGCGTCGCGCCGCACAGGATCGCGTCCGGCCCATAGTTCTCGTAGAAAGGCTCGAACACCACCACTTCTTCGCCGGGATTCACGAGCGCGAGCAGGGTGGAGATCATGCATTCGGTGGAGCCGCAACACACCGTCATCTCGGTCTCGGGATCGTAACGAAGGCCGGTAAAGTGTTCCGTCTTCTGCGCGATTGCGTCGCGCAGGGACTTGGCGCCCCAGGTGATGGCGTACTGGTTGACGTCGCGCTCGATGGCCTGCATCGCCGCCTCGCTTGATCGCCTCGGGCGCAGGAAATCCGGAAAGCCCTGGGCCAGGTTGACGCCGTCGTAACGCGCGCACAGGCGGGTCATCTCGCGGATGACCGACTCCGTGAAGCAGGTGCTGCGATCGGATACCGGGGAGCGCATGAAGCACAGATTCTAACGGCTCTCCCGGTTCGTCCCAACCGGTGAAACGCCGGGTTTGACTTCGCCGGAACGACTCCCCAACCTGCCGGCGTGGACGCTCAGCGAGGCATCGCCCGGCGCATGGTGATCGGACTCCCTCCCGACGGCCTCTCGCCGGCGTGGGAGAAGGATTTCGCGGCCTATCCGCCGGCGGGCGTGATCCTCTTCCGGCGCGACTTCAAGGACCTCGAGGCGCTGCGCTCCCTCACCATGCGGCTGCGCGAGCTCGCGCGACCGCGCCGCATCTTCGTGGCGATGGACGAGGAGGGCGGCTTCGTATCCCAGCTCGCTGGCCACATGACGGTGCCGCCGAATGCCACGCTGCTCGCCCGCGGCGCGGAGCCTGGCGACATCGAATGGGCGGCCCGCGTGACCGGCGAGCGCCTGCGCGCGCTCGGCGTCGACTGGACGTACGCGCCCGTGGCCGACGTGCACTCGCGGCCCGAGAATCCCGTGATCGGTCCGCGCGCATTCGGATCCGATCCGGAGACGGTGGCCCGCGCGGTGGCCGAGGCGCTCGCGGGCTTCCGCGCCGCACGCGTCGCCTCCTGCCTCAAGCATTTCCCGGGGCACGGCGACACCGTCCTCGATTCTCACGTCGCCCTTCCGCGCTCCGATGCCGGCCGCGCGGCGCTCTCCGGGCGCGAGCTCGTGCCGTTCCGCGCCAACCTCGACGCGCCGGCGGTGATGACCGCCCACGTGGTGTACTCCGCGATCGATCCCGACGCGCCGGCCACCTTCTCCTCGCGGGTGGTAAGAGATCTCCTGCGCGGCGAGCTCGGGTTCGGCGGCCTGGCGATCACCGACGCGCTGGAGATGAAAGGAGCGGCCTCGGGTCGCTCGACCACCGACGCCGGCCGGCTCGCCCTCCAGGCCGGCTGCGACCTCCTGCTGTACGCGTTCCACGACGAGGCGGTGCGACGCACGCGGCTCGAGCTCGGGCGGATGCTGGTCGAGGGCGAGCTGGATCACGCGAGCTTCGACGAGGCGCGCCCGCGGCTCGCGGAGTTCGATCGCGTCCATCCGGAGCCGAGCGCCGCGGAGCTCGCCCGGCCGCTCGAGTCGTTGACGCCCCCGAGTGGGAGACCCGGCTCATGGCCATCGTCGAGCGCGGGCTGCGGCAGTCCGGGGCGGTACCGCCCGGCACGCGCGGCGCGTGGCGCGTGACCGAGCCTCCGTTCCGGACGGACCGACGCTAGCCGAAGAGCTCCGCGCGCTCGGTGCGGAGATCAGCGCCGACGATCCGGGACTGGACGTGGTCGCGGTGATGAGCCGCAAGCAACTTCCCGACGACGAAGTCGAGCGGCTGCGCGCGATGGCCGGCGCGCGACCGACCGCGATCGTGGGGCTTCAGAGCGATGAGTTCCTCGAGCGGATCCCCGAGGCCGCGCTGCGGATCTCGGCAGCCGACGCCACCCCGCTCACCCGTCGCGCCGTCGCACGCGCGCTGATCGCCGCCGCGCGTCAACCGGTCGCCGGCGCGTAGGTCCGCGGCCCGCGCGGCCGTGGCCTCCGCCGCCCAGGCTCTCGACGGCGAGCACGGCACCTGCGTCGAGATCGAGCTGGAACTTGCCAGGCAGGCGTCGCACCGCACCGCGACGGCCACGCAGGCGATTGAGGCCAGGCGCGCCGCTCGCGCCGCCGGCCAGACCGTAGGGACCGCGTGCGCGCCGCTCCGAGATCACCGTGACCCGCGCCGGCGCCTCGAGCCTCAGCACACGCACGATGCCGTCGCCGCCCCGCCACCGTCCGCGGCCCCCGCTGCCGGAACGGATGCGCGTCTCGATCACGCGCAACGGGTAGGCATGCTCCAGCGCCTCGATCGGGGTATTGCGGGTGTTGGTCATGTGAGCCTGCATCGCCGATTCGCCGTCCCATCCCGGACCGGCTCCGTGGCCGCCGCCGAGCGTCTCGTAGTAGGCGAAGGGGCGTCCGCTCGAAGGGTCCGTTCCGCCGATCAGCAGGTTGTTCATGGTGCCGCTGCTGGCGGCGGGGACGCGATCGGGCAGCGCGCGCGCCAGCGCGCCGAGCACCACGTCGACGACACGCTGCGAGGTCTCGACGTTGCCGGCGGCCACCGCGGCCGGCGGCCGCGCGTTCACCACGGTGCCGAGGGCGCACGGATCTCGACCGCGGCAAAGGCGCCGTGATTGACGGGCAGATCGCCACCCATCACGCAGCGGAGCGCGTACTGGGATGCCGAGCGCGTCACCGCCTCGACCGCGTTGACCGGACCGGCCACCTGGGGACTCGACCCGGTGAAGTCCAGCCGCGCCCGGCCTCGGCCGAGCGTGAGCGCGACCCGGATCGGGATCGGTCCGTGACCGAGGCCGTCATCGTCGAGAACATCGGAAAAGCGGAAGGTGCCGCGCGGCAGCCGCGCGAGCGCCGCGCGCATGGAGCGCCACCCGTGGGCGATCAGCGCCGCCGCCTCGCGCGTGAGCTCCGCGGCACTCCGAGCGACGCGCCATCTCCTGCAGCCGCCGGGTCCCGGTGATCTGCGCGCCGAGCTGGGCGTCGAGATCGGCGCGACGCTCCACGGGCGTGCGCACGTTCGCGAGCAACAGCGCGAGCACGTCGGATTCGATCCGCCCGCTGCGTGCCAGGAACACCGGCGGCGCCCGGAACCCCTCCTCGTAGATCTCGCGCGCCAGCGGCATCGAGCCGGGAGCCGCGCCGCCGACGTCGGCGTGATGCGCGCGACTGGCGACGAAGAACTCCGGCGCGCGTCGTCCCGGCAGGAACACCGGAGACACCAGCGTGAGATCCGGAAGGTGCGTGCCGCCCCGATACGGGTCGTTCACCAGAATCGCGTCGCCGGGATGGAACGGCGCGCGATCCAGCGCCGCCTCGACCGCGCGCGGCATGCTGCCGAGGTGAACGGGGATGTGGGCGGCCTGGGCGACGAGCCGAGCCCGCGCGTCGAAGATCGCGCAGGAGAAATCCAGGCGCTCCTTGATGTTCGGCGAATAGGCGGCGCGCATCAGCGCGAGTCCCATCTCCTCCGCGCACGGCGGCGAACAAGCCCTGATAGAGCGAGAGCCGCACCGCTTCGGGAAGCGCTCGCCTCATCGCTCGCTCCGCTCGAGCACGAGCGCGCCGCTCGCATGGAGGCGACCCGTCCACCTCGGCTCGAGCCACAGAGTGGCTCCCGACTGGAGCACGATCGCGGGCCCGCGCACCTTGTCCCCGGCGCCGAGCGTCGAAGTCCACACCGGAACCGCACGGACCGCGCGCCCGACCGCCACCGGCGCGCGCCGCAACGGGCGGCCCTCCGGGATCGCGGCGCGCGCGGATGCGCCGCGTCGGACGCGGCCACCGCTCCCACACGTCGACCGTCACGATCTCCACGGGCTCGCCTTCGCGGGCGAATCCGTAAGCGCGGCGGTGCTCCTCGTGAAACCGTCCCTCCAGGTCGCCGGCGGACAGCGGGATCTCGAGCTCGTGCGATTGCCCGGCGTAGCGCGCGAGCACGGAATGGGACGACACTCGCGCCCCCGCGCGGGCGAACCGGCGCTGGATGGCGCGCGCGAGACGCTGCGCCTCGCGGCGGATCGCCGTGCCCGCGGCCGCGGGACGCATCACCGAGCGGCTGCGCTCGTAGCGCTCCGGAACCAGGGCCGCGCCGAGCGCCGAGAGCACGCCGGCGTGCGCGGGAAACACCACGCCCGCCGCGCCGAGCGCCTCGGCCAGCTCGCAGGCGTGGAGTCCCCGGCGCCGCCGAACGCCACCAGCACCGCGGTCCGCGGATCGTGACCGCGCTCGACCGACACGCGCCTGAGCGCGGCTTCCATGCGCGCGTTGGCCACCGCCACGACCGCGCGCGCCGCCTCGAGCGCCGAGCCCACCCCGAGTCCGCGCGCCAGCCTCGCGAGCGCCGCTCCGGCGCGCTCGGGCCGGATCGAAGATCGCACCGTCCCCGAGCGCGGCGGTCCGGCAATCGCCCGAGCACGACCATCGCGTCGGTCACGGTGGCCGGCCCGCCGCGTCCGTAGCAGGCCGGACCGGGATCGGCGCCCGCGCTGCGCGGGTCCGACCGCGAGCAACCCGCCGGCGTCGATCGCCGCGATCGAGCCGCCGCCCGCGCCGACGGTGTGCACGTCGAGCATGCGGAAGCAGGATCGGGAACCCCGCCACGTCGCGTGCCCGCCGCCGCGGCAAGCGATCGCCGCGCGAACGCGACGTCGGTCGAGGTCCCGCCCACGTCGAGCGTGAGCGCGGCGCGCGAAGCCGGCTGCGCGCGCGGCGCGAACGCCGCGCCCAGACCCGGCGGCCGGGCCCGACAGGAGCTGCCGCACCGGCTCGCGCAGCGCCGCGCGGCCGGCACCACTGCCGCCGTGCGACAGCACGATCTCGAGCCGCGGACCGCAGGCCGTCAGCAGCGCGTCCAGTGTAGCGCGCGACGCGCGGCGTCGAGGTACGCATTCACGACCGCGGTCGCGAAGCGCTCGTATTCCCGGATCTCGGGACACAGCTCGGAAGACGCCGTCACCGGCACGCCGAGCTGGCGCGCCGCGCCGTGCCAGGCGCCGCTCGTCGCCGGGCGCGGCGTAGCTGTGCAGCAGACCGATCACCAGCGCCTCAGGACGCAGACGCCGCGCGCGCGATCGCGCGCCGGACCTCGGCATCGGCGAGCGGCACCTGGGCTCGCCCGTCTGGACCACGGCGGGCGCGCACGCCGACCGCGTCGTTCCCGCGGGACGAGCGGCGGCACGCGCCGCGGCGCGCAGCGCATAGCAGGTCAGGACGATCCTGGCGTCCGATCTCGAGCAGGTCCTCGAAGCCGCGGTTGGTCAGCATCACGACCCGCGCACCCTTGCGCTCGAGCAGGGTGTTGGTCGCGACGGTCGAGCCATGGCGCACCGAACGTGGCGCGGCTCGCGCCGAGTCGAGCGAGTCCTTCGAGCACCGCGCGCTCCGGCGCGCGCGGAGTCGAGGCAACCTTGAGCGCGACCCACCCGGACGGAAGCCGCGCGACGAAGTCCGTGAACGTCCCGCCGGTGTCCACGCCGACCACGGCCGGGGCGCGGCGTCGGCCGGGCGGCGCCTCACGCGTCCCGGCCTTGCGACGGCGCCGCCAGTAATCCGACCAGCGCTCCCAGCACGATCGCGACGGCCGCGGCCACCAGGATCCAGCCGGGGATCGCCACCGCATGTCCCACCCAGGAGAGCGCGTAGTAGTAGGGCAGCGCCCCGAGCAGGATCGCCAGGCCGTAGCGCAGCGCCGGATAGCCACCCGCGGCCGCGACCAGCTTGAGCGGAGCATCAGGGAGCGGCGTGGCCCGCGCCACCATCAGCGCCACGAACGAGGCCGCCGGGTAACGATGGTAGCGCCGCCGCCAGCTTCTCCTTCGAGGGCAGGAAGCGACTCATCCACGGGCGATCGGACGCCATCGCCCAGCGCAGGAGCATGAGCTGGATCACGCTGCCCAGAGAGCTGGCCGCGCCTCCCGCGAGCGCCACCTGCCACGGCGGATGGAGGCGTCCGTAGTGGAGCAGCAGCGGCGTGGTGAAGAAGGCGAAGGTGGCCCCGTCCAGAGCAGTAGCAGGCACAGGACCGGGAGCGAATCCATGGTCATCGACGCGTCTCCGCGACCAACGCGCGCGGCCGGATCCGACGGATTCCGATCCGCCGCCACACGCGCCGGCGCAATCTACCGGAAGCGCGCCGACTACGCAGCGGGCGAAGGCTCTCCCGGAGGTGCCGACGGAGGCGATGCCGGAGGTGGAGGCGGCGACGAGAACGGCGGCTCGACGCCCTGCGGAGCGGAAGGAGCCGGCGGCTGCGGAGTGAAGAGCGGCCACCAGCGGCCGTGCGGGCCCTGACCGAACTTGGTGCGAAGCAGCGCGCCCGCGCCCATCAGGGTTGCCACGATGGAGACGAGGAACACCAGGATCCAGAGCAGCGTTCCGAACCATCCGAACAAGGGCACGAAGTGGAACATCTCCGCCACCACGCGCAGTCCGGTGAGGAGCAAGGCGCCGTAGACGGCGGCGAGCATCAGATCCCCGGACTTGCCGAGCCGCCGGCCCAATCTCTCGCCGAGCGGCACCACGCCGACCACGAATCCCCACAAGAACAGCACGACCAGCAGTCCGGCGTAGAGCGACCCACACGCCGATACCGAGCGGGATCCCGATGATGGTGATGCAGAGGATCGCCGAAACCAGCGCCAGCGCGACCACCGAGGGCACGAGCAGGAGCACCATCGAGCCCGAGCAACAGCGACAGTCCGGGTTCGCCCTTGACGGTGGCCACCGCCACTCCCGTCCGCACCGGGGCGAACTTGGCGATGCCCCCACGCCAGCAGCAGCGACACCAGCAGCCAGGAGACCGCGAAGCCGAGCTTGCCGACGTCGTGTATCTCGTGGCGGATCTTCTGCCGCACCATGCGCCGGATGTCGTCGCGGCGTTCGCCTCGCAGCGCCGTCACCCGCTGGCCGCCGACCCGCGAGCCATCCTCCTCCTCGAGCTGCCCGCCGATGCACATGACGTCGCCGTCGACCCGCGCCGTGGAACCCAGGTAGACGTTGCCGCCGGTCGCGGCCACGTTGCCCTTGACGTGACCGTCGACGCGGATGTCGCCGCGCAGCGCGGAAGACGTCACCCTCGACCTCCTGGCCTTTCTCGATGTGGATGTCCGAGCCAATCCGGACGACGTCGCCGGCATGGCTGATCTCCGGAAGGACGGGCGGCACGGGCGGCACCGGATGTGCGGCGTCCGGAGGCGTCAGGGCGTCGGGAGGATGGCCGCCCAAGCGGTGCACGGAGCGCTGGCGCTCCATGGCCTCGACGCTCTCGGGCGGCACCGGCTCGAACTTCATGGTCTCCTGGGCCTCGGCCACGCCGCTGCAGAGCCCGAGTCCGCCCAGATCGACTCCACGCCAGGCGAGCATGGCGACGGATAGCACCGCCAGTCCGCTCACGGCGCACGCCGTGGCCAGGACCCACAGGATGCGGTTGCGCATGATCAGGACCCTCCGCTGCTCACGGTGATGCTTCCGGAGCTGCTGTGCACCATGACCGGCGCGAGCCCGAGCCCACCGTGCCCGTTACCAACCGGCGCGTGAGCGTCTCGGGGCGAATCGCCCCGTTGATTTCGATGGTCCCACTGCTGGTGTGTAGCTCGAGCCGGCACGCCACGCGCGACTGTAGACCGACTCGCACGTCGCCGCTCGACGAGCTGATGTTCGCCCCGGTCAGCGGAGGACTCGCTGAGCCTCGACCTCGCCGCTCACCGTGGTCACGGGATCTTGCCCGAGGCGCCGCGCAAGGTCACATCGCCGCTGCTGGTGCGGACCCCGGGATCGTGGCCGGCTTTGCGCACCACCACGTCGCCGCTCGTCGACTCCGACCCACAGAGAATCGGACGCGGCATCGATCGTGACATCCCCGCTGGAGGTGGCCACGCTGTAGACCCCCGCCGCGCCCTGGACTTCCACATTGCCACTGGCGGTGGCGATCCGCCCCGCGCGGGCATCGGTGAGGGTGATGTCGCCGCTCGCCGTGTTGACGCTGATCCGGCCAGCCGCGCCCGCCACCGAGACCTCGCCGCTCGAGGTGCGCAGACTCTGGGGAATCGCGAGGTCCTGGCTGGCGAGGTCACCGCTGCTCGAGCTCATGTCGAGCGCCACCCGCGATGGCACCTGGAGCGTCAGCTGGACCTCGACCTTCGGGACCGAGAGGTTGCCGAGGTCCTCCCAGACGTTGACGTGGATCGACTGAGACTTGGGATAGCGCACGCGGATAAAGTACCGGCTGCCCTCGCGCTGGAGCTCGACGGCGGTCTGGCGAGGCCAGGTCCTTGGCGGCCTCGGTGGATGAGCCGCGCACGATCTTGAGGGCGACGACGTGGAGGTCCGAGTCGGGGCTTGGCCGCGCTTCGATCCGGCCCCGCGCGTGTCTGGACCGTGACCTGGGTGAGTCCGGGACCGGGAATGGTCTGGCGACTCTGCTCGCGCCAGGTATCCGCCGTCGCGGCTGCCGGCAGCAGCACGCCCATCCAGCCGATGAGAACGACTCCTCTCGCGTTCATCGTATGCCCCACATGCCGTCGTGGTGAGCCGAGACCATCGCCCGACTGTTCCACCGTGGGGCACTACGCCGGCGCTGGCCTCGGGGTTGCATTCGGAGGACGACCTCACCTCAAACAGACAGGAGGGGAAGGCTTTCGCCCCCTCCTCGGTACCCAACGGTTGAAGCAGGATCAGTGCTTCATCGAGGTGTCCGCCATCGCCGATGTGTCCGACATCATGGATGGTGTCCTGTCCATGGACATTGGCGAAGCCTCGAGGCGTCGCCGACTCCTGCGTCTGCTTGTTACCGCAACCCATGATGGCGAGCGCCAAGCTTCAATGACAGGAGCGCGACCAAGGCCAAAGCGACGAACTTACGCATCCTTGTTTTTCACCTCCCTCCTGATCCAGCCGCCACCGGGGTGTCTCCCCAGGCGCGTCACCGGGTCAGTAACTGATCAAACACAAAAACACCACTCGAGAGCGGTGTTGGTCTGGCAGCGTCCACGATGCATGTGCGAGGTGTCTCCCGCCCCGGAGATCCACCGCGGTCCCCGGGGGAGGCAAACCGCGCGGTAGGCTAGAGCGGCTCCGGGCCTGAAATGTCAATGATGTTTTTCCCAGGGAGCTGGGCGGCCCTTCACCTATAAGCCGAAAGCCTCAAACGACTTCTAGCGCCTGATCCAGATCGCCGCGCGAGGTCCTCGACGTCCTCGATCCCGACCGAAAGCCGCAGCAGACCGTCGGCGAAACCCATACGCGAGCCGCGCCTCACGCGGCACCGACGCGTGCGTCATCGACGCGGGATGGCAGACCAGGCTCTCCGACGCCGCCGAGGCTCTCGGCGCGGGTGAAGAGCCGGAAGCGGTTGAACACCGCCGTCCCGCCTCGCAGCGAGCCGTCGCCCGGGACGAACGAGATCATGCCGCCGAACCCGCAGGCCTGGCGCTTCGGCCAGCTCGTGCTGCGGGTGGCTCGCGAAGCCCGGGGTAGAACACCTGCGCGACGCCGGGATGGCGGCGCCAGGAACGCCGCGAGCGCCCGGGCGTTCTCCTCGTGCCGCTCCATGCGGACCGCGAGCGTCTTGGTGCCGCGCAGCGCGAGGAAGCAGTCCATCGGTCCAGGCACCGCGCCCGAGGCGTTCTGCAGGAAGCGCAGCTGCTCGGCGAGTCCGTCGTCGCTGGTCACCAGCGCCGCCGCCGACCATGTCGCTGTGGCCGTTCAGGTACTTGGTCACCGAGTGCATGGACCACATCGGCGCCGAGCTCGAGCGGCCGCTGGAAGTAGGGCGTCATGAAGGTGTTGTCCACGATCGACCTCGGATGCCGCGCCGGTGGGCGCGCGTCGCTGACCGCGGCGATGTCGGTGAGCTGCATGAGCGGGTTGGTGGGGGTCTCGACGAACACCAGCTTGGTGTTGGGACGTGAACGCCGCCTCGACCGCCTCGCGGTGTCGCGCGCAGTCGACGAACGTGAACTCGAGACCCATGCCGGCGCCAGACCTTGTCGAACAGCCGGTAGGTGCCGCCGTACGTGTTGTTGCCCGCAGACCACGTGGTCGCCGGCGGACAGCGTCTGCATGAGCGTGTTCGTGGCCGCGAGCCCCGAGGCGAAGCGACAGCCCGTGGCGCCCGCCCTCGAGCGACGGCCAGGTTGCGCTTCGAGCGCCGCGCGCGTCGCGTTGTGGGTGCGCGCGTACTCGAAGCCTTTGTTCTTGCCGAGCGCCTCCTGCGCGTAGGTCGACGGTCTGGTAGATCGGCACCGATCACGGCGCCGGTCGTCGGGTCGGGCTCCTGCCCGGCATGGATGGCGCGCGTGCTGAGAATCCGGCTCCGGGCCGCAGCGAGCAGATCGGTCATCATTCAGCTCCCGCGATGAACTGCAGCATGTCGAAGCGGGTGAGGATACCCACCACCGCGCCGTTGTCCCGCACCAGCACCGCCGGATTGCGCGGCGCGCCAGCATGCGCGTCACGCGCTCGACGGGCTCGTCGCTGCCCACCACCGGCGAGCGGGCTCTCCCATCATGTCCTCGACCGGACGGCTCGAGCGACGGTGGGATCGGCGAGCACCGCCTTGAGCGATGTCGCTGTCGTAGAGCGTGCCCACGACCTCGCTGGCCGCGGAACACCGGGATCTGGGTGACGTCGTAGCTGCTCGATCAGCGCGAGCGCGCTGCGCGCAGCGGCTCGCCCGACTTCGACTCGACAGCAGCGCGGGAACGCGCGCGTCTTGCCCGCACGACGATCGCCGACCCGCGTGCGCCGCGCGGGATCGAAGCAGGTGGTTGTCGCGCATCCAGGCGTCGTTGTGCACCTTGCGACAGGTAGCGCTCGCCGGTGTCGGGGAGCAGCACCACCACCAGGTCGCTCGGCGCCGAGCTCTGCGCGCCACCTCGAGCGCGACCCACGCCGCCATGCCTCGCCGAGCCGCCGACGAAGATCGCCGTCCTCGCGCGCCAGCCGGCGCGTCAGGTTGAGCCCGTCGCGATCGCCGCAGCGAGACGACGCGATCGATCACCGACGAAGTCGGTCGCGGTGGGGATGAAGTCCTCGCCCACGCCCTCGATCTTGTAGGTGTGGGCCTCGCACGATCTGGCCGGTCTCCTTGTAGCGCCTTGAGGATCGAGCCCACCGGATCGGCGCCGATCACCTGCACCTTCGGGTTCTTCTCCTTGAGGAATCGCGCCGGTGCCGGAGATCGTGCCGCCGGTGCCCATGCCGGCGACGAAGTGCGTGATCTTGCCCGCGGTCTGCTCCCACAGCTCGGGCCCGGTGGTGCGCGTAGTGCGCAGCTCGGGGTTCGCGGGGTTGTGGTACTGGTTCATGAGCACCGCGCCCGGCCGCTCGGTCGCGATGCGCTTGCGCCACGCGAGTAGTAGGACTCGGGCGATCCGGGCGCGACCGCGGTCGGGGCTCAGCACCACCTCGGCGCCGAACGCCTTCGAGCAGGTTCACCTTCTCGCTCGAGACCTTGTCGGGCATGCAGAACACCGCGCGATAGCCCTTGCACCGCCGCGACCATCGCGAGCCCCAGGCCGGTGTTGCCCGACGTGCACTCGACGATGCGTGCCGCCGGGCTTCAGGCGACCGTCGCGCTCGGCCGCCTCGACCATGGCGAGGCCGATGCGGTCCTTGACGCTGCCGCCGGGATTGAAGGCCTCGAGCTTGGCGAGGACCGGACCGGAGACTCGCGCGCGAGCGAGCGGATCCGAACCAGCGGTGTGTGCCCTACACAATCGAGAACGGATTCGAAGTAGCGAACCCCTTGCAGAGCCGTAAGCGTGGCCATGGCAGCCTGCGTGGTCGAGGCGCCCGCCGAGGATCATCGAGGCCGGCGCGCCTCCGGAGGGTTCGAGCGACGGAGGCCGCATGCTGTGGGCCGCGAGGCAGCCTCAGAGGGGTGAGCGTCGGGGCGTCAAGACCGCCCGGCCGCGTCGATCGCGCCGCCTCGCCGGGGGCGCAGCGCGTCCGTCCCGCCACTCCGTGCCGCTGCGCGTCCTCGGCAGGCGACCAGCGCGACCGCGAGTGCCACGATGTTCTCGAAGAGCTTCGTCGCACCCACGCGAGTGGCGTCGGCGGTTCCGAAACAGCCGCACTCGACGTCGAGGTGACGCGCCATCGCCACCGCCACCACCGCCACGAACACCACCAAGAGTCCCGCGGCCAGGACGGCTTCCCGCGCGGCTCGACCCCGGACAGGATCGCGAGCGCCGCCACCAGCTCGACCCACGGCAGGGTGATGGCCACGAGATTCTCGAGGCCAAAGGGCGCAAAGCGAAGGTGATGGATCTGCCGCGCGAACTCCGCGGCCTCGCCGATCTTGGAGAGGGCCGCGGCCAGGAGCAGCGCGCCGATCGCGATACGGCAGCCCCACACCAGCCGGTGTTCCCTGAGGAAGAATCGCGCGCGCGTCATCGGCCCCTCCCGCGCTCGACCGGCTGACCGGCAGCCGACCATTCGGGGAATCCGCCGGCATAGACCAAGACCTTGCGGTAACCGACCTCGACGAGCGCGTTGGCGAGGTCGAGGGACGCTTCGCTGCTCGCCTCCCTCGCAATAGGTGATGATCGGACGTCCCCGCACCGGCAGCGCTCGGGCGCGCGCCGGATCGGCGAGCACGTCGTCACGCGTCAGCCGCATGGCGCCGGGAATGTGACCCGCCTCGTACTCGGCGCTGTCGCGCGCGTCGAGGAACAGCGCGCATCGGCATCCAGTAGGCGCCGCGCCCCGGCCAGCTCGACCGCGACCGGGTGATCGGCGTCGCTGACCTCGGGGGGCGCCGTGACGGGAGCGCTCGTCGGAGCGTCGCGAGTCGCTGGCGGCGCGGGCAACGGTGACGCGGAGATCCTGGGCCGACCGACACGAGTCGGCTGAGCAGCAGGAGTGGGTTCATGACGGACGGAGTCCGCGCTCGGCTTCAAGGGCGCGGAGCTCACCGCGGCGCCGACCTCGGCCGAGCCGGAAGGCAGCGGAGATTCCTTCTGAGCGAGCCAGGGATGCCGCGCGGCGGCCCGGCTCAGGAGACCCGCTTGATTGTGCCCGAGGCCCAGAGCGATTCCGGTAGCGAGCAGCAGCGCGACACTCGTCCCCACGGATCTCCGAGCCGTCACGAGCCCCTCCCCCAAACAGCGCGGGGACGTCGTACGACGCCCCCGCCAAGCCTCCAGGCCGCGTCTGAAACCCGATCACGGGCTTCAGACACCGCCTGGCCCTAATTCGAGCCGCTCTTGATCATCGTGGACGGCTTGTTCTTCATGAACTCGATGGTCTCGCCCGTCAGGTTGCTGTGGGCGATCTTCGGCAGCTTCTTAGCGAAGTTGAAGTCCGGGTCCCGATCCGGCCGGTGGCATTGCTTGCAGGCCGCCTCCGAGACCTTGAGCGCCGCCGAGAACTCCTGGTGGCGCGTTCCCATACCGTGGCAGTTCTCGCACTGAACGTTGCTGAGTCGCGGCGCGTCCTGGCCGCTCTGGAACCCACCGGCCTGCTTGAAGCCCACCACGTGACATCCGATGCAGTCCTGGTCGGCGTCCTTCTTGGCATTGACGAGCGTCTGCCAGGCCAGCGAATGCGCCGTGGTCTTCCACTGCTTGCCCTCGTCGGCATGGCAGCGGATGCACAGCTCGGCTCCCAGGAAGTGGTCGGTGGCCTGGGTCTGGTCCTGTGCCTGCTCGACCGCGCGCTTCTTCTCGAGCTCGCGGTTCTTGGCGTTGAGGGCGTCCTCGAAATCCTTCACGACCTTGGCCATCTCGGGCTTGTCCGGGATCTCCGGGCCGAGCAGGGAAGCTCTCGTTCTCGCCCGTGGTCATCGCACCGCGCGCGTCGAGCGTGATGATCGTGCAGCTCAGGAACTGACCCTGCTCGCCTCCGTAGGACGTCACGGTGTTCTTCACCATGCGACCCTTCTCGAGCAGCGGGACGTTGTGTCCGCAGATCACCGCATCGATTCCCGGCACCGCCGCCGCGAGGTCCTCGCTCTCCACCTTGCCGAGCTGGAGAGAAGCACCACCACGGTCGCGCCCTTCTTGCGGATCTCCTGCACCGTACGCGTGGCGACCGCTGCCGGCTCTTCGACCTTGAGCGAATCACGCGCCGGACCCGAGATCGACCTTGTCGCTCATCACCGAGAAGAAGCCCACCTTCACTCGTCCAACCTTCTCGATGACGTAGGGCTTGAAGATCGGCTTGCGCGTCGCAGGATCGACCAGGTTGGCCGAGACCAGCGGAAGGTTCTTCGAGCTCACGACGGCCTTGAGGTAGCCCAGTCCCCAGCGCAGCTCGCGCTCGCTGGTTCCGACCGCGACCGTGCCGAGCATCTTCATGGCGTCCGCGAGAAACCAGGCAGCGTCCTGCTGGTTGTCCGACTCCGGGAAGAAACCGCCGTTGTCGACGACGGCCACCTGCCCGTACGCAGCTTTCAGGCTATCCACGAAACTGGCCCGCCGGGCCGAGGCCCCCTGGGCGTGTGTCAGCCGCAGGGGCTCGTCTTGCCCTTGACGTCGGTCGTGGAAAGGATGATGAGCTTGTCGGGCTGCTTCAGGGTGTCGCTGAGCGCCGTGGCTCCGACGAGCGCCAGCACGGCGAGCGCCAGGAGCGCAACCACCAGCCGCATGCGCGCGGCCAACTTCCTGAGGGACACGTGGGTCTCCGGAGAGAGATGCCTCATGGGCGGAAGGTCCGCCATACGGCCTTTGAGGTGTGGATTCTAAGAGTCCCCGCCAAAAGGCGTCAAGATTGCCCGGCCGGGGCGCGGCCGCAAGGGCTCGATTTTGCAGCGTCCTGAATCATGAGTCCGCGGGATACCGCGAGATCAGATCTCCGGCCGGGATTCGGCGACCGGAGCCCGGGTGCACCACCCGGATCTCGAAGGCATAGCGATCGAGGCCAAAATGACGCTCGATCCGCCGCTGCAGACCCGCCACGGTCGCGTCGCCGCGGATGGTCCTGCCCCTGCGGCCCTGGCCATGGGCGCGGGCCAAGCCCGCCTCGAGATCCTTCCCGATAGGCTCGCTTCAGCACGCTCTCGAGCGCGCGCCACTGCTTGTTCCTCAGCTTGCGCAGCGTCTCGACTCTGGGTCACGGACTCCTCCCCGATTCGGACCCTGGCACGCGCGTCCACTCTAACATCGGCGGGAGTCCATTGGCGCCGCAGCTGTTTGGTCCGGCGACGCGGGCGGGCTACCCTGCCGCTCGTGTACGACTCCTTGAACGAGGCCGAGTGGGAGCGCGTCGACCGAGCCTGGGATCTCCTCGACGACGGTGAGATCGAGCAGGCGCGCGTCGAGGCCGACGGTCTGCTGCGCGAGCGCCCGCGTCATCCCGACCTGCTCGTGCTCGACGCGGCGGTCTCGATCGACGAAGGCCGCGCCGACCGCGCCATCCACGCGCTGCGCGAGGCCGAGCGCTCGGCCGATCCGGCGCTGTTCTTCTATCTCAGGGCGATGGCGCGCTTCCACCGCGTCGAGCTCGAGTCGGCGCGCGCGGATGCAGAGAAATCGCTGGCGGTGCGGCCGCAGCTCGCCGAGTCGCACGCGCTGCTATCGCGCATCTGCGGAGTTCCTCGGCGACGCAACCGGCGCGGTGCGCCACGGCGAAGCCGCCGAAGCGAGATGGATTCCGAGACGTTCCCCTGCCGCTCGCGGTCGAGGACGAAGAATTCGATCGCCTGGTGGAACAGGAGCTCGGGGCGCTGCCCGAGCCGGTGCGCGAGCACCTGCGGGACCTGCCTGTCATGGTCGAGCCGCTTCCGGAGCGCACGGTCCTCACCGCCGAGGCGCGCCACTACCTCCCGACATCCTCAGGCTCTTCGTGGGCCGCCATCTCATGGAGCGCCGTCACGACGACGTGCCCGACGCACCGGAGCGCCATCTATCTCTTCCGCCGGAACCTGCTCCGCGTGTGTCGCGACCGCGCCGAGCTGGGTCGGGAGATCCAGGTCACCGTGCAGCACGAGGTCGGCCACTATCTCGGCCTCGACGAGGAAGATCTCGACCGCTGGGGCCTGGCCTGAGTCTCGGGCTGCCTGCACCCGTGGCAGCCGCTCCTGCCAGCTTGGCCTGAGTCGGCGCGGGACTCGCGCGTGCGCGCTCCCGCTCCGGCGCCCGCGAACCTTGTCGCTCATCCGCTTGGGAGCGCTCCCGCACGCCCGGCGCGTGGCACGCGCGTTGCCCGTTGATCTCATCGGAGTTCTCCGAGGAGGTCCGTCATGAAGATCCTGCTTGCGATGGACGATTCGGCGCATTCGCGGGCGGCGCTCGAGTTCGTCGAGTCGATGCGCTGGCCTTTCGACGCCGAGATCATCATGCTGTCGGTGGCCAGTCCGATGGTGGTCGCGCACAGTCTGGTGGATGCCGGAGGCCTAAGGTTATTTCCGCGCAGCGGAGGAGGAAACGTCCAGGAGCACCAGCAGATGGTTTCCAGCGTCGAGCGCGAGCTGCGCGAGCGCGGTTATCCGACCAGTGCTCGCGTGGTGTCCGGTGACGCGCGCGAGGCGATCGTGGAGACGGCGCGCTTCGAAAGGTCGACCTGATCGTCGTCGGCTCCCACGGTCGCACCGGGATCGACAAGCTGCTGGTGGGCAGCGTGGCCAGCCACGTGGTCACCCACGCGACGATGCTCGGTCCTGGTGGTGAAACGGCCGAAGGCGGCGCTGAGGCGGTCGCTAAGGGCGACGCCGCGGCGCGGAAGTAGATGCAGACCGCCGCGATCAGCACGACGCCGATCCCGGTGACCAGCCAGCGCAGCGCGTTCACGGCCGGAAGCCGCGCAGCCTGAGCGATGAGGTGACCACCGAGACGCTCGAGAACGCCATCGCCAGCGAAGCCACCATGGGGTGGAGCGTGCCGTCCCATCCCACACCGGTCCGATCGCTCCGCCTAAGTGAAGCAACGGGTGGAGCGCGCCGGCGGCGATGGGAATGCCCACCACGTTGTAGGCGAAGGCCCAGAAGAGATTCTGGCGAATCACCTGCATCGTGCGCCGCGCCAGCGCAGCGCCGCCTCGACGCCGCCCAGATCGGAGCGCACCAGCGTGATGCCGCTGGCCTCGACCGCCACGTCGGTGCCGCTGCCCATGGCGATCCCGACTTGGGCGCGCGCGAGCGCCGGTGCGTCGTTGATCCCGTCGCCGATCATCGCCACATGGCGACCGCGTGACTCGAGCCGCGCCACGGCTTCGCCCTTCTCGGCAGGCATGACCTCCGCGAGCACGTGCTCCGCCGCGATGCCCAGCGGCTCCGCCACCGCGGCGGCGGTACGGACGTTGTCGCCGGTGATCATCCACTGCTCGTAGCCGGCGCGGGCGAGCCGCTCGAGCACCTGCGCCGCTCCCTCGCCAGCGCGATCGCCTGCCGCCAGCAGCCCGAGCGGCGCGCCGTCGGAAGCCACGATCACCACGGTCCGGCCCTGCTCCTCCAGACGCCGGCGCTCCGCCTCGAGTGGAGCGTCGTTCACTCCCCTGCTCGGCCATGAGGGCGGCGGTTCCCAGCGCCGCGGGTCGTCCGTCGATCACGCCCACGACCCGCGCCCCGGAACCGCGGCGAAGTCGTCGGGCGGCGCGACCGTCAGGCCGCGCTCGGCGGCCGCTCGCAGCACCGCCGCCGCGATCGGGTGCTCGCTCGCGGACTCCGAGCCTGGCAGCCGTCACCAGCAGACGTTCGGGGCTCACCCCCGGCGCCGGGAGCACCGCGACGATCTCCGGCCGGCCGTAGGTGAGTGTGCCGGTCTTATCGAACACCAGCGTGTCCACGCGCTCGGCGGCTTCGAGCACATCCGCCCCGCGGATCAGCACCCCGAGCTCCGCGCCGCGCCCGGCCGAGACGATGAGCGCGGTGGGGGTCGCCAGCCCGAGCGCGCACGGACAGGCGATGACCAGCACCGACACGGCGGCGAGCAGTGCGTGCGTGAGCGGTGGCTCGGACCGAAGTCGAACCACAGCACGAACGCCGCGATCGCGATCGAGATCACCGCCGGCACGAAGACCGCGGCCACTCGGTCGGCCACCGCGCGAGATGCGCGCCTTGCTCGCCTGCGCCGCCTGGACCATCCGCACGATCTGCGTGAGCACGGAGTCCGCGCCGACGCGCTCGGCCTTCATCCGGAACGCCCCGGCGCCGTTGAGCGTGGCGCCCACCACCGCGTCGCCGGCCTTCACCTCGACCGGAATCGGCTCGCCGGTGAGGATCGAGCGATCGACGGCGGAGTGGCCGTCCACGACCACGCCATCCACCGGGATCTTCTCTCCGGGTCTCACCACCAGGAGATCGCCGGGAACCACGGAGTCGATCGGGACGTCCTCGACCGACGCGCCGCTCACCCGCCGCGCCGTGCGCGGCGACAGCTCCATCAAGCGTCGAATCGCCTGAGAGGTGCCGGCGCGCGCGCCGGCCTCGAGTCGTCGCCCGAGCAACACCAGTGCGACGATCACCACCGCCGTGTCGAAATAGACCGTGAGGCTCGAGACCCGCGGCCCGGAACGCTGCGGGCGCGACCGTGGCGGCCAGTGAATATCCGTACGCCGCCAGCGTGCCGGTCGCGATCAGGAGATCCATGTCGGCGTTGCGGCGACGGATCGCCGCGCCACGCGCCGCGAATGAACGTCCAGCCCGCCCACCACTGCACCGGTGTGGCGAGCGCGAGCTGGATCGCATTGCGGAGGTCGGGCGAGAGGCTCGACAGCGGAGAGCATCATGCCGAGGTTGCCGAGCGCCACCACCGGGAGGCCGAGCAGCACCGCCAGCCGGAGCCGGCGCTCCAGTCCGGCAATCGCCGCCGCGCGCTCACGGCGCTCCGCGCCTCGACCTCGCCCGCGCCGCTCACGGGCCGCGCGTCGTCACCCCGCGGCGCGCGTACGGCGCGCACCAGCGCCTCGGGCTCGATCGGATCGAGCAGACGCACGCGCGCGCTCGCTGGCGAGGTTGACCGTGGCTTCTCCACGCCGGGAACCGAGCCGAGCGCATCCTCGACCCGCGACACGCAGGCCGCGCAATGCATGCCGACGATCCGGAGCTCGAACCGCGCCGGGACTCACGGCGGGCTCCGTCTCGCTCGGGCGCTTCGGGACCCGCAACCGGGTGGTGGAGGCGAACGTCATGCCCTCGCTGCTCGCGCGCCCGTCAAGTGGGCAGGCTGCGGAGGGGGCCACGCGTTCTCATGCCGAAAGACAGACTCCACAGGCGAGCCCGGGCCAGGATGGCGGAGGGCCGCCGAGGACCAGTGAGGCGAGGGAAGCCGGAAGCGGAGCCGATCGGGTCTGTCTTTCGGCATGAGGACGCGTGGCCCCCTCCGCGGCCCTTGCGGGAGAACGGTGGCCTCGATCGGCAGAGTCCTCGTCCTCCCGACGCGCCCGACCCCGATCGTGCCGATCCCGCAGCGAGCGCATGGAAAACGGTAGCGGCGCAGGTGCATCGCGCTCGAGCAGCGGCCGAAGCGCGATCAGCGCATCGGCGGGGCGCCCCGCACGCGCACGCGGAGTCCGCCAAGGCGAGCGCGGCGGCGAGCCAGCGACCGGCGTCGCCCCGCGCATACGGCTCGGCGGCGAGCCGCTGCGATCGACGCCGCGGCCAGCGGGAGCCGCCACGCGCGCCGCTTCGTCGGCCAGCCCGAGCGTGCCGTAGCCGAGCAGCAGCAGAGCGCGATCGTCGAAGGTGTCGAACTCGAGCTCGCGCTCGGCCGCGCGCAGCTGCGCGCGTCGGCGCACGGATCCGTAGCGCGCGCGCGCGCGCAGCGGCTCGACCAGCGCGGTGAAGAGCAGCCGGCCCACGGTGTGGTCGCTCCAGTACGACGACGGCTCGCCGGCTTCTGCGCGCGCGGCGTCGAGGCCTGCGGGCGTCAGGCAGGCCGAGTCCGGTCGCGACGGCTTCGGAGGCACGATCCGCGCGGCGCGGTTCCAGCACGCCTATCCCGTCCGTCACCGGCGCGCGCAGAAGTCTTCCTGCGCCCCGTGAAATCGCCGCGGCGGGCGCGCAGCGCCTCGGTCGAGCCGCGACTGCCGATCGTCGGGCTCGGCGCCGACCGCGCGATCGAAAGCCGCCTCCGCCCCGCGAGATCGCCCCATGCGCTGTCGCGCGATCCCGAGCGCGAGCGCGATGCGTGAATCGGGACCCGGCCCGGCGGGGGCGGTGACGGGGGTTCGAGCTCTCGCTTCGCGACGGCAGAAGTCTCCGGCCCGCAGCGCGATCGAGGCACGGACCGCGTCGCCGGCCCATCGTCGGGTCGCGGTTCCGGAGGCTCAGGTCCGTGAGGAAGCGCGGGCGCTCGGGCACCAGCGGGGTGAGTCGCGCAGGATCCCACTCAGGCCTCGAGCACCGCCACCACGTCCTGGAGCGCTCCGTAGAGCTCCTCGAAGCGCGGGGCGTCGGGCGTGAGCGGACCGCCGCAGCGCGTGCGAGGTGGGGTTCGGAACGTCGGCGGATGCCGGCTCCGGGCGCTGACGAGGCTTCGCACCAGCCGTCGCAGCGCTGGTCTTCGCACCCGATCAGGCTCCGGCGTCACGCGGTGATCGCATGCGACGTGGCGGCGTGGCGCTCGCCGTTCTCCGCCTCACGTCCACCGCGCCGAGAACCGCGCGAGCGGGCAACGTCTTGAAGCGCGCGCCCGCTCGCGGGCCTTCGATCACTGGCGCGGATCTTGTCGCCTAGGAGCGGCCTCCCGGCGCGAAACGCCGGCAGTCACGTGCGGCCTGAATCATCAGCGGCTCCCCGGTGCGCGGGATTTTGCGGCCGGGGCGCGCGGCAGCGCGACGTCGCGTCTCGAACGTGCGAATCCCGACAGCCTCACGCTCTTGCCCTGCGCCAGAGTGGCGGGAATCGAGTCCCATCTGCTTGCCTTCGGTTCCGACAGCGCCTCGATGGCACGCTTCGAACGGCGGCAAGCGACAAGCCCGTGCGGCGCGAAAACGGCGTGAAGGCTCGCCTTTGTTCATCGGCATCCTCCCGTGGCCCGGCCGGGACCGGAACGGGTGACTCGGCTGCCGGACCATTGTTGTCACGGTCGCGGAACCTGTCAGCGCTTCTCTGTGGTCCCGAGTGGGCGCATCTCATTGAATGCCGCCAGAAGCTGCTGTTGCGGTTGCCGCGCTCGACGTGGGAGCTCCTCGTCCTTCACCACGGAGCCGGAAGTGAGTACTCAGGTCCTGCCGCCGCACTGATGAAGATTGCGGGTGAAGCCTGGCTTGCAGCAATGGAGTCCGCACGCCAGTGGCAGAAGCGCTGGCTGGGCAGCGCCCGCTGGCATCGGCACCGCGGAGTAGTCCACCCTCCAGTTGAGGGGTCGCGCTGAAATGCCAGAATGGAGCGAGATCGTCTGGTTATTCGCCACAGACCGGTCCGCTGTACCCGCCGGCGTAGGAGAACGCCAGACCCGAGAGCGCCATGGCTCGTTCACGTCCACCTCAGGTCCCGGGCGGCGCTCGAGCGGCAGCGGGGCGTGCCGCTGGTGCGACCAGCGCCGCTCAGGTTGACCTGCCGGTTGTACGACAGCGAGCGCAGCGAGGCGCTGCGAATACCAGTCCGTGACCCAGTTGACGTCTCGGAGTAGGTCGGGAGGAGCGATCCGCAGCGACGAGGTGTGAACGGCGTCCGGCAGGGATGCGGCTGGTTTTGCTCGCGCCAGAGGAAGTTGTGGCGATTTTACGGGCCCGTGGTGAGCTGCGGGAGGTTGTCGAAAGGCCGCTCGATGTGGTCACTTGCGCCAGATGCTTCACTCTGCAGCCGCTGGTCAGGCTTGCGTGCATGCTGCGCCTGGCGGGCCCGGAGTGCCGATGCCGTCAGAAGTCGGTGAAGCGCTCGTGGACGCCCTGGCTGTCGGTGTGGAAGGCGCAGTTCTCGAAGCTTTTGGGGCTGAAGGTGAACGAAACGCGCTCGGGAAGAGGCACGTGAGCGGATCCCCCAGGATCGGACCGATCACGAGGCCCGCGACGTTCCGTAGAAGTTGGCGCCGGTCGAGACGTTCGCATTCCAGGTGGCGGCCGGCACCACGTGGTTCCCGGAGTTGACCGACGTCGAACAGGGACCGCGTTGGCGTTCACACCCGGCGAGAAGCGAGGCCAGCCGAACAGCGCCTCACGCGAATCGACGGAGCGAGGCATCCTGGACTGGCACGGCCCGGCGATTGTCCGTCATCTGCCCCACGGTGGTGGTCGAGTCGTACTGCACGAACGGGGGTGCCGGTCGATATCGATGGAGACGTGTCGGCGGGGAAGTACTGGTAGCCGGAGACGAAGGCGCGCCACGCTCGGCCTTGCGCCAGAAAGCGCCCGTCGAATGAGAGTGTACATGGCCGCCAGCGCGCGCGCGAGAACGCGGTGTTGCGCGGGAAGCTCCAGCGATCGATCGACGCCGGGTCGGCAGCGTGATCGCGACGTTGGAGCAGCTGCTGCGTGAGTTGGGCACCGACGCCTTCGTACCGGGCGCCGGTCCCTGAGTGGCCCGATAGCCGTCGGGATCCTTGAGGCTCTCGTCGGCGTCGATGTTCCTGCTGCCGCTGGTCGAACACCACCGAGAAAGTCGCCCAATCGGCGGTGTGGAAGACCGAGAAGTTCGGGGTGAGAAGCGGTCGAGCCGCTGCGACAGCGGCAATGACGAAGTCGTCGCTCTTGCGATAGCCGCGATCAGGAGACGACATCCGC
>ERZ1370068.1589-contig-11495_pt1 | contig 63263 bp, 71 predicted proteins | sample MGYA00561227_ERZ1370068 | MGnify/ENA primary metagenome ERZ1370068 (study PRJEB38410, sample SAMEA6850437) | metagenome | study: Metagenomic assessment of the ecological functions of the soil: analysis of the soil microbiota associated with the...
TTGTACTTCGTTCAGTTACGTATTGCTGGGGCACGGCCCGGAGATCTTGCCCTTCAAAACGGACTCGTTTGCACTTCTTGAGCAACTGCCTTGCCTGCACCAACTTGGTGAGGCCGGGTGATCGCGCACTTGCACGCGAGGGGCTCGGCGCTCTCGCGGATCGAGCCAACGGGGGCGCGGCGAGGCGTCCCGAGCGTCGCCAGCGAGGCGGGCCAGGCGCACAGGCGCGAGACAGCGGACCGGCAGTCATCACAAGGGGATCCTCCTCCGACCCTCAAGGGCGGCACGTTCAGACGGAGTGGAGGCTTCGTAAGCGGGTTGCCCCCGACCATACAATCCCGTGGTTCCCAGAGTTCCTCCTCAAAAAGACGGGACGTCGCCACAGGGTCTCTCGATCCGCCTTCGCGTTCAGCCGCTGCGTGTCGTTGCGAACGTCGAGCCGTAGGTCGCCTCCCAGCCAGCGGATCGCGCCGTTCACGAGCTACGCGCGACCGGCGAATCGGCGACCGGTAAGATGCGGGTCCGGGAACGCGCCCCTTTGCCGCGAGATCGCGATCTGCGCCTTCAGTCGCTCCGCTCCTGAGGACGATCTGCGAGCGCATCAGGTGAGATCGCCGTCGACGTAGCGGAAGCCCCGTCCGTTCTCGCGCCTTCCGCGGTCGGGTACGACCGCTGCGGCGCAAATTGTGGAATTGCGCCGACACCCCGCCTGTCAGCCACCGGCGAAGATCCACGCACACGGGCGGCCCGGCGCGACGATCAGCGCCAACCCAGGATTTCGCTCCCGGTAGTCGGGAGAATGCGCGAAGGAAGCCGCGAGCGCGCGCCGGGAAGGCCGGGGCGCGCGCGCAGCGCGGATCAGCCGGGGCTTGGCGTAGTCGACCGTCAGCCAGCGTTCGGGGGCGAGCGCCGAAACCGACGCGATCGGCACCCTCGCGCTCCGGCGAAGCGGTCGCGGCCGTCACATCTCGCCCATGTCCTTCCCGAGGTAGCGGATGGCGATGGCGCGGAAGTCGCGCTTTCGTGGTCGGGCTTCGCCGACGATCCGCACGGCGCCCTGCGATGCTGGCGTGCTTGTAGGGCGGAGCTCTCTCGGTCTGCACGAGACGGAAGGCTCGCCCGGAGCGCCGGCGCGCAGGCAGCGCGCCTTCCGCTGACGCCCACCCGTGACGAAACGCACGGCGCCGCCCGGCATACGTGAGTGGTGCCCAGATCCTTCGGCACGGTCAGCGGCCCGCGCCCGATCCCGCCGGCCACGCTGAGAAGACGCCGACGCGGGTCTCCGGCGAGAAAGGCCTCGCGCTCGCTCTTGCTCATCGTGTGGTCGTGCTCATGCTCGCTCCCCTCCGTCGCCGGGCGGCAAGGGCGCGGGTGGGGAGCGGTGGGGCAACGCACGGCCAGGCGGCGCGCGGCCTCGCCCGCGGGAAGTTCGCCTCTCGAACTTTGGCGGTCGCCGCCTTGACCAAGTTCGCGGTGTTGGTCGCGATTGCACCGGTCTTTCGAAGCGATCGCCGCCGCCAGACCGACGGCTTTGCCGTCGCGATGTTGATCACCTTCTTGACCGTCTTGATCGTGTTCACCGCGTCTTCCCGGCTGCTCCGTCGCGCCCTCGATCTCGGCGAGGCTCACCTTCGAATCCTCGAGCACGATGCCCGGCCAACGTCCACGAGATCCGACGACGACGTGAGCAGCGGGACTGCGCTGCTCGTTCAACTTCGAGCGTTGCGCCGGCGTGAGCTTCTTCCAGTTGGTGAACTTGTAGTTCCCGAGACTGACAGCGAGGTCGTGAACGCCGCGCGGCACGAGCGCGACAGCATCGTCTCCGGTCAGCTTTGCTTGGCCATCGGTTACCCCCTCAATGCTGAAGCGCCTTGTGTGCCTTCTTGAGATCGCGGGCGTACGCGCTGATCTGTCCGAAGCGTGTCGCTGGTGGCGAGGTCGTCGCGCTCGTCGAACAACTTCTGGTGCGCCTCGGCGATCTTCGCGATGATGGCGCGGTAGTGGACGACGGCGGTCATTAGCTCCTCGATCGGCGAACCGCAGCTCTTGCCATTCTTTCAGGCCCGCGACCCGCCGGTTCCGGGCATCGCACACGGCTTGTCTCCAGCTGCTAGGACCAACGACCCGTAGTAGTTCCGGGCATGTTCCTTCCTCACCACGAGATCCACCTCGAACGCATTCATCACGTCACGCAGGCCATCAGGACGATCACGGTGGCGGGTTCGCTCGGGTGATGATTTCCTTCAGCGCTGGCGCTGCCGCCAGTGATCCGTGGCTTTGACCTTCGTCAGGGCTTGGCGAGCGTAACAGCCGCCTCCCGCTGTCACCGACTTGGCGTTCGCGGCGGCCCCGAGGTGCGTCGTACTCTTCCGAATAGTCGACGAGGTCGTCCGCCGCGAGCTCGCCGAGCGCCTCCATGTAGGCCTGCACGACGTCCTGCTCCAGCAACGCTTGGCGGCTCTGTCGCTTTTTCTCGTCGTGCTGACGCTGACAATCGGGGCAGGGCGAGACGTACCGTGCCCTGCGATCAGCCCCGTCACGTAGTCGTCCACCACGCGTCGATAGCCCGCCGCGTCGGACGAGTGCCCGCGAACTCGCGAATCGCGGTGAGATTCGCGCATCCCGCGAAGCGGGATGAGCAACTAGCGCAATGAGCGCGAGTTTCCTCGACCAAAGATGATTCGTCAGCATGGAAGTCTCTCCTTTCGGCTACCGCCGGACCGTGGCGACGCATCCTCCGGAAGCAGCGGTCACGTCAAAGGGACTCGGCGATCCGTCGATTCGATGTCTGCTCAGTGAAACAATCGACGCGCGCGGTAGCGCACCGCGATGTCGCGGCGCCATCTCGCCTTCGCCGGGTGCCTATGTTAGCTCCGACGCGCGCCGTCGCAGAGCGTCGCATCCCGCGTCAGGAGGATCGCTCGATGCAGGTCTCCACGAACGCGTCAAGGTTCCCGTCGGCTCTCTCTCGATGCCGCCTACCTGGCGCACGGCCGACCGCGCCAGCGCCTATCCAGAAGCCGTGATCGTCTTCCAGAGATCTTCGGCGTGAACCATCACATCCGGAGCGTCGCCGAGCGGGTCGCGGCCGAGGCACGTGGCGCGCCCGGGTCTTCTACCGCACGGCCCCAGGCCTCGAGCTCCGTACGACGCCGACAGGCTCGGCCCGCGGCATCGAGCTCATGGGCAAGGTCACGGCCACCGAGGCCATGGCCGACGTCGCCGGCGCGCTGCTCGCATACTTGAAGGGTCGTCCCGGGTCGGGGCCGCGGCACCGGCGCCATGGGCTTCTGCTTCGGCGGCCACCTCACCTACCTCGCCGCCCTGCGGCAGCCGATCGCGGCGGCCGCCAGCTCTACGGCGGCGGCATTCGCCAGGTCGGCAAGCCCCGGGAACGACCGGTCCACCCGCCGTCGCCCGCACGTCCAGCATCCAAGGGCCGCGTCCTCTGCCGCACTCTGGCGAGAACGGACGGCTGCGATCCCGAAGGAGCAGGCGGCGGCGATCAAGGAGGCGCTGGCCGCTGCCAACGTTCGCCACGAGGTCGTCGCGTATCCGCGCGTCGGCCACGGGTTCTTCTGCGACGAGCGGGCGTGACTACGATGCGACGTCGGCCGCGGATGCGTGGCGTCGGGTGACGGCGCTCTTCAAGAGCACGCTCGTTTAGTCTCACGACGGCGGGATCCGTGTCCATCCGGTGCCTGCATCGACGAGCCCGCTCGACAGACGCCGATCGCGGCCGAGACCGAGGTGCTCGTGGTCGGCGGCGGCGCGGCGGGGACGGCGGCGGCGATCGCCGCTGCGCGCGCGCCGGCAGCCGACACTATGCTGCGTCGAGCGCCACGGCGCGCTCGGCGGCCTCGCGACCGGCGGCCTCATCATTCTTCTGCTGACGCTCGACGACGGGAACGGCCGCCAGGTCGTGCGCGGGCTCTGCCAGGAGGTGACCGAGCGCGTGAGCCGGCGCGGCGCGGCGTTCTTCCCACCCCCGCACGAGTGGGGCACGAGCGACGCGGCCGCCGTCGAGCGCGACCGGCGCTGAGAGCTCGTCTGGGGCTCGCCGCCGCACAGCAGGTGCGCTACTCCGTCGCGTACGATCCGGAGGAGTTTCGCTTCGCCCTGAACGAGATGGTGACGGGGGCCGGCGTGCGCCTGCCTGCTGCATGCCTGGGCGTGTGCGAGCCGCGATCGCACGGCGGCGCTCGGCGTCGCTCGGACGGCCGCCGCATCGACGCGGTCGCGTTTCAAGGGAAGCGCGGACGCTTCGCGATCCGCGCCAAGCGTCGTCGTCGACGCGACCGGGCGACGGCGACCTCTTCGCCGCCGCAGGCTGCGCGCACGACAGCGAGAAGATCCTGCCCTGGCTCTGGTTCCGCATGGGCGGCGTCACGGACGTCGCACGCGCGCTCGACGAACGGCGGCTGGTACTTCCGGACGCTCGGCGACGGGCAGGTGCTGCTGCCGTGGGTGCCACCGAGAAGCTCGGGCGCAAGATCGACGCGACCGACCCCACCGACCTGACCTTCGCCGAGCTCGAGTGCCGCCGGCTCGTCATGCAGGAGATCGATCGCCTGCGCGCCGAGGTGTCCGAGTTCCGGAACGCGCACGTCTGCGAAATCGCGCGCGACCTCGGGATCACCGAGAGCCGCCGCCTGCGCGGTGCCGTACGTGCTCCAGCGCGACGACATGAACCGCGACTTCGACGACGCGATCGCCGTCACCGGCCACTGGACGAAGTACGGCGTCACCTATGCCATCCCGTTCCGCTCGCCTGGCACCGACGAGGTCGCGAACCTCCTGGTCGCGGGCCGCTGCATCTCGGTCGACCATCGGACGCACCATGCCACCAAGCGAGATCCCGCCGAGCATGGCGACGGGCGAGGCGGCGGGTACGGCAGCCGCCGCTGGCCGTGCGGCAGGGCGTCACCCTCGCCGAGCTCTCGGTCGTGCGAGCTCCGCGACCGCCTGCGCCGCGCTGGCGCGATCGTCGATCGCCCCGCATAACAGGGCGAGCATGTCACCCGGAGGAGATCCCCGACCGTGAGCACGCCGCGCATCGTAGAGCCGCGTCCGCACCTCGACCCCGGAGTTCCAGGAAAACGCCGCCGCGTTGCGGGGCGCTGTCGACGAGCTCCGCCACCACCTCGACAAGGCCCGCGAGGGCGGCGGACCCGAAGCGCGCGCCAAGCACACCGAGCGCGGCAAGCTCACCGTCCGCGAGCGCGTCGACGGCCTGCTCGATCCCGGCACCGCCTTCCTCGAGCTCTCGCCCGCTCGCGGCCCACGGCATGTACGACGGCGGCGCGCCCGGCGCGAGCATGGTCACCGGCGTCGGCACCATTCACGGGCACGCCCGCGCGTGATCATCGCCAACGACGCGACCGTCAAGGGCGGCACCTACTTCCCGATGACGGTGAAGAAGCACCTGCGGGCGCAGGAGATCGCGCTCGAGAACCGGCTGCCGTGCGTCTACCTCGTCGACTCCGGCGGCGCGTTCCTGCCGCTGCAGGCCGACGTCTTCCCGATCGCGAGCACTTCGGCCGGATCTTCTACAACCAGGCGCGCATGTCGGCCGCCGGGCATCCCGCAGGTCGCGCTCGTGCATGGGCTCGTGCACGGCAGGCGGCGCGTACGTCCCGGCGATGAGCGACGAGGTCGTGATCGTCGAGAACCAGGGCACGATCTTCCTCGGCGGCCCGCCGCTCGTGAAGGCCGCGACCGGCGAGGAGGTCACCGCCGAGGACCTCGGCGGCGGCGACGTCCACACCCGCATCTCGGGCGTGTCGGATCACCTCGCGGCCGACGACCGTCACGCGCCTCGCGATCGCACGCGACATCTTCACCGTCGCTGCCGACGCCGCCGCCGCTGCCCGTCACGCGCGAGACCCCGGAGCCGCCCGCGCTACGACCCCGCCGAGATCTACGGCCTCGTGCCGCAGCGACCCGCGCAAGCAATACGACGTCGCGCGAGCTGATCGCGCGCCTCGTCGACGGCAGCCGCTTCCACGAGTTCAAGGCGCTGCTACGCGCCGACGCTCGTCACCGGCTTCGCCCACCTCCACGGCTACCCGGTCGGCATCCTCGGCAACAACGGCGTCCTCTTCTCCGAGTCGGCGCTCAAGGCCGCGCACTTCGTCGAGCTCTGCTGCGCCCGCAGGCGTGCCGCTCGTCTTCCTCCAGAACATCACCGGCTTCATGGTCGGCAAGCAGTACGAGCACGGCGGCATCGCCAAGGACGGCGCCAAGATGGTGAACGCCGTCGCCAACGCCGCAGGTGCCGAAGCTCACGGTCATCGTCGGCAACTCGCTACGGCGCCGGCAACTACGGCATGTGCGGCCGCGCCTACTTCGCCGCGCTTCCTCTTCATGTGGCCGCAGCAGCCGCATCTCGGTCATGGGCGGCGAGCAGGCCGCGTCGACGCTCGCTCACCGTGAAGATGCAGCAGCTCGCCGGCCGCGGTCAGACCATGAGCGCCGAGGAGCAGCGAGAAGTTCCAGGCCCCGATCCTCGCCAAGTACGACGAGGAAGGCAGCGCCTACTACTCGACGCGCGCGCCTTCTGGGACGACGGCATCCTCGACCCGGTCGAGACGCGCGACGCGCTCGGGCTTGGCGCTCGCGGCGTCGCTCTACGGCGCCGATCGAGGAGACGAAATTCGGCGTGTTCCGGATGTAGCCGACGATCGGCGGGCCTGGCTCAGCGGCCAACGTCGGCCTGCCGCGCCGAGACCTCCGGTTGACTCCATACAGGCACACACGTAGCGGAGTGCGATGCCGAAAGCCGTCGTAACGAGCGCCCTCCTGCTGGCGACCATGGCCACGATCGTCCTCCCCGCGCGCGCGGACCTGACGCCTGCACGCCGACGCCGCAAGGCGGGCTGTCGGCAGCCGGCCGTCCCGCACGAGTCGTCGCTCTGGTTCAAGCAGACCGGCCACACCGATCCCGACGACATCTACACGTGGCGCTGGCGTGGAGGCTCGGCGACCGCGATCGCCGACTTCGGCGACCCGCTCACGACGACCGACTACGTGCTCTGCTTCTACGACCAGTCGGCGCGCCCGCAGCCGATCATCGCCAACCTGGCAGTCGCCGCGACCGGCTGGCGTGCGCTCGGGACGGATACAAGCGCTACGATCGCTCGTCCCGCCCGCTCCGCCAGCTGCGCCTCCACGCCGGGCGCCGACGGCAAGGCGGCGATCCTCGCGCACGGCGACACCGACACCGTCCAACAGCTCCTGCCGTTCACGGCGCCGCTCGTCGTGCAGCTGCAGACGAGCACGGGCGCGTGCTGGGCGACGACGTTCACGAGCTCCGCACCGCGACGACACCAGCCGCTTCGACGCGAAGGATTGACGGCGCGCGCCCTGCAGCCCGCGCTCGAGTCCTCCGACCCACAACACGGAATCGACGGCGCGTTCGCGCTCCGCGCTCTGCTACGCGCTTCCGAGCTCGCGCTCGATCGTGGCGTGGAAGTGAGCTGAGCGCGCCCTCGAGGCGGCCGAACGTGACACGCGTCGTTGGCGCCCGACGCGATCCCGGCCTGGATGCCCTCGGCAGCGAAGAGATCCTCGCGCTGGAAGACCGTCTCCTCGATGAGCGCGAGCGTGCGATCCCAGTGCGCGGCGTGCTCCGGAGCCGGCCTGCGTCGCGGGCACGAGCATCGCGTGGACCCAGCGCACCTGATCGACGTCGACGGGGAAGACCGCGATGTGGCTCACGTAGTCGGGATGGAAGATGAGCGTCGAGTTCGGGAACACGAAGTGGGTGAACGTGAAGTCGCTCGCGGAGGTCCGATGCCCTCGGCGGCGTCTGCCGCGGCGCCGCGCGACGCCGGCCGTCGCCGACGCGGACGTGCGGGTCCGACGAAGTCCGGCGATCGGCGCAGCGCGTCGAGAAAGAAGCGGTAGATCGTGTCCCGGTGGAGGACGCGGATGTGGTACGCCTCGAGGAACGGCGTCGATCACGAGCTTCCAGTTGGCGCGCCGGACGGTGTCGATGCGGCGATAGAGGACGTGGCTCGCGAGGTCGAACGACGGCGAGGTCGTCGTCGACCGTACCCGAGGAAGGCGGCGAGCGGCGAGCGCGACGCCCGGCGTCGGGTGCACCCACAGCAGCCCGTGGCGGCTCTCGAGCGGCGAGCGCGACCAGGCCATGCGTCGTCCGCCACGAGATCGGGGAAGGCCTCCGGGTGCGGCACGTGCCGGAGCGCGCCGTCGAGGCCGTAGGTCCAGCCGTGGTACGGGCACACGAACGCCTTCTTCCGGCAGGGTGTCTCGTCGGCGACGAGCCGCATGCCGCGATGCCGGCAGACGTTCAGGAAGCAGCGCGGCGTCCACCGGCCTCGTCCGCGCACGAGCAGGAGCGGTAGGTCGAGGGCGTCGTGGCGGAGACAGGTGCCCGGCGTCGCGAGCTCGGACGCGGCCGCGATCGCGATCGGAAAGCGTCGAAAGAGCGTCTGCGCGCTCGCGCTCGAGCCGTTCGCGGCTGCCGTAACGGTCGCTCGGCAGCGTGGTCGACCCAGGGTAGAGATCGACGCGTGCCGGCCCGCACGTGGGTCATGAGCCGCTCCGGCCAGATCGAGCAGCGCCGGCGCGACGAGGGTGGGGGTCACGCGCTCATGATGGCAGAAGTGTCGTTCCCCATGCGACCCCCGGGCGGGGCATTCCGCACAGCAGGTGCCCCAGTCGATGCGACCGAGCCCTCCTCTCCGCGCTCGGGACGGGGCAAACGACCCTGGCGCATTCCCGCCACGATCTGGTTTCGCTGCAGCGGTCGTCTGGTGTACGGATGGGTCACTATCCCCGTCGCGAGGAGGCGCGCCTCCCGCAGAGAAGGAGGAAGCATGCGCACGACGGTCCACGATCTGCTCCAGCAGGAAGAAGGGACCCGGCGTCATTTCGGTGACGCCCGAGTGCTCGGTGTTCGAGGCGCTCGCAGACCCTCGCCGAGCGGAACATCGGCGCGGTGCTGGTGCTCGAAGGCGAACGCCTGGTCGGCATCCTTTCGGAGCGCGACTACGCGCTCGCCAGGTGATCCTCAAGGGCAAAAAGCCTCGAAAGACACGCCGGTCCGCGAGATCATGACGACCAGCGTCGTTTGCGTGCACCCGGAGCAAACGATCGAGGGAGTGCATGGCGCTCATGACCGACAAGCGTTTCCGCCACCTTCCGGTCCTCGCCGACGATCGCCTCCTCGGGGTGCTCTCGATCGGCGACGTCGTGAAAGCCCTCCCCTCGACGAGCAGCAATTCCGGATCGAGCAGCTCGAGGGCTACATCTCGAGCGGCGGCTGACGCACCCCCGGGACTGTAGAGCCTACATTTTACGTAGAATCGCCGACGGGCGCGCCCTGCTCCGGCGACGCTTTGCGTGGCACGCCTCCTCTGCTGTCGTCGGCAGGAGGTGCACATCATGCCCCAATCGTTGCGGACACCAATCGTGCGATTGCGACACCCAGGGAAGGACTACTGCAGCACGCATTGCGCGCAGGCCGGCGATGCTCGATGAAGAACGACGACCTGCGACTGCCATCACACGGCCTGCCGTCACACGCCGCACTGACCGCGGCAGCGTTTTAAGACCGAGGTCGACGGTCACGCGACGTAGGTGACCGATCCACTCCGCTGCTCTCGCCGTCGACCACGACCTCGACGGCATCGCCGACCCGGCGGCCGAGCACGGCGCGACCGATCGGCGAGCTCGGCGTCACGACCGAGAGGAACCCGTCACCGCCGGGGCCGGTGAGCTCGATCCCCGCGCCGACCGGCGCGAGAAAGAGCGTCCGGCCCTCGGCGCCGTCCTCGACCTCGACGACCGCCCCGACGGCGATCGCGGCCTTGGCCGCGAAACCGCTGGGGCCGGAAGCGCTCGAGCATGGCGAGCTTCGCTCATGGCGCGATCGAGCCGGGCGCGATGACCACGCGCGAGCCCGGAGTTCTCTTGCGCGACCCGCGAGTCCTCGCGACGCTCGGCCGCGGTCGCGCCTTCGCGCGCCTCGGTGTTCGCAGCCCTCCATCGCCGCGACGCGCCGTGCGCGCCGTCTCCCGGAGGTGCTGCGTCAGCTGTTCGACGAGGACGCCCTTGTCCATCAGGACGCGGTGCGGGCGCAGACAGCGCCTCGCCGGCGTGCCGCAGCCACGCTTCGACCGCGGCGACGAAGCCGTCGGGATCCTCGAGCTGCGGCACGTGGCCGACGTTCTCGAAGACCTCGAGCCGCCAATCGGACCGACGCGCGGCAAGCGTCCGCGCCGCGGCGAGCGGCACGAGGCGGTCGTGGGTGCCGTGCACCAGCAGCGCGGGCGCCGTGATGCGGTCGATCATGCGATCGAAGGCGCCCGCGCTGCAGCACGCACGCGACGATCGAGCGCGCCGCCGAGAAAGCGGCATTGCCGCCGGCGGTCTTGGTGCGCTCGCGCGAGAGCGCGATCGTCGCCTCCACGACCGCTGGGGTCGACGCGGCCGGCATCGACGCAGCAGAAGTCGAGCATCTGGCGCACCGACCCCTCCGAGCCGAGCCATGCCTTGCGGCCGCTCATCAAGCAGCTCACCGATGCCGGGGAGACAGTAGCCGGCGAAGATCGCCGCGACCGCGACGTCGAAGAACCCGCCCGGCGCCGCCGGCAACTGCCGGGTTCACGAGCACGAGGCCGCTCGACGCTCGCGGGCGACTCGGCGGCCAGCCATGAGCGAGATCAACCCGCCCATCGAGTTGCCGACGAGGATCGCGCGGGCCCGCCGATGACGCGCTCGACGAAGCGCGTGAGGAGCGCGCGGTTCGTGTGGACCGACGCCGAGTCGCCCTCGGTCGGCGTGCGCCCGAAGCCCGGGAGGTCGATGGCGACAACGCGGGCGTGGCGCGCGAGCTTCTGTCCGACCGACATCCAGTTGACGTGGGCGCCGCCGAGCCCGTGGATCAGCACCATCGCCGGGCCGCTGCCGCCGTAGTCGACGTAGTGCACCGGCACCCCGAGCTCGACCACGCGCGACACGGGACGCGCGTCGCGTCCGTGCGGCGTGGCGCCGTTCTCCGGCTGCCCGAGGATCGCGAGCCGTGCCTTCCGTGCCGGGTCCTCGCAGCGTTCGAGCACCGAGGTGCGGGCCTCGCGGATGATGGCGTGGCGGCGCTGGCCATCGAGCGCGTCGATCCCCATGAGCGCGCGCGCGGGGCGTCCCGGCTCGAGCGGGATGATCGACGTGCCGGTCGCGCGGACGCGCGCCATCTCGCGGCGCAGACACGAGACGGCAGAAGCCTCGCATCGGTCCGTCCGCCGTCGGCCCGGAACACGTCGAAGCCCGCCGACATCGGTGAGCTCACGAGCACGAGGTCAGAGACCCTCGCCGGCGAGGAGATCGGCGTTGGTCGGCGAGTGCGCGCCGCCGTCGACGTAGCGCACGCCGTCAGATCTCGACCGGGCGGTAGTACCCGGGGATCGCACACGAGGCCGCGACCGCCGCCGCGACACTCGCGTCGGGTGCGCCGTTCCGTCCGAACGTCACGCGCGCACCAGTCGGAGAGCCGGACCGCGTTGATCCAAGCGGTCGCGACGGCCAGCCGTTCGCCAAGAGCCGCCCGATGCCGCCGACCAGGTGATCGGTCGGAATCCGGCCCGCCGGCAGCGCCGCCGAGACGAGGCGCGCCGATCCGCGCCTCCCAGGGTCGCCGAGAGCGCGCGCTTGAGATACGCCGGATCGGCCGCGTTCAGGAACGCTCGACCACGGACGAAGGCTCTGACGGATGGAGCGGGCTCGGGCTTGCCCGAGGATCGCGGCGATGGCCGCGCCACTCCTCCGACAACGTCTCGCCGAGCGCCCGCGCCGCAGAGATCACGCGGCGCCATCCCACCGCGCAAGAGCGCCGCGATGACCGCACCCGCCGAGGTGCCGACGATGAGATCCCGCGCTCCGCGGATCCCAACCCGTAGCTTCCTGCAGGGCGGTGAGAACCCCGATGTGGAAGGCATGACCGGTGGCTCCACCAGCGCCGAGGACGAGACCGATACGTGCCATCTCTTGCATCACGTACATGCACTGACCCCGGGCGACCCGGCAAGCTTTTGGCGGCGACGCGGGGCGAGGGCCGACGACCAACGGCACTAGCCCGCGTGCCGACGCTGATAGTGATCGAGGAAGCGCGCGATCCGCCCTATAGACTCCGTCAGATCGTCGGCGTTCGGCAGGAAGACGATGCGGAAGTGATCCGGGTTCGGCCAGTTGAACCCAGACCCTTGGACCACCAGCACCTTCTGATCCTCCAGCAGCTCGAGGATGAACTGCTGGTCGTCCGCGATCGGGTAGCGGCGGAGGTCGAGCTTCGGGAAGAGATAGAGCGCGGCCTTCGGCTTCATGCAGGTGACGCCGGGAATCGACGTGATGAGCTCGTGGGCGAGATCGCGCTGCTTGCCGAGACGGCCGGTCGGCAACACCAGCTCGTTGATGCTCTGGTGGCCGCCGAGCGCGGTCTGGATCGCGAACTGCGAGGGCACGTTCGAGCAGAGGCGCATCGACGCCAGGATGTTCGAGGCCCTCGATGTAGTCCTGCGCGTGCGACTTGTCGCCGGAGATCACCATCCACCCGGCGCGGTAGCCGCACGCGCGGTAGTTCTTGGAGAGCCCGTTGAAGGTGAGCGTCAGCACGTCGTCGCTGAGCGCCGCGATCGAGGTGTGGGTGGCGCCGTCGTACAGCACCTTGTCGTAGATCTCGTCGGCGAGGAGGATCAGCCGGTGCTGCGCGCGCGATCTCGACGAGCTCGCGCAGCAGATCGTCGGGATAGAGCGCGCCGGTCGGGTTGTTGGGGTTGATGACGACGATCGCCCGCGTGTGTCGGCGTGATCTTGGCGCGGATGTCGTCGAGATCCGGCAGCCACCCGGAGCCTTCGTCGCAGAGGTAGTGGCGTGCCGTGCCGCCCGCGAGGCTCGACCGCCGCCGTCCAGAGCGGATAGTCGGGCGCCGGCACCAGCACCTCGTCGCCGTTGTTGAGGAGCCCTGCATGCACATGACGATCAGCTCGGAGACGCCGTTCCCGATGTAGATGTCCTCGATCGTCGACGCCGGCGACGTGCTTCTGCTGCGTGTAGTGCATGACGGCCTTCCGCGCGGCGAAAAGGCCCTTCGAGTCGCAGTAGCCCGGCGGCGCTCGGGAGGTTGTGGATGACGTCCTGCACCAGCTCCTCGGGGGCGTCGAAGCCGAAGGGCGCGGGGTTGCCGATGTTGAGCTTGATGATGCGGTGGCCCTCGTCCTCCATCTGATCTTGCGCGCGCCAGCACGGGGCCCCGGATGTCGTAGCAGACGTTGGCGAGCTTGGCGGACTTCTGGATCGACCGCGGCTGAGCGGGCGGCTGCGGGTGCGAGACGACGAGCTTCGCATATCCCCACCTTATGCCATCCAGGGTCAGGATGACACCGCGAAAGCCGCGCTCACGGACTTTGCACTGGCCACAAGCGCCTCCAGCCCGACGACCGGCCGGGTGGCATTCTGGTCGGCCCCATTGACGACCAACCGATTGGTTTGTATTAGCCAACCACTTGGTTGGTTCGTCGAGGGAAGGAGTACCCGAAGTCGACCATCGCTCTTGCCACATCAGCCCCGTCCCGCGCGCCGCGATCACGCTGTGGGCTAGGCACCCGTGCCTTGTGTACCCCCTTCTGACGCTCGGCTTCGTCGCGTTTCTGGTCCGCATACTGGTACGGCGCGCTGCCTGGCTCGCACCGGTGCTGTTCTTCGACCTGACCATTGAGTGGCGCGGCCCGTCACGGCCGGTGGGCGGGACGCGTCGGCGTGGCCCTTCGATGCGCTGTTGTACCGTTGGTCGCCCTCCAGCTCGTGAACATCGCGCTCCTGGCCCACGTGTTCAGCGCAGAGCCTCTGGTCGGGTCGATGGCATGTCGCGGTGCTGCTCGTATTTCACCTGGGGCGACCGCTCTCGTGGTGGGCGCACGAGCTGTGGATTCATCGCAGGAAGCCCAGCTCCGTCTCCCTGACGCGCTCTCCTTCGCAATCGTAGTTCTACGAGCACGATACTGAAAGCACCTGCGCGGGCCACTGCCCGCGTCGGCACGGCGGATCATCCTGCCACGGCGCGCTACGGCGAGACGTTCTGGCAGTTCCTGCGCCGTACCGTGCCGGGAATTGTTCGTAGCGCGGTTCGAGGTCATACGCCGAGGGCGACGCCGCCATGAAACCGTGGACGCCTGCCGGTACGAAGCTGGTCGTGCACGCCTGATCGCCGAGTCGGCTTCGCGCTCGTCATCGGGGCGCTGACCGACCGCTCGCCGTCTTCGTCCTGCAGGCCGCACATCGCCATCGTGAGCCTCGAGATCGTGAACTACTTCGAGCATTAGGCTCTGTCCGCAGCAATCCGCAAGGTCCGCCGATCGACTCCTTGGGACACGGACTCGAGCTTCACGCTGTTCGCGCTCGTCGGGCTCTCCCGCCATGCCGACCACCACGCGTTCGTCGCGCCTCTTTCAGCAACTGCGCCACAGCGACGAGAGCCCAAAAAGCTGCCGACCGGCTATTTCGCGATCAACTACCTGGTGACCTTCGAATCGCCGTTTCCAGGCGCTGATGACGGACGAACCCGCGACGCCGGCTCGGCCCGTTCGCGGACAATTCGACGATGGCCCGCGCCCACCAACGCCCGCGCTGACGAGGAGGCGTCCGGGTGAGCGGATTCTCGCCAGTCGCCGCCCGTCTGTTCGCGCTTGGCTCTGCCGGCATGAGCATGCAGATGCTTGCTGACGAGGTGGGGGCTGCACAAGAGCACACTGTTCCATCACTTCCTCCGGCAGCTGCTGCACTTCATGATGGAGGAGCTGGGACGCATCCCGCGGTGGTCGAGCCCTCGTGACCGACGATCCACCGTCGCTCGACCGCTCGATCGCCGTCGCCAACGCGCTCGTCGACCACTTCGCTCAAGTGCGCGAGGCTGGATCGATCCTCCTACGCGATCGTCAGCCCAGAGTTTCGACGAGGAGACGATACCCGAAGGTCTCGAGAGCCTGAGCGTATCGCGGATCATCGGCGCCTGCCTGACTGGCACGGCGCGCGGCGTCGCCTGCAACGTGCGAGTGCGTCACGCGCTCGTGAACCTGCTCGGGCTAGTCCTTGGGCTTACCCCCGCAGTCGCCGCAGGACGAGCCGGGCGCGAGATACTGGATGCCGATCCGAGCTTCGCCGCGCGCTGCGAGGTCGGAAAGGAGGAGCTGACGGCGTTTCTTCGTGGGGCGTTCGCACCGAAGCGGAGACGACAGCCTGACGACGACTGACGGGCCTGACGACAGCAGCGGTTTCGTGCGACCGGCAGACCCTTCGGCTCACGACCAAGTGGTCGCCGAACTGGCCGGCTGCACACGGTGACCATCTGGTTCTGCGTCGACGGAGGTGCGCCCCCACGTCATGACCCGGGACCCTTCCGTCGATTGGGCCTCGAAACGCAGCGCCATCCCGAGGTGTAGAGATCGAGCTGGGCCCCGCGCATCGCTGGCCGGCTCGAAACCGTCAACGGCCCGGCGCTCGAGGCTCGCATCAAGGCGATGGCGGCGCGGAAATACTGCCTCGCCTGGCTCGGATCGCTGGTCGGCGTGGGGACCACGACGCACGCCCTGCATCGGCGGACCCAGGCGCCAAAGGCGAATAGCTGTTTATATGAAAATAGCGTCGGCGCTCCAGGCCGCGGAGGTGGCGCGGGCGGCGTCGCCGGCGTCCACCCGGACGCGCTGATAGGCGAGCGCCATGGTGAGGGCTTCGAGGTGATCGGCTTGACGAGGAAGTCGTCCATGCCGGCGGCGAGCGCAGGCGCTCGCGCTGGCCTCCGAGGGCATGCGCGGTGAGCGCGATGATGGCAACGCGGCCGGGAGTGCTACTTTCTTGCCGCCCGCCTCGGCTGCAACGGCGATTCAGGGCGCGCCGGTCTTCGAGATCCGCGACCACGTCGCCCAGTGGCTCGGGTCCGGGGCGCGGTTGTTGGTGAGGCTGACCCCGTCGGCGAGATCGGCGAGGCGCGCCCGCAGCTGCGCGGCCACCGTGCGGCGCGGACCGACCACGGCCACGGCATCGAGGAGCGCGTCGTCGATCAGGTCGGTCATCGCGTCCCAGCGTCCCGCCTTCGACAGGCGATTGAGCTCGGGATGGAGATCGGCGCGGCCCTCGCAGGCGAGCGTCGGTCGGTACGCCGGCGTCGATCCGTAGAACGCGAGCTGCTTCTTCACCGCGCGCCGGATCGCGGCGAGCTCGTCGTCGCGCTCGGCGGTGACGACGATCGTCGCGCAGATCACGCGCAGATCGGCGCGACGCGCCCGGCACGCGCGAGCCCGCGCGTCGAGCGCCGGCATGACGTGCTCGACGAGCGAGCGCCGGGTCGCGAACGGATGGGCGATGAAACCGTCCGCCACCTCGCCCGCCGCCTCGATCATGCGCGGCCCGACGCCGCCGAGATAGATCGGCGGCGGTCCGAACGGATTCGGCCCGGATCGAACGCCGGGATCATCAGCGTGTGGCGATAGAACTCGCCCTCGAAGCGCAGCGGGCCCTTCCCTTCCCACGTCGCCCAGATGGCGCGGATCGCCTGCACGAGCTCGCGCATGCGGCGCACCGGCTCCGACCAGACCGCGCCGAAGCGGCGCTCGATGTGCGGCCGCACCTGGGTCCCGAGGCCGAGGAGGAAGCGTCCGCCGGTGAGGCGTCTGCAGGTCGTGACCGAGGTTCGCGAGCGTCATCGGGTTCCGCGCGAACGCGATCGCGACCGCGGTGCCGAGCTCGAGGCGCGTCGTGTGCTCGGACGCGACCGCGAGCGGCAGGAAGGGATCGTGCTTGGCCTCGAAGCTGAACGCGCCGTCGTACGCCGGCACGCTCGAGCGCCGGAAACGTCGTGCGCGCGTCGCGCGGATCCTCGAGCGGCGCGGTCGTGTAGATCGCGCATCAGCGCGTCGCCCCATCGATGCGCATCAGCGCGTCGCCCCATCGATGCGCATCATCATGCGCGTCGCCCCGATGGACCGCGCATCACGCGCTCCCCACCCGCACGATCTCCTCCTCGACGTCGCGCAGCCGATCCTTCCCGAAGTACATCTCGTCCCCCCACGAAGAACGCCGGGAGACCGAAGAGGCCACGCGCGCGACCGCGCGCTCGGTGTTGGCGAGGAGCGTCTGCTTGACGTCGGCGTCCTGGGTGCGGGCGAGCGAGCCGCGCCCCGTCGAGCCCGGAGGCGTCGAGCGCCGCCTGCACGACCGCCGGGTCGTCCATCTTCTTCGGCTCCGCCCACATGTGGCGCATGACCGCCTCCTCGTAGGCGGGCAGCCGGCCGTCGAGCGCGGCCGCGACGGCGCCGCGCATGATCAAGAGCGTGTTCACCGGAAAGTGCGGGTTCATCTTGAACTCGTAGAGGCCGTGGCGCTCGACGAAGCGCTGCATCTCGAGGCGATCGTACTCGAGCTTGTTCTTGATGTTCGCGAAGGCCATGGACCGGCGACTGGTTGTTGGTGGCCTTGAAGATGCCGCCGAGCAGGACTGGGATGTGCACGAAGCGCGTACCGGTCCGCTGCTCGATCGTCGGCAGCACGCGATAGGCGAGGTAGGCGTTGGGGCTGCCGAAATCGAAGTAGAACTCGGGCGCGGGCGCGATCACGGTCGTCACCATTTCTCGTCGGCGGGACGGAGGTCGAGCTCGAAGGTCCACGCGTCGCGCGTCTGCTGGTGCAGCTGCCAGTACGCGTCGGCGATCGAGTCGGGACGCATCAACTGGTCCGGGGCGAGCGCGGCGAGCGCCGCCTCGCCCCTGCGCGGCGCGGATGCGGTCGCGTACGAACGCGGTGTCGACGCCGGCGTCGATCACGAGGTGCGCGACGTGGATGTTCTTCGGCCCGAGCTCGCGCGCCATGCTCTGCGCGACCGCCCGGAGACCGGCCTTCGCCGCCGCGAACGCGGCAAAGCCCGTCGACCGCGCGAAGACTCGCCGTCGCGCCCGTGAAGAAGAGCGAGCCGCGTCCGTGCGGCGAGCATGGCGCGCGCGGCCTCGCGCCCGGCCAGAAAGCCCGCGTAGCAGGCCATCTCCCACACCTTGCGGAAGACGCGCTCGGTCGTGTCGAGGATCGGGAAGTAGACGTTGGCGCCGACGTTGAAGATGCAGACCTCGAGCGGCGCGTGGGCGTCGGCCTCGCGGATGAAGGCCGTGACGTCGTCCTCCTTGCGTGCATCGAGACCGCGCCCGAAGCACCGTCCGCCCTCGGCCGCGATCGACGCCGATGAGCGCCTGCAGCTTCTCGCCGCCCCGGCGCCCCGCGAACACCGCGTAGCCTTCGCGCGCGAAGCGGCGCGCGATCGGCGCTTCCGATGTAGTCGCCGGCGCCGATGACCGCGACCGATGCGTCTCGTTTCACCATGGCTCTCCATAAGGCGAAATGGCGCTGCCACATGTCAATCGAACGACACGCAGCATCGAGAAGCCGCGGGGATCTGCAACGCCTGCGGCTCGAGCGACGACATCTGCGGCGGCGACGATCTCATACCCGAGCGGGATCGGCTTTCCGGCTTCGTGCACCGCCGTGACGCCGCTCGGCGGTAGCCAGGCGCGCACTCGATCAATCCAGCTGACCGACATCACAGGTGGCGTCCATTGCGTCGTCGGACTGCGGCGGTCGGCTGCCTGCATCCGCTCGCGGTGCCGCGCCTCAAGAGCTACCCGGCAGTGCCACTGAGCCTCGCGCAATTCAGGTGAGCAGCACGGTCGCGAGCCCGAAGAGCCCATCGCGACGTCTGGTCGCGGTCGTGAGGAAGATGCCTGACGCGGTCGCCGGATTTCGGCGCCGAGACGCTCGAGGCTGAGCGGCACGAGCGCGCCGAAGATCCCGCTCGACACGCACGTGCCCCCACCATCGCGAGCGCACGATGAGCTGTGCATGGCTCTGCCGGCTCAGTTCCTTCCAGTAGGCGAGATCAGCATCCCGGATCCCCGCCGTGATGCCGGTGCCGATGCCGTTCAGAAACCCGAACGCCTCCTTGGCTATTCAGCTTCGCGCCTGCCGAGGTGAGCTCGCCGCGCGTGATCCTCCCGCGGGACGTGACCGGTGAGCGCCTGACACCCGGTGTTGCCGGACTGGCCGGCAAGCACGGGGGAGGTGAACACCGCCAGCGCCACTCGACCTGTCGATCGTCGCCTCAGCGGAAGATCCTGGACGACGGACGCGGCCACGAACGCGGTCAAAGAGGTTGAACTGCAGCCAGCTGAAGAGCGCTCAGTTAGCGCCATGGCGTTTCCCCCAGACGCTCCTCGACGCCGACCATCTTTGCCGATCGGGGCGCTGATCTCAACGCCGGAGGTTTAGCGATGTCGGGTTCGCGGACGATCCCGGACGAGCGCCTGTCGTCCCCGCAGACCGATAGACTGGGTAGTGCCTGGCGTGCAGCACCGCCCATCGCTCCGAGCGACCGGCGTTCGCAAGCCGCAGCGCGAAACGGCTCGTGCAGCATGACGTCGCGGGAGCCGTTGCGCGTGCGGGATCGCGAAGAGCAGCTCGCGGAAGACGATGACGCCGCTGGCGACGCGCGTCGTCGAGGACAGCTGAACATCGCGCGTGCTTCGCGAGCTCACAGTTTCGGCGACCGCCGCGACGGTCTGCCGGACGAAAGCACGCCGAGCGCGGCGTCCATCAAAACGGCCGACGCTTTCCTCCGGGTAGTCGACATTCGTGCTCCACCGTTCACGTTTCGCGGGGGAGGTGAGTAATCACCTTTGGCGGCGCTGGGAGAGCTGCCAGAGGATCTGGCAACGCCAGGTCGGGGTAGTCGGCGAGCGCGTCGGCGACCGCCGGTCCTGGCCAGTTCAAAGATGCGCCTGACCGCCTTGCACCCACGGGTCAGGAAGCCTGCACCGAGCGGCGTACGTGATTGCAAAGCGTGATCCCTTCCCCGTGGACGCGTCGTGTCACCGCTGCATGGTTCTCCTCGGCGCGCGCAAATTTAACCCGCCGTCGTCGAGAGGTCGATTCCCGGCAGAGCGCGCGGCGGCGCGTGAACGGCAGCGCGACTGCAGCAAGGCGGGCGCCGGCAGGCTCCGTGTTGCGATCGTCGGCGTGCCGCGCCGCCTGCGCTCGTCGTCGTCGTGCTCGTCGCGCTCGGTCCGGAAAGGCAGGTCATCCGCACGCTCGGCGACGCCGGGCTGATCGTGCTGACCGCCGCGGCGTCCCCGCGCTGCTCTACGCGTACGCCGTCGTCCGGATCGATCGTCGCGATCCCGAGCCGCGTGGCCGTACTCGCGGCCGCCGTGCTCGCGGGGGCCGCGATCGCGGCGTATCTCTCGCACACGGCGAACGCGTGGTCTGCTGATGGCGCTCGCCGCGACCTCTCGACGCGGAACAGGCCCGACCGCTCGCCGGCGGCTTCGGCGCGCCGGTCGTCGAGGAGATCGCCAAGGCGCGCGCACCGTCGCTGCTCGTCGGACTCGTGCTCGGACGCGGTCTCCTAGCCGGGACGCTCGGCGGCATCGTCTATGGCGCGCTCGTCGGCATCGGCTTCGCGTTCACGGAGAACGTCGTCTACCTGACGTTCGCCGTGCTGCAGGGCGGGTCGGCAGGCTTGTGGCGCGGCGCGTCTACGTCCGCGCCCTCCTCGGCGGCTTGGAACCACGCCGCGTTCACCGCCACGAGCGGCGCGGCGCTCGGCTGGGCGCTCGGGCCGGGACGTCCGCGCGGGCGCTGGCTCGTCGCCGCTATCGGGCTCGCGCTCGCGACCCTACAGCACGTCGTATGGAATGCCGTCGCGGCGAGCGCCATCCAAGGCGTTCTCTGTGGCCCCGAGCTCGCCGGCGGACCCTGCCGGCCGATCCCGACCGACACGAGCCTGTTCGTCTCGGTCCCCGCGTTGACCGCCATCTTCATCGGCGCCGGGGTTCATGACGCTCGGCGCCATTGCGCTGCTCCTGCCGGGCGCGCCGGAAGAAGTCGATTTGAGGACTCGACCGCAACGCGATCGCATGTCATGTATCTTCCCTTCCCGCCGCTACCTACCATCCCTTCCGTCCTGAGGAGCGTGTACGCATGCCACTCAACCTGATCCTGATGGGCCCCCGGGTGCTGGGAAAGGCACCCAAGCTTCCCGTCTCGCGCAACGTCTCGCACGTTCCCGCGATCTCGACCGGCGACCTGCTGCGCGAAGAGGTCAAGCGCGGACTCGGCGCTCGGCCGCGACGCCAAAGGCTACATGGATCGCGGGGCGCTCGTTCCCGACGCCCTCATCATCGCCATCATCGAGGCTCGACTGCAGCGTGAGGACTGCGCCCAGCGGCTTCATCCTCGACGGCTTTCCGCGGACCGTCATTCAAGCCGAAGCGCTCGACCGCGCGCTCCACCGAGTTCGGCTGGTCGCTGCATCGCGTCGGCAGCCTGAACGTGCCGACCGACGAGGTCGTCCGCCGGCTGAGCGGCCGGCGGATCTGCCGCGATTGCAGCACCCCGTACCATCTCGTGCTCGACCCACCCCGGAAAGACTCGACGTCTGCGACATCTGCGGCGGCCACCTTGCAGCAACGCGACGACGACCACGAGGCCAGTCATCGCCGCGCGCGTCTCGAGGTCTACGCCCGCGATACCGCCCCGTCCTCGACTACTACCGTGATCGCGGCCTGCTCGCCGAGATCGACGGCCGCGGCAAGCACGACGACGTGCCTCGCCGCCCTGCTCGCCCACCTGAACGTCCCGAACGACGACTCGTCCGCCCTGACAGTGTTGCAGCGCGTGGGCGATCTTGCCGCATGATCCGCGGCGCGATCGGCCCAGGCCACCGATCCGTCGCCGCTCGTCGTGGCCGAGCTCGCCGACGCGATCCGCGCGGCGACCTCCGCGCGCGCGCCGGTCCTCGATCATCACCTCGAGCGCATCGCGCCGCCTCGATCCGCCGATCGGCGGCGTTCGTCTTCCGCGACGCCGACGGCGCCCGCGCCGCCGCCGACGCGATCGACGCGCGCGTCGCCCGCGGCGAGGATCCCGGACCGCTCGCGGGCGTGCCCGTTCGGCGTGAAGGAGCTCGAGGACGTCGCCGGGCTGGCCGCATCCACGCGGCGCGCGCGTCTTCGCCGACCGCATCGCCGCGACGACCTCCGACGCACGTGACGCGCCTCCGCGCGCCGGCGCCGTCGCCGCTCAGGCTCACCGCCTCGCCGGAAATGGGCGCCGCGTCCCACACCGCGTCGCTGCTGCACGGCGTCTGCCGCAATCCCTGGAACCCGGCGCGCACTCCGGGCGGCTCGAGCGGCGGCTCGGCGGCGGCGGTCGCGCTCGGGCTCGTGCCGTTCGCGACCGGCTCCGACTCGGGCGGCTCGCTCCGCATTCCCGGCGTCGTTCACCGGGCTCGTCGGCTTCAAGGGCACGTATGGCCGCGTGCCGCGCGGCCCGAGCTACGTCGGCTTCCCGAACGTCCGGAACTACGGCGTGCTGACCCGCACCGTCGCGCGACACCGTCCGCATCCTCGATTGCGTCGTCGGCGCCGACGAGCACGACCCGCTTTCGCTGCCGCATCCCGGCTTACGCGTACGCGGACGCGATCGCGACGTACGATCTGCGCGGCACGCGGACCGCGTGGACGACCGACCTCGGCTTCGCCGTCTGCGATCCGCGAGGTCGCGCGCGTCGTGCCGCGCCGCCGCCGACCGGCTCGATCGCCGGCGCGGGGCTCGCCGCGACCGACGTCGCGGTCGACGCTCGCCGACCCCGAGGAAGCGTGGCGCGTGCTCATGGCGCCCGGACCTCCTCGAGCTCTACGCGCCCTTCATCCCCGCGCGCGAGAACGACGTGAACCCGATGCTCCGCATGCTCTTCGCGATCGCCGGCGACGCTCGGCGCACGCGACCTCGGCCGCGCCGGTGCTGATCCGCGACGCCGTCGGTGCAGATCGCTCGCGACGGTCTTCGAGACAGGTCGACTTGCTCCTGCTGCCGACGACGCCGATCCCGGCCGTTCGCCGCCGAAGGTCCGCCGCCGTCGACGATCGACGGCCAGCGCGGTCGAGCGCGCTCGCGACGGTCGCGCAGACCTACGTCTTCAACCTGAGCGGCCACCCGGCGATCTCCGTCCCGGCCGGGCATCGTCGGCGGCACGCCGGTCGGGCTCCAGATCGTCGGGCGGCGCGCACGACGACGTCCGCGTGCTCGCCGCCGCGGCGCGCTTCGAGCAGCTGGCAGCCGTTTCCGGCGCTGCCGTTCGGATGAGCCGCCACGGGCGCGTGGGTGAGCCACGCGCTCCGTGCGCCGATCAGTCCGCCTTGTCCTTCAGCGTGACGCCGTCGTCCTTCACGAACGGCGCGCTGAAGGTCGTCCCGAAGCAGATGCCGCCGTCGCGCCGGCGGAGCTGCACGGCGAGCGGACCGGTGAGCGGACCGAGCGGCGGCAAGCCGAGGCGCCGCCCTTCGCCCTTCACTTGAATCGACGCCTTCCCGGTCGACGCCGCTCCTTCAGCGAGATCTTCTCGATGCCCGACGGCGTCTTGTCCTTGTCCTTGTAGCTCGAAGCTCTTCGTCTTGCTCGCTCCAGCACGGCTTGTTGGCGCAGAAGCCGCCCTGCGGCGCCATCTGGCTCGCGACCAGCGCGCCGGCGTCATAGATGCAGAGGTCGTAGCCGTCGGCGCTCGACCGGGTTGCCGTACTCGCTCTTGTCGGTCGCGGCGCCCGGCGCTCCACTTCCACTGCAGGCTGTCGCTTGTCGTCGGGCGCGCGTGTCCTGCAGCTGGATCTGCGACTTCGCCGCTGACCGCCGGCGTCCGGCACGGCTCGGGCGTCGGCGCGCACGGCGGGCGTCGGCTCGGCGACGCCGAAGCCGACGTTCTCCTGCAGCACGACGACGTCGGCGATCTCGTCGGTGAGCGCCATGTCGAGGTCGCCGTCGTTGTCGATGTCGAGGAGGATCGAGCACGACGGGATTGCTCGGCGCGGTGAACTCCTGGTCGAAGGTGAAGTTGCCGGCGCCGTCGTTGGCGAACATCATCCACTTGCCGCCGCCGTAGACCGACAGCACCCAGTCGAGATCGCCGTCGCCGTCCATGTCGCCGAGGTCGGTCGACGGCGTGTGGGCGCCGGTCGAGACGGTGACGGGCGCCGCGAACGTGCCGTCGCCGTTGTTCTTGAGCGCGGCGCCGTTGGCGCTGCCGCTGTTGGCGGCCGTGGCGTCGAGATCGCCGTCGCCGTCGATGTCGCCGAGCGCCATGACCCAGGTGTTGCCGCCCGAGCTCTGGATCGGCGGCCGCGTGAAGGTGCCGTCGCCGTTGCCGAGGAGCGTGCGGATCTGCGCTGCCGTTCCGCGCCGCCGACGACCAGGTCCATGATGCCGTCGTTGTTCATGTCGCCGGATTGCAGCGCGTACTCGCCGCTCGACGCCGGCATCGAAGAAGCGTCGGCGCGCCGAAGTGCGCCGTTGCCGTCGTTCAGCATCATGCGCGAGCTCGTCGTCGTCGACGTTGGCGTCGACGATGTCCCAGTCGCCGTCGCCGTCGACGTCGAGCACGGCGATGCCGTGCGGCGCGCCGGTCAGGTTGATGGTCTGGCTGCTGCCGTAGGTGCCGTCGCCGTTGCCGAGCAGGATCGTCACGCTCTGGCCGGCGGCCGCCGAGAAGCAGCCGTCGGTCTCGCCGTCGTTGTCGAAGTCGGCCTGCTCGTTCGGGCTCGACTCGTGACCGATCGACTTCGGCGTCGAGGAACGGACCGTAGATGCACGGTGCCATCGGCGGCGTTCAGGGTGACGCGCACGTCGTTGCTCTCCTCGTTGACGGTCGCGAGATCGAGGTAGCCGTCGTGATTGAGGTCGGTCGCCTGCGCGCCGTAGATGCGGGTCTGCGGTCCGCCGGCCGCCGGTTCGGTTCGAGATCGCGTTCAGATACGCGAACGTGCGCGCGCCCGGCTGCGTCGCGACCGTGAACTGGAACGCGTAGCCGGCGCTCCGGAGCGGCGAGGTGTCGGCCGCGACCAGGTCGTGCGAGAGGTTCACCGAGCACGACCTCGCCCGCCGAGAACGGCTGGGTCGGCGTGAAGCGTCACCGTCTGGTTGGCGTTCGAGAGCGCGAAGCTGCCGCTGCGCGGTGCCGGTGCCGCGCCCGAAGACGCGGAAGGTCGACGCCGTCGAAGCGCGCCGAGCGTCACCGGCGCGGTCGAACGTGACCGAGATCGTCGTGGTGCGCGGCGCCGTGGCGTTCGACGCGGACTCGTGCTGTCGACCACGAGGGTCGCGGCACGTGCGACCGACAGGAGGACGACCGAGACGACGGCGCACGCGAGCATCATCGAGACGAGCGCGCAAGAGGGGATCGCTGACATGAAGCTACCTCCTGAGGTGGGGACTGCTCCGACGAACCACGGACTCGTCCGCTCAGAGTCCGGTGTTCTATACGCCGTAGCGGGTACCGAGGCGAGTTCCCGACTGTCAAGGTCGACTGAGTACGTGACCGCCTCGATTCGGAACGAAACTTCGCCGTTCGAACAGACCCAAACCTTGACCCGCGTGATGGCGGCGGGACAGTCTCCGGCCATGCGCGCCCCACACTGGCCGTCGTCGTCGCCGTTCTCACCGTCGCTCCTTCCCATCCCGCGCCCGCGCCGCCGCGAGCGGCGATGCGGCTGACGATGCATCGCATCAGCGTCGCCGACGGCGTCCAGGCGTGGCGCGCCGCCGTCGACGCTCAGCGCGCTGCGCGAGACGCCGCTGCGACGTCGACGGGAGCGGGAGAGTCACGGTGAACGACGGCTTCCAGATCCTCCGGCGACGCGTGCCGGGGCTCGGCGCGGCAGAGCCCTCCACGGCGAGCTCGGCGCCGCCCCCGCCACGACGCCGGTCGCCGTGCATTTCACGCTGCAAGCGACCGCGGCGCTTCGAGGGATTTCAGCTCGGGGTGACCTACCCGCTCGCGAAGGGCGGCTTCCGTGGCAGCGCCGACGGCGTCGCCTGCACCTCGAACGGCGGCGGCTTCGTCGTCGCCAACGACCGTGACGACGGCACGCTCGTTGCTCCTGCAAGCGAACGTCACCGCGTTGACGTTCCCGGATCGATGATCGTCGCCTGATTCGACCAGAGCGCCGGCGCGGCGCTAGAGGAACGCCGGACGTCGGCGTCGACGGTCCAGGAGGTCGTCGAGAACGAGGCCCCGGACGATCCGGACAGATCTCGCGGTGACCGTCTCGCTCGCCGGAGGTGTCGCGCGATCTGCGACGCCGGCGCGGTCGCTTTCACCGTCGAAGCCCGGCGGCGTGATCGACACCGGGTGGACCGGCATCTACCACCGGCAGGACCTGCCGCACGATGCCGCGCTGGCGCTGCCCGCTCACCTGCGATCTGGCACGGCTCGTGCGCGATCGGCGGACGACGCTTCGCCGACACCGACGTCGTCCGGCCACACCGCTCTCTGGCGGGCGGCGTCCCGCATCTGCGTGCTGACGACCTTCAGCGCAGACGCCGACCGGTCGTTCGATTGCACGACTCGGATGCAGCGAGTCGCCTCCCGCTCCTCGCCCGCACCTTCCTCGATCCCGGAGGTCGCCAGCCCCTGCCCCACCGTGCGTCGGCGACCCGACGCCGAACGACGGCGTGCAAGAGCGGCACGTGCAACGGTGGCAGCACGCCCGGCGCATCAGCGACGTCGGGCGGCATCATCACGATCGTTTCGCGCGCGACCGGTGTCGACGGCAGCGCGACGTCGAACGACTGCCTCCCGACCGGTATCGAGCGTCGGCGAGCTCGCGCGATCGATCTGAAGCCCCGCTCACGACCGGCACGACGTCGCTCACCGCGAGCATCGACTGTCGCGTTCGCCGGATTTCCCGACGACAAATGCCACTGCGCGAACCAGGTCGCAACCGAACTCGTGCTTCGACGGCATCTGCCCGGCGAGCGGCGTCTGCGAGTCCGGGCCCGATCGACGGTATCTTGCAGCGATCAACGCTTCCGCTTCTGCCGCCCTGGGAAGCGGGACTGAGGATTGCGAGGACATCTTCCCGGCTCCGGCACCTGCGTCTCCGAGCCGCGCCCCTGCTTTCCGTCGACCATCGAGCGCATCGGCGCGTGCGGCAACCGACGACGCGATTCTGACCGTCGGTCTTCTGCGTCCCCAACACGCGCGCGCCGCGCGTCAATCACGGTGATGGTCTCCCGGCCCCGGCAGGCTCCCGGCGTCCACGTCTGCCCCGGCACGCCGCCGCCGCCCGCCGACGGCGTGCAGCGCGATCCCGCGCTCCGGCTGCCGCGACGATCGCGAGCAACAAGACCTCGGTCCTCCAGCTCGAGAGCAAGCGGACGCTCGAGCGAGCTCACCTGGCGCTGGCTCGGCGGCGACGCCACCCCGCAGCGCCTTCGGCGACCCGACCATCGACACCGACTACGCGCTCTGCGCCTACGCCCCGACGCACGCTCGTCCTCGCAGCGATCGCCGAGCGCCGGCAGCGCTCTGCAACGGCAAACCGTGCTGGCGCTCCACCCCGACACCGGCTTCGTCTACCAGCGACCCGAGCGGAACGTCCGCCGGCCTGACCCGCATCGACCTCTCCCCAGGCGCCACCGGCAAAGCCCGCATCACCGTCAAGGGCAAAGGCACGACCCTGCCACTTCCCCTCCCACTCGCCGCACCCCCGCTCGTCCAGCTCCAATCCGACAACGGCGAATGCTGGGAAACGACCTTCACCGCCGCCGACATCCGCCACAACGACGCAACGAAATTCCGCGCCGCTCGTCCCTAGAACAACAGCGAGCGAAGCGAGCTGCTCAATCTCTCCTCGCCGTCAACGCGGCGGGCCGGCGGCCGAGACGTGAGGCAGATGCAAGGCGCGACCGAAGCGAACGCGGAGGCGTAGCGGAGCTACGCCGCACCTCTCCGAGGGCACGGCAAGTGAACGAGGAAGCAACGCAGCAGATGCCCGCGTATCGGCCGCCGGCCCGGCTACTCGACGACTTCGAAGTCGTCGCCGGTGATGCGCGCAAACTCGTCGTGCATCAGCTCGTCGTCCCACCGCGGATCCGGCGCGCCGGTCACGAACCAATCGCTGCCGTTGTCGGCGAGGATCAGGCCGTACTTCTGCATCGCGCGGATGATGACCGCGGCCGGCGCCGCGAAGCGTGTCGGGTCGACCGTCGACTTGAGGCGCACGCGGAGACCGAGCGGCGGGCGGCCGGTCGCCGCCGGGGCCCGACGTCGCGTCGTGCGAGGCGGGATAGATGTAGCCCTCGGATCCGCGGGCGGTGAAGCGGAGCGCGTGGTTGATGACGCCCGCGTCGAACACCTCGTCGGCGCGGACGAGGCCCGGGAGGATGGCGAGGCCGGCGGCGTCGGCGGACGTCCAGCCCTCGGGACGGCGGCGCGTTGCTGGTGAGATCGAAGATGGCGCCCGAGCCGCCGCTCCACGCGCCGCTCGCTGAAGCGCGCGGCGTAGATCTCGAAGAGGAAACCGTGATCGCGGTCGACGAGCAGGATGTGGCGATCGCCCGACGACCCGCCGCCGGCGACGCCGCCCTCGACGTAGCCCGGCGACGTACTGCGCGACCTCCGGAATCGGGTAGCCGAGCGGCAAGCCGGGCGCGCCGTGGTCGCTCTCGTCGTCGTAGAGGAACGTCAGCGGGAGCTTCGGCTGCGTCCCCTCGACCTCGATGTACGGGATGCCGAAGGTGGTGCCGAAGTCGGCGTGCAGCGGCTTCGTCGCGGCCGATGTAGTCGATGACGTCGTCGGAGTTCGCCGGCACGGTCGCGGTCGAGACGTCGCGGTTCCACCAGTTGTCGGTCGGGAAGACCTGCAGGCCGGCGAGGCTGCCGTTCAGCACCACGACGCCGTCGGTCGTCGCGGAACTGCGGCGACGACGTCGGCGACCAAGCGGGTCGACGTGCCCGTCCTCGATGGTCGCGGCGTCGCCTTCGGTCGCGCAGACGTAGCGCCCGTCGGCGCCGACGAAGGCGCTCGTGAACTTGGTCTCGGCCTTGGCGAGACAGTCGGGTCGGCGACCGCGAGCTTGGTGACGGCGCGGGCGTGACAGCCGAGCTTGGTGCTCGCCTTCTTGCCCGCCGCCTTGAGCTTCACCGCCGCGCAGCGCCGTCCGTCGGACGTCCCGCCGTCGGCGAGCGCCGCCGCGACGCCATCCACGAACCCGTCGAGCGTGGTCGTGACCGTGCCCGCGTCGCCGCCGCTCGCGCAGCCGCCCTTGGCCTCGGCACGGCTGAACGCGCTCGTGAGCTTCGCGTGGGCTTTGCCGAGACAGGTCGGGTCGACGGCCGCCCCGCGTTTCACCGCGCTCGCATGGCATCCGAGGAGGCCGGACGCGGTCGACCCCGCGGCTTTCAGCTTGGCCGACGCGCACCGGCGCGCCGGCGTGGTCGCGGCGCCGCCGACCGCCGGCACGACGACCAACACGACGAGCCGCCAGCACGAGGACACGCGGAAGGGACTCGCATGCCGCAAGTGAGCCACGCCGGCGCGATCGTGGTCAAGGTCGGATTGCGCGATTGTCGCGCGCCGCCCGCCGTGCGTCTTGACTCCGCACGGCACGCCACGATGCTCGGTCGAGGAGGACATCGGCGATGCTGCTACGGCAGCTGCCTCTGCGGAGCCGTCCGCTACGACGATCGACGGGGCCTTCGAGGACATCCACCACTGTCACTGCTCGCGCTGCCGCAAAGCGCACGGCGCCGCGTTCTCGACCTTCGGACGCCTCGCGGCGAGCGCGCTCACGTTCACGAGCGGCAGCGACGCGATCCGCCGCTATCGCTCGTCGCGGCCGGTCGAGCGCACGTTCTGCGGCACCTGCGGCTCGAACCTGACCTTCGCGCTTCGAGCCGCTTCCCGACGCGATCTGGGTGGCGATCGGCACGCTCGACGACGATCCGGCGCCCGCCCGAGCGCGCCACATCTTCGCCGGCTCCGATCGCGCCGTGGCACGCGATCACCGACGACCTCCCCGCCTTCGAAGAGTATCCGCCTGAGGAATGACCCGGGCGGTCGGCCGCCTACTTGCCGTCGCCCTTCTTCGTCACCTCGACGTCGATCGTGATCGCGATCTCGTCGCCGACCAGCACGCCGCCGCCGTCGAGCGTCTTGTTGAAGACGATGCCGAAGTCCTGACGGCTGATCTTCGTGGCGGCTTGCGCGCCGATGCGCGTGTTGCCCCACGGGTCCTTGGTCGGCGGCGTGACGTTGCTGACGTCGAGCACGACCGGCTTGCGTGACGCCGTGGAGCGTGAGGTCGCCGGTGAGCTTCCAGCCGTCGCCGGCCTTCTCGACCTTCGTCGACTTGAAGGTGAGGGTCGGGAACTTGGCGACGTCGAGGAAGTCGGGGCTCCGCAGGTGCTCGTCGCGCTTCTCGTTCCGGGTGTCGATCGAGGCGGCCTCGATCGTCGCCTCGACCATGGCCTGCGGTCGGACGCGCGACGTCCCCCACGGCCTTGCCGGAGAGCTTGGTGAACTCGCCCCGCACGTTGCTGATCATCATGTGGCGGACCGAGAACTGCACGGCCGTGTGGCGGGTCGATCTCGTAGGTATCGGCGGCGCGGGCCGGGAACCGGAGCGAGCGACGTGAGCGCGAACGACGGCGGCTAGGCGACGACTCGATGGAGCATGCGGAACGACCCTCCTCGTGCGACGAGATGGGTGCGGTTCTAGCCTGATCGGCCGAGCGAGTCAGCCCCGAGCGAGCGCGGCGCGCGCGGCGCGAGCGGCATGCCGCCGACACCGGCGCCGAGCTCGCGTCCGACGGCGAGTGGCAGACCGGGATGCGCGAGCGCGCGCGTCGCGACGGCCGCGGCGACGGCGAAGACGACGGTACAGATCGCGATGATCGCGAAGGTGACGATCGGCCTGCGATGGAGGCCATCGATGTCACGTCCGACCGGAATGAACACCGCAGTGCGCGCCCGCTCGACGGTATCGACAGGATCACCGGCTTTCTGCAGTGCGGCGGCGCGACGCGCCCGCAACCCGCACGGCATTTGACGCGCGGACGCGCGCGCCTAAGATGGCGCGTCGGGAGGTCCATCATGCTCCGACTCGCCAAGCCCCCCGCGTCCCGACCGCCGCCGAAGCCCCTGCCGGGCCGCGCCGAGCCACTGGTCGTCGCGCCGACCCACTACGTGAACGGCAACTCGATGCGGCGCCCGTATCCCGACGGTATGGCGCAGGCCCTCTTCGGCATGGGCTGCTTCTGGGGCGCCGAGCGGAAGTTCTGGACCTTCCCCGGTGTGTTCGTGACCGCGGTCGGCTACGCCGGCGGTCACACACCGAACCCCACCTACGAAGAAGTGTGCTCGGGCCAGACCGGTCACACCGAGGTCGTGCGCGTCGTCTTCGATCCGCGGGTCGTGAGCTTCGAAGAGATCCTCACGGTCTTCTGGGAGAATCACGATCCGACCCAGGGCATGCGGCAGGGGCAACGACGTCGGCACGCAGTACCGCTCGGCGGCGTACTGGTACGACGAGGCGCAGCGCGGGGCGATCGAGACGTCGCGCGCCGCGTACGAGCGCGCGCTCGCGGCGGCGGGCCACGGCGGCATCACGACCGAGGTGGCGCCCGCGCCGGCGTTCTACTTCGCCGAGGGCTATCACCAGCAGTACCTCGCGAAGAATCCCGGCGGCTATTGCGGCATCGGGGCACCGGCGTCGCGTGTCCGACCGGCGCGGCGCGTTGAGCGCGCGCGACGCGGCGGATTTTCATTGACCGTCCGGAAGCTCCCGAGCTAGAGCACGCGCGGCTCGGTTGGTGCCGAGCACTCCCTTCCCGGAGGGACCCGATGGCCGCGAGACGTTTCTGCTTCCTGAAGATCCCGGCGGCGGCGTATGCTCGCGCCGCTCCTGACCGCGTCGCTCGCCGCCGCCGTCGAGGTCCGCCAGCCGGAAACGGGCGGGCGCTTCGACGCCAGCCTCGTCCGTGCCTACGCCGAGTGCACCGCGCCGGACACCGTCGCGCGCGAACGGCGCTCCCGCCTGCACGGCGATCGTCACGTCGTCGTGCACCCCCTTCGGCTCGACGCTCGCCCTCTCGCCCCCCGTGATCGCCATCGACCCGACCCCACCGTCCCGACTTCGTCGGACCCGCTTCCGGGACCGGTCCGGCCGGCATCTGCCGCACCGGCGATTTCGACCTAGTCGTCCGCACCCGCCTGACGACCGGGGTCACGCTCGAGCCGGATCCCGACGATCCCGACGCGCCTGCCGCCGTGCCCGAGCGGGCTCTGCACGTACCCGGACCAAGAGCTCCTCGCTGGCCTTCCCCGCGGCGAACGCCCGGATCGACCCCAACTACGAGATCCTGGGCGCGACGTTCACCGCACCCCGACGGGCTGCCGCTGAGCACGATCGGCATGGAGCGTCAGGGGCTCCGCACGTTCGTGACCAGCAACTTGACGGTGCCGTACGCGCCCTGCACCGCGCCCGGCCCGGGCGGCGCGTGCGACCTCGTGCCCCCGGCCGCGACGTGCGATTTCGAGGTCGGCACCGTCGAGTGGAGCCTCGCCTACTACGGTCAGCCGCAGGCCCACATCGTCCTGCGTGACCTCGCGGGATCGTCGCCGCTCTGCACGAACGGCACCTACCACTCGAGGCGACCCTGCGGGTGACCGGGAGAGCCTGCGGCGACGCGTTCGACCAGGTGCGGTGCACCGTCACCGACCAGACGATCTCGGCGCCGTTCGTCGTCGTAGGCCGCAAAGCCGACACGATGGTCAGCCTGCCCCTCGGGCCGCTCGGGAAGTACCCCGAGACGACGATCGACAACGTCGCCCTGCTCGACGTCCGGCTGATCGACCCGACCGGTGCGACGTTCGCCGTCCCGGGCGTCACCGGCGTCCGCAGCCTCGTCGGCCTGCGGGTCGACATCAAAGGGGACCGCCTGCGCGTCCGGGGCACCATCCCCGTCGGCACGCTCGCGACCACCATCGACCCGACCCTCGAAGGCGGCGCGACGATCACGCTCAGCGACCGCGACGGTGCCTTCTACACGGTGACCATCCCGGAGACGCGCTGGCAGGATCAGACCCCGCTCGGATCGCGGTGGACCTACCTCGATCCCGGCGGTGTCCTCGCCGGCGTGCGGAAAGCAAGCCTCAAGCGCAACGGCAAGCCTGGATGCGCTGAAGGGCTACAAGCTCGATCTGCGCGCGGAAGGCGTCGATCTCAGCGCGGCCGACTCCCCGAGCATCACCGTCGCCGTGGCTGCGTCCGTCGCCCGGACGATCCGATCTTCGGCTTCACGAACGTGCACCGCGCGCAACGCAACTGCACCGGCGTCTTCAAAGGACCCTCGGCTCAGCTGCAAATAGCGCTCAGGTCGCGCGATCCCGGCGAGCTCGTCCCTGGAGGTGCGCTCGAGCAGCATCTTCACCGCCTCCTTGAGCGGCCGGCCGCGGTGCAGCACCTCGTAGACGTTCTCGGTGATCGGCATCTCGACCCCGAGCTTCGCGCCGAGCGCGTGGGCGGCGGCCGAGGTCGAGAAGCCCTCGGCGACCGAGCGCTGGCTCGCGAGATACGCCTTGGGGTCGACGCCGAGCGCGAGCTGCTTCCCGAGCGTGCGGTTGCGCGAGAGGTCGCCGGCGCAGGTGAGGACCAGGTCGCCGACGCCCGACACGCCGAGGAACGTGAGCGGGTTGGCGCCGAGCGCCACGCCGAGGCGGGTCATCTCCGCGAGCCCGCGGCGTGATGACGGCGGCGCGCGCATTGTCGCCGAACGCAGAGCCCGTCGCACGCGCCGGTCGCGACCGCGAGCACGTTCTTGATGGCGCCGCCGACCTGCACGCCGATCGGATCGGCGCTCGGCGTAGGTGCGGAAGTTCGGCGCGTGCATCAGCGACTGGATCGTGCGCGCCGTCCGTCATGCCCTCCGACGCCACCGACGACGTCGGTCGGGAGACCGCGCGCGACCTCTTTGGCGAAGCTCGGCCCGGAGAGAAACGCGAGGCGCTCGCCGAGCTCCGGCGCGGTCTCCTCGAGCACCTCCGACATGAGCTTCAGGCTGCCCTCCTCGATGCCCTTGGTCGCGACCACCACGACGCGTCGCCGCACCGAGCACGCGGTGCCACCTTCGTCGCGACCGAGCGCAAGTGCGACGACGGCGGGACCAGGATCACGATCTCGGCGCCCGCTGACCGCCGCCGCGACGTCCGAGGTCGCGCGCAGCGTACTCGGGCAACGGCAGATCCGGAAGGTAGATCGAGTTGCTGTGACGGGTGGCGATCTCGTCGGCCACCTCGGCCTCGAGCGCCCACACGACGACCACGTGCCCGAGACGGGCGGCGTGCGCGGCGAGGGCCGTCCCCCACGCTCCCCGCGCCGACGACTGCGAGTCGCCATGCGGCGTCCCTAACACGACCGGTGCGCGAGCCGTCATGCCCGCGCCGCGCCATCGCGCGGCCGGCGCGGGCATACGATGCCCGCCGTTCGCACGGATGAAGTCCCGCGTCCTCTTCTTCGTCTTCGTCACCGTCCTCCTCGACATGGTCGGCTTCGGGATCGTCATCCCGCTCCTGCCGTTCTACGTGCAGTCGATGGGCGGCTCGGCGGAGGTGGTCGGCCTGCTGCTCGGCACGTTCGCGTTCACCCAGACGATCGCGACCCCGATCCTCGGACGGCTCTCCGACCGCATCGGCCGGCGGCCGATCATCCTCGCGAGCCTCCCGGCAACAGCGTCGCCATGGTGATCTTCGCGATCGCCGCCGAGCAGGCGTGGCTGCCGCTGCCTTCTCTCGCGCATTCTCGCCGGGACGACCGCCGGCAATCTCGCCGCCTGCCAGGCCGCGGTCGCCGACGTCACGCTCGGGCTCCGACCGCGCCGCCGGCATGGGTCGGATCGGCGCGGGCATCGGGCTCGGACTCGTGATCGGCCCCGTCCTGGGGAGCACGATCAGCCACCTGCACCCGAACGCACCGCCGCTCGCCGCAGCACTCCTCGCCTTCGCCGATTTTCTCGGCGTCCTCTTCCTCATGCCGGAGACCCGCGTGCGGTTGACCGGCGAACAGATTCCTCGTCGCCGAGCGCCGCTCGCCCGAGCGCGCTCGTCGACCTCGCCGATCCTCGCCGTCATGGCGATCTATTTCCTCACCTTCATTTGCATGACGAACGTGCAGGTGTCGCTGGCGCTCCTCGCCGACGCCCGGCTCGGCTGGACCGCGGTCGAGGTCGGCCACCTCTTCGGGCTCTACGGCTTGATGGCGCTCATCGTACAGGGCGGCGCCATCGGCAAGATCTCGCGCCGCTTCCCGTCGGTGAACGTGCTGGTCGCCGGCACGACCGCGATCGGGCTCGGCATGGCGACGATCGGCGCGCGCGCGCTCGCCGCTGCTGCTCATCGTCGGGGTCGCGCTCGCCGGGCTCGGGGCCGGTCTCACCAACCCGACGCTCGCGAGCCTCGCGTCGCAGCACGCCGGCATGGCGCAACAGGGCGCCATCCTCGGGTTCGCGCAGTCGGCGGGCGGCGCCGCCCGCACGATCGGCCCGGTCTGGAGCGGCTTCCTCTTCGCGCGCCTCGGCGCTGCGGCCCCGTTCCTTTCCGGCGTCCTCGCGGCGACGATCTCGCTCGCGGTCGCGCATGGCGCTGCGACGCCGGACACCCACGCCCAGCCGATCGCGACCGAGGTCGCGGAGAAGATCGTCGTGGCCCCATCATGAAAAAGGATCGGCTCGTTCTGGGAAGGCGGCACCGTTTCCGGCCGCGTGGCACGGCACGGAGGTCGACACCCTCTCGGCACTCACCCACGGCGCCGGCGGCACCTTCGAGACGCCGTCGCTCGTCGCCTACGCCGAGGCGATGGCGACGCGCGGGCTGCACGTCGTCCGTTTCAACCTGCCGTACGTCGAGCTCGGCAAGAAGACGCCAGGCCCACAGGACCGCGACGAGGCGTGCTGGCGCGACGTCGCGGACGCTGCTGCGCCGACGGGCGCGACGCCTGCCCTCGGCGGACGCTCCTACGGCGGCCGCATGGCGACGCACGTCGTCGCCGACGGCGTGTCCTGCGCGGGGCTCGTGTTGCTCGCCTACCCGCTTCACCCACCCGGCAAGCCGGAGCGCCTGCGCACGGCACACCTCGAGCGCATCATGGCGCCGATGCTCTTCCTGCAGGGCACGCGCGATCCGTTCGCCGACCCGACGCTGCTCGCGCGCACGCTCGCGCAAGCTGCCCGGCGCGACGCGCCACCGCCTCGAAGGCGGCGACCACGGCCACAAGGTCGCCGGCCGGAGCGGTCGCCGACGTCGCCGGCGAGCTCGCCGACGCGACCCTGCACTGGCCTCGACGCCGCTGCCGGGGCTGACGCGCTTCTCACGACGGCTTCGTCTACCGGACGCAGACCCCGAACGCCGCCGGCGTAACGCGCGCCGACCTGGTCCCCGGCGAGAGCGGCGGCGCGCGCGTCGTCGTGAAGGGCCACGGCGAAAAACCTCTCGGTGCCGGACCTGCCGGTCGTCGCCCCGGTCATGGTGCAACTCTCGACGAAAGTACTTATCGACCGCGGACTCGTCAGTTCGACAGGTGAAGTGGCGCAGCCGCTCCGATCGATGAAGCAGAGCTCTGTATCGCAGGTACTCCCGCCGCCACCGTCCGCTGCACAACTGGCGTGAACGTTCCCGGGCTCGCACTCCTCGCCGAAACTGATCCGCGAATCGCCGCAACGGGCGTCGCTCCGGCAGCCGCTGAAATCGAAGTTGCAAGACTCGTGCAGCCGAGCGTAGCCATCGCCGTCGAATGTGGCGCAGGTCGCTCCGAGCAGGTCGTCACCGTCGCACTCCTCACCGTCGGTGGCATGCCCGTCACCGCAAACGACCGTGCCGTGAGCAAGCGAACGTATTGAATTGCGCTAGCATGACCGAGCGCCCGGATACCACGTCCGGCAACACTCGCTGTGCGGGACTCACGAAGGTACAGGCGAGCGTACCGTCGCCATACCCCAGCGATTCGCAGGACGCGCCGCCGAGATCCTGCACGGGAAAATCGCTATCGCACACCTCGTCATCTTCACGCCGACCGTTTCCCGGAACGCCTTCACACCCGCTGCGATCGAGAAAACAATAGGGCGAACACCGGAGAGCCCGTTTCCGCCGAGATCGGCGCACGTCACGCCGCGAAGATCGTCGCCGTCACATTTCATCAAAACCGTTCGCGAGCCCGTCACCGCATTTGAACGAACATCGGTCGAGGTCCACGCGGCAATCGCTGCAGATATACGACGGCGGTGAAGCGAGCCTCCCGCGCGCACTGAAGCAAACGGCTTTCCGACGGTACGGGCGCAAACCAGGCACCGTCACACTCCTCCCTTCCTCGACGATGCCGTTACCGCACTGCGCCGGACCCGGCGGAATTCCGCACTCCGAGAAGTCGAAGCGACAGTCGGGCCCGCACTGCAGGGTTCCCGTCAAACCCAACTGCTCACAGGTGAAGCCGAGGTCGGCACCATCGCAGTCTTCCCCTGAGGAGAGATCGGCATGGTTGTCACCGCAGACGCCGCTCGTGGCGTCCACCTCGCAGGCGGTCACGTCTACGACGCAATTCTTCGCGATCTCCGTGCCAAACGGCGTGGACACATCGCGGCTGATGACACTGCAACCGAGGGTTCCACGCCCGCGTCCGAGCGACTCGCAGGTAATGCCCTCTGAGAACACGGGGGCCTCGGTTGCGGATCGACCTCGCATGGTTCGTCCGGCTCCAGTCGACCATTGCCGCAAATCCGATCGCACTGCGAAGGACCGGCGCCGAAGCAGGATTCGTTGCAGGGAAGGGTTCCGCTTCCGCCGAGCGCCGCGCAGCTCAGGGTGCTGACCCCGCCGTCACATGGCTCACAGGTCCCACTGATCGAGCCGGCTGTGAGATGCCTCCGATCGAGTCTCCCGTTGCCGCACATGGAGGCCTCGCATCCGCTCACATCGAAGCGACAGGACGCGCTGCGAGGCGAGCACCCGACCGGGATCACCTCCGAAATTCGCGCAGGTCCGACCCGCGAGCTCCGCACCATCACATTCCTCGCCGAGGTCGATGGGCCATCGCCACAGCGGGCCGACTCCTGATGAGACGAAGAGCTCGACCCGCAGGCGACGAGGAGGACCAGCAGCAACGACCAAGCTCCGCGCGCTTCACATCCCATTGGATCCCGTTACTCATCGACCGCTCCTCCCTCAAGAGTCCGTGCCTGCACGGCTGCAACTGCCGTGCCGGAGTCGGCCTGAATGTTGGCGCGGCTACGTGTCGTGCAACGGCACCCGGAACCCGGCGCCGGCCGTCTCGCCGGAGACGGCATCGTGATCGTCGCTATGAACGCCACTGGCCGAGCTGGAAGGCCACACTGTGAACCGGCGAGCGTGAGCATCTCAGCCGATCCGCACGGGGACGAGCCGCGGTCCAGGGCACGCTGGTTGCCTCGAACCGCAGAAGCGGAGCCGCGGCACAAGCGAGGAACATCATGCGCACCGGAACCATGACACGACCCAGGTCGAAAGCAGCCTTGGTGATGGCGTGCTGCATGGCGGTGGTGATCGGGCTGGTTGCGACGACAGCGCATACGCAAACGGCCGATCCGTGCGAGCGCACAAAGAGCAAATGCGTCCGCACGCTGGTGGAACGCTTTGCTCCGCTGTCACGCGCTGGCCGAGCGCCGGAACCGCGTCGTGGACACCGCGTGCTTCTCGAGAGTCACGGACGCTTTCAGCAATCCGGACGAGAAACGGCCGCTGGGACAGGCTCGAGACGAGGGGGACTGCCAACCGACTGGGAGCGCGGCGGCGATCGCAATCAAGATCGACGGGTTCGTGCTCGACGTCGTGACGGCGCTCGATCCGAGCTACCCGGCCCTGATCCTGAACCCCTGCTCAGCGAGCAAGAAGAAGTGTGTCAGCGACAAGGCAGTGGGGCTGCTCGCGTGCTACGCCAAGGCCGAAGTCGACGCCGCCTGTCTCCTGAAGACGAAGCAACGGTTCGACGGCAGCCTTCGCCTCCCCCGCGCCCGCGAAAGGTTGCTTTGCCAAGCTCGAGACACAGGGCAACTGTCTCACGGTCGATGACACGGCTGCACTCGAGACCGAGATCGACACCTTCGTCGACGACATCGTCTGTACGCCCGATCCCTGAAGGGAACGTGTCGGCCGACGCCAACGCCTACGCCGACACTCACCCCCATGCCGTCGCCGACCTCGACAATAGTGGACGAATGCTTCTGCGGAGACGGCGTGAATGGCCCATGCGAAGCGTGCGACCCTCGGCGCCGTCCTCGGGGTGGTCGGGGTGCGGTCCGGACTTCACGTGTACGCCGAGCTGCAACTGCGCCTGTCCGACCAAGGTCACCCTCTCCACGAGCGCGAGCTGATGCGGCGACGATCATGGACTTGGGCTGGACCGGAATCGCGCACCGCGAGCCGGAGATTGGCGACGGCGACGTCACGCTGAGCATCTGCCTGCGGCGCGACCAGCCGGCCCCTGCGGTGTCTGCACGGTGACGGGTCCGATCGCGAACCCGCTCGCCGATGACGGGCAGATCGACAATCACCGCTGCACCAATGACACCCGGATCAAGTGCAGCAGCGAGGCGCCTTGCGTCAGCGGTGGGGGCAGCTGTCAGTTCTTTGCGGGCTCGGACTGGTCGTTTGCGGTCGGCGGCATCGGCGTATGCGCCACCCGGCAGTTCGGCGGTGGCATTTCGGGAACGGCGAACGTCGAGACCGGCGCCGTGGCGACGACCGGGGCCTGGTGTGGAAGCTCTACCTCGGATCCACCGTCGGCAACGCGTGCCCGCGCTGCGTCGGCGACGGGGCGCCGGAACGACGGCGTCGCGGGCGGGACCTGTTCCGAAGGCCTGCACAGCGGCCTCACGTGCGATGCCAACGGCATAGTCCCGAGTCGACCGGACTTCGGCGCAACCAGCCTCGACTGTCCTCCGCCCGCGTCGTCGCTCATCGCGACGCTGCCACTCCTGCTCGACAGCTCGACGACCACGGTCACGGAAACGTTGGGCACGAGCAACCCGATCTGTACGGGGCGCTAGCAAGCGGTGCCTCTGCAGCACATGCAACAACGGCAACGCGGAACCCTGCATGACGAACGCGGATTGCCCCGACCCGGCGGGGCCCGTCGGGCCCATATGCGGCGGTAGGCGCTGCGACGGCGGGATCAACGATGGGGTGCCATGCAACAGCAACTCGGAATGCACGGCCGGCGGCGGCATCTGCACCAGGGCGGGCGAGCCAACCAAGCCGAACGGCTGCCTCGACGATACGAGCACGCCGGTGGACGGTTCGGTCTGCGCCGACACGGCGCCAGTCGGCGACAACGAAGGGGCGTGCCCGGACGGCCCGATCGCGATGTCCTGCACGAACCACTCCCAGCGGCGGCTGCGCCTCGACGCGGATTGCGACAACGTCGTGGGCACGTGTGTCCAAGCGCACCGGCCCTGTTTCCTCGATAACGGTGTCATCGGCGGCGCGATCGTCGCCGCCGGCATGACGGACAACGCCGGTTGCCGACCGCTTCACGCCGACTCGGGCGGCAGTCTTCTGTATGCCGGCGACGGACTCCAGCTCGACCAACAACGTGCTCGGCGTCCCCGGTCCAGGCCGCGCGACGCAACGCGGCCTCGCCGTCTTTCATCCGTAGTCGCGCAGGAGTCAACCATGCGGGTAGCTCGCAAAGTCGCGCTCGGCGCGGCGACGGTTATGGCGCTGATCGCGTACGCCGTCTCCGGCGACGCCTACCTCGAGTCTGACGGTCGACCGGTGCGTGTCGGGCAAGGTCCGAACGGAGGGCAGGGCGCGGCAGCGTACACCAAGTGCCACGCGAAGAACGCCGCCGATGCCGACGCGGCGAAATTCGACCTCTGCGGCGATCGGGCGAGCCACATCATCCAGAAGGGCTTCGCCAAGGAGGAGACGCCGGTGCATGACGTGTCGCATCCGACCTTGGGGCGGTGTTCTGCGTGGCCCCGACCCGCTCGTCCAGCCTCAACACCGTGGTCGGTCTCCCCGGCCCGGCCCGGGTTACCATCAAGGGGCACCGCAACCGGCCATCCATGACTGAAAACTGCTGTGGCGAAGCAGTAGAGGACTGAACGTCGCCGCGAGGCGAGATCTTCCGCCGCGCCCGTGCGCGCCCCTGGCCGTGCATGGTACATCCCCGCACCGCCGATGCCCGCCATTCGCAGAGTCCTGATCGCCAACCGCGGTGAGATCGCCGTCCGCATCATCCGCACGTGCCGGGCGATGGGGGTCGCGAGCGTCGCCGTCTACTCCGAGGCCGACGCGGATGCGCCGCACGTGCGGCTCGCCGACCAGGCCGTCGCGATCGGGCCGGCGCCGGCTCGCGAGAGCTATCTCGTGATCGAGAAGCTGCTTGCCGCGGCCGCCGCGAGCGGCGCCGACGCCGTCCATCCCGGCTACGGCTTCCTCGCCGAGAACGCGCGCTTCGCCGCCGCCGTGAACGACGCCGGGCTCACCTTCATCGGTCCCCCGCCGCAGGCGATCGCGACCATGGGCGACAAGGTCGCGGCGCGCGCGCTCATGGAACGGGCGGGCGTGCCGGTCGTGCCGGCGACGGCGGTGCTGGCGCCAGAGCGCGGCGGCGTTCGCGGAGGCCGCGCAGCGTCTCGGCTTCCCGGTCGTCATCAAGGCGGCGGCCGGAGGCGGCGGCAAGGGCATGCGCATCGTGCGCCGGGTCGAGGAGCTCCCGGAGGCGGTCGCGGGAGCCGCCCGCGAAGCGACGGCGCGCCTTCGGCGACGGTCGCATCTACCTCGAGCGCTACCTCGAGCGACCGCGCCACGTCGAGGTGCAGGTCTTCGCCGACACCCACGGCACGGTGGTGCACCTCGGCGAACGCGAGTGCTCGATCCAGCGCCGCCACCAGAAGATCGTCGAGGAGTCGCCCTCACCCGCCGTCGACGCGACGCTCCGGGCCGCGATGACCGACGCCGCCATCCGCGCCGCGGCCGCGGTCGACTACGTCGGCGCCGGCACGATCGAGTTCCTGCTCGATCCGGAGGGCCACTTCTACTTCCTCGAGATGAACACGCGTCTGCAGGTCGAGCATCCGGTCACCGAGTGGATCACGGGTCTCGATCTCGTACGCGAGCAGATCCTGGTGGCGGGCGGCGCGCCGCTCGGGTTCGCGGCGGTCGAAACGCGCGGGCACGCGATCGAATGCCGGCTCTACTCCGAGGATCCCGCGCACGGCTTCCTCCCGCGACGGGTACGATCCACGTGCTCGCGGAGCCGAGCGGTGCGTGGGTGCGCTTCGACTCCGGCGTCGCGGTCGGGAGCCGCGTCGGCGTCGACTACGATCCGTTGCTCGCCAAGCTCTCGGTGTACGGCGCGACGCGCGAGGAAGCGCGGACCCGCATGCTGGCGGCGCTCCGCGAGACCGTGCTGCTCGGCGTCGTCACGAACCGCGACTACCTCGCGGCCGTGCTCGCCCATCCGGCGTTCGCGGCCGGATCCACCCATACCGAGTTCCTCGCCGAGCATCTCGCGGGCTGGACGCCGACGGCGGCCAAGCGCCACCGCGATACCGCCGCCGTCCTGGCCGCGCTCGCGCTGTCGGCCCCGTCGCGCGCCGCGACGGCGCCGGACGGCGGATGCCGCGCTCGCCACGCCGTGGGAGACACTCGGCTCCTGGCGTCCCGGAGCGGGCGCGCGATGAGCACTCGCAAGACCGTCGTCCTCGACGGCGCGCCGCACGTGGTCGAGGTGAGCGGCCGCGACGACGCGCTCGCGGCGCGGGTCGACGAGCGCACGCTCGCGCTGGCACTCGACGCGCGACGGCACGAGCTGGCGGGTCACGGTCGGCGATCGCACCTTGACCGCGACGGTCGTCCGCGCGCGCGACGCGGTCTGGATCGCGATCGACGGCGAGATCCACCGCGGCGTCGCCGGCGACGATGAACGCGGCGGCGGCGCCACCGGCGGCGTCCGCTCGCCGCGCGTCACGGCACCCATGCCCGGGAAGGTGCTCGCCGTCAGGGTCGCCGTCGGTCAGCGGGTCGCGGCCGGCGACCCGCTCGTCGTCCTCGAAGCGATGAAGATGGAGACGGTCGTGAGCGCCGAGGCGACGGCGCGGGTCGGCGCGGTCCACGTCGCCGACGGCGCGATGGTCGAGCCCGGCCAGACGCTGGTCGAGCTCGAGTTCGAGTAGCTCTGCGCCGGCCCGATTGCGGAGAGCTTGACGGGCTTGTTTATCACGGCCATTCTGGCTCGATGAAGACGACTCCCGTCACCGAGTTGAAGAACCGCTTGAGTCACTACCTGCGGCTGGTGGCTCGCGGGGAGAGTGTCACGATCGTCGACCGTGGGCGACCCGTTGCCCGCCTCACTCGCATCGAGGGCGACAGCGGCGAGCTCGACGCTCTCGTCGCGGCTGGACTCGCACGCCCGCCCGTGCGACCGCTGCCAAAGGATTTTCTGAAGCGAAAACTCCCTCGGGCGAAGGCGTCGGTCCAGCAAGCATTGCTCGAGGACCGAGACGACCGCTTCTGACCGTGCGTTATTGGGACGCCTCGGCCCTGGTTCCCTCTGCGTCACTGAAACGGGCACCGTGCATGCCCGCGAAATGGCAACGGAGGGAATCGTCACCTGGAGCATATCGGCGGTGGAAGTCGCCTCTGCGATCGAGCGACGGCAACGCGAGAAGCAGCTGAGTGAGGTCGACCGTGTGGCAGCCCGGGCAGCGCTCGAGGAGCTGGCGGCGGCATGGACGGAGATCACGGCACTCACACCGGTGCGCGACCGGGCGCTCCGTCTCGTCGCCACGCATAGCCTGCGAGCGGCGGACGCGATGCAGCTCGCCGCGGCGCTGGTCGCAGTATCGGATCGGCCCTTGAATCACGATTTCGTCTGCGCGGACGGCCGCCTTCGACAGGCGGCGTCGCGCGAGGGTTTCGAGTTCTTCCCGACGTCGAGTAAGCGCCTATCCTGGATGACCGTCGACGAGGCCCGTCGACGTCGTGGCGGCGTCACCACCGCCGAAATCCGACCGTTCAATTGCGAAGTACGCTCTGCAACCACGATCCATCCGCGAGCGATGGCGCTCGCGAGCCCGACTCGCAGGTTGGCCGCCGGATTCTGCGCGTGACGTAACTAACCCGCGATCATTGGCCAGGGGCCCGCCGAAGCGTATGGTTCGCTCGACGATGAAAGCCGCGCTCTTCTACGCCCCGCACGAGCCGCTCCGCATCGAGGACGTCCCGACGCCGACACCCGCACCCGGCGAAGCCCTCATCAAGGTGAAGGCCTGCGGGATCTGCGCCTCCGACCTCCACATCTTCGCGGGCGAGATCCGCGGCTTCGACATGCCCGTGCCGCTGATCCCCGGGCACGAGGCCGCGGGTGTCGTCGTCGGGCTCGGCGCCGGCGTCACCGACTTTCGCGAAGGCGACCGCGTCGTCGCGACCATGCCGGGAAGACCTGCGGCACGTGCCGCTCGTGTCGCCAGAGCGACCTCGAGGCGTGCCTCGCGCCGCGTATCGTCGGCGTCGACTACCACGGCGGCTTCGCCGAATACCTGACGTTTCCCGCGCACTCCCTGGTGCGTCTCCCCGAGGAGATTCCCTGGGAGGAAGGCGCCATCCTCGCCGACGCCGTCGGGACGCCGTTTCACGCCGCGATCGTGCGGGCGGGCTCCGCGCCGGCGAGCGGGTCGCCATCTTCGGGGTCGGCGGGCTCGGCACGCACGCGGTCCAGATCGCGCGCCTCGCCGGCGCCGGCGAGATCATCGCGGTCGACGTGCTCCCGGCGGCACTCGCGCGCGCCGCGCGCTCGGCGCCGACCACCTGGTCGACGCGCGCACCGGCGACGCGGTCGCCCGTATCCGCGAGCTCACCGGCGGCGAAGGCGTCGACCTGGCGATCGAGCTGGTCGGGCGCCCGGCCAGCGATCTCCGCCGCCGAGGCCTGCCTCGCCCGCGGCGGTCGCGCCGTGCTGGTCGGCATCGGCGCCGAGCCCATCACCGTCCTCCCGACGGCGATCTTCAGCGTCTTCAATCACGCCGTGCTCGGCAGCCTCGGCTATCGGCGCGAGGACGTGACGCGGCTCGTACGCCTGGTCGCCGGCGGCCGCCTCGACCTCTCGGGCTCGATCTCGGCCCGGCTGCCGCTCGCGAAGATCAACGAAGGGGTGCGGCGCCTCGAAGAGAAGGACGGCAACCCGGTGCGCATCATGGTGTGCCCGGAGTTGTAGTCGCGGTCGAACTGACGATCATCGCCGAGACGAAGCAGAAGGCCGCCAACCAAGTTCCGCCTCGCTGATCGCCGTCCGTCTCCGATCCGGAGGGGCGGCGACTTCGATTTGGACAGAGGGGACTTGCTGCGCAAAGCCACCGGAGCGGCGGTGCGTGCCAGTGGCTTTGCCCAATAAGGCTCCTTTCTAGACAGTTTCTTGGGCAAGCGCCGTCGGGTGATCGCCAGATAGACGCCCGCCGGGTGACTGTGTCAGGCTCCCGGCGTCCTCGACCCGGGCTGCTCTGTCGAAGGAACCGCGCGTCAAGGGACATGAGCACCGATCCATGGCTAGTCCGATGGCTCCCTCTCGTACGTCGGGAGGCGAGTACTTCACGTGTGCTTGAGCTTGGTTGCGGGAGCGGTCGCGACACGACCACTCTCGACGCCGCAGGGTCTCGGATCGCCGCTGCTGATATTTCGGAAATGGCGCTCCGCGACTGCGCGCGGAGGGTGCCGCGGGCCGGGCTGGTGCGCCTCGATATCTTGCGGCCGCTGCCGTTCAAGGACCGGAGTTTTCCGTCGTGATCGCAAGCTTGAGCCTCCACTATTTCACGTGGCCGATGACCATTCGCATCGTCGAAGAGATCGACCGCTGCCTATACCCTGGCGGCGCGCTCATCGCTCGGCTCAACTCCACCGAAGATGTCCACCACGGTGCCGCTGCGACCGAGGAGATCGAACCGGGCTTGAAACTCGTCAATGGATCTTCCAAACGCTTTTTCGACCGAACGGCGGTCATCACTCTACTTGCTGGCTGGAAGATCTGCTTCCTTGAGCATTCCGTCATCGATCGGTACCACCGACCGAAGGCGGTGTGGGAGGCAATGGCGAGGCGCCCCGAAAGTCCCGAATCGGGAAACAGACAAAGTGGATAATCTCCCCGACTTCGACTTTTGGGCAGACTTCGGATTAAATGGGCAAGCGGGACTTTTGGGCAAAGCCCGTGCTAGTCGACGCCAACCGCTGACGGTAGACCGGCTTCGAGCTCGACGAGATTCCGGTTGGTGGTACAAAGGTAGCCCGATTCAAGAGTCACCCATGATCTCGCCACCTCGTCCAACCTTCCTTGCCGCTCGCGACTCGCGTCCGTCATGGCGGAGCTCGGCGGAAGGCCGGACGAAAATGCGGGGCCGAACGCACGTCAGCGTCACCGCTCGCAGGCCGCGTTCGCTCGAATCCTACCGGCGCACGTGACACCTGATTGCGACCCGGGCTCGCGTCGCTGCGTACCCTTGGCGTCGTCCGCGAGATCGAACACGCGTTCGCGCGGGGCTGCGAGCGGTCGACGTTTCGGCTGGTGCATTACTCGCTGCAAGGCAATCACGCGCATCTGATCGTCGAAGCGAGCGACCGCGAGGCCCTCGGACGCGGGATGATGGCGATCGCATCGCGGCTCGCACGGGCGTGAACCGGGTGATGAAGCGCGGGGGCGCGTCCTTGCGGACCGCTATCACTTGCACCTCCTCAAAACGCCCCGCGAAGCGCGGCACGCGCTGCGGTACGTGCTGCTGAACGCGCGGCGGCACGCCAAAGAGGACGGCCTGACACTCCCGCGCGTGGCGCAGCTCGATCCGGCGTCGTCAGCGCGCTGGTTCGACGGCTGGAAAGTCGCAGCGCACGCGATGGCGGCCACCGCATGCGCTTCACGCGCGCCAGTCGCGGCAGCACGCACCTGGCTCCTTCGGGTGGGCTGGCGCCGCCGCGGCCTCATCGATCCCGCCGACGTGCCCGGCCACCGTAGCAACTCGTCGAGCTTACGCGTCCCGCGACGACGTCGCGGACCCGTCGCTCTACCCCAGCCGCGCGCCGACCGTGATCCCGAGCGCCGCCGCCGCGTCGGCCGCCGCGAGCTTGTCGCGCGTGCCCGTCGACGCGCGCCTTCGCGACGCGCACCGCGCCTTCGGCGGTCGCGATCGTCATGCCGTCGACGGCGAGCGCGAGCACCGTGCCCGGTGCGCCCTGCCCTTCGACGCGCCGGCTCTCGTAGAGCCGCAGACGCTTGTCGCCGACCGGCGTGTGCGCGCCGGGTTGCGGGTCGCAGCCGCGGATCAGATCGTGGACGCGCCTGGCCGGTTGCGTCCACTCGATCGCCGCGTGCGCGTCGCGGCAGAGCGGCTCGTACGAGGCGCGGCTCTCGTCCTGCGTCACGCGCGGCGCCCGTCCCGCGTCGATCAGCGCCACGCTCTCGAGCACGAGGTCGACGCCGGCCGGAAAGATGCGCTGATAATAGAGAGAGCCCGCACTGTCGTCGGGGCCGATCTCGACCTCGCGTTGCAAGAGGATCGGGCCGGTGTCGATGCCGGCGTCGGTCCAGAAGACGGTGACCCCGGCCTTGGCGTCGCCCCTCGATCAGCGTCCAGTTGATGGCGCTGCCGCCGCGCCGGCGCGGCAGGAGCGAGGGATGGAAGCAGATCGCGCCCTTGGTCGGGATCGCGATCACGGCCTCCGGGACGATCAACGTCACGTAGGCGAGCACGATCAGCTCGGGTGCCAGCGCGGCGATCTCGGCGCGGACGGCGTCCGGCTTGTAGCTCGGCGGTTGTCGGCACGGGATGCCGGCGGCGAGCGGCGGCGGCCTTCAGCGGATCGGGCTTGGCGCCCGCGTCGGGTGGACACTAGACCGCGGCGACGTCGTCGCCGCGCGCGATCAATCCCCGCAGCACCTTCTCCGCGAACGCGGCTTGCCCGAAGAGCACGATCCGTAACGCCATGGCGAGGTCCGTTAGCAGAGCACCGCGTGCTCTGCCACGGACGACGGGACGGCGCGTGTCCGCCGATCCGACATCGCCCTCTGCCGATCGGACGCGCGGACGACGCCGTCGCCGGCTCGGCAGGCGCCGCCGCGACGAAAGTTGTGCGCGCCGCCGCTGGCACCGGCGTTGCAGCACCCGCATTGCCATCGTCGGCGGAAGAAAGGAGTCACGTCATGCCGGTCAAGCACGCACTCTGGCGCTCCTCGCGGAGCGCGATCTCACGGGCTACGAGCTGAAGCTCCGCTTCGAACGCGTCCTCGGCGAGTTCTGGCAGCTGAACTCCGGGCAGGTCTACTCGACCCTCGAACGCTTGCGACGTGCCGGCATGGTCGCGCGGCAACGCGCACCGATCGCCCGGCGCCCGACGCCGCCGCGGTCGACGCCGCGCGGGCCGCCTACTCGATCCGACCGCGCGGGCGCCACGCGCTCGCGGAGTGGATGGCGGCGCCGATGGGACGGCTCCGGCCGGTCCGCGACCCGCTGTACGTGAAGCTCGCGTTCTGCAGCCCCGATCACGTCGCCGGCATGCTGCGGACGTTCGCGCACGAGACGCGGCGCTATCGCGAGGCGGCGGAGACCCTGCGGGCGCTGGTCGCGCGCGAGCCGATGTCGCACGGCGGGCGAGTACGCTGGCTCGTCGCCGATGCGGCGCGCCGGAGCTACGAGGCGCAGCTCGCGTGGCTCGATTGCGTGACGCGAACGCTCGGCCCGGCGATGACCGTCCCGCGCCGGCAAGGCCCGCGTCCGGTCCGAGCCCGCGTACCGTCCGCGCCGGAACGGCGTGAGGCCGTGGCGTGATCGGTCCTCAGTGAAAACCTGTTTCGGGTCGCCGCCGAGCCGCCGGCGCGGACGGGCGTGAACTCGCGCAATCGCCAGTAAATTCAGGGTCGACATGGCCATGACGAGGGCGGTCGGAACCCCTCGAAGGGCCCGGCCGATCACATTGACACGGGGGCCGAACCCAATAGCGCTAAAACACTTTTCCAAATGGTCCGGCGCGAAAAATCGAACTACATCATCCGCTCGGTCTCGCATGCTCTCGACGTGATCGAGCAGTTCTTCGGCGACGCCGACGAGCTCGGCGTGACCGAGCTCTCGAAGCGCCTGAAGCTCCACAAGAACAACATCTTTCGCCTGCTCGCGACCCTCGAGTCGCGGGGCTACATCGAGCAGAACAAGGCGACCGAGAACTATAGGCTCGGCCTGCGAAGCCTCCACCTCGGGCAAGCCTACGTGAGTCGCATGGGCCTCTTGCGGCAGGCGCGGCCGGTGATGGAGGCGCTCGTGAAGCAGGTGCGCGAGAGCGCCTACGTCGCGGTGGCGCGGACGGGCGGCATGGTCCCGCTCGACGGCTTGGAAGCCGACCAACCGGTCCGTCTGGTCTCGACGATCGGCGAAACGCTGCCCCTGCACGCGACCGCGGTCGGCAAGACGCATCTCGCCTTCGCGAGCGAGGACGAAGCCCGCGCCCGGCTTCCCGAAACGCTCAAGCGCTTCACCACCAAGACCGTGACCGAGCGCGCGGCGCTCCTGCAACAGCTGAAGGCCGCCACCGAGAACGGCTACGCCGTCGATACCGGCGAGCACATCGAGGACGTCCGCGCCGTCGCGGTTCCCATCAAGGATTACACGGGTCACGTGGTCGGCGCGCTCGCGATCAGCGGACCCGCGTATCGACTCACCGCCGAGCGTATGCAGAAAGAGTTCGCTCCGCTGGTCGTGAAGGCCGGTCAGGATCTCTCCGGCCGTCTCGGCCATCACCCTTGAGTCCTGAGGCCCATCCCGCCGCGTTCCGTTCGCTAACGTCGTTTGCCCGAGCCGCTTGACCGATTTTTTCTACCGTGTTAGGTGGCGCGTTTTCCCCAAGGCCGAAGGAGGCTCTGCCGTGAAGATTCTCGTCACCGTCAAACGCGTCCCCGATCCCGAGACCAGCATCAAGGTGAAGCCCGATGGCTCGGGCATCGTCACCGACAACATCAAGTGGGTCGTGAACCCCTTCGACGAGATCGCCGTCGAGGAGGCGCTCCGCATCAAGGAGAAGGTCGCCGGCTCCGAGGTCGTGCTCGTGAGCGTCGGCTCGAAGGTCGTGCAGGAGCAGCTCCGCACCGGCCTCGCCATGGGTGCCGATCGCGCCATCCTCGTCGTCGCGGAGGACGGCCTCGAGCCGCTCGCGGTGGCGCACGTGCTCCAGAAGATCGTCGACACGGAGAAGCCCGAGCTCGTCATCATGGGCAAGCAGTCGATCGACGACGACTCGAACGCCGCGGGCCAGATGCTGGCCGAGCTGCTCGGTTGGCCGCAGGCGACCTTCGCCTCGAAGCTCGAGCTCGCAGGCGACCAGAAGTCGGCGACGGTGACGCGCGAGGTCGACGGCGGCCTCGAGACGCTGAGCTTCCCGCTCCCGGCATCGTCACGAGCGACCTGCGTCTCGAACGAGCCGCGCTACGCATCGCTCCCCGGCATCATGAAGGCGCGCAAGAAGGAGATGAAGGAGATCCCGGTCGCGGATCTCGGCGTCGACGTCGCGCCCAAGGCGAAGATCGTGAAGATGGAGCCGCCGCCGAAGCGTCAAGCCGGCAAGAAGGTCGCGTCGGTCGATGAGCTGGTCAACCTGCTGCACACCGAAGCCAAGGTCATTTAGGAGACATCATGGGCGACGTCCTCGTATTTGCGGAACACGTACACGGAAAATTCCCGAAGACGACCTTGGTCGCGTTCGCGGCCGGGAAGGACGCGGCGGCGAAGCTCGGCGGCAGCTGTCACGCGGTCGTCGCGGGGGCGAGCGGTCTCGACGGGCTCGCCGCGGAGGCGGCGTCGTACGGCATGAAGACCGTCTTTCAGCTCGAGCACGCGCGCCTCGAGCACTACGTCGCCGACGCCTACACGGCGGCGCTCGCCGACCTCGTGAAGGCGAAGGGCATCGACACCGTCGTCGCGACCGCGACCGCGATCGGCAAGGACCTGACGCCGCGCCTCGCGGCCCGGCTCAACGCCCCGCTCGCGGCCGACATCTCCGGCATCAACGCCGACGGGACCATCACCCGCCCGATGTACGCCGGCAACGTCTTCGCCATCGTCAAGCTCGAAGGCTCGCCGCGCGTGATCTCGGTGCGCGCGACGGCGTACGACGCGGCAGCCAAGGAGGGCAGCGGCAGCGTCGAGAAGGTCGCCGCCAGCCTCGACGAGGGCGCCCTCAAGACCAAGTTCGTCGGCCTCGAGGAGATCAAGTCCGACCGCCCGGTGCTGACCGAGGCCCGCATCGTCGTCTCGGGCGGCCGCGGCCTCAAGAACGGCGAGAACTTCAAGATCGTGCTCGAGCCGCTCGTGCGACGAGCTCGGCGCCGCCATGGGTGCCAGCCGCGCCGCGGTCGACGCCGGCTTCGTGCCGAACGACCTGCAGGTCGGCCAGACCGGCAAGGTCGTGGCACCCGAGCTCTACATCGCGGTCGGCCTCTCGGGCGCGATCCAGCACCTCGCCGGCATGAAGGATTCCAAGGTGATCGTCGCGATCAACAAGGACGAGGAGGCGCCGATCTTCCAGGTCGCCGACTACGGTCTCGTCGCCGATCTCTTCAAGGCCGTGCCCGAGATGAAGGACGCGGTCGCGAAGCTGAAACACTGAGGGTCGCGGCCACGGATACCTCTCGCGACGAGCTGCGACGCTGGGTCGCCGCGCTCGTCGCGAGCCTCCTCGTCGGCGCCGTCGCGGGCCTTCCTCGGCGCCGTCGCGCCGATGCCGGTCCACGCGGGCGACGCCCCGCTCTACCGCCCGATCCGCCGTCTCACCGTGAGCGAGAACGGCGGCCATTTCGGCGCCGCCCTCGCCGTTGCCGGCACCAAGCTGCTCGTCGGCGCCCCGAACCTCGACGGCGCCGGCCGGACCGACGCGCACGCCTACCTCTTCGACCCCGCGACCGGCGACCTCGTCCACGACCTCACGGTCGAGGTCGGCGCCGACCGCTGGTGGCAGTTCTCGGTCGGCACCGTCGGAACCAACCTGCTCGTCGGCATCGCGCCCGGCGAGGAAGCCGACGGCCTCGGCGGCTCGGTCACGGTCTTCGACGGGGAGACCGGCGGCACCATGCAGACGTTCTGCTGCCTCGGCGCGCTCGCCATGGGCGTCGGCGACAACGTCCTGATCGGCTGCCCCGGCGGCGCCGGCCTCTACGATCCCGCGACCGGCAACCTCGTCCGCACCCTCACCATGCCCGACCCGAACCGGCGCGGCGTGCAGTCGATGGCGCTCATCGGCAGTCGCACGATCGCGCTCGCCGCGACCGAGCCCGTCGGCGTGCATCTCTTCGACGAGCGCACCGGCAAGGCGGTCGGGTTCGTCGGCACCCGCCACGGCGACACGCGCCACTTCGGCTCGGCGATGGCGGTGAACGGCGCGACCCTCGCCGTCACCGAGATCCCGCAGGTGAACCTCTTCGACCTCGGCTTCGGCCTCGTGCTCGGCACGATCGATCCGCCGCCCGGGCTCGGGGGTGCGTCGTTCGGCGCCGCGCTCGCCTATGCCGGCGGCCTGCTCGTGGTCGGCGCGCCGTCGGGCGGCGACAAGGGCGCGGCGCACCTCTTCGACGCCAACGGCAACCTCGTCGTGTCGCTACCCGCCGACGGCGAAGGCTCGGGCTTCGGGCGTACCGTCGCGGGCCTCGGGCGGAGCGTCGCGGTCGGCGCGCCCACCGACGACGGCGGCGCGGTCGTGATCTTCGCCCCCTGCGGCGACGGCACCGTCGACGCCCCGGTCGAGCAATGCGACGACGGCAACGACGACGACACCGACGGCTGTGACAGCGAGTGTCGGACGGTCGGCGCCGCGGCGACGACTGCGGCGACGCCGACGGCAGCGCGACGATCACGGTCAGCGACGGCGTCCAGATCCTGCGCGCCGCCGCCGGCCTCGGCTCGCAATGCACGCTCGCGCGCTGCGACGTCGACGGCAACGGCACGATCGGCGTCACCGACGGCGTGCAGATCCTGCGCGCCGCCGCCGGCCTCCCCTGTCGTCGCTCACCGCGACGGCGCGGGACCCGCCAGAATCACCGGCTTGACAGACACGCACCCGACCTCGACCCTGAGATTCCAGATCGGTTCGGCGGCGCGCGCGGCGCGAGCCGTCGCGCTCGGAGGTTGGATGGCTCGCGTCGGTCGCTTGGTCCTCGTGCTCGCCTGGCTCGGGCTTTCCGCGCATCCCGCGCTGGCCACGTTCCATTTCATGAGCATCAGCGAGCTCGGCGTCACGTTTCTCGGCGACCCGAACGTGCAGTTCGTCGAGCTCCGCCTCGATACGACGGGGCAGACCAATCTCGCCAACACGCGCCTCACGAGCTTCGACAAGGACGGCATCGCGACGGTGCTGCTGCTGACGCCGACGGGCGTGGCGAACGGACCGAGCGGCCGGAACGTCCTCTACGCGACCACCGCGTTTCAGACCGCGACCGGCCTCACGCCCGACTTCATCATCCCTCCCGGCGTGGTGTTGCCGAGCGGCATGATCTGCTGGGGCGCCCCACCCGACCAGTTCAACAATCCCCGGATCCCACGTCCTGGGACCTCGGCAAGCCGGAGACGTACATCGATTGCGTCGCGTATGGATCGTACGCCCACGCAACGCGGCCGAGCTCCGGTACCCCGACGAGCCTCACCCCCGGCGACGGCGTCCGGTCGCTGACCCGCATCAAGAACAGCAGCGCCGCCGGCAGCAATGACAGCGACTTCGCGTTCGCCGCCGCGCACCCGTGCAACAACGCCAATCAATGCGTCGACCTAGGACCGACGCCGAGCCCGAGCCCCACCGCGGCCCCGACGCCGGGACGGCCGGGCAAAGCCGAGATCACGTGCCGCCGCGTCGTCATCAAGAGCGGGAACAAGTTCGCCGCCGCCTACCTGCAAGCGTCGGTCGGGTGCGAGACGCAGCGCCTCAAAGGCAAGCTCGCCGGCGCGTGTCCGGACGCGAAGGCCGCGGGCAAGATCGCGAGCGCCAGGTGCCAAGCGCGACAAAGCCATCCAGAAAGCCTGCGGCGCGCTCACGCCCGCCGCGGCCGGGTTCGGTCCGAGCTGTCCCGGCTACACCGCGAGCTGCACCGACGCGATCGCGTCGATCGCCGACGTGTCCGACTGTGTCGGATGCGGCCTCCGCCGCGGCGGTGACGAGCTCCTCGCCGCCGTCTACGCGGCACCCGCCGCGGCGACGCTGCTCAAATGCCAGCTCGCGCTCGGCAAGGCCGTCACCGGTCATGCGCGCGCCGTCGCGAGACTCCTCGCCAAGTGCGAGGACGGCGTCGTGCGCGGCAAGGTCGTCGCACCCTGTCCGGACGCGAAGACGGCGACCAAGATCGCCGCCAAGAACGTCAAGCTCCGAGCACGCTCTGCAAGGCCTGCGGCGGGAAGGACAAGGTGTGCGGCGGAGCGACGACGCGGCGCCGGCGACGCTCGGCGTGACCAGCTGTCCGAACCGCAGCGTCCCCGGCGGCACCGTCTGCGGCGACCTCGCGATCGGAAGCTTGACCGACGTCGTCGCCTGCCTCGAATGCGTCTCGCAGTTCGAGAGCACGTGCACGACCGCGCTGACGGCGCGTCCCGGGGCGCCTGCCGGAGACGTGCGACGCGGCGCCCTGACCCCGGTTTTCTTGACTCTGGCGGTGTGAAGGCGCAACGACGACGCGTTCCCGCAAGGAGGGGCGAGCGATGGGGCGCGGTAACACGAATCGGCGCCGCGCATCGCAGCCCGCGATCTGCAATGATCCACGACATCATGCGGACGGTCGGTATCCTCCTCACCACCCTGAGCCCGCGCTCGTGCTCGTCACGACGAGCGATGCCGCGAGCCCGCGCCCTCATCCGACCGCCAAGGCCAAGCGCACCGTCGATCAATTCATGCGCCAAGCCGCCGGTCGGAGTCTCGCCGGCATCGAGCTCAGCGACCTCGCGCTCCAGCGCAGCCAGAGCGCCGCCGTCCGCCGCCTCGCGACCCGCACGAAAGCCGAGCACGCGCACACCTACGAGACGCTGCTCGCGCTCGCGACCGGCCCCGGCAGCACCACGGCACCCCCTGAGACGATGGATCTCGAGCAACGCGGGATCAAATCGCGGCTCGCGGGCCTCTCCGGCGTCGAGTTCGACCGCAACTACGTGGCAGCGCTCCGCACGAACGACGAGCGCGACATCGCGCTCTACCGGTCCTACGCGACCGAGACCGACGACGCGGCGCTGAAGTCCTGGGTCGGCGACCAGCTCGTCACGATTCGCAAACGCCGCCAGCTGATCGAGTCGACCGCCCTGGAAGTCCCCGGCGCCCGCCCGTAGCGGCGACTAGCCATCACTACCGGCCTTTTTCGCACGGGCGGGTCGACATAGCGTTCGAAGTCGGATCGTTCGCTCTGCACTGCCGTTTGCCGCAGCGTCGGCGTTCCGTGCCGCCCACCACTGGTTCAGAGTACGCGACGATGTCGCGGGTGTCGGCGCCCATCGTGAACACCTTCCGGACGCCGGCCGCGTGCAGCGCCGGCAGGTCTTCCTCGGGCACCACGCCGCCGGCGATCAGCAGCTTGTCGCCGGCCCCCTGCGCGCGCAGCAGCTCGGCCAGCCGCGGCACGTGGCGGAGATGCGCCGCCGAGAGGCTGCTGACGCCGACCACGTCGACGTCTTCCTGGATCGCGGCGCTGGCAACCATCTCCGGCGTCTGCTTCAGCCCGGTGAAGATCACCTCCATGCCCGCCTCACGCAGCGCGTGCGCGACCACGGTGACGCCGACCGTATGCGTGTCGAGACCGAGCTTTGCCAGCAGGACCCGCGGCGGCCGGACGCCCGTCGCCATCTCAGACTCCAGCGGTCTGCGAGTCGGCCTGGTACATCGCCGAAGACGTCGCGCATCGCGTTGCAGATCTCGCCGTGGGTCGCGTACGCCTTGACCGCGTCCAGGCACGCGCGGCACGAGGTTGTCGCCGTTCCGCGCCGCCGCCCGGACGGCGCCTCCAGCGCGCGCTGCCACCGCCATCCGATCGCGCCGGGCGCGGAGGCGCCCGCAGCTTGCTCGCACTGGTGCGCTTCCATGCGCTCGTCGAGCTTCCAGATCTCGATCTGGCGCTTCTCTTCCGGGAGCGTCAGATGATTCACGCCGATCCACTTGCGCGCGCCGGTCTCGATGTCGCGCGTGGCGCTCGTACTGCTCGCGGCCGAGGGCGCGCTGAAAATAGCCCGCCTCGATCGCCGCGAGCGCGCCGCCCATGGCCGTGATGCGATCGATCTCGGCCATCGCCGCGTCCTCCATCCGCTTGGTCAGCGACTCGACGTAGTACGAGCCGGCGAGCGGATCGATCGTGTCGGCGACGCCGGTCTCGTAGGCGACGATGTGCTGCAGGCGCCGCGCCGACGCGGATCGCCTCCTCCGCCGGCAACGCGTGCGCCTCGTCGTGCAGCGGCGTCGTCATGTTGTCGCCGGCGCCCGCCGAGCGCGCAGGCCGTCGCCATGATCGCCAGCCGTCCGATGTTGTTCAGCGGCTGCTGCAGCGTGAGCGCGCGTCGTGGTCGGCGAGGTCATCATGCGGATCTTCATGCGCCGTCCGGCGCGCGTCGCGCCGTAGCGCTCCTTCATCAGCCGCGCCCAGAGCTTGCGATACGCCCGCAGCTTGCAGACGCGCCTCGAAGAAATCCATGTCGACGTTGACGACGAAATGGAAGTACGGCGCGACGACGTCGATGGCGAGCCCGCGCTCCAGCACCGCGTCGAGGTAGGCCATGCGCGATCGCCAGCGAGAAGGCCAGCTCCTGCACCGGATTGGCCTTGGCCGGCTGCAGCTGCGCGCTGATGATCGAGATCGGCGCCCAGTTCGGATGGTGACGGATGATGTACTCGATGCAGTCGGTCGCGATGCGGAGCCCGTGCTTCGGCGGATAGATGTAGCGGCCGACGCAGGTGTACTCGATCAGGATGCCGTTCACGATGTGCAGCGTGAACTGCGCCGGGTCGACGCCCTTCTTCTCGAGCGCCGCGATGATCATCGCCAGGTTGACTGGCTGCGGCGCGTTGCAGACGCTCATCAGGTATGTGAGCTTGTCGAACGGCAGATCGAAGGCCTGCTCGAGATCCTCCAGCGAGTCGACGCGCGAGCCCGGCGCGGCCGACTTCGCCCGCCACCAGCGGATCGTCGGAGTCGTAGCCGTTGGTGGTCGGCAGGTCGTGCTCGAGGATCAGCCCCTGCAGGCCCTGATCGAGCATGTAGCGCGCGCGCTTCGCCCACTCGACGCCGCGGCCGAAGCCGGTGACCTGGGTCATCGTCCAGAGCTTCGAGCGATGGCCGTTGGGGCTCGTGCCGCGCGTGTAGGGGTACTCGCCCGGGAAACCGAGGTCCCGCTGATAGTCGAAGCCCGGCCGCTTCGAGGTCGAGCGGCGTGTACAGCGGCTTGCACCGGCCACTTGAGCGCTTGCGTACGGAAGGGGTCGAGACGTTCCGGATGCGCGTCGACGAACGGACCGCGCGTCTCGTCTCGCCACTGCTGCTGCCTCGCGCGCAGGGCAGCGAGGGACTCGTCGCGGCTCATCTACTCCTCCTCGGAAGCAGGACGGGTTACAGCGCGCAATCGCCGCCGCTGCAAGGGTCGGCCGAGCTACCGATTTTTGTTGACTGGCGAAACGTACGGGGCGTATCGACCTCGTAAGCTGGCCGCGTCGTCTCCCGGCTTGCGCGCCACGCGCGGCGCCGCTCGCTCCAAACCGACCCTCACCCACCCGGCGACGCGCCGACAGCTGGAGCGCGCGCTGCATTCGCCCGGAGCTGCGCCGGCTGCGGGTCAACAACGCGCGCGGCGCTGACTGCAACGCCGGGCGGTTGGGGGTCCTTTGAGCGCCGAGCGCCGCGCGTCGACCGCAAACCGGAAACGACGCGGCGGGCCATACGCCTGTGTGGCAACGATTCCAGCGCGGAGAAGGACCCCAGCCGCCTGCCGCCGCAGCCTCGAGGTCGCGTGTTGGGTCGACCTCCTAGGCCAGCTGCGCTCGATCATTTCCATGACGTCGAGCGCTTGCACCTTGTCCTCGACGTCCTTCGCCTTGATGCCGTCGCACGATCATCGTCATGCAGAACGGGCACGAGACCGCGACCACCTCCGGGTTCGTGGCGAGCGCCTGGTCGGTGCGCAGCAGGTTCACGCGCTTGTCGGCGTCCTCCTCGATCCACATGCGGCCGCCGCCGGCGCCGCAGCACATGCCGGCGCGGCCGTGGCGCTCCATCTCGTTCGGCATCTTGCCGGTGACGGCCTTGATGGCCTCGCGCGGCGAGTCGTACACGTTGTTGAAGCGGCCGTAGTAGCAGGAGTCGTGGTAGGTGACGGCCTTGCTCGGCGAGACCGTTGCGGCTTCACCTGGATCTTCCTGTCGGCGAGCAGCTGCTTCACGAGCTCGGCCGCGTGGATCACCTCGTAGGTGCCGCCGAACTGCGGGAGCTCGTTCTTGATCGTGTTGAAGCAGTGCGGGCAGTTGACGATGACCTTCTTGACGCCTGGCGCCGTTCATCTGCTCGACCAGCATCTGCGCCATGCTCTGGTAGAGGTACTCGTTGCCGAGGCGGCGCGCCGAGTCGCCGTTGCAGAGCTCCTCTTTCGCCGAAGATCGCGAAGTCGATGCCGGCGCGGTTCGAGGATCTTCGCGAAGGAGATGCGTGGTCTTCTTGTTGCGGTCGTCGAAGGCTCCGCCGCAGCCGACGTAGTAGAGGTACTCGGCGTCGGGATGGTCGGCCAGCGCTTGATCTCGAACTCGAGGCCCTCCGCCCACGCGATGCGCTTCTCGGCGCCGAGACCCCACGGGTTCGACTGCGTCTCCATGCCCTTGAAGACGCGGGTCAGCTCGGCGGGGAAGCGCGCCTCCTCCTGCACCAGGTGGCGGCGCATGTCGACGATCTTGTCGACGTACTCGATCATGACCGGGCACGCCTCCTCGCAGGCGCGGCAGGCGTTGCAGCTCCACAGCACCTCGTCGCGGATGACGCTGTCGTCGCCGACGACGTTCTCGCCGACCTCCGGCAGCTCGGCGTCCATCGGCGCCTTCGGCGGCTGCGCGCCGCGCGCTTCGCGATCAGCTCGTCCTGGTGTCTCGTAGAGGTAGTCGCGCAGGTTCAGCAGCAGCTGGCGCGGCGCGAGCGGCTTGCCCGTCAGCGTCGCCGGGCAGTTCGACGAGCACCGCCCGCACTCGGTGCAGGTGTACATGTCGAGCACCTGCTTCCAGGTGAACTGGTCGATGCGCGAGGTGCCGAACGTGGTGCCGTTCTCGAGGTCCATCTTCGAGAGCGCGCCGAGCGGCTCGAGCTTCCGGAAGAACGTGTTCGGGAGCCCGGTGATGATGTGGAAGTGCTTGGAGAGCGGCAGGAGGTTCAGCATGAAGAGGATCAGGAGGTTGTGTCCCCACCAGCCAGCCTCGGACAGCGCGACCGCAGCGCCGGCGCCGAGCGGCAGCACGCTCGCGAGCGTCGACGCGACCGGCGTCCACCCGCGCTCGGCCGCGACGTGGGCGACGTCGGGATAGGCGATGTAGCGCCCGGCCTCGAAGCAGAGGTCGGTGATCATGATGCCGCCGATGCAGCAGAGGATGACGATCGCCTCGACGTGGTCCTGGCCGGCGAGCCGGTCCTCGGCGGGACGGAAGCCGTAGAGCCGGTGCGGGTGGATGATCAGCCAGCGCACGAGCGCGTAGCTGATGCTCACCAGCACGAAGACCTCGATCAGGTCTTTCAGGAGCAGATACGGGCCGCCCAGCATGTCGACGCCGAGGAGCGGCAGGTGGAAGTCGGGACCGAACCAGCCCTGCGCAAAGGCGGTCGTCACCCGGACGCCGAGGATCGTGAAGCCCCAGAAGATGAAGAAGTGCATCCAGCCGGCGGACTTCTCGCGCTGGTCGATCAGGAACTTCTTCTGCCCGAAGCCGATGACGAGGAGGGCTTGGATGCGCTCGGGGATCTTGTCGAAGAGATTCGTCCAGCGCACCGACTGCAGCACCCGCGCGCGGCCGTAGAGCGTGCGCACGAAGAGCCCGAGGCCCACGGCTACGATCAGGGTGTGGATGGCGAATTTCGTCCAGAAATCCATGAACGCTCCTATTGATTTTCGGCCCCGTGCGCTTCGCAGGCGCTTTGCGTCCTGAATGCTCGATTATGCCGTCGGTGCCCGGAATGAATCCGGGCACCTCCGATTTTCAGCGCCGGTGACGATTTCGAACGAGTTTTGTAAAGGATCGATCGGGGGACGGCAAGGCGACGGAGGCTCGCCGCGCGCGCACGGACCGCGCTATGAAGGGACGTGAGGCACCCGGGCGATTGGTCCCGTGCGCCACCGAACGTCATGGCCTTCGTCGCGTTCATTTTGGGCTCGCTCACCGCGCTCGCCGGCGCCGTCGGCTTCGTCGCGCCAGGCGTGCTGGCCGCCGATGGTGAGCGCGCTGCATGGCCCGCTCGGGCTCACCCTCGCCGACGGTCCTCCGCCTGACCCTCGGCGCGGCGCTGTTCCTGGCCGCGCCGGCGTCGCGCGCCGCTCGTCTTCCGTGCGCTCGGCGCGGTCACGTTCGCGAGTCGGCCTGCTGACGCCGCTCATCGGGGTCGCCCGCTTCGACGCAATCCTCGACTGGTGGGCGACGCTCGACTCCGCTCGTCGCACGCATGTGGTCGGCGTGCGCACTGGCGATCGGCAGCGCGATCGCCTACGGCATCATCCCGCGCGACGCGCGGTGATCGCCGAACTTAGACGGCGCGGCGGTCTTGGCGAGGACCTCGTCCTTCAGCCGCGCGAGCCCGCGCGCGTACGGCTGGCGGAACTTGAACTCCTTCCAGCGCGGCTCGGGCCAGGTGCTCCAGTGCGCCATGCGTCGCCCCCTTAGAGCATGTTCTTGAAGGCCGCGATCATGATGACGGTCCAGGTGAGCACGTTGCCGACCAGACGTCCGGGTTGACCGCCGACTCCTTGGGTGAGGCCCTGCGCGTGCGCGAGCCGTCCGATGACGAGCGCGATCCCGAGCCCGTGCAGCAACGTCAGGGGACGCGCCGTTCAGCTCCGAGCATCAGCATGAGGAGCAGCGCGAGCGGCTACGTACTCGGCCGCGTTGCCGTGGATGCGGATCCGGCTCAAGAGGAGCGCGTTCCCGCCGTCCCCGAGACCGATCTCCGTCGCCCGGCGGACGGCGACGACGCGAAAAGCGAGAACCAGGATCAGCAGCCCGAGCAATCCGGCGTAGAGCGCAGTGATTGGTGCATGCATGTTCGGTCCTCCTCGATGCGAGCGTTCGTCCGCGACGCGTAGCCGCCAACCAGAGCCAAGTCCAGGCGCTCGCGGAACGGCGGTGCCTGGGCCCTGCGAGCAACGCCGAGGCCGCACGACGCGCTCGCCCCCATCAAGGGTCGACATCGCCGACCGATGACCCGAGCCGCCCGTCAGATCACCGCAACCGCTTCGATCTCGACCAACATCGTCGGCACCGCCAGCGCCGACACCACGAGATAGCGTGCTCGCCGGCCACTGCCCTTCCTTGAACCACTTGAGGCGCGCCGCCGCGACGCGCCGGGCGGTACGACGGGTCGGTCACGAAGATCGTGATCTTGACGACGTCGTCGAGGGTACCGCCGCAGCCTTCGACCACGGCCTGCAGGTTCTTGAAGATCTGCTCCGTCTGCGCCGCGGCATCGTTCTCGCCGACGAGCTTGCCCTCGGCGTCGAGCGCCACCTGCCCGGAGATGAATACCGGCGTGCCGCTCTTCTTGATCGCGTACGAGTAGCCGGTCGGCTTCGCCAGCGTGGGGGATTGATCACGGTCTTCGACATGCGTTCCTCCTTCGCGGAGGCGCACATACACCGCGGTCGCGTGGACGGCTAGGCGATCGCGAACGGCTAGACGATGCGAAAACTGCCATCGCGCCGCCTGCAGCACCGTGCTGCTTGACGACCGCCCCCGGCCCGACCGATGAACACGGCATGATCCTCGCCGATTGGTACGCCGGCGGGCGCCGCGAAGCGGTACGGCTCGTGAGCGGTCCGTGGAACGTGTTCACGCGCATCGGCGGCGCGGGCACCTGGTGCACGCTCTTCCACGGCTTCCCGACCTCGTCGTGGGACTGGCATCGCGTGTGGCCGACGCTCGCCGCCCGCCGGCGCGTGCTCGCCTTCGACTTCCTCGGCTTCGGCGACTCCGACAAGCCGGCCGACCACGACTACAACATGATCGAGCAGGCCGACCTCGTGCTGGCACTCTGGCAGAAGCACGGCGTGACGAGCACCGACCTCGTCGTCCACGACTACGGCGTGTCGATCGCCGAGGAGGTCGCTCGCGCGCCACGCCGAGGGCGGCCTCGGCGTCGAGATCACCAGCGTCACCTTCCTGAACGGCGGCATCTATCCCGACCTGCACCGCCCGCAGCCGTCGCAGATCATGCTGCTCGATCCCGAGCAGGGCCCGAGGATGGCCGACCTCGTCACGGCCGAGACGTTCGCGATGGCGCTCCGCGCCACCTATGCGCCCGGCCGCCAGCCGAGCGACGCAGAGCTCGCCGACGCGTGGGGAGACGGTGCTCGCGCCGCGACGGACATCGGATCGGCCACCGCCTGATCCAGTACATCCGCGACCGCGAGCGCCACGCCGAGCGCTGGGTCCACGCGCTCGAGACCACGACCGTGCCGCGGCACTTCCTGTGGGGCATGCTCGATCCGGTGTCGGGCGCGCACATGGCGGCACGTGTCGCCAGAGCACCTCCCGGACGTCGACCTCGTCACGCCTCGACGACGTCGCCCACTGGCCGCAGCTCGAGGCGCCCGACGTCGTGGCCCACCACCTCGAAAGGATCCTCGACGCGATGAGCATCACGGTCACCCAGACGGCGACGGCAGCCGAAGCTCGAGTTCGCCGTCGAGGTCCGCGAAGGGTCGCGGCTCGAGCCAGCACACCGTCACCCTGCGACCCCGCCCTCTTCACCCGGCTCGCCGGCGGAGCGGCGCCAGCGCGCGAGGCTTTCATCCAGGCCGTCTTCGAGTTCCTGCTCGAGCGCGAGTCAAGGAGTCGATCCTGTCGCGCTTCGACGTGAGCGTGGTGCTCGCGCTACTTCCCCGAGTTCGAGGGCGCGATCGAGTCGTGCCTACCGGCCTAGTCTAGGAGGCTGACCCAAGACGACGATCTCCGCGCGCAGCCTCCGTCCTCCTGCGACGGCGGCCGTCAGAAAATGCGCGCGGCAGGGGTCGCCCGCGGGTATTTCCCGACGGCCGCCGTCGCACGCAGCGCGCAAGCCCGGGAACTAGCTCGCGCTGCGGCTCCCGCAGCCACCACGCGGTCAGTGGGCGAGATCGCGGATGCGGGTCGCGATGTACCAGACGTGG
>ERZ1370068.8648-contig-7485_pt1 | contig 63224 bp, 82 predicted proteins | sample MGYA00561227_ERZ1370068 | MGnify/ENA primary metagenome ERZ1370068 (study PRJEB38410, sample SAMEA6850437) | metagenome | study: Metagenomic assessment of the ecological functions of the soil: analysis of the soil microbiota associated with the...
GTACTTCATGTTCAGTTACGTATTGCTCGATCGTACTCGACGATATAGAGGCGCGCCGCGCGAACGCGCGAGCACGTATCGGTGAGCGCGCCGACCCCCGGCCCGATCTCGAGCACGGCGTCGTTCGCGCTCACCTCCGCGAGGTCGACCATGCGCGCGATCACGCCGGGGTCGACGAGGAAGTGCTGGCCGGAGGCTCTTCCGGGGCGCGAGGCCCTCGCGTTGCAGAAGCGCCCGGGTTTCGGCGGCGAGACGGGTCATCGCGATCCGCCGGCGCTCAGAGCGTCGACGCCGATCGGCAGCGTCGCCGCGGCGTTGAGCGTCAGATCGTGGCGCTCGCCGCGCAGGAGGCGCGCGCGCCGGCGTAGCCGATCATGGCGGCGTTGTCGGTGCAGTACGCGAAACGCGGGAACGCGACCTCGAAGCCGGCGGCGGTTCCCGCCTCGGTCATCGCCGTCCGGAGACGGCTGTTGGCGGAGACTCCGCCGGAGACGACGATCGTCGTCGCGCCCAGATCCTCCGCCGCTCGGAGCGTCGGGCCGACCAGCATGTCGATGATCGCCTCCTGAAAGCTCGCGCAGACGTCCTCGAGCGACGCCGTGCCGCCGTCGAGCACCCTCGGGTGAGCACCTGCCGGTACAAGCACTGCCGGGTACAAGCACCCTGCCGGGTACAAGCACCCTGCCGGGTACAACGTACTGGCGGAGCGAGGTCTTCACGCCGCTGAAGCTGAAGTCGTACCCGCCGCGTTTGCTCGCGGCGCCTGCGCCGCGTTTGCTCGCGGCGCCTGCGTCGCGCTTGATGGACGCGCGCGGGAAGCGGATCGCCGCGCGGTCGCCCGCCGCGGCACGGCGATCGATCTCCCGGCCGCCCGGAAACCCGAGGCCGAGCATCTTTGGCGCCCTTGTCGAACGCCTCCCCGCCGCATCGATCGCGCGTGCGGCCGAGCTGCCGGTACCGACCGATGTCCTCGACCAGATAGAGGCTCGTGTGCCCACCCGACACGAGGAGCCCGAGATACGGGAATGCGACCGGGCGATCGAGGAGGATCGCGAGCAGGTGCCCTTCGAGGTGGTTCACTGCCGACGAAGGGCAACCCGCGCTCGAACGCGATCCCCTTCGCGACCTGCAAGCCGACGAGCAGCGACCCGACGAGACCGGGGCCGTAGGTCGCCGTCACGGCCTCGATGGCGTCGAGCCCGACCCCGGCGTCGGCGAGCGCGCGCTCGATCACGGGCAGGATCGCGACCATGTGCTGGCGCGACGCGAGCTCGGGCACGATGCCGCCGTACTTCCCGTGCACCATGTCCTGCGACGCGACGATCGAGCGCGGCACGCCGCCGTCGTCGAGGACGGCGGCCGCGGTGTCGTCGCAGGAGGTCTCGATGGCCAACACTCGCATCTATCTCGGACCCTCGCCAGGAGCTTCCTTGTCACGTTGCGGCGCCGCTGTCAGGGCCTCGGCCGCCGCGCGGTTGCCGGGCCACGCGTCGACGCGCGCCGGTAGGCCGCTTCGGACTCCGCCGGCTTGCCCTCGTCGGCGAGAAGCTTCCCGCGCAGCTCGTCGACGCGGCTCCGCCAGTACGGGCTCGCCGGCGAGCTTCTGTCCGGCACGATCGAGAAAGCGATGCGCGAGCGCCGGATGGTTGGCTTCGGCATGCGCCGCCGCGAGGAAGTAGTACGCGTACGGTACCGCGCGTCGACGGCGATCGCGCGCTCGAGGAGCTCGATCGCACGCGCCGGATCGCCCGCCGCGAGGCGCCGGCGCCCTTCTTCGGTGAGACGGAGGGCGGCGCTCCGCGGCCGGCGGGCGTGGCGGCGTCGATCTTCGCCGTGAAGCGGTCCGTCGTCGGCGCGCGTCGCAGCCGGTCGCGGCGGCGCCGGCGGTGCGGGCGGACGCGCGATCGCGACCTCGACCGGCGGCTTCTTCTTCGGCGGCTGCGCGACCGCGGCCTCTCGACGAGCGCGTCGCGGACGCGCACGCCGAGGCGTGATCGCGAGCAGCACGAGCACCGAGGATCGCCGACGCACTTCCATCGTCACCTCCCGAACAATCGACGCCACCAGCTTCCTCCTGATTTCCCCGGCGCGCGTTCGCTCGCCACGCCGGCTCGTCGTCCGCGATCGCACCGCCGTTGTGGCGAGGACAATCACGCGCTCGGAGCGTCCGCGTTCGAGGAATGCTTCGACGACCGTCGTCGGGCAAGCGGCGGTCGCACGCCCGCCGGTCTCGGATCCACGGTCGCGAGCACGATGCCCTCGGGCACCTCGAAATCGCGCGCCGGACGGCCCGCGGTCGCGCGCTTCATGAAGGCGGTCCAGATCGGCAGCGCCGCCTGCGCCCCGCTCAGGCCGAGCGACTGGCGGCGGTCGAACCCGACCCACACGACCGTGACGAGGTCGGGCGTGTAGCCGGCGAACCACGCGTCGCCGTAGTCGTTGGTCGTGCCGGTCTTGCCGGCGGCGGGAACGCGGAAGCCCTGGGTCCGCGCGCGCTGCCGGTGCCGTGGTCGATGGCGCCCTCGAGGATGTGGGTCACGAGGTAGGACGCTTGCGGCGACACGACGCTCGTGATGTCGAGCGGCCGGCCTTCGATGAGGCGTGATCGTGCTCGTCCGGCGACTTGCGTCACGGCACGCGGCGTCGTCCGCTGGCCTTGGCTCGCGAGCACCGCATAGACCTCGGCGACCGTGAGCGGCGTCGTCTCGAGACCGCCGAGCACCATCGCCGGCAGCGCCGGCAAGCGGACCGGGAAACCCGAGACGCTCGGCGGCGTCGATGCACCCGGGGCAAACCGATCTCGAACGCGATGCGCGCGGTCGCGGCGTTCAGACTGTCCTCGAGGGCTTCGCGCGTCGTCACGTCGCCGCGATAGCGGTTCTTGTAGTTCCCGGGACGTCCACGTCCGTCCTTCGTACGTCCACGCGAACGCGGCGTCCTCGACGTGCGTCGTCGGCGTGAAGTGCGGCTCGCCCGCGTCGGGATCGAAGGCGGCGTAGTAGACCACCGGCTTGAAGACCGAGCCCGGCTGGCGGGCGGCGTCGGTCACGCGGTTGAACTGCGTGATCCGATAGTCGCGGCCGCCGACCATCGCTTTGATCTCGCCGGTCGCCGGGTGAATCGCGACCAGCGCCGCTTCGAGCTGCTGCTCGGGCTCGTCGCGGCGGAGCTTCGGATACGTCGTCTCGAGCTCGGCGAGGCCGTCGCGCACGGCGGTCTCGGCTGCCGCCTGCATCTCGCCGTCGAGCGACGTGAAGATGCGCAGGCCCTCGGCGGTGAGCGCCGCCGGCGGATACGACGTCTGCAGCTGGCGCCGGACGGCATCGACGAAGTACGGGCGCGTTGGTGCGGTCGGTGCACGGAGGGCCGGAGCGCCAACGGCTCGGCGCGTGCCGCCTCGGCTTCCTCGGCGTGATCGACGCCGTGCTCCGCCATCGCAGCGAGCACGCGCGTCGCGGCGGCCCTGCGCGCGCATCGGGCTCCGGAACGGCGAGTTGCGCGTTGGGGGCGCGGATCATGCCGGCGAGCAGCGCGGTCTCGCCGATCGTGAGGTCGGCGAGCTGTTTGCCGAAGTAGAACTGCGCCGCCTCGGCGACGCCGAAGATGCCCTTGGCACCGCTCTGTCCGAGGTAGATCTCGTTCAGGTAGTGCTCGAGGATCTGCTGTCTTCGAGTAGCGCGCGCTCGGCGACGATCGCCATCGCGAGCTCGCGGACCTTGCGGCGAGTACGTGCGCTCCTCGCTCAGGAAGAAGTTCTTCATGAGCTGCTGCGTGAGCGTGCTGCCGCCCTCGACGACCCGACCGGCCGCGACGTTGTGCGCGACGCGCGCGCGATGCCGCGCAGGTCGATCGCGCCGTGCTCGAAGAAGCGACTGTCCTCGGCCGCGAGCACGGCCTGCACCATGCGAGCGTGGGATCTGATCAAGCGTGACGACGTGCCGCTCCTCCCACACCTCGTCGTAGAGCCCGGCGAGCGCCTCGGGCTCGAGCGACGCGTCGGCCACCTCCTCGCCGGTCACGAGATCGGTGATACGGCCGACGACGCCGTGCTCGAGGCTCGAGCCGAATCGCGCGACCGGTCTTCGGGATGGAGCGGATAGCGGAAGGCGTGCAGAGTGGATCTCGACGCCGTGCCGTCCGGAGCGCGATGGAAGTCGCCGCGCCCCGTACCGCCTCGGCCTCGCGATAGCCGAGCCGCCGCAGGCGCTCGAAGACGCCGGTGCCGGCGAGCTCGAGCCCGGGATAGAGCGCGAAGGCGTCGGTGTAGATGCGAGCCGGAGCGCCACGGCGCGGCCCTCGAGCTTCGCGGCGACGGTCCGCTCGAGGTCGCGATAGACGATGCCGCCCCAGACGAGCGCCGCCACCACGAGCGGCGCCAGCACGACGATCGCGATCCAGCGACGGGGTCGGCGCGCGGACGACATGGGCATCGACGGCCGGGACCACGACGCGGCTCCGGCGTCGCGGTCCCGGCGGTCGTCCTCAGGCAGGCGGCTTCAGCGCGAGGAAGATGGTGTTCTCGCCGCGGCGGACCAGGAGGAGGACGTTCTTCCCCTTCTCGACCTTCTTCAGCGCCGTCTTGTACGCGTCGGCGTCGTCCACGCGCCTGGCGATTGACCTCGAGGATCACGTCGCCGCGCCGGATGCCGGCTTCGTCGGCGGCCGAGCCCGACTCGACGCGCGGTCACGACCACGCCCTTGGTCTCCTCGACCCCGAGGTTCTCGGCGATCTCCGGCGTCAGGTCTGGACCGTGAGGCCGAGCTTCCGCCGTCGCCGCCGCCCGCGAGCTGCGCTTCCTCGTCCTGCAGCTCGGCGATGGTGACGTTGAGCTCCATCGGCGCTTTGTCGCGCAGGATCTTGAGGCTGACTTGCTTGTCGAGCGGCGTCCGCGCGACCAGCATCGGCAGCTCGCTCGGACTCGTTGACCGGGTGGCCGTCGAACTCGACGATGACGTCGCCGACCTTCACGCCGGCGGCGGCGGCGGGCCCATTGTCCACGACGTCGGCGACGAGCGCGCCGTGCGTCTGCTCGAGACCGAGCGACTCGGCGATCTCGGGCGTCACCTTCTGGATCAGACGCCGAGCCAGCCGCGCGTGACCTTGCCCTTCTCGCGCAGCTGCGGACGAGCTCCTTGGCGAGGTTGACCGGGATCGCGAAACCGATGCCGATGTTGCCGCCGGTGCGGCTGAAGATCGCCGAGTTGATGCCGACCACCTCGCCGCGCAGGTTCAAGAGCGGCCCGCCGGAGTTGCCGGGGTTGATGGCGGCGTCGGTCTGAATGTAGTCGTCGTAGTTGCCGGCGCCGATGAAGCGGCCCTTGGCGCTGACGATCCCGACGTCACGGAGTGGTCGAGACCGAACGGGTTGCCGATGGCCATCACCCACTCGCCGACCCGGAGCGTGTCCGGAGTCGCCGAGCGGCACCGCGGTGAGCCCGCTGACGTTGTCGATCTTGAGGAGCGCCAAGTCGGTCTTGGGATCCTTGCCGACCAGCGTCGCCTTGTGCTCCTGCTCGTTGTCGAGGCGGACGACGATCTCGTCGGCGTTCTCGACCACGTGGTTGTTGGTGAGGATGTAGCCCTCGGTGTCGATCACGAAGCCGGACCCGAGGCTGCGCTGCGGCAGCTGCTTCTGGCGCGGGCCCGGCCCGAAGAAACGCTCGAACGGCTCGGTGAAGTCAGCGCGGCTCGTTCTCGCCGAACGGCCACTGTGGTCCCTTGCTCTCCCGGCCCGCGGAAATGCGGGTTGTCCGATTGCTCCTTCCGTTGCGCCCGGGTCGAAATGTTGACGACGACCGGGCTCAGGCGCTCGGCCAGCGACGCGAAATCGGGAACGACCGCCACCGGACCGGCAGCCGGCGCGACGATGCCGTCGCGCGGCGGCACCGCCACCGCCTCGGGGCGCGGCCGCCTTCGTGGTGGAGCCGGCAGCGGCTTGGTGGCGCTCTTCTCGACCGGCGTCCCGCTCCGACCCGGCATGCCGAACTGCAGCGTCGCGCCGACGCCGACGAGTGATGCCGATCGCGAGCGCAGAGAAGCGCTCCCTCATGGTACGCACCGTGGCCTCACCTCCTGAAATACGGTTGTCGATACGAGTCGATCGACTAGCGCTGACGGGACACCTCGACGTAGCGCATGCGAAGATCGTAGAGCATGCGACGAGAGCAGCTGCTCCTCGGCGGGCTCCGAGGTTGCCGGTCGTCTTCTCGCGCAGGATGCCGAGCAGATCGATCATCTGCTTGGCGGCGGGGAGATCGGGACCGTGCGGAGCCTCGGGATCGGCGATCTCTCCGAGATGCATCAGCGCTTGCGTCGAGAGCCCCATGACGAAAGTCGAAAAGTTGATCTCCTGATGCGGATGGGCGTCGGCGGGCGGCGGCTCGGCGGCGGCGTGGCGACGCTGCCGCGGGCGGCGGCTCGGCGCGCTCTCGCGTTTCGCGGTCGGCCTCGGGCGCGGCAGTCGTCGACGAAACGGCGACGGTCCTCGACCTTGAATCCCGCGCGACTCCTGTTCGTCCCGATCTTTGCTCATCGCGATCTACCTGGCCGCGTGCCCGGAGCTCGACGGCGACCTGCTGGAGCCGTTCGAGACGTTGCTCGAGCGGCGGGTGGGTACTGAAGAGGTTCTGAAACATCGACGCGCGCAGCGGGTTGATGATGAACATATGCGCGCGTCTGCGGGCTCGCGTCGAGCGGCACTCTGCGCCGCGCCGCCGGCGATCTTGCGCAGCGCCGATGCCAACGCCTCGGGATCGCGTACGAGGCGCGCGCCGGTGTCGTCGGCCTGGAACTCACGCGAGCGCGAGATCGCCATCTGAATCAGCATCGCTGCGAGCGGGGCGACGATCATGGTGACGAGGAGCCCGAGCGCGCCGCCACCTTCCTCGCGGTCGTCGCGCCGGCCGCCGCCGAAGATCATCGCCGCATTGCGCCATGCGCGCGAGCATCATGATCGCACCCGCGAGCGTCGCCGCGATCGAGCTGATCAGGATGTCGCGATTGGTGACGTGGGCGAGCTCGTGCGCGAGCACGCCTTCGAGCTCACGCCGCGAGAGCAGTCGGCGGATACCGGCCGTCACGGCGACCGGCGGCATGCTCGGGATTCCGCCCGGTGGCGAACGCGTTCGGCGACTCGCTCGGGATCAGGTAGAGCGCGCGGCATCGGCATCTGGTTCTGCTGCGCGAGGCCCTTCACGATGCGCGTAGCAGCTCGGGGTCGTCTTGCTCGTCGGATCTCCTGGCCGCCGTACATCTTGATGACGATGCGATCCGAGAACCAGTAGCTGCCGAAGTTCATGACGCCGGCGAGGACGAACGCCATCACCGCACCCTGCGAGCCCCCGAGCAGTTGCCCGATCCAGACGACCAGCGCGGTGAGCGCCGCCAGGAGCAATGTCGTTCGCAGCATGTTGTTCATGACGTCACCTCGTGCGCGAGCCGTCGGACCCGGAGACCGCGCGTCGCCACACGATACCTCGCTGCCGACGACGACTACCACGTACGTCCCCCGAAAAGAGCGCCGGACCACGGCAGCGTTGCGGAAACTCGGAGCGCGCGCATCGGCGCGGAGAACGTGACCATTCGATGATTCGCGCGCGACGCTAATGCTGGAGTATGGGGGTGTCGAGGTACGTGCGACGGCGAGAAGCGTCAGCACTTCGTGCGCGACGACCTCGGTCGGTCGGCCGCCGCACTCGACGACGGCGAGGCGTCCCCCGACGGGCCGCCAGCGCTCCGGCCGCGTCGGGCGGAAGACGCACGACGCCGCGCCGACCGAGCGCCCCGGCGAGATGGCTCATGCCGGAATCGTTGCCGATCCACGTCGGCGCGCTCGCGATCACCGCTGCAGCCTCGCGGATCGGGAGGCCGACCAGCGGCTCGTGTCCGGCGGCGGTCCACGCATGCACCTCGGAGGCCTCCGCCGGGCCGAGCAGCACCGCAGACCTCGCCCCCGCCTCCCGCCAGCCCGTCGGCGACGCGCCGAAAGCCGTCGGCGGCCCACGCTTGGCGGGCGCCCGCGCGCCGGGATGAAGCACGAGCCGTCGCGCTGGCGGCTCGACGCCATGGCAACGCGATCGACGCGATCGGCGGCGGCACGTCGGCCGGCGCCAACGGCGCGGTCATCCCGAGTGCCAGCGCGTAGTCGCGGCTCGCGTGGTGCGCGCGCCGTCGTCGCGCGGCACCGCGTGCAACGCGAACGGAACCCGAGCGCGGCGAGCGCGCGCCGACGCACGCCGTCGCGCGTCGGCGCGCGCAAGCCACGCATGGATCCGGTCGGCATCGCCGAGCCAGCGCGCCAGCGCCGGGTCGAGACGCCTCGCGCGAAGAGCGACGCCATCGCGGCGCCATCCATCGGCGGTCCGAGCGCCGCCGTCGGGAGCAAGAGCGTCGCCACCGGCTCGAGAGCTGCGCTGCACGCTCAGCGCGACGCGCGCGCCGCTGCGCCGCAGCGCGCCGCGAGTGCGGGCGCGAGCAAACAGAGATCGCCGAGCGCGCCCGGAAACAGCACCACGAGACGCATCAGCGATCGCTCCCGTTCGGCCACGCGCGTTGACTCTCCGCAAAAGCGGCGGCTATCATCGGCCGCTCATGTCGTCGTCCGCGGTCACCGCCGAATCGCTGCTGGATCTGGTCGGCAACACGCCGGTCGTTCGTTTGCAACGCATCGTCCCTGCCGATTCCGCGGAGGTCTGGGCCAAGCTCGAGTCGTTCAATCCCGGCGGCAGCGTCAAGGACCGCATCTGTCTTGCGATGATCGAGGACGCCGAGCGCAGCGGGCGCCTCACGCCGGGCGCCACCATCGTCGAGCCGACGAGCGGCAACACCGGCATCGGCCTGGCGCTCGTGTGCGCCATCAAGGGCTATCGCCTCATCCTCACGATGCCGGACACGATGAGCGAGGAACGCCGGAGCCTCCTCACGGCGTACGGCGCCAAGCTCGTCCTGACGCCCGACACGCGCGGCATGCATGGCGCCATTCGCAAGGCCGAAGAGATCGTGGCCGAGCATCCCGACTACTTCATGCCGCAGCAGTTCTCCAATCCCGCCAACCCGGAGATCCACCGACGCACGACCGCCCGCGAGCTGCTGGCGCAGTTCGAGCGCATCGACGCGTTCGTGGCGGGCGTCGGCACCGGCGGCACCGATCACCGGCGTCGGCGAGGTGTTGCGCGAGCACATGCCGGACGTCCGCATCGTCGCCGTCGAGCCGGCCGCGTCCCCGGTGCTCTCCGGTGGCGAGCCCGGGTTCCACACCATTCAGGGATGGGGCGCCGGCTTCGTTCCGGAGATCCTCAACACCAAGGTGTACGACGAGGTGATCGCCGTCTCCGACGCCGCGCGCGGCCGCGTACGCGCCGCTTGGCGCAAGGAAGAAGGCATCCTCGGCGGCATCTCGTGCGGCGGCGCGTGCGTCGCGGCGCTCGAGGTCGCGCAAGCGGCTCGGCCCCGGCAAGATCGTCGTGACCGTCTTCCCCGACACCGGCGAGCGCTACCTCACGACCGATCTCTTCACGCCGAAGGCATCTGAGTCGTGCTCGCAGCGCGTCCCGTGCTCACAGCGCGTCCAGTGCTCGCAGCGCGCCCGTGCGCCGCGCGGCTCGTCACGGTCGTGCGTGAGGCGGGGTCGCGACCCATCTCGCGAGAAGCTCGCACGATTGAGCGCGATCTCTCCGCGCTTCCTCGGCGCTGCTCGGCGATCTCGGGAGGGGTCGACTCGTCGTTTCTCTCTGCGCGTCGCTCACGAGGTGCTCGGCGATCGCCTGACCGCGCTCACCTCGGTCTCGCCGACCAATCCGGAGGAGGACACCGCGGAAGCGATCGCGCTCGCCCGTCGGCTCGGCGTTCGTCACCTCGTGATCGCCGCCAACGAGCTCGAGATTCCGGGCTACGCCGCCAATCCGACCAATCGCTGCTACCTCTGCAAGGACCGGCTGTACGAGCTCTGCGCCGAGGAGGCGCGGGCGCGCGGCATCGCCGTCGTGCTCGACGGCGTCAACCTCGACGACCTCGGCGACTACCGTCCGGGTCTCCGCGCCGCCGCCGAGCACGACGTCCGCCATCCGCTCGTCGAGGCCGAGATCACCAAGGACGATCTCCGCGAGCTCAGCCGCGCGCTCGGTCTCGCGACGTGGGATCGTCCGGCGAGCCCATGCCTCTCGTCGCGGTTCCCGTACGGAACCACGATCACCCGCGAACGCCTGCGCATGGTGGCTACCGCCGAGGACGGCTTGCGTCGTCTCGGATTTCGTACGCTGCGGGTGCGGTGCCACGAGGAGCACGCCCGCGTCGAGATCGCGTGCGACGAGCTGCCGCGGCTCCTCGATCCGACGGTGCATAGCGCCGCGCGTCGCCGTCGTGCGTGCCGCCGGGTTTCCGCGACGTGACGGTCGACCCGCAGGGCTTCCGTTCCGGCAAGCTTGAATGCTGGCGTCGTCGACGACGCGCAACTCCTGAACGCGACCTCGCGGCGCCTCAGCGCGACGCCGCGGCGAGCGCCGCTTCCGCCCACGCCAGGTCTTCCGGCGTCGTGATCTTTCGATTGCCGGCGTCGCCGGCGACGATCGCGACCGGAAGGCCGAGTCGCTCGACGAGCGCCGCGTCGTCGGTCGCCACTGCGTCGGACGGAGCGGCCGCGTGCGCCCTGCGGAGCACGTCGGCCGCGAACACCTGCGGCGTCTGCGCAAGCCAGAGATCGCCGCGTGCGATCGTGGCGACGATCCGCCCGTCGCACGCGCTTCACGGTGTCGGGCACCGGAGTCGCGAGGATCGCCGCGCCCGTTGCGCGTGCCGCGTCCACGCATGCGGCGATCGCTTCCGGACGCACCAGCGGTCGGGCCGCGTCGTGCACCGCGACGAACGCGCACGCCGCATCGAGCGCCGCGATCCCGTTGGCCACCGAATGTTGGCGCTCGGCACCCGCCGGCGCGAAGCGCAACGGCAGGCCGAGCGGCGTCGAGCAGCGCCGCCGAGCGTTCGCGGGCGTCGTCGGCGACGACGACGATCAATCGCGCCAGGCGCGGGAGACCGACGAAGCGGCTCGCCGCGACGACCAGCATCGGCCGTCCGCCGAGGAGCTGGAACTGCTTGGGGATGGCACCGCCGAAGCGCTGGCCGGTGCCGCCCGCGACGAGGATGACGTTGACGTCGTTCACGCCGTCAGTGCGCGAAGATCGTCTTCAGCTCCTCCATGATCTTGTCTTCGGAATGCGACTTGGCGATCGCGAGCTCCTTCACGAGCAGATTGCGAGCGGTGTCCAGCATCTTGCGCTCGCCGAACGAGAGCTCTTTGTCGCCCTTCAGCACGAAAGAGGTCACGCAACACCTTCGCGATCTCCAACACCGAGCCGGTCTTGATCTTTTCGGTGTACTCGCGATAGCGGCGATTCCAGGTCTGCTGATCGATCTCGACCTTCTTGTCGCGCAGGATCTTGTAGACCTTGGCGACCATGTCGCGCCCGATGATGCGTCGCAGCCCCACGCTTCCGACGTTCTCGGTCGGGATCATGATGGTCATGTCGCTGTCGAGAATGCGCAGCATGTAGAACTTGCGGGCGGTGCCGGAGATCGTCTTCGTCTGGATGCTCTCGATGACGCCGACACCATGCGCCGGGTAGACGACCTTCTCACCGACCTTGAACGTATTGGTCACGCAGCTTCCTCCGTTGGGACCGAGACAGCAGTCGGCGAGAGTAAACGAAATCGCACGGTCCGTCAATCGAATTTGCCCGCCTGGACGATGCCTAAATACTCGACGGATCAGCAATTCTGGGCCGCACCGGCGTCGTAAGTCGTCACGTCTGCGGAGCGGTCAGCGTGCCGATCCAGGCGTTCACGTCGTCGCATCCGCGGCGGCGAAGACCGCGTGCGAAGCTCGGCCACGATGCGCTCGATCGCCCGTGGATCGGTGAACGACGCGGTCCCGACCTGGACGGCGCGCGCGCCGACCAGCAAGAACTCGAGCGCGTCGTCGCCGCTGCTGATGCCGCCCATGCCGATGACGGGAATCGTCACGGCCCGCACGACGTCGTGCACCATGCGTAGCGCGATCGGCTTGATCGCCGGCCCGGAGAGTCCACCGGTCCCGTTGGTGAGGATCGGCCGGCGCCGTTCGAGGTCGACGGCGAGGCCGACGAACGTGTTGACGAGGCTGACCGCGTCCGCGCCCTCTTCCTCGGCGACCCAGTGCGAAGCTCGCGATGTCCGTGACGTTGGGCGAGAGCTTCACCCACAACGGAAGCCGACAGCGCGCACGCACGAGGCGCACGACCTCACGCGTCAGGTCGAGATCGGTGGCGATGATCCGTCCCCATTCGCGCTTGTTCGGGACACGAGACGTTGATCTCGACCGCCGCGAGTCCCTCGGCTTGCGACAGCCGCGCGGCGACCTCCGCGAACTCTTCCGGCTCGTGTCCCCAACAGTTGGCGACGATCGGCGTGCCGTACTGCCGCAGCGCGGGAGCTTCGCGGCGACGAACGCCTCGACGCCGATGTTCTGCAACCCGATCGCGTTCAGCATTCCCGCCGGCGTCTCGATGATGCGCGGTGCGCGGATGCCCACGATGGGGCTCGAGGGAGAGCCCCTTCACCACGATCGCGCCGAGCGCGCGGAGATCGGTCACCCCCGCGAACTCGAGACCGTAGCCGAAGGTGCCGGAGGCGGCGATGACCGGATTCCGAAGCCGCAAGCCCACCGCCGACGTCGACGGCCAGGTGCGGCGCGGCCACGTCACCCATCGGCGAGCGCCAGCCGCAAGATCAGCGCGTCCTCGCCCCGACCATAGTAGTTGGGGCGGCAGCCGACCTCCTCGAAGCCGAGCGACTCGTAGAGGCGACGTCCCGCGACGTTGCTGCGCCGGACCTCCAGCGTCACCGCGACGGCATCGCACGCGCGCGCCTCCCGCAGCACCTCGTGCATGAGCGATGCCCGAGCCCTCGTCCACGCCATCGTGGATCGACGGCGACGTTCAACACGTGGATCTCGTCGGCGACGAGCCAACGGCACACGTAGCCCGCAATCGGACCCGTCGCGTGACGCGCGCAGAATCGTGCGCGAGAACGCCACCTGGAGCTCTTGGAGAAAGAGCGCGCCCGTCCATGGATTCGGAAACGAGGCGCGCTCGATCGCGATCACCTCGGGAAGGTCCTCGACGACCATGTCGCAAAAGATCCAATCGCGTGCGAGACCGTCGGGGTTCGAGGGCTCAGCAGGGGCATCGCGTACCGGCACGTTTCCACCTCGAGAACCGAGGCAGGTGCGGGATTCTGCGCGGGCCCATGCGGGCTGTCAATGAAACGCTCCCGCGCGACGAGGCGCGTTGCCGTCGCCGGCGATCGTATGGTAGGCCGAGCCCTCGATCGTCCGCGTCGCGCGGAGAGGGTGGATGCGAGAACTCGAGGTGGCGCTGCGTGGCGCTGGTGGCGATGGCGATCGTCCTGAGCGTGACGTGCCTCGGCGCGTGCACGTCCGGCATGTGCCGGTCACGTGCTCTTCGACGTCGCGGATCGGCAGGTCCTCGACGCTGCGGACGCCGACGCCGTGATCGCGCCCGGGCGCGTCGCGGATCTGCTGCTCGTCGCCGTGCTCCGGGCGCGCGTCGCCGCGGGCGAGATCTCGCTCGCCGACCGCGTGACGGTCCTGCCGGTTGCCGGCGATCGCGGGCCACGCCTCGCCGACGCACGAGCCGGTCGAGATCGGGGACCTCCTGCAGCTGCTGTTGCTGAGCGACTCGCGAACCGCCGCCAAGACCCTCGCGTGGGCAGCGGGACCGAGCATCGGACGATGCCTCACGCGCATGCAGCAATTGAGCAGCCGACTCGGGCTCACGCACACGACGCTCGCCGACGATTGGCCGTTCGCCGGCTTCTGGCCGCGCCCGGCGCACGGGGACGGCGCGGGTCGACGACGGTTCGCGACGTCGGGCGGCTGGCGTTGGCCGTGAGCAGCGACCCGGAGCTGCGGCGGCGCCTCGCGCTCGACGGCGTCCCGATCTCGAACGGCGGCCTCATCGCCCGCGCGACGGCACCGCTCATCGCGACCGGATTCGATCGGGCGCCGGACGTCCGACGGCGCGATCGGGAACGCACGCATCGCGCTCGCCGAACGCGACGGACTCGAGCTTCTCGCGGTCGCCGCGGGACCACGGCCGAACGAGGAGCTCACGGCTGCGCTCGACGCGCGGTTCCAGCGCTACCGACGGGTCGAGCTCGTGCACGACGGACAGAGCGATCGGCCCGACGGTGCACGTCCGGGGCGGCATCATTCCGACCTTCAACGCCGTCGCTGGAGAGCCCTGGTCGCTCACGACCCTGCAGGTCTCACCGCCGGATCTCGCCTTCCGACTTCAGCTGCCGACCGAGATCAACGCCCCCGTCGAGGTGCATCAACCGCTCGGCGAGCTCGTCGTCGAGCAGAAGGGCCGCGTCCTCGCGGTCGTACCGCTGGTGGCCCCGCAGGCGATCGCCCCGAGCGGCTGGCTCGACACCGCCCACCGCGCGCAGCTCGGCCGTAGCCGTAGCCCGCGCGAGCGGCCGACTACTCGACTCGGCCCTTCTCCGGCGCCTGCTTGTCGCCGTCCTCGCGTGGCGTGCGACCAGCTTCACCACGCGGCGTACGCACCAGCGCCTCGAGATCGTAGAGGTACCACGCGTCGTCGACGCGATCGTAACGCCACACGCGCCCAGTCTGCGTGTCGAGCACGAAGGTTCCCTGCTCGGCGGCTCCCCCGAACGTGTAGCGCGAGTTCTCGTGCGCCTGCGCCTGCGCCGACGACACTGCCAGGAGCAGCAACGCCACGACCAACCCGCCTCTCATTGGGAACCTCATCAAGCGCCTCGGATCGATCATCGCACGGGCGCGAAAAAGTGCGCCTGCTGTAGCCCAAGCGATGTGGCAGTGCAAGCATGCACGATGATGAAGCGTGCCGAGCGTGCGCCCTTGCATGCGCATTCGGAATGCATACACTCGGGCGTTTCTCGTCGGTCTACCGACCACAGCATTCGAAAGGAGCTTCTCATGGGCGCCAAGACCGTTCATCTCCACGACCGGGCCCGCGACGGCATTCTCGAGGGCGTGAACGTCCTGGCCGATGCCGCCAAGGTCACGCTCGGGCCCCGCGGGCGGAACGTCCTCCTGCAACGCAGCTACGGGGCCCCGCTCATCACCAAAGACGGCGTCACCGTCGTCAAGGAGATCGAGCTCGAAGGCAAGTTCGAGAACATGGGCGCGATGCTGATTCGCGAGGTCGCCACCAAGACCTCCGACGTCGCCGGCGACGGCACGACCACCGCGACGGTGCTCGCGCAGGCCATCCTGCGCGAAGGCCTCCGCCTGCTCGCGGCGGGCTACGATCCGATGAACCTGAAGCGCGGCATCGATCTCGCCGTCGAGCGCGCGGTCGAGCACGTGAAGGGCCAGAGCAAGCCGATCAAGGACCGCGAGCGCATCGCCCAAGTCGGCACCGTGTCCGGCCAACGGCGACGACGACGATCGGCGGGCTCCTCGCCGAGGCCATGGACAAAGTCGGCAAAGAGGGCGTCATCACCGTCGAAGAGGCGAAGGGCCTCGAGACCGACCCTCGAGGTGCGTCGAGGGCATGCAGTTCGATCGCGGCTACCTCTCGCCGTATTTCGCGACCAACCCCGAGAAGATGCGAGGTCGAGCTCGACGATCCGTACATTCTCCTGCACGAGAAGAAGATCGCGAGCATGCGGGACCTCGTTCCGGTCCTCGAGCGCGTCGCCCAGAGCGGCCGCCCGATCGTCATCATCGCCGAGGAGGTCGAAGGCGAGGCGCTGGCGACGCTCGTCGTCAACAAGATCCGCGGCACGCTTGCGCTGCGCCGCCGCCAAAGCGCCGGGCTTCGGCGACCGGCGCAAGGCCATGCTGGAAGACCTCGCGATCCTCACCGGCGGCAAGGTGGTCGCCGAGGAGCTCGGCCTCGAAGCTCGAGAACATCACGCTGGACGACCTCGGCCGCTGCAAGCGCATCGTCATGGACAAGGACAACACGACGATCGTCGGCGGCGCCGGCAAGAAAGACGCCATCCAGGCACGCGTGGCGCAGATCCGAGCCCAGATCGACGAAACCACCTCCGACTACGATCGCGAGAAGTTGCAGGAGCGGCTCGCCAAGTTGGCGGGCGGCGTCGCGGTGCTGCAGTGTCGGCGCGGCGACGGAGGTCGCCATGAAGGAGAAGAAGGCCCGCGTGGACGACGCCATGCATGCGACCAAGGCCGCGGTCGAGGAAGGCATCGTGCCGGGCGGCGGCGTCGCGTTGCTGCGCGCCCAAGCCGCGCTCGACGGAATCGAGGCCAAGGGTGATCTGGGTGTCGGCGTCGAGATCGTCCGCCGCGCCATGGAGGAGCCGCTCCGCCAGATCGTGAGCAATGCCGGCGGCGAGCCGTCGGTCGTCGTCGCACGCGTCCGCGAGGGCAAGGACGATTTCGGATTACAACGCGCTCACCGGCACCTATGAAGCCGCTCCTCAAAGCCGGCGTCATCGACCCGGCGAAAGTCGTCCGTTCGGCGCTGCAAAACGCGGCCAGCGTCGCGGGCCTGTTGATCACGACCGAGGCCGCCATCGCCAACAAGCCGGAGAAGAAAATACAAACGGCCGCGGGCGGCGGCGACGAGGACTACGGCGACGATTATTGAGCCGAAACCGACGTGAAATACCGCATGAATCGGCGGGACATCGGCTTGCGACCGTTGGTTATTTGTGTCAAACGACGCGCGTGGGAGCAACGCCGCAGGGCGTGAATTCAAGGAGGTGAGACGATGCGGAACGGAAAATCAGGGTCGCAGGGATCGCCGCTGCCGTCGTGTTGATGTCGACTGTGGGCATGGGCTGCGCGCGAGATTCGTCCAGGGCTCTAACGGCAGCGGATCGCGCCGATGCAGCGGCAGCGAAGGCGGAGATCCGCGGCGGCACGTGCGGAGGCGGCAGCGAGCCGGTGCGAGGATTCGGCGCGACGTGCCGAGGCGGCGGCGCAGAAGGCCGAAGCCATCTTCATGAAGCACATGCGCAAGTAGTCTCTACGACCTGAACGTGGAGTTCAGAAAGGGCGGCGTCCTGCGGGACGACCGCCTTTTTGTTTTCAGCGACGCCGCGAAGGTGACGATCGTCTTGAGCGCGGACGTCATGGCGGCGGTCTCGTACGCCTCGGCGACCCGGTCGAGCGGAAACTCGTGGGTGACGACTTGCGACCGCTGCACCACCCCGCGCGCGATGAGGTCGAGCGCCTCGCGGGTGTCGTTCGGGCCGCACGAGTAGCTCGGCACCAGGCGGATCTCGCGAAAGTAGAGATCGTAGGGTGCAACGGCGAGACGATCGTCGGGCCGGCTCGCGGTGAAGAACACGACCGTCGCACCGCGACCCGCGAGGCGAATGCCGAGCTCCATCGCCTCGATGCTGCCCGGGCCGATGATGACGGCATCCGCCATGTCGCCGTCGGTGAGCTCGCGAACCGCCGTCGCCGCGTCGCGCTCGTCCGACGTGCACGACCGCGTCGGCGCCGAGATCGCGCGCGCGCTGCAGGCGGAACGGTACGCGATCGAGCCCGATCACCTGCGACGCGCCGGCGTGACGCGCGAGCACGACGTGCAACTGGCCCATGATGCCGAGGCCGATCACGACCACCCGCTCGCCGCCCCGAAGCCCGGCACGCCGCACCGATTTGACGGTGCACGCCAGCGGCTCGATCAACGCCGCGTCCGCGAACGAGACGCGCGTCCGGGAGCCGCAACGTGTCGGCCGCGGACCTGCCCCGCGGGCACCGCGAAGTACTCCGCCATCCCGCCGGGCACGAGCTTGCCGCCGCGCCACGCCTCGCACTGCACGTACTCGCCGCGGGCACAGAGACGGCATGCGAGACACGGCGCATGGTGATGCACGAAGACGCGATCACCGGGGCGAAACTCCGCGACGTCCGGACCGACCGCCGCGACCTCACCTGCCGGCTCGTGCCCGAAGACGAGCGGCGCCTTCCGGCGCATGTACCACCCCATGATGTCGCCGGTGCAGATCCCGCAGGCACGCGTGCGCACCAGGATCTCGCCGGCCCCGACCGCGGGCACGTCCATCTCGGTGATGCCGACCTCGAGGTTCTCGTCGAGGCGGGCGGCACGCATGGTGCGGGGATCATGGGAAGACCGAGAGCGGGCGCCGCCAAGGTATCGCGATTCACGCGCCTTGCGGCACGAGCGCGTACTTGATGCCCTGCCCCTGCTGCAGCAGCGCGAGCACCTGATGGAGCTCGGGAAACGTGTACGTGCCGCTGATGAGCGGGCGACCGTCGATCCGACCGTCGCCGAGCAGGCGGTGCGCCTTCTGCACGTCCCGCGGCGTGAAGTGAAACGGGCTCATCAGCGTGATCTGGTCGTAGTGCAAGCCGCGCCGTGTCGAACGACACACGCGCGTCCCCGACGGACAGCCGCCGAAGAGCACCACGGTCCCGCCGCGGCGCGCATAGTGGATGGCCTGTTCCCACACGCTCGGCTGGCCCGTGCACTCGATGACGACGTCGGCACCGCGGCCGTTGGTGGCATCGAGGATCTCGGCCTGAGCCTGATCCGGCTCGGACGCGAGAATCACCTTGGCACCGAGGTCGACGGCCGCCTGCGCTCGATACTGCCGGCGTCCGAGCACGATCACGTCGTGGATGCCCGCGCTCTTCAGCACCAAGCAGGTGCAGCAGGCTGATCGCGCCGGCACCGATGATCAGCACCGTGTCGTCGGGGCGCACGCGCAGACGGTCGATCGCGTGGACGACGCACGACAGCGGCTCGAGCAGCGCGGCCTCGGCGTACCCGAGCGAGCGCCGCTTTCGGAAACATGTTGGTCTCGACCACGGCAGCCGGGAGCTTCACGTACTCGGCGTAGGCACCGAGCACCATGTTGTCCATGATCGTGGTGCAGAGGTTCTCTTGCTCGTGCCGGCAGTAGTAGCAGGTCTTGCAGGGAGCCGTCGGCACGGCCATGACCGCGTCGCCTTCACGGAAGTCGCGGACGCCTCTGCCGGCAAATGCGACGTCGCCGGCAAACTCGTGACCGAAGAGCGTCGGCATCGGCATCTTGGGATGTCCGCGCAGAAACGCCTTCAGATCCGTCCCGCAGGTGAGCGCCGTCGAGACCCGGACGACGACCTCGCCGGGCCCGGGAACTGGCGTTTCGACCTCCTCGTAGGAGATCTTCCCGGGCTCGAGCAGAAGATGTGCCAACATGGTCCCGCCACGCCCCCTTAGCGCCGGTAGCCCGCAGGAGCGCGCCGGCTACGAAATTCGCTCCCGTCTACTGACGGGGTCCCCCTTGTCAAGGTGAAGGGCGCTCGAGCGCCGGTGATACCGTCACGCACGCCGTGTCACGTTGGAACGGTGCTCACCACGACGAAGCGATCACGACCGGACCTTCTCCTTCGAGCCGCTTCAGAACGACGTCCGGCACCAAGCCTTCGACGTCGCCTCCGAGCGTCACGACCTCCTTCACCAGGCGCGAGCTCGTGTAGAAGTGCGCCTCGCCGGCCATCATGAAGATCGTTTCGATGTCGGACTTGAGATGACGGTTCATCATCGTCATCTGGAACTCGTACTCGAAATCGGCGACGGCACGCAGGCCGCGAATGATCACTTTGGCCTTCATGCGCTCGACGTAGTCGACCAGGAGCCCGGTGAAGCGGTCGGCGACGACGCGGCCGCCGTGACGGCGAAAGACGTCGGCGATCATCTTGACCCGCTCGTCGGGCGTGAACGTCGCGCTGTCCTTGTTGATGTTGTACGCGACGGCCACGATGACGCGATCGAAAACCTGGAGGCTCCGCTCGATGATGTCGACGTGGCCGTTGGTGATCGGATCGAAGGATCCGGCATAGACTGCGAGCGTCGTTCCCGAGCCCGCTGCTTTACGCTTCGCCATCGTTCCTCGCGCGCGTCCCCCGGCCCGGTAGAGCGCAATGTGGGTATCGCCATAACGTCGGCTGAGCTCGCGCGTGAGACGACCGATCTCGGGCGCCGCATCCTCGCCCCGTCCGTGCTCGACGACGATCCAGCCTCCGTCGACGACGACGATCGGCGGCATCGAGCGCACGCAAGGTCCGACCGATCCATCCTTCCCCGTAGGGCGGGTCGAGGAAGACGCGATCGAAGCGGCGACCCGGAGGCCGCGAGGCGCTTGATGGCGCGGTCCGCGGACATCGCGAGCACTTCACCGCCCTCGAGGCCGGCGACCTCGAGATTGTCCTGGATCGCGTCGCTCGCGGGCCGGCTCGGCTCGACGAACACCGCCTCGGCCGCCCCGCGGCTGAGCGCCTCGATCCCGAGCGTGCCGGCGCCGGCAAAGAGGTCGAGGACGGCTCGCCCCGTGGTGCTCTCGCGGCTTTCCAGTATGGAGAACACGGCCTCTTTCACCCGATCGGCGGTCGGTCGCACGAGGCGTCCTTTGGGAGCGCGAAGGCGTCGCCCGCGCGCGCTACCTGCCACGATGCGCATGATCCCGAGCTGCGTTCGTTCCGAGCGCGACGGCTACTACATGCGGCGCCCGGACGCCGCAAGCCGAAGTCGCCGCGATCGCATCGTCCGCGCGCTCTCTTGACTCTCGTTGGTGCCCCTTCTACTGCAGCGCCACCCGAGGATCGATCGTGAAGGTCGCGCTGCTGCCTGCGAAGCCCCTGCCGTTGGCCAAGACCAGGCTCGGAACCGTGCTCGCCGACGCGGAGCGCATGCGCGTCGCCGGGGCCATGTTCAGCGACGTCCTGCGTGCGCTCTCGGCAGCGCGCGGCCTCGATGCCGTGGTCGTGGTGACCGCCGACGACCATCTCGCGACGTCGCGCGCGCCGGCTGGGTGCCGTCCTCGTCGACGAAGGCGCTCCCCGCGGCTTGAACGGCGCCGTCGGCCTCGGCACCGAGGCGCGCGATTCGCCTCGGCGCGACCTCGGTGCTCGTCGTGCTGTCGGACGTACCGCTCATCGAGCCCACCGACGTCGACGAGCTCGTGACGCGCGCCCCGAATCCCGGCGTCCTCGTGGTGCCGTCCAAGGAGGGCACCGGAACGAACGCCATGCTGCGATGCCCCCCACGGTCTTCCCGCCGTGTTTCGGTGGTCGGAGCCTCGAACGCCACGTCGCGGCGGCCGAGCGGTCGCGGCTGCCGTGCGAGATCGTGAGGAATGCCCGCATCGAGTCTCGACCTCGACACTCCCGAGGATCTGCGCGCGTTCGCGGCGCGGGCGAGCGCGACGGAGACCTATCGCGAGGTGCTGCGGCTCACGGCGAGGACGTTCCGCACCAGCGCCTGAGCGACGTCGTCAGAGCGGGAAGGCGCGCACGGTCGCCGCCGCACCGGCGGCGCACCGAGGGCCAAGACCGTCCCGGGGTCGAGCTGCTCGCGCCGCACGTACGCGAGCGCCACGACGCGGTCGAGATCGCCAGGCGCGGGCGGCGCTCGTCAACCACCCGACCTCGCGGTCACCCGCATACAATCGCGTTCCGGTCTCCGGCACGGCGTCCCCGGGATCTCGACGACCGACGAGCTTGCGATTCACGTGGCCGCGCGCCGTGACCCGTTCCATGACCTCCTGGCCGAGATAGCATCCCTTGCGGAAGCTGATGACAGTCTCGTAGGGCGCCTCGAGCGCCAGGGTCTCCGCGGTGACGTCGCGCCCGTGCCACGGCACCCCGCTTTCGATGCGGAGCACGTCGTACGCTTCGAGACCGGCAGGCACCGCACCGCCGCGCGATACAGGCATCGCTCCCACCACACCGCGGCCCCGGCGAGCGGCACGTGACAGAGAAACCCGCCGGCCCCCGGTGACGGGATGCGTACGACGTGCACCTCCGACTCCGGCATCGCGATCGGCGCGTGCGCGTACGACGCGACGGGCGGCGTCGACCCGAGGCGGCCGAGGACGGCGGCGGCCTCGGGACCGAGCAACGCGAACGTCCGCTTCGCCTCCGCCGGAGGGCCTCATCTCGACGTCGTCGGCGACGATGTAGCGCTCGAGCGCGGCTCGCGCCGCCGTCACGCCCGACGCGACACCGTCGAGCGCCAACGCGTCGGGTGCCGGCAAGCACGATCAGGTCGGCAACGGCCCGGCCCTGCTCGTTCAGCAGGAGGGCCTGACAGCCGGCGCCGGGCGTGAGCCCGGCGACGTCGTTCGAGAGCATGCCCTGGAGAAACGTCGTCCGATCGCTGCCCGTGACCCGCAGGCGGTCCATCCACGGGAGATCGACGATCCGCCGCCCGCTCCCGGAGCGCGTCGTATTCCGGCGACGGAATCGCCGAACCGGCTCGCGGTCGTCCGCCCGTCGCGCTCGACGAGGACCGCCCCGCGCCGCGCGAACGCCTCCTGCACCGCCGCGTCAGACATGGCCGTCACGTCGTCGGATGAACGCGCGATGGCGCGCCGGCCCCTGCGGCCACGTCCACCACCCTCCGCCGCCGTGAAGTCGGGCGGTGAACTCGAGCGCGACCTCGCCGTCGCCGGTGCTCTGTCGCCACGTCCCCGTGAACGACCGACCGTAGAGCCGCCCGCTCACGACCGCCCCCTTCCAATCGAACCGGAAGCGTGAGCCGATCCTGCTCGGCGACGACGCTGTGGACCGGGAACGCGACGTGACGATGATCGTCGAGCTGGTTGGCGCGGCCGCCGAACCAGCCGTACTCGTGTGCACGCCGCGGAGAGCACCGCCGCCGCACGCGCCGCGGCACTCTCCGGTCCGACCCGGTGTCCGACGGTGGTCGCTCGATCGAGGTCATCGGACCGCCGTCAGTTGGTCGGTGGTGCGCTCGACGTAGTCGCTCAGAATACGCGTGAGGTTCAGGAAGACCGTGGCGGCGATCCGCGGATACCGTCGCTGCAGCCGTTCGAGGAAGCGCTGATCGACGGCGAGCAGCTCGAGGTCCTCGACCGCGACGATGTCGGCGGTTCGTTGCTGGCGGCGTACCAACCCCATCTCGCCGAACACGTCGCCACGTTGCAGCTGATGCACCAGACGACGGCGACCGTCGGGACCCTGCACCACCACGTCGGCGCGCCCGTTGATGATGACGTACATCTCCTCGCCGAGCTCGCCCTGACGGACCGCGGCTTCTCCGGCCGGCACGTTCTGCAAACGGCCGAGCAGCACCGCGATACGCGCCTGGGCTCGACGCAGTCCGTGGAAGAGTCGCACCGTCTTGTGAGGGTCCTTCCCGAGCTTCACGAACAACAGGTCCCAGAGTGTAACGATGCGGGTCTGCGCCAGCAACGCCGGCAGCAACACGACGTTGGTGACCAGTGCCGCCAGCATCGTCGCCGCCGACAAGCTGCCGAAGTCGCGGATCGGCACGAAGTCCGAGAGCCGCATCACGAGGAACCCGAGCGTGAGCGCGACCGACGTGTACACGATCGGCCGGCCGACGGTGCTGAGGCGCGGCCGCGAGCGAGCGGCGCTCGTCGTAGCGTCACCTGCAGCTCGCGGTTGAAACGCACCATGTAGTGGATGGTGTTGTCGACGGCGATCCCGAGCGCGATCGCCGCGATGATGCTGGTGCCGATGTTCAGCATGATGTTCGACCAGCCGAGGATGCCGAAGAAGAACATCACGGGCACGATGTTCGGCAGCATCGCGATGAAGCCGACCTTCGCCGACAGGAACAGCAACGACATGACGACGAAGATGACCGCCAGCGCGACCGTCACGCTCTTCACCTGCCCCCACACCGACGTCGTCGGTCGTGCCGTTCAGGAGGATGATGCTGCCGGTCGGCTCGGCCGGCATGCCGGGATGCTGCTCGGCCCACTCGCGGATGCGGATCGACGACCTCGGCGATCTCGGCCGAGGTCTCGAAGCGCGTCCGCACGAGCACGTTGGCCTGCCCGAAGTCGCGCGTGATGACCGATTTGAAGCTCTCGGGATTCTGGCGGACGATCGTCAGCACCTCGTCGAGCCGGCTCGGATCCTCCCAGAAGCTCTTCACGTCGGCGGGCTTCACCTCGTTGCCCTGGTCGTCGATCACGATGTCGCCGCTCGCCCGCAGGCCGTGGTCGAGGAGATCCAGATAGTCCGTGAACGCGACGGTGCGACTGACGCCGGGCAGGCTCTCGAGATAGCGCTGCATCTCGCGCAGATCGCGGAGCGCCCGCATGTCGATCATCGACTGCGGCTCGCCGGTGCCTACGACGACGTAGAACGGCAACGGCGCCGGCGACGCGCGAGCTGATCGCGGTGTGCGCGAAGCGGATCGGCGAGTCGTGCGGAAAATACGCGAGGAAGTTGGTGTCGGCTTGGATGCGCGGGCAGCGCCATGATCGACAGCGCGACCAGCCCCGCCGCGATGATGAAGATGATGCGCGCGGTGGCGGATGTCGAATTGCGCGAGCGTCGCGAGCGCGCGGCCGAGCCCGCCGCTCTCGCCGGCGGCCGCCGCGACGCGCCGGTAGCGTCGTTCCGGCATCACGACGATCAGCGCCGGCACCAGCGTCATCGCCAACACGAACAAGAACGTGATGCCGATCACCGCGTAGAGCCCGAGCGCGCGCACGGCCTGGATCGAGTTCAACAAGAGGGCCGAGAATCCGATCACGGTCGCGAGCCCCGAGATGAACACCGGCAGTCCCGCCTGTCGCAGCGCCCGGTGCACCGGATGCTCGGAGCCGGTCGGCGTCTCGAGCTCGAGGTAATAGCGGCGCGACGACATGGGTGGCGTACGAGCTGCCGATCACGATCAGGAGCGACGGCAACACCAGGGTCCCGAGCGAGATCGGCTCGCCGAGCCAGCCCATCACGCCCATCGTCCACATGACGCCGACCACGACGCAGAGCAGCGGCAGGACCACGCCCCGGCGGGTACGAAAGGAGAAGAACAGCACGGCCACCATGAGCGCGAGGCTCGCCGGCGTCAGCACGGCGAGGTCGCGCCGCATGAGGGCGAGGCCCTTCACCTTCAGGTGCGAGAGACCCGTCAGGTAGAAGCGCTCCGGGCTCCGTCCTTCTGCACGTCGGCGAGGATCGCCTCGAGCGCGTCGTCGACGCGCTTGCTGAGCTTCTCCGTGCGGGCGCTCGTCCTTGAAGAAGACGTTGATCGCCGCGCCGTGACTGTCGGAGGAGATCAGGTTGCCGGCGAAGAGCGGGTTGTCCCTTGATGCGCGCCCGCAGGCGGTCGCGCTCCGCCTTCGTCGTCGGGATCTCGGGGATGAGCAGCGGTGGATTCAAGACGTCGGCGATGGGATCGCGGACGTTGGTGAGGCTGATCACCTGCGCCACGCCGTCGATCGCCGCCACCCGCGCCGTCACCGTCCGGATCTTCTGCAGCGTCGCCGCCGAGAGGACGTCGGGGGCGAGCACCCCGATGATGTCGATCTCGTCGTTGCCGAACCGTTCGATGACTTGGGCGTACAGCGCTTGCGCCGGGTCGCCGCGCGGCAGCAGCGTGCCGACCGAGCTGTCGACGCGGAGATGCGCGGTACCGGAGCCGAGCACCACCGTCACCGCCGCCACCACCACGAGCACGAGCCACGGAAGCGGACGATGGCCCGGTACGCCGCATCCATGGCGCGCGAGCATTCGCTAGTGGTCTGGAGGTTGTCAAGGTCGCGGGCCGTCGCTACAAGCGCCGCAATGGATCTCACCGACGTCCTCTACGAGAAGCGCGATGGCACGGCGTGGATCACGATCAATCGCCCGGAGCGTCGCAACGCGTTTCGCGGGCAGACCGTGCGCGATCTGATCGCGTGCGTGCGCGACGCCTGGCACGACTCGCGACGTCGGCGTCGCGGTGCTCACCGGCGCCGGCGACAAGGCCTTCTGCAGCGGCGGCGACCAGAAGGAAGGCTATGCCGGCCTCGACGAGGTCGCGACGCTGCATACGGTGCCTGCGGAACATCCCGAAGCCGGTTATCGCCATGGTGAACGGCTATGCGATCGGCGGCGGCCACGTGCTGCACGTGCGTCTGCGACCTCTCGATCGCCGCCGACACCGCCATCTTCGGACAGACCGGCCCGCGTGTCGGCAGCGTCGACCCGGGCTTCGGCACCGCCTATCTCGCGCGCGTGATCGGCGAGAAGAAGGCGCGCGAGATCTGGTACCTCTGCCGCCAGTACAACGCGGCCGAGGCGCTCGCGATGGGCCTCGTCAACAAGGTCGTCCCGGCCACCGAGCTGCGCGCCGAGGTGGAAACGTGGTGCGCCGAGCTCCTCGCCAAGAGCCCGACGGCACTCCGCATCGCCAAGCAGTCATTCAATGCCGACAGCGACCACATCCACGGCATCGGCGGGCTCGGCTTCAGCGCCGTCGAGCTCTACTACGAGGCGCCGAGGCCAAAGAGGGCAAACAGGCCTTCCTGGAGAAGCGCAATCCCGACTTTCGGAAACGCGCCAAGTAGAGCGGCGCGGCCTCTGAGATCAGAGCTCGACGAGGACGTTGCCGCCGTCGAGCTTGACCGGGTACGTGGCGACCTTGCAGGTCGCGTCGTCGGTGTTGACGCCGCTGCGGGCGTCGAAGCGACCACTCGTGCCACGGACAGGTCACGACCGTTCCCGCGAGCTCGCCCTCGCCGAGCGGGCCGCCCTGATGCGGACACGTACCGTCCATCGCCAAGAACGTCCCGTCACAGTTGAAGAGCGCGATCGTCTTGCCCGGCATCTCGATCGAGATCCCACTGCCAGCCAGTACGTCACTGACCTCGGCCACTTTCACGAACTCGGACATGCCATCGAACCTCGCCACCTTGAGTGGAAAACCGCGGTACACTAATCGCGCGTTAGGGGCATTGCAATGTCCGATTCCCCGATCGAGCTGATCGCCGTCCAACCCCACATGCAACTCGCCGACTATCGGACGGTCGATGCGTTCGACGGCCAAGATCGCGGAGCTGACCGATCGCATCGCGGCCGCCCGCGAGCGCGACGCGCACGGACGAGTTTCGCTTGCCCGCGCTCGTCGTGTTCCCGGAGCACATCGGAACGTTCCTCTCGATCGCGGGCTACGGCGATCTCGCCGCCGGATGGCGACGACGTCGATGCGATCCTGCGCCGGGTCGTCGCTCCGGCACCCGCTGCGGTTTCTCGGCGTCGCTGGTGCGCGCATCGGACGTCGTCGCCGTCGGCGGCCGTGCTCCTCATGGAGAGCGGGAAGATGCATCCACGCGTATCGCGGGCGTTCCGGGACGCCGCCCGTCGGCTCAGGCGACGGTCGTCGCCGGCGGCATCATCCTCCCGAGAACGCCGACGGCCTCGACGCCGACGAGCTCACGCCCGCCGGCAACCGGCTCTACAACCTCAGGCTACACGTTCGCGCCCGACGGCGCTGCGTGAACGTCACCCGCAAAGGTCAACCTGGTCCCGACGCTCGGAGGACACGTTACCGCTGACGCACCGGGCTGCGCCGACGCAGTCACCGCGATCGCGAGCCCGTGCGGCCGCGTCGGCGTCATGATCTGCTACGACGGCTTCCGCGAGCCGCACACCGAGCGACGAGCCGCGCGTTCTGCGCGCTCGGTCCACGCCTCGCGGCCGCCGGCGTCGAGATCATCGCCCAGCCGTCTGCGAACCCCTGGCCGTGGAACGAGCGCTGGGTCTTCTGCGCGCGACGGTGAGGATCAGCTCCGCCGCGAGCAGTGGCTCCGCGAAGGACTATTCAGCCAGCTGCCCGGCGATGCCGAGCGTCCGCTACGCCGTGAACCCGCAGCTGATCGGCGACCTGCTGGGGACGCGCTTCGACGGCCGCTCCTACGTCTTCGGCCGCGACGCGGTGGCACTGGCGACGGTCATCGCGGCCGCCGCCCGCGAGACGCTCGGCTCCGACGAGCGAGGAGATACTGGTAGCGCGCGTGCCGGCGCAATCGCTGAGGCGCCGGCGATGTCATGCCGGTGGCGGCTACGCGCGCTGCCGATCGTACTGCCGCAGCTACGCTCGGTACGACCAGACCGAACGTCTTGATCTTGCGCATCAGCGTGTTGCGCCCGATGCCGAGGCCGGCGGGCGGCGGGACTCTGGTTCCAGTTGCAGCTGCTGAGCACGCCCGCGATGTAGTCGCGCTCGAGCTGGCGCAGCGGAGAACACGTCGGGCCGCATACGCGCCGAGGTCGCCGCCCGAGCGACCGCGCGGATGCGCTCCGGCGTGACCTCCGTGCCGCGTGACAAGCGCCAAGACCGCCTCGATCGGTCTGCTCGAGCTCGCGCGAGTTCCCCGGCCACGCGTAGCTCGTGAGCTCGGCAACCGCGAGTCGCGACAATCCCGGACGGGGCGCGCCCGCCGCCTCACACCATTCGCCCATCACCCGATCGGCCACGACGCGCGATGTCCTCGCGACGCTCGCGCAGCGCGGCAACGCGATCCGCACGACCGCGAGGCGGAAGAAAGATCCCGACGGAACCGACCGAGCCGGGTCAGCTCCTCGAGCGGCGCCGACGTTCCGGCGATCACCCGAACGTCGTGGTCGTAGTCCCGCTGGGCGAGCGCCGAGTGCCATCTGGGCCTGCAAGCGGGACGGCAGCAAGTCGACTGCCGTCGATGTAGAGCGGTCACGCGCGGCGCGCTCGGCGCCAAGACGCCGCCATCCTCGTCGAAGAGCTGGCGCTCGACCTCGGCTTCGGGAAGCTTCTCGAGCAAGAGCGCGACGAACAGGTTCACCCGACCGCGGTCCCTGCTGATGGATACGCTCGGCGAGCACGCGCTTGCCCGTGCCGGGCTCGCCGTGGATCACCATGTTGACGTTGGCATGCGCGAGATGGCCGAGCGCGCGCTCGACCTCCCGCATGGGTGCGCTGGTCCCGGCAAGCCACACGCTCGAGCCGCTCGCACTTCCGTTCGAAGAACCTCGCATCGATGAGACTGGCATCACGGGGGGCTCCCTCCTAGGCAGACGGCGCTATGCCGTATGCGACGTAGTTAGGATGGATGCGGCCCGTGGCTCTAGGTGCCCATGTCGGGTCTTCACCTTACGGGTAGGGGAAAACGAGGTAGCGACCCATGGTACTCCGCAAGTGCCAATGGTACGGTCCGCGGCTCCGAACGAACCGAGGGTCCCACCGAAGCGCTTCGATGAAGAGCAGGCGAACCAAGGTGCTGCTGGCCGACGATCACACGATCGTCCGCGAAGGCATTCTCTCCCTGCTCCAAGCGCATCAGGGGATCGCCGTCGTCGGCACCGCCGAGAACGGCCAAGAGGCGATCGAGAAGGCCCGCCGCACCTTCCCGGACATCGTCGTCATGGACATCGCGATGCCGCTACTGAACGGCATCGAGGCGACGCGTCAGCTCGCGCCGCCTCCTGCCGCAGACCAAGGTGATCGTCCTCACCATGTACGCCGACGAGGAGTACGTCCTGCGCGCGCTGCAAGCCGGCGTCCGCGGCTACCTGCTCAAGCGCTCGGCCGCGGCCGAGCTGCTGCAGGCCATCCAGAAAGGTCGAGCGCGGCGACTTCTACCTGAGCTCGGAGATCTCGCACGTCGTGATCGAGCGCTTCCTGTCGTCGCCCGGCCCCGTCGAAGAGGCGACGCGCCTCTCCGAGCGCGAGCGGCAGATCCTCCAGCTCGTCGCCGAAGGACACACGAACCGTCAGATCGCGATCGCGCTCGGGATCACGCCGAAGACCGTCGACACCCATCGGACGCGCCTCATGACCAAGCTCGACATCCACGACACGCCGGGTTTGGTGCGCTACGCGATCCGCAAGGGAATCGTCACCGCCGACAGCTAGGACGACGACCCTACCGCCAGTCGGACTCTGCCGTCTCTGTCGTGAAGGCAGGGTAGCCGCGCCTCTGGCGGCGTACATGCGGTCGTAATTCGCCTGCTGTGCCGGTCGCTCCGCGGGGGCCGGGTGGGTTTGGAGCGAGTAGCGCCGCGCGTGTGCGCAGGCCAGATACGATGCGGCGGGCTTCAAGCGCTGGGAAGCAGCGACTCGCGAGCGGAGAACCCACCCGCCCTCCGCGCGGACCACAGCGCAACTAGTGCATTGCGGCGCCGTGCGCGCCGATCATCCACTTGCCGACTTGTCAGGCGGTGCGGCGCCTTTCGTGACGTCGACCGGGATGCCGCGCTTGGCCTGGACGGCCGCACGGAAGCGCTCGAGGTCGATGCGGCCCTCGACGCCGGCCTTCTTGCGCTTCGCGCGCGCGTAACCGTCGAAGTCGCGGATGCGACCGTACACGTCGGCGTGGACCTCGACGAAGACGTGCGTCGTCCCGGACCCCGATCTTGATCGGCTCGATACACGAGCTCACCCGGCATCCCGGGGCGACGCTCGGGTAGAGCACCTCGAGGTCCTCGGGGTAGAGCCGGATGCACCCGTGGGTGGTGAGGCGACCGATCGACCATGGATCGTTGGTCCCGTGGATCGCATATGTGCCGTGCGACAGGCGGATGCGGTACGCGCCCATTGGGTTCTCGGGTCCGGGAGGCACGACGTGCTGCGGATTGTCCATCGTGCGGCAGGATATCGTCGGGGACGATCCAGGTCGGATTCGCGTCCTTCGAGCGAATGGTGAAGGGTCCGATCGGGCTCGGCGCCTCTTCCGTACCGATGCCGACCGCCCACGTCCGCATCGGTCACCGTCTCCCCGGGCCGCACGTTCGTCGGAAACACGTACATGCGCATCTCGGGGATGTTGATCGACGAGGCCGCGGTAGCGCAGGCGCGGCAAGATCCAGCGCGACGGCACCACCACCTCGACGCCGGGCGGCGGAATCCACTCGTCGATCGTGGGATTGGCGTCGCGGACCTCGTGGAAACCGAGCCCCGCATCACGCGCGACGTCGAGCAGCGTCTCCCCTTGCTTCACGCGATGGTACTGCATGCGACCGACGAGGCCGGGGAGCTCGTCCTTCGTGGGCACGCGCGCGAGCGCCGCCGTGATCTTCTCGGGCACCTCGACGGGCTCGCGATGACGACCGAGCCAGAGGAGGCCCACATCCCGACGTCACCACGAGCGCGGCGACGACCCCCACCCACACTGCGCTTCCGCGTCGCCGCACCGGACGCTCAGAGCCAAGTCGTCGCATAATCCATCAACCCTTCCAGCTGGCGGATCTTCGCACCCCATGCCTGACGCTCGGCAGGTGACGCCGTGTCGTAGGCGTGGCGCGTTTCCACCAGGCACGCTTCCATGAGCTCGAGGCAGCATTCGGTGAGCGCGCGGCTGCGGCGTCGGGTGCGTGCGCGCACGATCTCGTGGAAGTCGATGATCTCCGCCACCGCCCGCGATCATGACGCGAAGCCCGTCGTGCGGCAAGTTTGACGATGCCCGACGATTACCTTAAGCCGGCGCGATGCGCGTGAACCATCTGGCGATCGCGGTACGCGACACCGACGCCGCGCTCGCCTTCTTCACGCGTCATTTCCCGGTGGTGATGATGAACGAGCGCCAGCTCGGTCACACCGGCGACTACCTGTGGTGCGACTTCCGCATCGGCACGTTCAAGCTCGAGATCATCGAGAGCGCCGGCGCCGGGAGCTTCGTCGAGCGGTTCATCACGAAGCGGGGCGAGGGGCTGCATCACCTGTCGATCGAGGCGCCCGACTTCGATCGCACGATCGCCGCGCTCGAGCACGGCGGTGTGCGCGTCGTCGATCGCTTCGCGGCCGGCGACGCCAAGACGGCCTTCATCTCGCCGCGCTCGGCCTTCGGCACCCTGATCCAGTTCTGGAACCACTTCGAGCCCGAGCCGACCATCCCGCCGATCGCCACCCATCACTACGGCAGCGAGCCCGTCCGCGTGCGCGTGAACCACATGGCGATCGCGGTTCGCGACCTCGACGCCGGGCTCGGCTTCTTCGACCGCTTCTTCCCGATCCGGCGCGGGCGCCGGCGCACGTCGGCTACGACCCGAGCTTTCACCTCACCAACTTCTACATCGGCGACTACAAGATCGAGCTGATCGCGCCCAATCCGGGATCGGCACCGGGTTCCTCGATCGCTTCTTCGCGAAGCGCGGCGAAGGGTTTCACCACATCTCGATCGACGTCGACCGCCTGGCACCGGTCGTCGCCGCGCTCGAGCGCGACGGTGTCCGCATCACGGATCGTGGCCGCGCGCCCGATGGTCGCGAAACGGTGTTCATCTCGCCGCGCTCGGCGTTCGGCGTGCTGATCCAGTTCTGGGAGCATCCCGAGCTTCTGGCGGAGGCCCGATCGTGATGCCGTGCGCCCTGCCGGGCGACGGCACCGCGCGGTACGCTCCGCGCGGTCTCGTTCGATGCCGCGGGCACGCTCTTCCATCCCGTGCGTCCGATCGGCGAGCTCTACGCCATGGTCGCGGCGCGCCACGGCATCGACGCCGACCCGACGATCCTGCACGGTCGCTTCCGCGCGGCCTTCCACGCCGCCCCGCCGCTCGCCTTTCCAGCGTGCCGTCAGCCGATCTGCGCGTGCGCGAGAAGGCGTGGTGGCATGCCGTCGTGCGCGAGGTCTTCGCCGCAATGCCCGTCGGCGACTTCGACGGCTATTTCGACGATCTGTTCGCCTTCTTCGCCGAGCGCCGCGGCGTGGCGCGCCGACCCCGACGCGGCACCGCTCTTGACCCGGCTCCGTGCAGCCGGCGTCCGCATCCTCGTGGTGTCGAATTTCGACGACCGGGTGCGCGGCGTGCTCGCGGCGCTCGGTCTCGCCGACCTCGTCGATCAGATCACGATCTCGAGCGAGGCCGGGGCGGCGAAGCCGGACCCGCGCATCTTCGCGACCGCGCTCGCCGCCGCCGGCCTCGCGCCCGTCGGAGGTCCTGCACGTCGGCGACACCGCACGCGAGGATCTCGCGGCGGCGCGCGCCGCGGGGCTCAGGTGGTGCTGGTCGGCGGCGACGAGCTCGGCGACGAGGCGCCGGACGCAACCCGGGTTCCACGCCTCGCCGACCTCGACGCCGTGATCGCGCGCCGGCTGCGCTGACGGCGCCCGCTACCAGCGCAGCGTCTCGCCGAGTGGCGGCGTCCACACCGCTCGGGTGCCATGCCGCGCCGCGCCCTTCCGCATGGAACCGCCGCGGCGCCTCGTCGAGCGGCTCGTCGGTCAAGTCGAACGTCCCGTAGTGCACGCGTCTTGACTCACTATTCACTACGACGGTAGTGAATAGCGCCATGACCGCCGCGCTCCTCGATCGCCTGCGCGAAATCGGCCTCGGCGACTACGAGGCCAAGCTCTACCTCGCGCTCGTCAAGCGCCACCCGGCGACGGGCTACGAGCTGGCGCGCAGCTCGGGCGTCCCGAGCTCGAAGGTCTACGAGGTGCTCGGCGCGCCTGCAGGAGAAGGACCTCGTCTTCGTGACCGACGGCGGCGGACGCGCCAAGCGCTACGTCCCCGTCGACCCCGAGGAGTTCATCGACCGCTATCGTACCCGCGTCGACCGCGCCCTCGACGGTCTCCGCGACGAGCTCGAGTCGATCGGCGCCGACGAGCCCGTCGGCTACATCTGGAACGTCCACGGGCGCGCGCCCCTGCTCGAGCGCACGACGCATCTCGTCGAGCGCGCCGAGCAGACGCTCTTGATCTCGGGCTGGGACGAGGAGCTCGGCGAGCTCGCCGCCGCGATCGCGGCCGCCCACCGCCGCAGGGTGCAGGTCGCCGTCATCGACTACGGCACGCTGCCGCTCGAAGCCGCCGCCGTCTACCCGCACCCGATCAAGGACACCATTCATGGCGAGAAAGGCGGTCGCGGCCTCACGCTCTGCGCCGACGGGCGCGTCGCGCTCATGGGCCTCGTGCAGGACGACGGCGGCGCGCACGGCGCCTGGAGTCGGAACCGCGCCTTCGTGGCCGCCGCCGAGGACTACCTGAAGCACGACATCTACGTGCAGAAGATCGTCGGCCGCTTTCACGATCTCTGGTCCGCACCTACGGGCCGAATTTCAGCCGCTGGCGCGACGTCTTCTCGGATCGCGTGCTCGGTCCGCCCCGAGCGCGCCTGCGCACCCCAAAGCTCGAAGGAGGTCTTGATGCTCATCTCGATCGACGGTCGCCTCGTGCCGCGCGCCGACGCGCGCGTCTCCGTCTTCGACCACGGATTGCTCTACGGCGACGGGGTCTTCGAAGGCATCCGCATCTACGACCGCCGCATCTTCCGGCTCGACGCGCACCTGGCGCGGCTGGAAGCGTCGGCACACGCCATCCGTCTCGCGCTCCCGATGGATCGGAGGACGCTCGCGTCCGCCGTCGTCGACACGGTGCGCGCCAACCGGCAGAGTCGACGGCTACATCCGTCTGGTCGTGACGCGCGGCGAAGGTCCGCTCGGGCTCGATCCGACGACCTGCGCCCGTCCGTGCGTGATCGTCATCGTGGCACCGCTCGCGGTCTACCCGCCGGAGCACTACGCCTCCGGGATCCGTGTCGTGACCGCGGCGACCCGGCAAGTGGCGGCGGCGAGCGTCGACCCGCGCATCAAAGTCGCTCAACTACCTGAAGAACGTCCTCGCGCGTCTCGAGGCGCACGAGGCCGGCGCCGCCGAGGCACTCATGCTGAATCCGAGGGCTTCGTCGCCGAGTGCACGGCGGACAACGTCTTCGCCGTGCACGGCCGCCGCGTGCTCACGCCGCCGGCGACCGAAGGCGCCCTCGACGGCATCACCGCCGGCGTCATTCGCGACCTCGCCCGCGCCGCCGAGCCTCGAGTGGGAGGAGCGCCGGCTCGGACGCTACGACCTCTTCGTCGCCGACGAGTGCTTCCTCACCGGCACCGGCGCCGAGATCATTCCGGTCGTGTCCCTCGACGGGCGGCACATCGGCACGGGCACGCCGGGACCGATCACGCGGCGCATGAGCGCAGCGTTCCACGAGCTCGCCGCCCACGAGGGCGAGCCGCTCTTCTGACGTCGCGGCATTGCCGTCGGAGCGCGGAGTCGTATCGCATCCCGCGCATGCCCGCCCCCACCCTGATCGTCGGCGCCGGCCCCGGCGGCCTCGCGGTCGCGCGCGCCTTCAAGCTCTTCGGCGTCCCGTACGTCCAGGTCGAGCGCCACACCGCGGTCGGCGGCATCTGGGACGCCGACAATCCCAGGACCTCGATCTACGAGTCGGCGCACTTCATCTCGTCGAGACGTGCAGCGCCTTCCACGGTATGCCGATGCTTACTCCGAGGCCGAAGGCCATCGGAGATCGGCGCAAGCGCCGACCGCACGAGGCCACAACGGAATGGAGCGCGGCGCCCGAATGCGCTCCGGGCGCCGCGGCGGCCATCGAAGCGCGGTGTGTTGCGCCGCGCGTGGGCCGCTATCTACTAGCCGCTGTGCTCTTCGCGACGGGCGCGGCGTTCGAGCATGTCGTCGAGCTCGTCGATCGAGATGGCGGACGCGAGAACGAACTCCGGAGGCAGGGCGGCATACGGGAGAACCGCCTCGATCTCGCCCGGCCGGTGCAGGGCGGGCAGGTGACGGCGGGCGAGCCCGATGTCCCAATAGTAGTACGGCGGCGGGACCTCTCCGTCGTACGCGCTCACCAATTCCTTCTCGAAATCGCGGGACACGTGCCGTTCGAGGCTGGACATCATCGTTCGAAGCCTCCTGCTTCATCCAGTTAGGCGCGCTCGTCGGCCGTCGTCGCAACCACCTCTGATCCCCACGCTCCGGGAAAAACTCCCTAGGGCGTCGTCGACCGTCGTGGACGCGCCCATGGGGCCCGTGCTACGGCTCGCGCCCTCAGTGCACACCCCTCCGAACGCTTCACGGCGGCAGGTGCGCATCATCACCGCGGGCGGTCTCGCCCTCGTTGTGGTCGTCACCCTCGCCCTCTTCCTCGACCTCGGCCGTCCAGCATTCTGGGATCCCGGCGAGAGCCGCTACGCGGAGACCGTGCGCGAGATGCTGCTGACCGGGAACTGGATCGGCCCGACCCTCAATTTCGCCCGCTACTACGACAAGCCGCCGGGATACTTCTGGTTATTGGCCGGCACGTTCACGGCATTCGGGCCCGACGAGTGGGCGGCGCGCCTGCCCTCGGCCGTTGCGGGCACCCTCACGATCGCGCTCGTGGTGGGATTCGCATGGCGGCGCGTCGGCGCGCGCGCCGCGCTCGGCACCGGCCTGATCCTCGCAACCGCCGTGCAGTTCGTGGCACTCGGCCGCTCGGTCAGGATGGACATGCTGCTGACCCTGCTCGTGACCGCGACGTTGCTTCAGGTGTTCACGATCGCGGAGCCGGGGCCCACGGCGTCGTCTCGGACCTGGCCGCTCTACGTCCTTCCCGCCGTGGGCGTGCTGGTGAAGGGGCCCGTGGCGCTTCTCCTTCCACTCCTGATCGCGCTGACGTTCCTCGCGGTCACCCGCACGGCGATCCGGTCTCGATCGCCTCCGTCCCGGTCCCCTGTCGGTCGTGACCCTCGCGGCGCTCGCCGCCTGGTACGTGCTCGTCGCGGTCCGGGCGCCGGACTACCTCTGGACCTTCCTCTGGCAGCACAACCTCGGGCGCTTCATCGGTCGCGCCCTCGCGGGTCACCACGAGCCGATCTGGTTCTACCTCTGGGTGCTCCCGGTCACGTTCTTGCCGTGGACGCTCTTCCTTCCCGGTGCACTCCACCGCGCCGCTCGCCGGGCGCGGCGCGGCGAGCGCCTCGCGATCTTCCTCCTCGTCTGGTGCGCCGTGCCCTTCGTGTTCTTCAGCCTCTCGCGGGCCAAGCTCGCCACGTACCTCCTGCCGATCTTTCCGGCCCTGGCACTGCTCACGGCGACCTACCTCGATCGCGTGCTGCGCGCGCCAGCGCCGGTACGCGCTCGCGCGCTCGCGATCCCGGCGCTCGTCTGGATGCTCGGCATGGCCGCGGTCGCGGTCAGGACGCCGCTCGGGGTCGCCGTCGCCTACGGCGGGTACGCACGGTCGGCGCTCCCGACGCTCCTGCTCGCCGCGTTCTCGCTCCTCGGATGGCACGCCTTCCGACGCGCGCGCTGGAGCTCGTGCCCGCCCTGGTCGTCGCCGGGGCACTCGCCACGCAGATCCTCTTCTATCAGGGTGGGCGCGCCGGTCGTGGACGACTTCAGCAGCCTCCGGGACGCCGCCCTGGTGGCGCGCGAGCTTCCCGCGACCGCGCCGGTCTTCGCATACAAGACCCGCGGCCACTCGCTTCACGTACTACGGCGGCCGGAGCCTCCTCCGCGTCCGTTCGCCCGCGGACGCCGCCGAGGTCTTGGGGCGAAGCACACCGACGGCGGTCCTCGTGAAGCGGCGCCACCTCGAGAAGATCCGCCAGTATCTCCGCACGCCCGCATGCATCTGGTGGCAGAGCCCCTCGGGACGCGTGCTCCTGGCGAACATTCCCCGTCCGAGCGAGGCCCGGGGCGAGCCTCCTTCCGGTCGCCAGGTCCTCGGGTGACGCCGCGCGGCCGCGCTGCTGAAATCAAACCGTCCCGACGATAATACTTTGACGCACCGAGACGACGCCGCTAGAGTCGCGTCGTGACTCGGGTTCCCAGCGATCCTCCCGACAAGCTCGAGGTCATCGCAGCCGCCGAACGTGTCGCCGGCGTGGTGCGGCGGCACGTGCTCACGGCGGCGCAAGTGAGTCTGCGCGCGCTCCGAGAGCTGCTCGCGAGGTTTCCCGTCGGCGACGCGACCCCGGGCCGATCCGGCGCCGCGCCGCCGGCGGCGACGCCTCCGGCGAGTCCACCGACCAATCCGCGCGTAGCGCCCACCCGAGTCGCGACTCCCACGGCGCCGCCGTCGGCCGAGCTCCTGCGAACCGCGAACGCGCTCCCCGCGTCGTACGGCAGCGATCGCCTGGTGCTGCTCGCGCGCGACCCGCATTGCCTCTACGCCTACTGGGATCTTTCCGACGGGCGCGTCCGTGCCGTCCGCGGCGACGTCGGCGGGGGCCGCTCCGCATGGTGCTCCGCGCCTACGACGTCACGCAAATCTCCTTCGACGCCGCGCCCCCACCCGCTTCCAGGATTTCGCCGTCGCCGGCGACGCGCGGTCGCTCTACGCGTACATCGGACGCCCGGCCTCGTGCTTCGTCGCGGAGGTCGGCTATCTGCGGGCGGACGGCGCCTTCTTTCCGCTGGCGCGCTCGCTCCCGATCTGGACGCCACGCACCGATCAACCGGGCGCCGCGCCCGGACGCTGGATGACGGTCGGGTGGACCGAGCGCCGCGACTCCGGTCTCGTCGTGCCGCTCGCCGCGACCGGCGCCGACGTGCTCGAGGGCGGAGCCGCCTCCGAAGATCGCCCGGCGCCCCGCCAAGCGCCGTCGTCGTGGCCGGGCCCGGCGCCCGCCGACGCGCAACGCGGCAGCTGGAGCCTGGTGCGTGGTGGCCTCACGACGAACCCTGACGCTCCACGCACCACCCGCAGCGACGTTTGATGGCCAGCGAACGCGGCTTCCTGGCCCTCGTCCTGCAGGCCCACCTGCCGTGGGTGCGCCACCCCGAGTACGAATCCTTCCTGGAAGAGGACTGGCTCTTCGAGGCGATCACCGAGACCTACCTGCCGCTGCTCGACACCTTCGAGCTCCTCGCGGCCGACGGCGTCCCCACCGCGTCTCCATCTCGCTCTCGCCGCCGCTCTTGAACATGCTCGCCGACCCGCTCCTGCAGGAGCGCTACGAGCGCTATCTCGAGAGTCGCATCGCGCTCGCCGAGCATGAGGTCGACCGCACACGCCACGACCCGAGCTTCGAGCCGCTCGCACACCACTACCTCGCCGCGTTCATGCGCGCCCGTACGACCTACGTCGAGCGCTATCGACGCGATCTGATCGCTGCCTTCGGGGCGCTCGCCGACACCGGCAACGTCCGCCTCATGACGTCGCGCCGCGACCCACGGCTGCCTGCCGCTCCTCGCCGTCAACGAGCAGGCCGTCCGCATGCAAGTGGCGCTCGGCATGAGCGAGTTCCGCCGGCTCTTCGGCCGCCCGACCTCGGGCTTCTGGCTGCCCGAGTGCGCCTACTACGCGGGCCTCGATCGGGTGCTCGCCGACGCCGGGGTGCGCTACTTCTGCGTCGACACCCATGCCATCGAGCTCGCCTCGTCCCCGCCGGTTCACGGGGTCTACGCGCCGCTCTTCTGTCCCGCCGGGGTCGCCGCGTTCGGGCGCGACGCCGACTGCGCCCGCCAAGTGTGGAGCTCGGTCGAAGGGTATCCCGGCGATTTCGACTACCGCGAGTTCTATCGCGACATCGGCTTCGACCTGCCCGAGGAGATCGTGCGGCCGTTCCTGCCCCGAGCGGCGAGCGCGTGCTACACCGGCATCAAGTACTACCGCGTGACCGGCACGAGCGATCACAAGGAGCCATACAATCCCGCCTGGGCGCGCGCCAAAGCCGAGCTGCACGCGGCCCACTTCGTCGAGAGCCGGGCGCGCCAGATCGACCGCTTGCGCGACGTGGGCGGCCCGCCGCCGCTCCTCACGGTGCCGTTCGACGCCGAGCTCTTCGGTCATTGGTGGTACGAGGGCCGATCTGGCTCGACTACCTCTGCCGGCACGTCGCCGCGCAGGATGCGTTCCGTCTGACCACGCTCGACGAGTACCTCGACGCCTACCCGACCCATCAGGTCGCCGAGGCCAACACCAGCTCGTGGGGCTTCAAGGGCTATCACGAGGTCTGGCTCTCGAGCGTGAACGATTGGATCTACGGCCACCTGCATCACGCCGCCGACCGCATGGTCGCGCTCGCACGCCGCCATCCCGAGGCCCGCGGCACGACTCAAGCGCGCGCTCGATCAAGCGGCGCGCGAGCTCCTGCTCGCGCAAGCGAGCGACTGGGCCTTCATCATCGCGCGCGGCACCGTCGTCGACTATGCCGTGCGGCGGACGACCGAGCACCTAGCGCGCTTCCAGCGTCTCGCCGACGGTATCAGAGCAGCAGACGATCGACGAGCCGTGGCTCGCCGCCGGTCGAAGTCGGCCGACAACCTCTTCCCGGCGGTCGACTACAAGCGCTACGCCTGATCGTTCCGGCTGGCCGGCGACGTCAGCAACCGGAGACCCGCGGGCACGATCGTGAGCGCCATGAGGAGACCCGTCGTGCTGCCGAGCGCGCCGGCGAGGCCGAGATCGCGGAGCCCGTCGAATTCGGAGAAGGCAAGCGCGGCGAAGCCGGCGGCGGTGGTGAGCGCGGTGGCGGCGATCGGCGGCCCCTCGTCGCTGAGCGTCTCGCGCAATGGCGTCCGGTCCCGCCGAGTGCGCCGGCGCGATGCAGGAGGAACATCGCCCTCGTCGACGGTGATACCGAGCAAGACCGGCAGCACGAGCGCCGAGTAGGCGTGGAGCGGGATGCCGGCGAGGCGGAAGAGCGTCAACACCGCCGCCACCTCGCCGACGACGACGAGCGTCGCGATCACGACGTCGCGGGTCCGCCGGAGCGCCGCCGCGAGCGCGATCACGACCAGCACGCCCGCCACGAGACCGATGCGCGGCAGGTCGTGACGGAGATGACTCGCGGAGGTTCGTCTCGAGCCGGCTGTAGCCGGTGAAGACCGCCGTCGGGTCGATCGCGTGCACGGCGGCCGCGAGGCGATGCGGCATCGGTACCGGCTCGCGGTTGGACGTAGATCCCGGCGAGGCGTGTCGCCGGCGTCGGTCCCGAGATAGCGCGACAGCAGGATCGCCGACGGCGTCGACTCGAGAGTCGGCCACGTCGAGCAGATCGTGGGAAGGAGCGCGCATCGCGGCCAGCACCGGGACGAAGCGGTCGGGCGCGAACCCGGTCTCACGAAGCGCGCGCGCGAGCTCGTCGGCCTTGGCGGGAAGATCGAGCGCGTCGCGCTCGGCGAGCCGCGCCCGCTGGGTGGCGAGCGCCGGCGCGAGCGTGGTGAGGCGCGTCGACGGTTTCCGCGTCGGGAGCGTCGGCCAATGCCTCCACGATGCGATCGGCGCGTCCCCGCGCCGCTTCGGGGTCCGGGATCGGCGACCATCACGATGAGCTGCCCCGGTCGGCCGCCGAACGCGTCGTAGATCTCCTGCTGCACGCGCAGCGGCGCGAGCCCGCTCGGACGGATGCCGACGATCGCCGCGGCGAGCGGCGGCGGTCCGAGCACCGCGACCGCCGCGATCGGCGCCGAGCACGAGCGCGCGCCGTCACGAGCGCCCGACCGCGCGTGCCGGCGATCGAGGCGAAGAATCGCGTCCAGCGCGCCGGCGGTGGAGCGGGAGGCGTTCCGCGTTCGAGCCAGGCGCCGATCTCCGGCGTCACGAGCACGATCGCGATCGCGGTCAGCACTTCGCCGGCGGCACAGAGCACGCCGAGCTGGCGGACGGCGCGGATCTCGGAAAGCCCGAGGGCGGCGAACGCGGCCGCCGGCCGTGACCGCCGCGAGCAGCACGGCGCGCGCCGTCGCGCGGCGCGCGGCGTCGGCGGCCACACCCGGCGCGAGAGCCGGCGCGGCGCGCCGCGAGGAGCGCCGCGTAGACGTGCACGCCGGTGTCGACGCCGACTCCGACCACGACCGAGCGTGAACGCGACCGCGATCGCCGAGAGCCCGCCGGGCAAGACCGACGCGAGGGCCGCCGTCCAGAGCGTGCCGAGCAGGAGCGGCGGCAGGACCGCGACGAGCGCGCGGATGCGGCGGAAGAGCACGCACGAAGACGATCGAGGTCAGGACGGTCGCGATCGGTCCGGAGCGCAGGAGATCGCCCTTGATCATGATCTCGGTCGCGGCCGCGATCGCATGCCCACCGGTGTCGCCGAGCTCGACGCCGGGGTGGGCCGCGCGAGCGGCGCCAGGACCTCCGCCATGTCGTTCGCGAACGCGCGCGCCGCCGGCCTCGAGCGCCTGCCCGCGACCTTTGATCAGCACGAGGCAGGTGCGACCTCCATCGGTCGCGAAGCGGCCGTCCGCCTCCGCGCGGAGCCCGCTTCCGGCCGACGTCCCCTCGAACGCGATCTGGGTGAGCCGCAGTGGATCGCGCGCGAGCAGCTCCGGCGAGCGGGCCGCTGCCAGGGAGCGCCAGCATGCTCGTGCTCTCGCGGAGACGCGCCCGCATGCCCTCGGGCGTGAGCGCTGCGGCGAGCGCGCGCCGGACCGGAGCGCTCGCATGCCGCCACACGAGCCACGGGCTCAGCTGGCGCGAGGTATCGATGCGATCGACGGCGAGCGCGATGCTCGGCTTCGCGCGGAGCGCCGTCGCGATCTCGGCGCAGAGACGGCGGTTCAGGTCCGGGTCCTCGCCGCGCACCATCACCGCGCCGAGGTCGCCGCCGCCGAACGCGCGCACGTAACGGCGGAGCGCCACGGCGTCGCCGCGATCGGGCAGCAAGGACTCGACGTTCCAGGTCGAGCCGCAAATGCCAACCGACGATCCAGAGCGAAGCCGCGGTCACACCCGCGAGCGCGACCAGCGCAAGACTTCGAACGCGACCGGTCATCTGCTCGGCGACGCGCCCGCGGGACGCGCCGTCCCTACTCCCCGGCGGCGTGGTCGCGATGCGCCAGGCGCTCGGCGCCGGCTTCGCGGGCGATCGTCAGCGAGCTGCACTGGCGTCCTCGAGGATGATGGTGCGGTCGCCGCGGAGAATGACGCCCTTGTCCTCACGGGTCGCGAGCGCCTTCGCGAGCGCATCCTGAAGCGCGCTCGCGCTCGACCGCGACCCCGTTCAGCTCGAGCGTGTGATTGGCGGTCGCGGTGAGCGTGAGGCCGGCGGTCTCGGGATTGCCGCTCTCCGCCGAGGGCAACAGAGACCTTCGAGCCCTGCTGCATCAGCGCGGTGCTGGTCACCATAGAAGATGATGAGGAGCACGAGAAAGATGTCGGTCAGCGGCGTGACGTTGATCTCGGCGACGATCGGCTCGTCGCCCTCGTCGGCGTCAGTGAGAAGCCGCGCTGCCATCGGCTCGAGGGTGCCGCGGTTCGATCGGACGTGCGGAGTCGCAGGAGGAGGTCGTCGGTCCGCTCGCGGAGATCGGCGGTAGCGTTGCCGATCCGGACCATGAAGGCGTTGTACGCGAAGATCGCGAGCACGCCGACGAGGAGACCGCGCGGCGGTCGCGATCAGCGCCTCGGAGATGCCCGCCGCCACGACCGCGAACCCGCCCGAGCCGGTCGCCGCCATGTTCTCGAACGCGCGGATGATGCCGACCACGGTGCCGAGGAGGCCGATGAACGGCGCCAGGCTGCCGATCGTCCCGAGGAGCCAGACGTAGCGCTTGAGCGCGCGTCGTCGCGGACGTCACCTGACGCGACGCCACGTGCAGACGCGTGTCCTCGTCGGCGTCGGCGAGCGGAGAGCACGCCGCGATAGACCGACCCGAGCAGCGAAGTCGTCGCGGCGGGTGACCGCGACGACCTCCGACACCCGCCCTCCTGCCAGGCCTCGAGCGCGGCGCGATGAAAACGCTCGGAGCGACGCGCCGCGGAGCTCAAAGCGTACAGACGCTCGACGATGACCGCGACGCTCACGACCGAGCAGAGCAGCAAGGGGGCCATGACGATCCCGCCCTGACGCACGAGATCGAAGACCCCGCCACCGCCGATCATGCGAGCGTGCTTAGCTCAGCGTCTGGAGGCATGCAATTCAGGTCGCGTGAAATCAGTCGGCGCCGGCGAGCTTCTCGAGCGGCTCGACCAGAAGAGGACGACCGGCGCCGCGATGTAGATCGACGAGTAGGTGCCGGTGAGGAACCCGATGATGAGCGTGAACGCGAACGGCTGGAGGCCGGGACCGCCGAGGAAATAGAGCGCCAACAGCACGAGCAGAGCCGTGCCGGTCGTGAGGATCGTGCGCGAGAGCGTCTCGTTGATGCTCAAGTTGATGACCTCGGCGAGGCTCGCGCGTCGCATCTTCGCGGAGGTTCTCGCGCACGCGATCCGAGACGATGATGGTGTCGTGCACCGAGAAGCCGATCACGGTCAGCATGCCGGCGAGGGTCGTCAGATCGAAGATGGTCCGCGACAGGACGAGGGCGAGGAGCACGATCAGCACGCTCGTGGGCGAGCGCGATCACGGCGCCGATGCCGAAGCTCAGCTCGAAACGGAACGCGATGTAGATGCCCATGAAGAGGGTCGTGCAGGCGACGGCGAGGAACCCCGGCGGCGGAGCTCGGCGCCGACCTTCGGTCCGACGCTCTCGACGCTCAGGATCTCGAAACCACCCTCACCGGGGTGCTTTTCGCGAGCGCCTCCTTGATGGTCTCGGCGACGGTGTTCATCGCGGTCGCGGTCTGGGGCTCGAAGCGAAGCAGGAACTCCTTCCCCTGGTTGCCGAACTCTTGGACGGTCAGGTCGGGAAGCTCGATGTCGTGGCAGGTCCTGGCGGAGGCCGCTTGCGGTCGTGGGTTGCGCGAAGCGCATCCGGACGTCGGTGCCGCCGACGAAGTCGATGCCGAAGTTCACGCCCCAGACGAAGAAGAGCGCGATCGCCAGGAGGTTCAGGACCGAAGACAGGATGAGGAAGAATTTGCGCTTGCGCCGACGAAGTCGAAGTTGACGTTCGGCGACACCAACTCCGTGAATTTGTGGACCTGGGCCGGCGACGCGGCGTCGCGATCACGCCCGGCGCGGCCCTCACTACGAACTCGGGGATTGCTCACTTCGTCTCCTTTGCCTCGCCGGATCGGCCACCTCATCCTTGGCGCTCGGTCGTACCGTCGCGGGTTAGCCGGGGGGCTTACCAGATCAATCGGCCACCGGCCAGAGCCTAGGGACCGCACCCCGCTCGGCGCTAACCCCCAACCTGGTTAGTGCAGCCAGCCCCCTTCGGGGTCGGCTCCCGAGCGATCGGCGGACCCCGTTGGTGTGATGGTCCGGGGGCGGCACCGCGCGGTCGGGGACCTTCGGCGGTGCGGGCGGTACCGGGCATGAGCTCGACGAGACGTGCCGACGACCGGGACACCGCGCAACAGCTCGGCGCCGCTCGCCAGCGCCGCGCACGCTGCCGGCGCGTTGGCCGTCATCCACGCCGCCACGTCACCGACGAGCGCCGCCGCGCGCGTTCGAGCATCGCGACGACGTCCCACGCCGGCGGCGCCGTCGGCTGTCCGGCGCGGGCCCGATACCCGCCTTCCGCTTCGCGTGGTCGATGTCGCGCCAGAGCTGCCGCATGCGTGTCGACTCGTAGCCGCGTGGACGATCGTCCGGATCTGACACGGGTCGGTTTCTTCCCGCCGCCGCCCCGCTTCACACCCCCGCCCGTTTCATGCGACGGCCCTCTTAGCATCGCGACGAGCGAGTTTCGATACCAAATCACACCGGAGCGACTCCGACGGCCCGCGCCGCTGCGCCATGCCGGCGGGCGCAAACGAGAAATGCAGACGCGCCGCGGCCAGGGTCATGACCTCGATCACGACGATCGCGGGCATGTAGCTGCCGGTCCGGTCGCGGAGCCAGCCGACCAACGGCACCGCCACCGCCTGCGAGAAGACGATGATCGGACCCATGCGGCCGGCGATCGCCCCGTAGTGACGGCGCCCGAAGCAGTCGCCGAGGACGGTCGCCTGCAGGGTCGCGTTGCCGCCCATCGCATAGCCGTAGACCAGCACGTAGAGCGCGAGGAGCGCCGGGATGCGCGCGAACGGCAAGAGCAGCAAGCCCCGCCGCTTGCGCGACGAAGCAGCCGACGATCACCCGTCGCTGCTCGACGCCGCTCGGAGCAACGCCCCGAAGCCGAGCTTCCGGATCACGCCGACGCCGGCGGTCGCGCCGAGGGCCAACGCCGCGTGCGCGGGCGTCACGCCGACGTCGATCAAGAGCGGCACCTGGTGCAGCAACACCGCCGACAGGCCCATCACCGTGAGCGAGAAGGCGACCGCGATCAGCCAGAAGTTGGGATCGCGGACGGCGTCGCGCGGGGTCACCGAGTGCTCGATCTCGTACGCGAGCCCGCGATCGCCGGCGGCCGGCATGCGCTTCCTCCGGCGGCAGCTCGGCGGGCGGCTTGCGCATGACGAGCGCGATCGGTGCCAGGCCGACGACGATCACGAGCGCGCCGAGCGCCACGAACGCCTGCCGCCAGCCGAGGTGCGTGATCAGCGCTCTGCGCGAGCGGCACGAAGATCACGCCCGCCCATCGAGATGCCGGCGGTGGCGAGGCCGAGCGCGCGCCCGCGGCGGCGGAGGAACCAGCCGGCGACGGCGCTGTTGCTCTGGGATCGGGCCGAGCGCGTCGAGCCGAGCGACACCAGGAGCGCCATCAAGAGGTAGTACTGCACGAGCGAGTGGACGGTGAGAGCAGCATGAAGGTGCCGCCCAGCACGAGCGCTCCGAAGAGCTGCGAGCGGCCGCGGGCCGTAGCGATCGACGACCCGGCCGACGAACGGCGACCACAAGGCCCCGACGATCGACACCGACGAGAAGCCCCACGAGATCTGCGCGCGCGACCAGCCGAACTCCGTGGATGAGCGGCGTGAAGAAGACCCCGAAGCTGTAGAAGACGCAGCCGACGTTCAGGCAGTGGGTGAGGAACGCGACGGCGACGATCCGCCAGCCGTAGTACGCGTGCTGTCGCGACGTCGACATGAACCGGCGCATTGTGGAGCAGCGCGCGGGTTGCGGCAAGTTTCAGTGCGCGGAGTCCGGCGTCGGTCAGGCGCATCTCGAGCAGCGGCAGCCGGTCGTGGCCCCAGAACGGCTCGCCGCGGAAGAGGAAGATCGGGACGCCGAAGATGTGATCGTCCTCGGCCTCGCGTTCGCATGCCGCGTACGCGTCCCGCCCGGGGCCGGCGAGAAAAGCATGGTAGATCTTCGACGGGACGCCGAGCTCGGCGAGGAGGGCGGCGATCGCCTCGGGCTGGTCGAGCTCGAGCTCGCGCGTGAAGAAGCGGCGGTACGCCTCGGCCGTGTAGCGCCTCGAAGCACCCCCTCGCGCATCGCCAAGAGCGCGCCGATCAGGGCCGGCTCGGTGTCGTAGATCTTCTTCGGTCCCTTGATGACGATACCGCGCGGGTCGGCGAAGCGGCGGGCGTCGAGGTAGGAGTAGCGCGCCTTCCAGTCCGAGCGCACGCTGCGCGCCCCCGGTCCCTTGATGCGGAGCTGGATCGGAATCCACCGCACGCGGACGCGATAGCGCTCGGCGAGCCTGAACGCCGGGCCGCTCGCCAGGTAGGCGAACGGGCTCTTGTAGTCGAAGTAGAGCTTCGACCTCTTCCGGCCTGCGGACACGCCGCGAACCTACGAGCGCGGCTCGGGCGGTCAAATCGCGCGGCACGTGCCTCGTACGGCGGGGTCGGGCTCGGCCTCTAGCATCGTGCAACGCCTCGAGCAGCTCGCGGCGTCGACGTGGCGGCTCGCGAGCGCGCCGGGCCGCGGCACCACCTTCACCGTCACCTCTGCCTCTTGCGGGCGCCGCTGTCGCTCTCGGCCTGACGCGCGCGCGTCAGAAGACCGGCGTCAGCATGCCGAGCACGAGGTGCGTCATGGCGCGGATGCCGGTCGCGAGCGTCGGCGCCGCCACGGGCGCGTAGCGGCTCGAGTGCAGGCTCGGGAGCGGCGGGGCGCCCGGACGTCGGCTCGCGGCGAGGGTCGCGGGCGCGACGCTGCCGAGCCGGAACATGAACCCCGGCACGCCCGCCGCGACGGCATAACGTCCGAAGTCCTCGCCGCTCATCTCGGGACGCGCGGTCCACGACCGCGCCGTCGCCGAACGCCGATCGGAAGAGCGCGGCCGCCGCGGCCGTGAGCGCCGGGTCGTTGTAGGCGGCCGGCGTGTGCTCGTCCTTGACGACGACGAGCGGCGGCCGCGGACAGCGAAACGCCGTGCAGACGTCGGTGGTCATCTGCCGGATGCCGTCGAGCAGGGTGCGCGCGCACGTCGTCGGTGAACGAGCGGACGGTCAACTGCAGCGTCACCTGGTCGGGAATGACGTTGTGCTTGGTGCCGCCGTGGATCGAGCCGACCGTCACGACCGCGGGGTCGACGGGATCGACCCGCCGGCTCACCAGCGTCTGGAGCGCCGTGATCAGGTGCGCCGCCGTCACGATCGGATCGACGGCATCCTGGGGCCGGGCGCCATGCCCCCGCGCCCGAAGATCGTGACGTCGACCGAGTCCACGTTGGCGAGGAAGAACCCCGGCGTGACGCCGATCTCGCCGGCCGCGAGGTCGGCGGCGACGTGGAGGGCGACGCACGCGTCGGGCTTCGGAAAGCGGGTGAAGAGCCCGTCACGGATCATGAGGTCGGCGCCGCGGCCGATCTCCTCGGCGGGCTCGGCCACCACGACCACCGTCCCGGTCCAGACGCGCGGAGCTCGGCGAGGAGCGCGCTCGTCGGCGAGCAAGGTCGTCGTGTGGACGTCGTGTCCGCACGCGTGCATCACGCCGGTCGCGTTGCCGTCGGGGAGCGTCGCGGTCACCGTGCTGGCGTAGGCGAGCCCGGTTTCCTCGCGGACCGGGAGGGCGTCCATGTCGCCGCGCACGAGCACCACCGGACCGGCGCCGTTGGCGAGCACGCCGACCACGCCCGTCCCGCCGACCCCGGTCGTCACGCGATAGCCGGCCCGCGCGAGCTCGCTCGCGACCAACGCCGCCGTCCGGTCGCTCGTCGAGCGAGAGCTCGGGATGCGCGTGCAGCCCTCGTAGCGCCGCGCACCCACGCGGGCAGGTCGCGATCGATCGCGGCGCGGAGAGCGCCATCGAGGTCGCCGATGATACGTGACCGGGACCGCCGTACCAGTCGACGGAGACACCGACGCCGGCACCGTGACGCCCGCGGGCGCCAACACCGGAGTGGAGGCGACGTCGACCGCGCCGGGACTCCGGACGTAGGCACGGCACCCCATGCTCATGACGACGAGGACTTCCGAGCCGGGCCGGCAGCGTCACCCGCCCCTCGTAGAGCAAGCCCTGCGTGCTCCCGCAATCGCGGTCATCGCGACGGCGCGCCGAACGCGACGCGCTCGATCTACGGCGCCTCGCAATCCTCGCCGCGGCAGTCGCGGAAGTCGAACGTGCAGTTCGGGAAGCACGCCAACTTCCCGAGCGGGTCCGGACTCGAAGCAGAGCCCCTCGCAATCGTTGTCGTCGAGGCCGGCGCCGTCGAGGCCGGCAACGTCGCCGTCGCATTCCTCCCCGTCGTCGATCTTCCCGTTCCCGCAAAACGGCGTCGCGCTGGGTTCTGGTGCGGGTGTCCGGCTGACGGTCGGGGTCGCCCGCGGCGTCGGCGTCGCCGTCTCGCCCGGACGGGGCGTGCGGGTCGGACCCGTCGTGGTCGCGGTCGGGGTCGGCGGCGGCAGCGGCGTCTCCGCCGGGGTCACGCTCGCGGTCGGCGCCGTGCGCGGCACAGTACGGATGTTCGAGGGTCTGGCCGACCATCGCGAAGAGCTCGTCCGCGCGCGGGGTCGCCTGCCGGACGGCGTCGGCGAGCTCGCAGTCGTGATGGCGGGCGAGACATTCAGCCGCGTCCGCGGCGTCCGCGGCGACGATGTCGACCCGCAGCCCGGCACAGACGTCGTCGAGCGCCTCGAGATTCGGCGCCCTCGGCGCCGCGAGCGCGTCGAAGTCGATGCGTGCCGCGCCGCACGCGGCGACCGACGGCGCGGCCGAAGGCGCGCCGGGCATCGTCGATGCGCCGAAAGGCACCGCCACACGTCTCGGTCGCGGCGGTCACGACACTCCTCCCGGTCGACAGGCGCGTCACCATCCGGCCACGAGGCACGCCCACGCCGTCCGTGTGCACTTCGACGCGTTCGCGAGCGTCCGGCCCGCGAGACGCGCCGCGGCCCGCGCGGTGCTCCGCGCACAACGCGTGACGACCGCGCCGGTGTCGGCGTCGCGCTCGCCGCGGCCGCCGCCGCCGCGATCGGGGAAGGCAGGCGAGTGCGGCCCGCGTCGACGCCGACACGCCGGCGACACGCAAGAGCTCACCGCTCCGCGGAAAGACGGCGGCGAAGAGCCGCTCGCCCCGACAGCGATCGAAGCCCGCGAGGCATCGTCCCGAGCACGGCCGCGTCACCGTGATCCGTGCCGAGGGCGGGGCACACCTGGGGCGAGGCGCGCGAAGCCGAGCCCCGTCGGCGCGAGCAGGCACCTCCGGGTCGACCCCGCGGCAGCGCACCTCGACCCGATGCGCGAGCCGGTCGTGGCGTGACGGAGGATGCGCGACGGTCCGCTCGCAGCGCCCCGCGCCGCCGGCAGACATTCGGCGTCGTCCGGTGCGGTCTCCGCGCACGATAAGCTCGCGGCGGCGCAGCGGCCGAGGTCAGAGAGCTGGAGCACGACGAACGGCATGGTCGGCGCTCGTGACGGCCTGCTGGCAGCGGAACGCGCTCCGGTCGACAGCTGCTGCGGGCCCACCGATCGTTTCGGCCGAGGCCGAGCTCACCATTGAAAGGAACACGACTCATCGATGCCGCGACGGCGCGCGGCGGTCTGTGGATCGAGGGAGTGCACGGCACAGCCCTCCCATCACTCGGCGTCCGCCACAGTGACGTGTTTCGAGGCAACGAAAAACTCGTTCGCTGTGGCAGCACGGCTCCGATTCGAGCCTACGTTCGTGCGGTCATGCCCGATCGTTCGGACGACCTGCCGCGCAAGCTCGCTCCTGCCGCGCGCCGAGCCGGAAGCTCGAAGCGATCGCCGCGCGCCGCGTTTCCACCACCGACTGGGCGACGAGCGAGCACCTGCGCGCACTCGTCGACAACTCGACCACGTGCATCTACGTGAAGGACGCCGAGCGGCCGCTACCTCGCTCATCAACCGTCAGTTCGAGATCATCTTCCACGTCTCGAACGACGACTTCGTCGGACGCACCGACTACGAGGTCTTCCCTCCGGACATCGCCCGCGCGCTACGCCAGAACGACGTCGAGGTGATGCGGCGGAACGAGGCGGTCGAGTTCGAGGAGGTCGTGCCCCACGATGACGGCCCGCACACCTACATCTCGATCAAGGTCCCGCTCCGCGACGAGCACGGCGAAGGCCGAAGGGGTGTGCGGAATCTCGACCGACATCACCCACCGCCGCGAAACCGAGCGTCAGCTTCGCCGCCTCACGCAACAGCTCGTCACGGTGCGCGAGGAGGAACGCCAGCGCCTGAGCTTCCGGATCCACGACGAGATCTGTCAGGAGCTGACCGGCATCACGTTCATGCTGGCCGCGACCGCGCGTCGGCTCGACCCCGACGAGACCGTCAACGTCCCGAGCTCGAGCGCGGCTCGCAGCCAGCTCGCCCACGTCATCGACCACCTGCGCTCGGTCGCGCGCGGCCTGCACCCCGTCGTGCTCCGCGATCTCGGTCTCGCGGAGAGCTTGCGAACGCTCGCCCAGACCATGTCGACCCCGCGGCTCACGATCGACGTCGACGTGCCGGCGACGCTCCCGCCATGAGCGGCGACTTGGCGCTCGGCGTGTACCGCATCGCCCAGGAGGCGGTCTTGAACGCCGTCCGCCACGCCGACACCCACGCCGTGCGGATCGCGATCCTGGCCGAGCCCGAATGCATTCGGCTCACGGTGTCCGACGACGGCCGCGGCTTCGCGCCCCGCAGCGTCGGCGGCCGGAGCCTCGGCCTCCTCGGCATGGAGCAGCGCGCGATCGCCGTCGGCGGCACGCTCGAGGTCGACTCCGCGCCCGGACGCGGCACGCGCGTGACGTTCACCTGTCCGCTCGCAGCGGTCGGGGAGCCCGAGGCGTCGTGAGCCCGCTCGTCCAGCGCGCGATCGTGGTCGCGCTGCTCGCCGCGCGCTCGGCGGGTTTCGCCACGATCGCGACGGCGAGCGCCGCCCCGAGCGCCGCGGCCACGCTCGCCCCGACGTCGAGCGCGCGCTCGCGGACAGCACCTACGTGTACATCGCGACGGAACGAAAGGGTGGCGGCTTCGGCGCCCCGGCCGAGATCTGGTTCATGTGGGATCGCGGCGCCGTCTGGGTGGCGTCACCACCGACGACGTGGCGGGCGAAGCGCATCCGCGCGGGGCGGACCGACGCGCGCATCTACGTCGGCAAGAAGGACGGACCGCTCGTCGTCGCCACGGGCTCGTTCGTACGCGACCCCGCGGCCTACGACCGGCCTCTTCGCGACCTTCGCCAAGAAATATCCGGACGGTTGGCCGAAGTACGAAGCGCGCTTCCGCGACGGGTTGAAGGACGGGAGCCGGGTCCTGATCCGTTACCAGCTCGTCGCGACCGGCCCTGCGGCTAGCGCCTCGGCCGCGCGCCCGACCCCGACGCCTCGCCCGTGAGGATCGGCAGGATGCGGGCGTAGAGCCCGCGCTTCAGCGCCCCGTACGTGCCGCGATCCTGTTGGCGAGCGCGCGGCGGCGCGCTCGATCGCCTGCGGCAGGACGTCGGGACCCGCGACCGCGGCGTCGACGATGCCGCGCCTCGAGCGCCTGCGGTCCGCCGAGGCGCGCGCCGGTCAAGCATCGTCTCCGCGACGACTCGGCCGAGAGCTTCTCCTGGATGAGCGCCGTCATGCCGGGCGCGAGCGGCACGTTGATGTCGACCTCGGGAAGACAGAAGAAGCCGCGGTCGGCGCGCATCACCCGGAAGTCGTGGGCGAGCGCCATCATGCCGCCGGCCGCGAAGGCGTGGCCGTTCATCGCGGCGACGCTCGGAATCGGAAACGCGAGGAAGCGCGCGAGGAGCGTGATCACCTCCTGCACGAACGTCGCCGCGGAGTCGCGTCCTTCGTCGCTGCCGATCCAGGCGAGGTCGAGCCCGTTCGAGTAGAACTTCTCGCTGCCACCGACCGTGACGAGCGCCGCCGGCCCGCTCGAGCGCTCGACCTCGTCGAGCGCGCCGTTCAGCGCATCGACGAACCCGCGATTGAAGCGGTTCTCGCCGGCGTTCATGGTGAGCACGAACACCGCTCCCTCGCGGGTGACGTCGATGGCGGACATGGCGTTTTCCTTTCGGGCGCGGGCGCGCGTCAGGCCGCGGCGCTCGGCCGTTGCTTGAAGCCTCGTACCAGCGGTGGACGTTCTTGCACGCCGGGCTCGAGCGGGATCTGGGCGAACTCGGCGAAGCCGATCGCCGCGAACAGCGTGCAGTCGGCGATCGTCGGCTTGTCGCCGGCGACGAACTTGTTCTTGCCGATCTTGTCGTCGAGGATCCTGAGATTGGTCGCGAGCGCGCTCTTGCGCCGACTCGGCGGTGTCGGCGGACTGCTTCACGCGCGCCGGCGAAGAGCGGATGCGTGTTCTGGAAGACCACCGGCGATGCGGCCGAGGATGCTGAGCTCGACGAGACGCTCGAGCGCGCGGACGCGCGCTCGCTCGAGCGGCGTCGTGCCGATCATCGGCGGGTTCGGGTGCAGCTCCTCGAAGTACTCCATGATGGCGAGCGATTCCGGCAGGTAGCTGCCGTCGTCGAGCTCCAGCACGGGCAAGCCGCCCATCGGGTTCTTCTTGAGAAACTCGGGCTGGCGGTTCTCGCCGCTGATGATGTTGACCGGCCACCGACGGCACCTCGATGCCCTTCTCGGCGAGATAGACGCGGACCTTCTTGGGATTGGGAGCCCCGGCGAATTCATGGAGTTTCATCTGAGCGCCTCCTCGTGACTCGCGAGCGGGAATTTCACGACGACCGTCGTGGGCTCGCCGAGCGAACGGCTGCGTCTCTGCCAGCCGCTCCGAGCTGACACAATCAGCGTCCGCGCGGCGGTGACGGAGACCTGCCACCGCGAGTCCCTCCTCGAACTTCGATCGTCGCGCGATGCTCAGATGCCGGCTGCCGCCGGAGCGTCGCGACGAACCGTGCGACGACGGCGGGCGGGCCCGCCCTCACCTCGACCTCGACCCGCACGAGCCGGCGTCCCGCTGCCGCGCAGGTCGACGATGCGCGTGCGATCGAGCGCGAGCTCGGCGACGACGACGTCCGTCGTGCCGATCACCGCGAAGGTCTCGCGCCGCGTCCGCAGCCCGAACAGGCGACGAAGCGGCGCGGACCCGATCGACCGCCGAACCCGCACGCTCACCTCACCTCGTCCCGCCGAGAGCGCGCGCCCGCCCGTCGCGAAGCGAGCGACGTGATCTCCCGGCGTACCGCCACGCCGCGCCGCCCGCTCGCGCGCGCCTTCATGGTCGCCTCGATCGCCACGCCCGTCCGCCGCACGCGGAGCGCGTACCCGCTGCGCCAGAGCCTCCAATCGGAGGTATCGAAGTACGCGTCGCGCAGGTGAACGACCGCTGCCGGCGTCACGGCCCAGCCGTCGAGCTCCGTCCCGACGAGCCACCGACGAAACGCGTCGAGGTCCCGCACCGCGAACTGCCACTCGATCTCAACCGATGCAGGTTGCTGAAAAAGGGCCATCTGCTTCGTTGCTCCCTCTCTCACTTGTGCGGCGTAGCTCCGCTACGCCTCCGCGTTCGTTCGGTCGCGCCTCGCATCTGACCCTTTTTGAGCAACCTGCCGGGGGTGCCTCGTGCGCATGGAGGGCGTCGCTTCGCTCCGCCTTCAATTTCAAAGCACAGGATCAGCGCTGATAGAGATTTGTAGAGCGGGAGCGAAGCGACCGCTCCACCACGCGCACGAGGCAGCCCCGAGCAGGTTGCTCAAAAGGGTCAGATGCGAGGCGCGAGGGAGAGAGCGCGGAGGCGTAGCGGAGCTACGCCGCACAAGCGAACGACCGAGCAACGAAGCAGATGGCCCTTTTTCAGCAACCTGCGCTACTGGCCCGGGGGCCGTTTGTCCCGGCTTGAACCGGAATACGTGATACGGCGCGTGCGCCGCCTGGTGGCCGGGAGGCACGAAGAGGACGTGCTGCAGCGAGCTGCACGTGACGTAGAGCCAGCCGTCGGGACCGAAGCTCCAGCCCGTCGGGCCAGCGGAGCTTCGCATCCTTGACGAGCGTCCGAAGCGTGTCGCCGGGTCCGAGCGTCAGCACGGCGGAATGCTCGGGGTCGGTGACGTAGATGTTGCCGGCGTCGTCGCTGCTGAGCCCGTCGCTGATCGTCTTCCGGCCGTAGTCCTCGACCTTCGCGGCCAGGGCGGCGGGCGAGGCTCGCGTCGTCGAGGGCCGCGGTCGCGATGCGGAACATGCGATCGCCGTTCACCGGCGCGTAGTAGAGCTACTCGCCGCGCCGGTCGAGCGTGATCGAGTCGACGCCGATCCGAAGCGTGTAGACGCCGAGCACGACCATGTCGCGGCCGTCGACGTTCATCACGTAGTTCCGCGGCAGCACGGACGGGTGCCTGTCGAGGAGGCGGCGGCTCGTCTGGTGCTCGACGTCGTAGACGACGAGCGGCCGGCGTCTGCCTGATCGGGCTCGACTCGGCGATGTAGATGCGCGTCCGTCGGGCGAGACCGCGAAGTCGTTCAGCATCGAGAGGAAGCCCGCGACCTCGGACGGGAAGTCGTACTGGTGGACGAGCTGCCGGCTGCGCGATGTCGAACGCGACGATGCGCGGCTGCCCTGCGCGTAGTCGGCGTGAGTCGAGCACCCAGAGCCGATTCTGACGGTCGATGCGCATCGAGAGCGGGGTCTCGAAGCTGCAAAGGCGGCGTCCGGGAACGGCACGGGCTTGCCGTCGACCAGCTCGGCGACCTTGGTCGGCGGCTTGCCGTCGGGATGCAGCGTCAGGAACACGCGGCCCCTCGCCGACACCGCGATGTTGCCGGGCGGATAGTCGAGCGCGGCGACCTGCTCCACCGCCGACGCCGGAATCGCGGAGCCGTCGTCCGATCGCTCGAGCCGCGCGCCGCCGCCGAAGAAGACCCGCACCACGAGCAACAACAAGGCGACGGCGAACACGACGATGACGATGACGCGTTGGACGAGATCGCATGCGCGGCCGTCTAGCCGAGCGTCGCGCCGACAGGCAACGACTAGGGGCGGTGGCTGTCCAGCTCTCTAGGCACCTGCGGCCAGGGGGCCGCTGATGCATCCGAGTTACAGCCTGGTTGCGAGCGCAACGCGAACTTGTTGCCCGGCGTCCGGTCGTCCCGCGGGGATCTCGCAGCGGCGGCGCCCTGAACACCCGGGGCTGAGCGCGGACGCGCGCCGTCACCGCGCGTCGACGCGGAACACCGTCCCGCGCGATGTCGAGACGTAGAGCTCGCCGTCGAGATCCTCGCCGAACGACGACCAGCGAGGAGATGGTCGCATCGGAGGCGAGGGCGCGCCGTGAGCTCGACCTCGCTCACGGCCGCGCTGCCGTTCCACACGAACGACCGGATGCGGCGCGTGCAGAGGTCGCCGTAGAGGTAGCGGCCGACGAGCGCGCGGGATCGGCGCTGCCGCGGTGGACGTAGCCGCCGATCACCGAGCAATCCGCCGGTCGTCGTGCGGAGTAGGCGACGGCCGGGAACGTGATGCCGGTCGTGGTCGCAAGCCGGTGCGGCGGCTGGAAGCACTCGAAGCCCTTCGGTGACGTTCCAGCCGTAGTTCGTGCCGCCCTGCTGCCGCGCGGCTCGACGTCGACCTCCTCGAAGCCGCCCTGGCCCGACGTCGCCGATGTAGAGGTCGCCGGTCGCCCGGTCGAAGCTGAACCGGAACGGGATTGCGGACGCCGAAGTCCCAGACGCCGGGATCGGCGCCGGCGAGGTTGCCGGCGGCGGCGTGTCGGCGTCGACGTCGAGGCGCAGGATCTTCCCGAGCTTCGACCTGCCGGTTCTGGCCGTTGCCTTGCGGATCGCCGCCGCCGCCGCCGTCGCCGAGCGCCACGTAGAGAAAGCCGTCGGGGCCGAACGCGCGAGCATGCCGCCGTTGTGGTTGTCGAACGGTTGCCCGATCGTGCGCAGCACGCGGAGCGCCGTCGGCTCGGCGAGCGTCGGGATCGCGCGGCGCTCCGGATCGTACTGGCGACGACCGTGTCGCCGCCGGTGTCGAGTGTAGTCGACGTAGAAGCGCCCGTTGGTCGCGTAGGCGGGATGGAAAGCGAGTCCGAGGAGTCCCTGCTCACCCCCTTGCTCGTGAGCTCGGTGATGTCGAGGAAGGCCCGCTCGAGCACGGCGCCGTTTTGTGCGAATGCGAATCCGTCCCGGCTTCTCGACGATGTAGAGCCGTGCCCGGTCGCCGGGCGCGCCGCTCAGGAAGAGCGGACTATCGAGATCGCTCGCCGACTGCGGTGAGGGTGATCGCCGGGACGAGCGGGCACGCCGTGAACGTCGGCAGCGCCGCCGCGAGCCGGAGCACCGTTGACCCCGTCGCTGACGCTCAGGCTGCCGTTCCCGTCGAGGTCGCAGAGCGCCGGCTCGCAACGATCGGCGAGGCCGGCCGCCGCCGCCAGCGCTCGCACGCCGTCGCGTGACGGTGACCGTCGCCGTTCCCGTCGGCGTCGCCGCAGACCTCCGCGGCGACCGGGAACGCGCCGAGGATCGTGCCCATGACGAGGACCACTGCGGATGCGCTTGCGGGCGCGGGTCCCGAGCGTGACGCGTGCTCTTCGACGGATGCTGGCGCATGAGCTGGCTTCCTCCCCTGCGACGAACGACGGTGCACTGTTCCTACGGATGACCGCCGCTTCGGATGCGCGGCCCGTCCATATGATGCGCGTCGCGGCTACGGGGCAAGCGGGGACGGCGTCAGTCGGTCGCTCAGGGCAGTCGCCCCCCGGGAGACGGCCGGGCGCCGATCCATTCCGTCGGAGCGGGGCGCCTCGAAGTGCGCAGCAGGTCGTCGACGGCGCACGCATGCTGGCGGCGTCACGCACCGCTCGTACGCGGCGGGCGTGCTCGAGGTCGGGGATGCGCCAGAGCGCGGCGCACAACGCGACGCGAGCGCCCGCAGGTTGGCGCCGGCAACGCCACGCAATGAGCGCGCGAAGCGCGAGCGCGCGCCGCAGCGCGCGGTCGATCGCGGCGACGAGGCGCCGCTGGATCGGCCGACGAGCCGATCCTCGCGGGCGTCGCCACAGGTCTCGCTGCGCCTGCGTTGCTCGCACGCTCTCGCGGCCGGCTCGTCGCCCTCGAGCAGCGCTCGCCTGCGCGGCGAGGCAGCTCTGGAGGCTGGCCAGGCGGTGGCGCACGAAACTGACCGCGCGGCGCGATGGATCGGCGCGGGTGCAGGCGTCGAGCGCCTCCGCGCGCCGGGCGAGCTCGCGGCGTCTCGGGATCCGGACCGCCGGTGGTCGTCGACGGAGACCTTCGCGCAGCGTGCGTGCCGCCGCGCGCGAGCCGGAGCGCCGGTGCGCGCGCTCTTCGGTCTCCACGAGCCCTGCCGACGCGCCGGCAGACGCGCTGCTCGCCCGACGCGGGCTCGGCGATCGGCCGCGACGCCGCGGGGCGCCCGTCGCAGCCGTCCGCACGGGCGCGCGAAGCGCGAGTCCCGGCGCAGCGCAGAGCATGCCCGTCGTCGCCGAGCGCCGCGCAGCGCGCCAGTCACGCGGCGCGCGGAACGGCTCGCGCTGGCGATCGACGATCCGCACGTGCGCCCCGGCGCACGCACGTACCCGTCGCTGCGCGCGCAGACGCGCGCTCGTCCGCCGGCGCGGGCGCCTCGCACCCGGCGACCGCCGCACGGCGCACTCCGATCGAGCGCCGGCGAGGTCCGCGACGACCAGCGTCCGTCCCGGCTGCAGGATGGCGATGCTGGCACTCCGGCGGCCGCGCTAGCGCCCCGTCGGGATCTCGGCGCGGTCGGCTCGGCCCCTCCGCCCGTCCCCGGCGTCGGCGTCCGGCACCGGCGTCAACATTGCGGCGCCAGTCGAGAGCGTCGCGGTCGGGGTCGGTTGCGGCGCGACGCGGCGTCGCGGTGATGAGTCGCGCGCCGCGGCAGCGGGGTGGCCGTCCGCGTCCGGCGGTCGCGGTGCGCGCCGGTCGGACGCGGCGTCGCGTGCGGACGGCCGTCCCAGTGCGGACCGGGGTCGGCAGGTGGACTTGCCCGGGGCGCGCGATCGTCACCGCCTGCTGCGTCACGTTGCTGGGCGCGTCGGAGAGCTCTGCCGGAATCTTGATGCAACGGGTCGATCATCGTCACCCGGAGGAGGCAGGTGCCCGACGGGACGCCGGTGATGTCGAGGCAACTAGACAGCCGAGCGTGTCGAGTCGTAGGTGTCGGCAGCAGCCGGCCGGAGATGCCCTGGTCGGTGCAAGGTGTAGACCGGCGGCCTGCGCAGTCCGTGTCGCGCAGGCAGTAGCCCCCAAGCCTGTGACCGACCACGAGCCGACGACGGTCTGCTCTGGTCGAGCAGCCTCGTAGCGCGCGCGTAGTTGCGGTAGTGCGTGGATGGTCGTGGCCGGCGGCGGGGCTGCAGACGTAGTCGGGGTTGCCGCAGACCTCGAGCGGATGATCGCGAGCACGGCGTCGGGCACTGCGTGGTCGCCGGAGCACGCAGATCGGCGGTGCCGACGTTCCTGGAGGTCGCGCCGAAGCGGAGGAGATCGACGCCGCTCGTCGCCTCGGCGCAGCCCTCGGCGACGTCTGCCCGCCGCGACCGAGGTCCCGGAATTGCCGTCTGCGACGTCGCTGGATCTCGCGCGACCATGTCGGGACGCGGGGCGCCACCGGTGGCTGACAGAGTCGGGCGCGGCGTGCGGCGTCGCTGGGCGTCGCCGGTCGCCGCGGGCCCGGGTGTCGCGGTGCGTGTGGCTTGTGGGACCCGCGGTCCTCTGCTCGGCACCGGTGTCGCTGTCGCCAGCTCGGGATCGGGGTCGGCGTCGCCGTCTTCTTCGGCTTCTTCGTCAGGAGCTTCTGCCGCCCGCGCCGGCAGTGGGCGCGGTCGATCGCGAGCGCGACGACGATCAATGTCAGGAGAACGACTCGGGATTTCCGACCCGACGACGCCGCCGGCTCGAGCGAACTGGCAGCTGCGAATCCGGGGAGCCCCCAGTAACGCTCCGCCGCCGTTGCGTAGTCAATCGCCAGCACATGCGTCGCGCTGCGCCGTCGATGGCAGTGCCCTGATCATGGCGTGCGCGCGCACGGCGGACGCGTCATCCGGCTTGATTGTTCGTGATCGACGTGGAGTAAACGGCCCTCGTGGACGCACCCCGCATCGGCTGGATCGGCACCGGCATCATGGGCGCCTCGATGTGCGGCCACCTGATGGCGGCCGGCCATCGCGCCACCGTCTTCACGCGCACGCGCACCCGCGCCGAGCCGCTGCTCGCCCGCGGCGCCGTCTGGGCCGATACGCCGCGTGCCGTCGCCGCTGCCGCGGACGTGATCTTCACCATGGTCGGCCATCCGGCCGACGTCCGCGCAGGTGATCCTCGGCGCCGACGGCGTGCCTCGCCGGCGCGGCGCCTGGCACGGTCCTGGTCGACATGTCGACCAGCGAGCCGGCGCTCGCGCGCGCGATCGCGCGCCAGCGCCGCGGCTCGCGGCGTCGCGACGCCTCGACGCACCGGTCTCCGGCGGCGACGTCGGCGCCCGCGAGGCGCGCCTCTCGATCATGGTCGGCGGCGACCGCCGCGACCTTCGAACGGGTCCGCCCGCTCTTCGAGCGCATCGGCACGACCATCGTCCACCAGGGTCCGGCTGGCTCCGGCCAGCACACCAAGATGGTGAACCAGATCCTGATCGCGACCGGCATGATCGGCGTCTGCGAGGCGCTCCTCTACGCGCGGAGGTCCGGGCTCGACGTGGCGACGGTCCTCGGCGTCGGTCTCAGGCGGCGCCGCCGGCTCGTGGTCGCTCACGAACTACGTCCCACGCATCGAGAAGGGGCGACCTCGCGCCCGGCTTCATGATCGAGCACTTCGTGAAGGACATGAAGATCGCGCTCACCGAGTCGAAGCGCATGGGGCTCACCTTGCCCGGCCTCGCGCTCGCCGAGCGGCTCTACGCGAGCCTCCTCGCGGAGGGCCACGGTCGGAAGGGCATCAGGCGTTGCTGCTCGCCCTCGACCGGGTCTGACGCCTGCGGCTACGCCGGAACCACGGGAACTCAGCACAGGTGGGTCCGAGCGAGAAGCGCGAGCCGCCGCGAGCGCAAGGCGCTGAAGCCTCGACCGCGTATCTGAATGACACGTCGAGGGCTTCGCGCCGCCGTCGATCGCGGATGGATCGCGTTTCGCGGCCGGGAGCCACCTGTGCAGAGGTTCCCTAGTGTCCCGAGTCTGAAGTCCGTTGCCAAAGGCTGCGGGGGATTTTCGGCGCGCCAGGGCGCGACGACGACGGCATAGTCTGGACTATTCCGAGGAGGAGCAACGCGTGCCCCGCCGAAAGACCCGTAAATTTGTGACGGACTCGGACTCAGGACACTAACCCGGTGCCGCCGTAGCCCGCCCACGCGCTCGGGCGCGCGAGCAACGCGTCAGCATGAGGCCGAGCGAGTCGTATATTCGCCTCGCGCTCGCGGATCAGCTGGTCCGCGACGACGATGCGGTCGACGATGCGGGCTCGTCGGGGCGATCCCGCACCGACCGAAGCCAGTTGCGACCCGGCTTGATGCCGCCGAATGTCTACTACGCTACAGCCCCGACCGTGAGCGGAGCCTCGTCTCGGAATCACGATCGGCGTCGCGGTCGTTCTCGTGATCGGCATCGCGGTCCTGCTTCGCCGCGTGAACTCGGAGCGGGCGGGCGGCCGGAGCCGTCACGACGCTCCGGCGCCCGCCGCGCCGGCGGGAGCTGAGAGCGCCGAATGCACGCCGGACGCCGACCTGGAGCGCCGACCTCGACGACGGCGAGCCGTCGGAAGACAAGGCGTACAAAGGCCGACCCCTCGAGCCCACCGTCGATACCGCCGAAGCCTGGGGTCGAATCGACTTCGACGAGATCCGCCGCGCGCTCCCCGACAGCACGTACTGGAAGATGGCGTTTCCGACGAAGGACCCCCGCCCTGCTCGAGGAGCGCGAGCGAATCCGCGCCGAGTGGAACGTCCGGTCCGGAAGGTGCAGTCGAATACCGCGACCGACGAGGAGATCGACGCGTACTACGCCGACCAGCAGCAGCTCTCGAACGACTACACTCGAGTTCCTCGTCTACCTCGCCGAGCACTACGGCAACGAGTGTGCCGCGGAGCGAGATCGGCGCGCTCAAGCTCGCCGGCGAGCTGCACCTCGCGCGTCTCGAGGAGATCCCGCGCAAGATCGCCGAGGCGAAAGAGCGGCACGCGGCGCACGAGAAGGCGCGGCAAGCGTGGCTCGAAGAGCAGAAGCAGTTCGCGACCCCCGCACCGGTCTCGGAATGACACATCTCGTACGCGGTGACGCGTAGCGGCGCCATTCCTGGCGCGATTTCCCATATTTTCTTGCGTGGTCCGTTCGACGCGTGGTAGCCCGGCCGCCGAACATCCCTTCGGACGGGGCGCGGGGCCCCGTCGCGTTCATGGCGAAAGGAGGCTTCGACGAATGAAAGCTCGTACGCCACTACTGGCACTTGCAGCCTTGGCCGCGCTGATGCTGCCGAGCAGCGCCCGCGCGATCGGCATCGAAGACGTCGTCGACGGCGGCAACACGTACCCCTGGCTGCTCGTCGAGTTACCAGGCACGGTCTGCAGCAACGGCTCGCAGTACCGCTTCTGGTATTACGACTCGCCGACCTCCAACAACATGGCAATCTCCTTCGAGGGCGGTGGCGCGTGTTGGGACTACCCGAGCTGCAGCGGCCAGACCGGCATCCTCGGCGCCGCCAACCCGAACGGCATCCCGACCGACTACATCACCCAGCTGAAGGCGAAGTACGTGTCGCCGCTCGATCAACGGGCGCCGATCCCGGCATTCCGCTCTTCCGCTCGAAGACCAACATGGTCACCAACGGCTGGGACATGGTCTACGTGCCGTACTGCACCGGTGACGTGCACGTCGGCAACCGGGTCGTCACCTACACGGACCCGACCGGCGTGAACCCGCCGATCACGTTCCGCCACAACGGCTGCAACAACTCGGTCGCGATCGCGAACTTCCTGCACACCCGGTTCCCGAGCATCAACAAGCTGCTCGTGACCGGCTTCAGCGCGGGCGGTGTCGCGAGCAGCGCGACCTTCTACAACGTGCGGCGCACGCTGCGTCCCGACCAAGGCGTATCTGCTGAACGACTCGGGTCCGCTCTTCCCGACGCCCAACTCGTCCTACAGCTCGTGGCAGCTGCACCAGACGATCAAGACGGCGTGGAATCTGCCGTCGGTCTTCAGCCAGCTCCCGGCGTCGTTCAACCAGAACGACTTCGGCAGCATGAACTCCATGGTCGCGACCCAGTTCCCGCCGACAAGATGGCGTACACGGGCTACTCGAGCGACTACAACTTCTCGCGCTTCTCGTACGAGCGCTTCTATCCCGGGCATCACGCAGGCCGGCATCCTCACCAAGTGGCGCGCGGACCAGACGAACCTGATCAACCAGATCAAGACTCTACTCGAACTACAGCTACCACGTGCCGTGGCACCGCCCGATCAACGACAGTCACTGCTCGACGATCATCACCATGATCGGCAGCCATGCCTGTCCGACGATCCGCAAGAAGTACTGGTACGAGGTCCTGGAGTGGCCGCAGACCCAGAGCTGGAAGTGCCCGAGCGGCTTCCTGCCGTTCGAGACCTTCCTCGCCAACTGGATCAAGCAATACGTAACTGAACGAAGTATA